>Ga0196970_1001414_pt1 | contig 16340 bp, 13 predicted proteins | sample S1v_513CmetaG_FD_148672 | JGI IMG/M metagenome (GOLD analysis project Ga0196970, IMG submission 148672) | Soil microbial communities from Anza Borrego desert, Southern California, United States - S1+v_5-13C | ecosystem: Environmental > Terrestrial > Soil > Desert | place: USA: California...
GCAGCGTCAGTTCGAGAGACTTTGATTTCTTGTTCTTCATCCCCACCGTAAATAGCGATGTGGCTAAATTTGTACATTTTATTCTTCAACAATTCCTCCTTTTTCTCACCCACTTTTAATCCCACCCCGTGCGCTACGATTGCACTTTTACGCCTTGTTAAGCGGCCTGAACAGTGTAAAGTGCATGCGATTTGACGAAGCCGTTCCGGGCTGCTTTTGCAGAGTCCCTTCTGGTTCGGCTGAATCACCCATGACATATCCCCGAAAAGCGAATCCACGCCTCGAGCAGCGCCTGCGCGAAATGGACCGGATCAACAGTGCGCAAACGCTGATTGAGCGGTTCCCCCAACTAAAATCCCTGAACGTCGTCCTCGGCTATTTTGACGAGCAACGAATGTCGCATGCTGGTGAACTGCGTTACAGGGCCAATGTGCAACACGCCAAATGCGTGCTGACTTTCAGTTGCCCCAACACAAGTTGCACGGGCGGCGGCTTCGACCTGAGCGAGGTGCTCGTCGCAGCCGTGGCCAAAAAATCCAAAACGGCGCAGGGTGAATTGCGATGCCAGGGAACGCGGACAACCGCCAACAAATTTGAGAGTCCCTGCAAGCACCTGCTTCACTACAAGCTCAGCCTTGCGTATTCGCCATCCAAGGGAAAGGGCGCAAGGGCCGCCAAAGCAGCGCCAAAAGCAAAAGTCGAAGCAGGAAAATCCGCGGCGGCATAACGCGAGGACGAGTCAGGCACCCCGTCGATCCATCCCGCTCAAGGGGCTTGCGGCGGGTGAAGTATTCTCCGCACCCGCTGGAATCGTTTTAGCCGCAGACACTCACCGAGTCATTCGTCCCCCTCGGGCTCTTCGTCATTTTCGGGCGGCGGCGGCATTGAAGCGTCGCGGGCCGGCGGCTTCGCACGTTTGTTCCGGGGCAGCGGACTGAGCAATACCGTCAGGTCTCTTTCGCCCATCATTTTAGGAGGCGTATCGGGGAGCGCGTAGGCGGCAAGGTCCTTCACAAACCGGTTTACCAGCGCAAATCCCAGGTCCTTGTGGGCGTTCTGCCGCCCGCGAAAGCGCATCTTGATTCGCACCTTCATGTCGTCGCAGAGAAATTCAATCGCATGCTGGAGCTTGACGCCAAGGTCGTGCGAATCAATGGCAGGGGAAATCTGAAGCTCCTTCATCCGGCCGCCAGTCTGTTTGGACTCCTTGTTCCGTTTCGATTCCTCGTACTGAAACTTTCCATATTCCACAATCCGGCAGACGGGCGGATTGGCCGTTGGCGCGATCTCGATGAGGTCGAGCCCCTTGGAGCGCGCGAGCTGCAGCGCGTCGTTGAGAGTCATGACTCCGAGCTGCTGTTTCTGGTCGTCGATGACGCGGACTTCTCGCGCGCGGATTTTTCCGTTACGCCTGTGCAGGGGTTCGCGCGAATGAAATGATCGTGGAGAGAACGGACGGCTCAATGAATTCCTTTGGTTGGGGTTGGGCTGTACAGAGAAGCGCCGAAGCGGCGGAATCTGCCTTCATTGTTTGCAACGAAGGCGGGCCGTGCTCCGGCAGAAAAGAATGGGGCCCGGCAGAGCCGGGCCCCGATGCAGAGTGTCTTATTAATAACGGGAACGTGAGCCGGAACCGCCGCCACCGCCGAACGAGCGGCGTCCGCCGCCGTTGGAGGATTCTTCACGGGGACGTGCTTCATTGACCGTTAACGCACGGCCGTCGAGCGACTTGCCATTCATTTCAGCAATCGCGGCTTCCGCTTCCTGAGGTGAGCTCATAGTGACGAATGCAAAACCGCGAGGGCGGCCGCTGACGCGGTCGGTCATCAGGTTGGCTTCGGTGACCGTTCCAAACGCGGCAAAAGCGTCCTGCAGGTCGTTTTCAGTGGTGTTGAAGGAAAGATTTCCAACAAACAATTTGGTACTCATGTGATGTTTCGCTGTCCTGATAGTTGTTTTCCAGACTGTACCCCGTTTGCCGGGTTTAAAATCATCACTGAACCAAGTTCACCTGAGGATTCCCCATATCTCGAAGCTTCAAGCATTCGAACAGATGCGGCACTATCCACCCTTTCACCGGAATAGCAACTGTTATTTGATGTATCGAAAACGCAGCGCAGGTCGCCGCACCTGCCTGGTGCATCGCCGCGCTTCCAAGCCGGCTGGCCGTGAATCGCGCCGAGGGAAAGGAAACCTCTCCAACTTCCCCAGCCGCTGCTACGAAGGACGGGCCATATAGCAGACTCGGAGGTCTGGGCTGCGATACGGGTCTGCGCCGCGGGCAAAGGCTGGGCAGCCCTCGGCGGAAAAACTAGGGCATTGCCTACTCGAAAGACGCCTATAGGCACCTACGATTCGGAGGTGTGAACATTGAGCCACAACCGCCAGCACCTCGTTCCGGTGTTTATCTTTCCATTGGCATCATCGCCTGGAACGAGGAGAAAGCCATCCGCACGCTGCTCAATTCCGTCTTTCAGCAAAGCCTCCTGTCGGAACTTGCCCGCCGAAATCTCTGTTGCGAAATCATCGTCGTCGCCAACGCTTGCACGGACCGCACGGTGAGCGTCGCCGACGAAATCCTGTCGCGACAAATGCGGGAGGATCTGGATGGGCGCGCTTTGATCGGCCGCGTCACGCATCTCGCCGAACGGGGCAAGATCAACGCCTGGAACCAGTTCGTGCACCAATTATCCGAACGCGAGGCCAAGTTCCTCGTCCTCATGGATGCCGATATCGTCCTGCACAATCGCGACGCGCTCTGGAACCTCGTGCAGACATTGGAGGCCAGTCCTGAGGCGCGCGTGGCCGTGGATGTTCCGCGCAAGGATCTCGAATTCAAACGCCGCAAAACCATTCGCGATCGGATGTCGCTCGCTGTTTCGAGGCTCACGCAGTCATCGACAGCCCAGCTCTGTGCGCAGTTGTACTGCATCCGCGCTGAGACGGCCCGCAACATCTACCTGCCGCGCGACCTGAGCGCGTGCGACGACGGTTTTATCAAGTCGCTCGTGTGCACCGATTTTCTGGCGCACGGCGTGTGGCCGATGCGCATCGAGGTCGCGCGCAACGCGTCACACACATTCGAGGCATACACATCGTTGAAGAGCGTTTTCAAGAACCAGAAACGGCAGGCGATCGGGCAGACCATCGTTCACCTGTTGATTGATGATTACATCAAGCACATGCCGGCGTGGGAGCGGGCGCGGCTGGCGGAAACGCTGCGACGCAAGGATGAGGAAAACCCGGACTGGCTGAAACGGCTGGTGCGCGAGCACCTCCGACGCAAGCGGTTCTTCTGGCGCCTTTACCCTGGGCTGGTGAGTTACCGTTTCCGCAACCTGCGCAAGCTCTCCTGGCGGCATCGGCTGTTCTGTCTTCCGGCGGTTCTTGGCGGAACGGTGCTTTCGCTCGCCGCAAGTCTTGCCGCGTACCGCTTCCTCAAGGCCGGTTTCACGGAATATTGGCCGCGCGCTGACCGTGGCGCAGGGCCGATCGATCTCGCGGGGCACGCCATGTCGCCCCTGTCACGCGCCAAAACGCGTTGAGCCTGGACTTCTGACGTTCTCATGGAAACGAAGCAACTGATCGCAGCCGCATACCTCGTCATCGCCGCCATGGGCGGAATCACGGTGACCTGCCTTTCCAAGCGCGCGCGCGACGGGTTCTTCTTTCTGCTCGTGACAATGGCCGCGCTCACGGAGCGCTGGGATGTAAATTTTGTGAGCCGCGAATGGTATCGGGGCACCACGATGGGGTTCGAATTCTCGCTTGTCGACGTCATCGCGCTGAGCCTGCTCGTCAGCGCCATTCTGGTTCCTCGCGCGGGCGAGAAACGGTTCTATTGGCCGCCTGCGCTCGGATGGATGCTGTTATTCTTCTTCTTCGCGGTGCTCTGCGTTGCGGTCGCGACGCCAAAGTTGTTCGGCTATTTCGCTCTCGTAAAGATGCTGCGCGGCCTCATTGTATTTTTAGCGGTTGCGCTGTATGTGCGCGGCGAGCGCGAACTGCGAATATTCTTGTGGGCGCTTGGCGCGATTGTGTGTTTCGAGGCGCTGCAAGCCATAGAACAGCGCTATCGCTACGGCATTCATCGCGTCTTTGGCGATCTCAACGCTCCCAACAGCCTTTCGATGTACATGTGCACGACTGCGCCCCTGTTTGTGGCGGCGTTCAACTCCAGGCTGCCACGCTCGTTGAAAGTGATGAGCGCGGCGACCATCGCGCTGGCCGGTGTCGCAGTGCTGCTGACGATTTCGCGTACAGGCATCGTGACCATTGGGTTGATCATGCTGGGAACGGTGGCCCTCACCATGGACCTGAAATTCACCGGCCGAAAGGTGCTCATCGCAACGGCATGCTGCCTGGCAGTTGCAGGAGCATTGGCGAAATCCTGGGAATCACTCACGTCGCGTTTCAAGGAGGCGACGCTGGAGGAGGAGTATGAGAACAAGCGCTCGCAAGGGCGCGGATACTACATTCGTCTTGCGGCGGCGATGGCCGACGAACAATGGCTCGGGGTCGGTCCGAACAACTGGTCGTTCTGGGTCAGCAACAAATACGGCCCGCGCATGGGATTCAAATTCGCGCCGTATCCCAGCGAGCACAAGGAGCCGCGCTTCGAAGTGTCGGCAGACGCGAACGTGGATGATCCACAGGCGGCGCCTGCCCACAGCCTGCTTGCGCTGACGGCGGGCGAGATGGGATTGGGAGGGTTGGTGTTAATGCTTCTGTTGTGGATGCGATGGGGACTCATGGGGCTGAGTTTCCTCCTGCCGCGAAATCCCGATCCGATGCGAACGATCGGAATCGGCATCTTCTTCGGACTCGTTGGAAATTTCCTTCAAGGCCTGACTGAATGGGTGTGGCATCAGACCGCCATTTTCTTCACGTTCAACATTCTCCTCGGGGTGCTCTCCAGCCTGTATTACCTGAAGCGAAAGGCAAGGCGAGAAGCCCGCCGCGCGCAACAATTGGAGGACGAATGGGAGGACGAAGCCGAACCTGGCCAGGAATGCGTTCAGGAGGAGGAAGCTCAATATGCGCGTACTGCATCTGCTTAGGAAATACGACCCCGATCAATGGGGCGGCACCGAGACGGCCATTCAACGATTGTTCCACGGCCTTCGCGAGCATGGAGTCGAATCCGTGGTCTTCTGTCCCGCGCTGGATCATGAGCCGGCACACGATCCATTGCAGGCTGAAGGTTGCCGCATCGAACGCTTTCGCGCGTTTGTGCCCATCCTTGGAATTTCCGAGCAACGCAAACGCCAGTTGATCTCGGTTGGCGGAAACCTGATGTCCTTCGACCTGTTCTCCGCATTGAAACGCGAACCCGGCGTCTCAGTGATGCACACGCACACACTGGGACGAATGGGTGCCATTGCCAAAACGGTTGCGCGCAGGCGTGGAATTCCCTTCGTTGTAACAATCCACGGGGGCGTCCTCGACCTTCCCGCGCACATCAAATCCGATTTCAACAAGCGCGTAGGCGGATTTGAATGGGGGCGCTTCTTTGGCCTGCTGTTCCAATCGCACCGGCTCTTTCCCGAAGCCGATGCAATCATCACGTGCAATGGAAACGAAGCGCGTCTTCTGCGCGAAAAGTATCCGGGAAAGCGCGTCGTGGTGCAGCCGCATGGGGTTCCGATTGAAATCTACCAGCAGGATCATCGGGAGGCCGCGCTCAAGGCGTTCCCGCAAATTCGCGGACGCGAAGTGCTGCTGTGCGTGGGGAGAATCGATTCCATCAAGAACCAGCAATGGCTCGTGAATCAGGCGCCACGCTTCCTCAGGAAGCATCGCAACGCGCTGCTGGTGCTCGCGGGCGCATGCACGGACGAAGTGTATGGGAAGGAGCTGAAGCGCTCGATTGAGCAATTCGGTCTGGGCGACCGCATCCTGTTGACCGGCGGCCTGCCTCCATGCGACCCGCGCCTGCTCGGCCTCTTGCAGCAGGCGGAAGTGTTGATCGTGCCGTCGCAGTCGGAAACGTTTGGCCTTGTGATTCTTGAAGCGTGGGCAACGGGCACAATGGTCCTTTCGACCCCAACGTCAGGAGCGACGACCCTGATACGTCACGGCGAGAATGGATGGTTGTTCCATCTCGACAAGCCCGAGGGTTTTCATGAAGCGCTGGATCACGCGCTCATCAATACCGACCTGGCGCGGCGGGTGGTTCGGCGCGGCTGCGACGACGTCAACCTGAACTACAACGTCACTGCCCTAGCAGGCCGTATGCAGCAGCTTTACCAGGAATTGATCGAGGAAAAAAATGCGTTACGTCATTCTTCGCGACGACGATACCAGCGCGCTGACGCCCGTTGATTGCCTGGAGCGGCTGTATCGGCCGTTCCTCGATCGCGGCCTGCCTGTAAATCTCGCCACGATCCCAAACGTGGCGACGAACACGCGTCTTCCTGACGGACGCCTTGAAGGTTTTCTCGTTGCGCGGAACGGCACAACGCAGGAGACGGTCCCGCTGGCTGAGAATGCGGAGCTCATTGCCTATCTCAAGTCCAACATGGGATACGAAGTGGTTCAGCACGGCTATCGCCATGATTACTTTGAATTCGATCGGCTGGGCACCGACGACGTCGTGCGGCGGCTGGAGCAGGGGATTCGCTGCCTGAACGACGCTGGCTTTGAACAGGCGAAAACATTTGTCGCGCCCTACGATAAATTTTCGCGCGACAGCCTGCGTGAAGTGGCGCGGCGCTTTCCCGTCCTCTCAACAGGATGGTTTGAACTGCGGCGGCTTCCGCGCACCTGGTGGCCGCAATACCTGATCAAAAAGGCGACGGGCTCCCCGCATTGGAAGGTTCGCAACACAGCGCTGCTGTCTCATCCCGGCTGCCTGTTGTCGTATCAGCGCGACTTCAAGAACATGCTGGCGTCAGTGGCTGAAGCCGTTGAAAGCCGCCGCCTGACAGTGCTCGTCACGCATTGGTGGGAATATTTCCGCGACGGCAAACCCGATTACGAATTCATCAGCTTCCTGCATCAAACCGCGGAGTATCTTGCTTCGAAGCCCGACATTCGCGTGATCCGGTTTTCCGAGCTGGCGCGCGGAAACGTGGCGTTGAATTGAACCGCGCGGACTTCGGCCTACGCCAAAAGTTCCTGGATTTCATCCCAGCTCAACGAAGCTGAAAACTCATCCTCGCCACCCAGCGTTGCTTTGATCACTTCGCGCTTTCGGTTTTGCAAATGAACAATTTTTTCCTCGACCGTGTCGCGTGCGATCAGCTTGTAACTCGTCACCACCCGCGTCTGGCCAATGCGATGCGCGCGATCTGTCGCCTGGTCCTCGACCGCCGGATTCCACCACGGGTCGAAGTGAATCACCGTGTCCGCGCCCGTCAGGTTCAAGCCGACGCCGCCGGCCTTGAGGCTGATGAGAAACACCGGGATTTTTGAATCCTTTTGAAAACGATCCACGACAGCGCCCCGATCGATCGTTGAGCCATCGAGATAACAGAACTCAACCCCTTCCTCAGCAAGCCGCTCCTTCAGCAACGCTAGCATGCTGACGAACTGGCTGAACACGAGAACACGGTGACCGCCATCGACAACTTCCTGCAGCAGTTCGCTGAACAGCTCCAGCTTGCCTGACGCGTTCTTCGGATCGACGTCTTCGAGCTTGAGCAAACGCAGATCGCAGCAAACCTGGCGCAGGCGGAGCAGTGCGTTCAGGACGATCATGCGGCTGCGAGCAACGCCATCCTTGCCGGCCGCGTCGAGAACCTCGCGCCGCGTGGAGTCGAGCAACTGCTGGTACACGGCCCGTTGATCGCGGGTGAGTTCGCAAAACGAAACTTGTTCGAGCTTGGCCGGGAGTTCGGCGACAACATCCTTCTTGAGACGGCGCAACAGGAATGGCCGCAACCTTCGGCCAAGCCGCGCCTGCGCTTCCGCACTTTTTTCACGCGCAATGGGAACTTCGTAGCGATCACGAAAATCGCGCGCTGTCCCAAGATAGCCAGGCATGAGGAAGTCGAAGATCGACCAAAGATCCGCCACTGAATTTTCAAGGGGCGTTCCCGTGAGAACCAGCCGATGTTGCGAGCGCACCGCTTTCACAGCCTGCGCGTTCTGTGTCTCCCGATTCTTGATGTGTTGCGCTTCATCGAGAACAACAGTGTCGAATTCCAATTCGCGGTAGCGTTCGGCGTCGCGTCGAATCAACGCGTAACTCGTGATGACGATGTCATGCTGCGCGGCGTGCGCGAAATGGCGATGGCGGTCAGGCCCGTGCAGCGCGAGCACCTTGAGATCGGGTGTGAAGCGTGCGGCCTCGGCCAGCCAGTTGAACACAAGGCTGGTGGGACACACGATCAGGTGCGGACGTCTGGCTTCCGCGGCGTTCGCAATGTTCAACGTCCTAAGAAAAGCGAGCGCTTGAAGCGTTTTGCCGAGCCCCATTTCATCCGCCAGAATCCCGCCAAATCCGTTCTCACGCAGGAAGTGCAACCAGGCCACCCCGTGTTTCTGGTAAGGACGGAGAATGTCCTCGAGGGTGCCGAGCGGAGGACACTCCAGCTTCGCGTCCCCCGACTGCTTTGCAGCGCGGTCGCGCCATCCCGCGGGCGCCTGGAACTTCCAATCGGCGTGCTGGCGCAGGGTCGATTCCAAGAACCCTGCCTGCGTGTTGTTGATGCGATACCCCTGGGCGTGCTGCTGCGGCGCGCAATCCAGCAGCACCTCCTGCAATTCCTCCACGGCTCCCGTGTCGATCACCGCCATCTTTCCGTTCTTCAAGCGCGTGTGGCTCTGGCCCGACAGCAGCAGGCGTTGCACATCCGCGGCAGAAAAGCGTTCGCCGCCGCTCGATTCGAAGACCACGCCGAGATCGAACCATTGAACTCCCGACGACGTGACTTGAAACTGCGGTTCAATGCGTTCGATGTTCTGCTGCGTGCTGCGTTCAAGGCGTTCTTCGAGCGTCACGGTCCATTCCTTTTGCAGTCGCGGATATTCCCTTGCAAAAAAATTCAAAACAGCGTTCTGCCCGTTCAGCTGCATCCGGCCCTGGGTGTCGGGCGCTGAAAAACCGTGCCGCTGCAAACGCCCGATGGCTGCGCGTTCTCCCGAAACATCGCGCGTCCAGTAACGCGTGGGGGATTCCGGGTCGGGCATCCAGACACCTTCATCGCCGGCGGTCACGCCGAGTGTCATGATCCGTGATCCGTATCGGCATTGCAGCAACGCGCTGAGTTGCGCAAGACCGCCCTTCAGCTCGAGCAGGAAGCGCGGCGGATGCGGTTCGAGTGCAAAATCCTCGAGCTTGAAATTGGCTGCGGCCCCGGCCTTTTCCAGTTGCGGCCAATGCTGGTTGAGAAATTGCGGGATCTGCGCGCGCGAGATACGAACAGGCTGGGTGAGCGCCTTTTGGAGAAGCGGAGGAAGCATCAGTGGCTGAAAGGTTCCACGGTTCCATACCCAGCTGCCAACGCTCACAAATGCGTTGCCGCTGCCCAACGGCGCGATCTCAATCTCACCATTCGCCTCGAGAGTTGCCTTGAACGGGAAAGCCACGGGTTTGTTGATGATCCTGACAGGCGTAGCCTTGCCTAACGTGATGTTCGGATGATCGAGCATCGCAGGCAGGATCGATGCAAAATGGTCGGTTCCAACCTGCAAGAATCCCGGCGCTTCGCCGTTTGTGAGTTGCTCCAGCGCTCCGAGCAACCCGGCGTCCTTTTCGCCGAAGGCGTAACCATTCGACTTCGGCAACGCATTCAAAGGCACGCGGCGTCCATTCCAGCGTGCTTCAACAGACAGCATGATTTTGCCACGCTCGAGTGCCTGTTCCAGGTTGGGCGGCAGAACGACAAATAATTCGACAGAGTCACCATCGGCATCGCGCCGCAAGGCAGGGGGGCGTGATGCGGCGGATGGAGTGGCAGCCGGCGATGGCCGCGTGCCACTGTTTTGCTTTGGGGCCGCGGGCGCGGGCTGGTCGCCGCGGATAAAATGCAAGCCGACGGCGACGCTGTGGGCGCAGATTTTTCCCCATTCGCGCGAATCGCGGCACGTGCAAAGGTTTTCGATGTCGACGGAGTTCTTAATGACCATCGAGGCCCGAAACGAATTGCCGCTGCTTTGGACGACGCCGCGCAGCAGGGGAGGAGCCCAGAATGAACTCAGCACCTGGCCCTGCTCGAGGTACGCGCGTGCTTGTTTCATTGCCTCCCAACCCGCCGCCTGGCTCAGGAGCGCTTCAGTCAAATCCACGGACATCGGCGTAATATGGGGGCTGTCGGCGTGGGGATCAAAATAATCTCAATGTGCCCCTTGCAGACCTGTTTGCATGGGGTATTCTACCCAGAATTTTGAACTCAAAGACCAGGATTTTCAGTTGAACAGCAGAGACTTTTCCCGACGCCGTTTCCTTTCCGTCAGTTCGCTCAGTTTGTGCGGAGTGTGGGCTGGAGCTTCAGACATTCTCCCCGCGCGCCTGCTTCGTGGATTTATCGAGGAGATGCAGCGAACGCTCGCCAATCCCAAAGGAACTCCGCGTCCCGACTTGTGGAACCCCAACACAATCACCGCGGCGTGGCTGGGTCACGCGAGTGTCTTGATCAATTTCTACGGCGTCACCATTCTCACCGATCCCGTCCTCTTTAACCGCATTGGCGCCGATACTCCGTTTGGAACCGTCGGCCCGAAGCGCCTCATCCAACCTGCTCTGACGGCGAAGCAGTTGCCGCATGTTGATGTTGTCCTGTTGTCCCACGCGCATATGGATCACCTCGATCCCGCCACGCTGCGCTGCCTGCCGTCGACCACGAAAGCGGTGACGGGCCATTCCACTGCCGATTTGTTGCGGGACATGAAGTTCAAGCAGCCAACGGAACTTTCCTGGGGACAGAAAACACGTGTGACGACCGCGAATGGCGACGTGGAGATTGAGGCGTTTGAAGTGAATCATTGGGGATCGCGCTGGAAGTATGACAAGGCCCGCGGCTACAACGGCTACATCATTTCACGCGAGGGAAAGAAGATCATTTTCGGCGGTGACACGGCATGGTGCGATTCGTTCGCGTCGTTAAGGAGCAAGGGTCCGTTCGAATGCGCGATCATGCCGATCGGTGCTTACGATCCATGGATTTTTGCGCATTGCTCGCCCGAGCAGGCGGTCAAGATGGCGGATCAGGCGGGAGCAAATTATTTCCTGCCGATGCATTTCAACACGTTTGCGTTCGGGCGTGAAGGAACTGTTGAACCGATCGAACGCATGCAGGCCGCGATTTCCGCTGATCGGATCGGCTGGCAGACTGTGGGTGAGACCTTTGCCCTGGACGGCAATCGTCGAGCGGCGACGTTAGCCGCAGCTTGATTCCAATCTCCCTCCTTAGCTGTTCCCTTCTCCCCTCGCCTGCGACGCAGGAGCGGGAGAGGGGCTGGGGAGAGGGTGCACTGATCCAGTCCCACGCAGCTCGAGTCTGTTGAGCCGCACGCCTCCTCTCCCCAACCCTCTCCTCCACTCCGAGTGGAAGAGAGGGAGCATTGCCTTTCCAACAACCTCGCACGACCAAAAAACCTTCTCCCCCCGCCTGCGACGCACTGAGCTTTACCCATTTCTTTTTTGCTGCAGGACGAAGGTGTAGTGCGGACAGGTGGGAGGAACGGGGAGCATCGGTCATGGGGAAGACCAGGAGCAGCCGCACGCTTGCGGAATGCTCATCATCGGACCGGCAAAAAAGTCTCTCCCGATGCTCTGCAGTCGCCGTTGCAGCCGCTGATCGCCCAATGCTTGGCACTCAAATTCCTCCTCGGCCCAGTCGGCCGGCGGCGCCTTGGGCTCCACCTGCGGCGCAGGCTTGCTAGCTAAACGCCGCCTCGCCGGCTCCGCGCACAGTCTCTGGCGGAAATCCTTTTCCAGGGGATATACAAACGTGGCGTTTTGGGAAACGGACGAAAAGAAGGTGGAATACTTTAATGATGGCGCCAGTTATCCGCGCGAAGCAGTGAGCGCCCGGCACGAACAAGGCGCAATTAACGCCGCGTTCCACAGTTCGGTCAGCTTTACGCGAATCGATTACTGGTATTTGGCCGTGGCGGAGACCAATCGGAATCGGCTCTGGTGTTACGCGGGAAGTCCGGATGGTCGCTGACCTTAATGGATGTGTTGCTTGGGAGACTCTTGAAAGAGCAGCAGCTCCGATCCGCATAGGACTGTTTTTGTCTCACCCATGAGCTACGATGTCAGGATGAGTTCCAGCCAGCTCTGGTTGTTTCCGCATCCGCGCCCCCTGGTCGAGCGGTTTGGCAAAGATTTTTTTTGCCAGATTCCCCGCTCGCCAGGCGTTTACTTTTTCTGCGGCCCGGGCGAAGGGGTGTTGTATGTGGGCAAGGCCAGAAACCTTCGCAAGCGCCTGGGCACGTACCGTGTCGCCAATCCCGAACGCCTGCCCCGCCGCATCATTCGCCTGCTGCATCGCGTGACGCGCATCGAATGGGACGAATGCCCCTCGGAATTCGCCGCCAGTTGCCGCGAGGAATTGTTGATCGCAGTGCTTCAGCCGCGGTTCAACAAGGCTGGAGTGGTCTGGCCAAGCAAATCTCCCTCCTCTCCCCAGCCCTCTCCTCCGCTGGGAGCGGAAGAGAGGGGGAAATGGCGGGATACCGCCCTGTGAATAACTCCGGGGTGAAACCCATTGCCTGAGCCCTTTCCCCGATTACATTGATCATCCGCATGTCCACTGCCCGTGTCATCCAGTTGCGCCAGCTTCTCAGAGAGAAGATTCCTCAAGCGCGCCTCGGCCTGGATGAACTCACCGCCCGCCCCCTGAATTCCTGGGCGACTGGCATTGCCCAATTGGATGATTCCCTGCATGGCGGCCTTCCCCGCGGCGCGCTCACGGAAATCATCGCTCCCCAGCGCAGTTCCGGCAGCGCCCTGTTGCGCAATGCCCTCGTCGCTCGCGCCGCTGCCGAGCGGCAGATCGTGGCGTATATCGACGGCCACGATTCGCTCGACGTCACTGCGCTCGAACCTGCAGTTGTGGAACGTCTGCTGTGGGTGCGATGCCGCACGGCGGAGGAGGCATTGAAAGCGGGCGACCTGATCCTGCGCGATCGCAATGTCCCGCTCGTGATCCTCGATTTGGTTTCGAACCCCACCATGGAACTGCGGCGCATCGGGGCCACCACGTGGTTTCGATTTCAGCGGATTCTCGAAATGGGCTCGACGGTTTGCGTGGTGCTGACTCCAGAGCCGCGGGTGAGCCCGGCCCAGGCGCGCATTACCATTCGCCCCCAACGACGCAATCTCGCCGCTCTTGATCGCGAATCCGTGGAACTCATTTCTGAATTGAAATTGGAAGTTTCCGACGCGCGCCGGCTTCAGGAAACGAACGAGCAACTGCAAAGCCTCGCGTGAACCTTGGACACTTTCGCGGCCATTTTCGTCCCTGACTTCGCCCTGCAAGCCGTATTGCGGCAGGAAGCGGAGTCGTGTTCAAAGTCCATCGCGCTCGTCGATCCAAGCCTGCCCAAGCCAAACATCATCCAGCTCACCAGCCCCGCGCGCGCGCAGGGTGTGATCGAAGGATTAACCGCCAGCCAGGCAATGGCGCGCAGCGCTGAACTGCGGATCCTGTCGCGTTCGCTGGCGCAGGAACAGGCGGCGATGGATATCCTGCTTCAAACGGCCTATGCCTTTTCGCCCAGCATCGAAAACAGCGCTCCTGGCGTCTGCACTCTGGAATTGAAGGGGCTTGGATTAGACGGCGAAAGCGCACTTCAGGATTGGGCTGCGCAGATTGTGGCCGCGCTCGAAACGCTGAGTTTGCGCGTTCGCATTGGCGTGGCGTCGACGCCATCGCTCGCGTTGCTTGCCGCCAAGGCCGCGCGCCCGACGTTGATTGTTCGCGATGTGGATGCGTTTGTATCCGCGCTGCCTGTCGACGTGCTGGAACCTTCGCCGTCCATTCTCGATATTTTGGAGCGATGGGGTGTTCAGACCATTGGCGAATTGCTCAACCTCGGCCGAACTGAACTCGCGGATCGTCTGGGTCCTGAAATCGTGTCATTGCTGCGCCGCCTCTCGCCGCACGCCAGCCGCCCCCTCAAGCTCGTCGCGCCTAGGCAGACGTTTGCGGAACAGGTTGAATTTGAAGTGGAGATTGAAACCGCCGAGCCGCTGCTGTTTGTGCTGCGGCGTTTTGTTGAACAACTGGCGCGGCGCCTCGACGTGATTCATCTCGTCGTCGCGCAGTTGCATCTGCAACTGAAACTCGGATCAGGCGCTGTTTACGAACATCACTTTCGCATTCCCGCGCCAACCGCTGACGTCAACACGCTCTTTCGCACACTGCAAACGCACCTGGAATCGGTTCGCACCGAAACGGCAATCGTCGGTTTGACACTGGAAGCCACACCTTGCCTGCCGCAGACGCATCAGTTTGGTCTGTTTGAAACGACGCTCAGGGACCCCAATCAATTCGCCGAAACGCTGGCGTGTCTCACCGCGTTGTGCGGATCGGATCGCGTCGGAACTCCGGTCGTGGCAAGCACGCATCGGCCCGACGTGTTCTCGCTGCGATCTCCGCAATTCGACGCGCAGGCTTCCGGCGCCGCCCACGTTGACGCAGCGATTGGACTGGCTTTGCGCCGTTTTCGTCCGGCAATTCCCGCGACGGTGGAATTTCGCGGGGAACGCCCGGCGCTGCTCCGCAGTTCGTCGGTCAATGGGGCCGTGGTGGAAGTGCGCGGGCCTTACCGCAGTTCGGGCGACTGGTGGGATCGGCAGGTTTGGACGCGGGAGGAATGGGATGTGCAAACTGCGGATGGAACGCTGTGCCGGATTTTCAGGACGGGAACCGAATGCTTTGTGGAGGGCGTCTATGACTGAGGCGCAACGTCTGAAGGGCAGGGGGCACGGCGGGTATGTGGAACTCCACGCACGCAGCGCGTTCAGTTTTTTGCGCGGCGCTTCCACTCCCGAACAGCTCGCCGAGAAAGCCGCTGCGCTGGGATTGCCCGCGGTGGCGTTATGCGATCGCAATGGCGTCTATGGCGCGCCGCGGCTCTTTGGCCGTGCGCAGGAAACCGGCGTAAAGGCCATTGTAGGCGCCGAGATCGTGATGGAAGACCAGACCGTTCTGCCTGTATTGGTGGAATCACGCGTCGGTTACCAGAACCTCTGCCAGCTGCTCACGCGTGCGCATCTGCGCAGCGAAAAAGGCAAAGCCACTGTGGGCTGGGATGAATTGCCGGAATTTGCAAAAGGGTTGGTGGCGTTGACGGGCGATGAGGAAGGGCCGCTGCTGAAGGATTTGGCGAAGACTGCTTCCCTGGAAAGCGGCAACGGCACGCGGCTTCTGCAACGCGGCGGAACATCGCCCATCGCATTTGGAAGTTCACGCCGCCCCGCCGCAAAGGGTGGACAAGTGCGCGCGCTGGAAAGGCTCCTGCACATTTTCGGACGCGATCATCTGTTCGTCGAGGTTCAACGCCATCACCTGCGCGGCGAGGATCGAACGCATCGCGATCTTGTCGAATTGGCGGAGCAATCTCACCTGCCGCTGCTGGCGACGAACGGCGTGTTGTATGCATCTGAAATGGAACGTCCGATCCTCGATGTCTTCACCTGCATCCGAAATCACACGCACCTGGATGCTGCTGGGAAGCTCCTGGCGCAGAACAGCGAGCGTTATCTGAAGACGTCCGCGCAGATGAGCGAGTTGTTCTTCGATTGCCCGGAAGCGATCGAAAATACGGTGCGGCTTGCCCAGCGTCTGGAGTTTTCGATGGAAAACCTGGGATACGAATTTCCCGAGTATCCCGTGCCGCCCGGCCATTCCATGGATACGTTCCTGCGTGAACAGGCTTACGCGGGCGCCAGGCAGCGCTATGGGTACGTGCCCGAGAAAGTCCGGCTGCAGCTTGAAAAGGAATTGCCGCTGATCGCAAAGCTCAAGGTCTCAGGATATTTCCTCATCGTCTGGGACATCGTCCAGTTCTGCCGCCAGCAGAACATCATGGCGCAGGGCCGCGGCAGCGCTGCCAACAGCACGGTATGCTTTTGCCTGGGCATCACTGCTGTCGATCCGTTGCGCTTCAACACGCTGTTTGAACGCTTCCTCACCGAAGGACGCAAGAGTTCCTGGCCTGACATCGACATCGACCTGCCCAGCGGCGGTCGCCGTGAGCGCGTGATCCAGGAAATCTACCAGCGTTACGGACGCCACGGCGCTGCAATGACTGCGAACGTCATCACGTTCCGCGGACGCAGCGCATCGCGGGAAGTGGGCAAGGCGTTGAACCTTGCGGGCGATGTGTTGAATCGCTTCTCGAACCTGTACGCGAATGGAGATTTCCCGCACACGCTCGAC
>Ga0196970_1001415_pt1 | contig 16326 bp, 11 predicted proteins | sample S1v_513CmetaG_FD_148672 | JGI IMG/M metagenome (GOLD analysis project Ga0196970, IMG submission 148672) | Soil microbial communities from Anza Borrego desert, Southern California, United States - S1+v_5-13C | ecosystem: Environmental > Terrestrial > Soil > Desert | place: USA: California...
GCCTCTGCTTGCTTCAAAAACCCGATGATCTGCTCGTCGGTAAATCGCTTCTTCACGTTCGTTCTCCCTGTTGAAAAACGAACTTTACTAGATCACCGTGGCACTGTTTATTGGGGGCACATCAGCTGAGCCCGATGGACCTCGAATCGCGCAGCCGATGGGAAGAGTACACCAGGGCCAAGGAAGTGATGTTCGAACGTACTCACATTCCGGAGGCGCCGTGGTGGGTCGTGCCGGCACAACAAGAAGCGAGCACGGTTAAGACTGCGACTCCGTAGTGGGAGATGGGAAAGCGGGCAACGAGACGTTGCCCAGCATTGCGGACACGCTTAATGATAGCGAGGGGAGCAACATTGAATTTGAGCCGCCAAAGCTAAACATTAAGGTTGGACCGACGAAGGAGTAATCTAATCGGCTCTTCTTGAGGCCCAATGAATCGCAAGGACATTCTTTCCTGCTCAGGGCACGGCCTACTTCCTCAACTTAGCGGATAGAACTTTATGCGAGTGGTTCCCATTCGGAGCCGCCTTCTGCCGCGCCAAAAGCAACATCCCGGTGAAATTCACGAGAAGTTTCGCTCATCATTACTTACGCCGGTAGATCTCCTTCGCGCTGCTAATGGCTAGGGCACTTGGCATTTCGTGGTATGGGTCGCATACCAGCAGACCTGACTCAAGAAGGAAAAGATGCCGACCTTCTTGGGTCGCAAAAACTTGGTGAACTGTCTCAAGAATAAATCCCGGCAGTGCCACTGATGGGAGGCGCGTGTAAAGCCGTAATTCAATCCAGTCGCAATATTCCAATTGCCTCGTCAGAGCGATGGCGTCCTTAATATCCGGGAGAAGATACGAGATGACTTCTGGCATCCACCGGTCGCCATAGCGTGCCTCTACCTGAAACCATCGGTCCCCAGTTATCTTCATCATGGACCACCGCCGATGCCCGCGCATCTTGAGGTCGAGCTCATCATTAAGGTGCGAAAGAATATGGATCGGCCGACCCTCCATTGAACCCTCCTGTTAACTTGAACAATATATTGTTGCACAATATATTGTGTAGATTGTAGCAGTCAGGGCTGAGAGACTTCCAGCAAATTTCGTTGGAAGTGATTAATGAACCGTCTTGAAGCCCTTGGCCAAGCGATAAGGCAGGCTCGTCTTGATCGAAACCTGTCGCAGGAAAAACTTGCAGAAATGGCAAGACTTCACCGGAACTTTGTCGGACTGGTCGAGCGAAACGCCACGGTCCCCGCGCTGGATTCACTCTTTGCAATTGCTGATGCCCTTGAAATCCCTGCCTCTAAGCTCGTAGCGATAGCCGAAGCGATAGCGCGACAGGCTGAGTGAAATACCGCTCGAGCAACTTTCAGGAGGCGCCAAGATTTTTAGCCTGAAGGGCATTAGGCGCGGACGTTGGAGATCCCGGAAAGCACAATGGTTGGCTATCCTACATGTGTCCGACATTTAGGAGGACGCGGGCTGAGCACACATGGATGCTTCATTGTGCGCATGTGCTGCGCCCGCCAGTCGAATACTTTGCTCTCGTGCAAGAGCCGCCCGCTCGCTGTGACGAATGGATTCAAACTCTGCGGCGTCAGCTGAGAGCATTTTTTTAGGAGAGCCTGTGGGAAACGCACTGCGTTTCCCACAGGCTCTCCTACCCGCCGGCTGCCCACAAGTTGCGCAACGCTCAATCCCATAAAGGCCGTGACAATTAAAACCATCAGGCAACCAGCGGGGTTAAATTATTCGTAGTAGCTTCTGCCAAAGCGACACGACCCGCAAAGCTTATCAAAAGGGCGTTCGTATTTTTGACAACATTTATACCGTGGTTGGAAAAGGCATTCCCTGCATCGGCCTGAACGGCGGCCCGGAGTTCAAGCACAACGAAGCCTTTTCCTTCCAGGTGGCGACAGACGACCAGGCCGAAACCGACCGCCTGTGGAATGCGATCGTCGGCAACGGCGGCCAGGAAAGCGCGTGCGGCTGGTGCAAGGACAAGTGGGGCCTGTCGTGGCAGATCACGCCGCGTGCGCTCCTTGCCGCAATCGGGGACCCTGACCGTGCCGCGGCCAAGCGCGCTTTCGAGGCGATGATGCCGATGGGGAAGATCGACATCGCTACCATCGAAGCCGCCCGGCGCGGATGAGAAGGGAAGCCGCACGACGACGCCGCGCAAGGAGCAATTCAGCGGCATGCTGACGCGCGAGGAATTCCACGCACACGCTCTCATCCTGTTCACGCCGCACTCAGCAAGTCCAGCAGGCGAGAGATGTCGACCGGCTTGGTCATGTAGTGGTCGAATCCCGCCGCCCTCGCGCGTTCGCGGTCGGCGGATTGCCCGTAGCCGGTCACGGCGATAAGCAACGCGCCCGAGGTTTCCGGGCGCGCGCGCAACTGCCGGGCGAGATCGTTGCCGCTGATTCCGGGCAGGCCGATGTCCAGCAGGCAGACGTCGGGCCTTTCCTTGAGGGCGGCGTCGAGCGCCTCCTTGGGACAGTGCTCGACGCTGGCTTCATGGCCGGCATCATTGAGGATGATGCACATGGCCTGTGCCGCGTCGACGTTGTCATCGACGATCAAGACTTTCACCCGCCTGCCCGGCACCGATGGCTCGCCGGAAGGGGAGTGGAGGGCCTTTTCGTCGTACTTCTGCAGCCGCGGCAGGCAGACACTGAATTCGCTGCCCGTGCCGGGGCCTGCGCTGGCGCAACTCACCTTTCCGCCGTGAAGTTCGACAAGACTCCTGACGAGTGCAAGCCCCAGCCCCAACCCGCCCGAGGATCGGTCAGAAGTTCTCTTGGCTTGTACAAACGGCTCGAACAAGTGCTCGATCAGGTCAGGCGTCATGCCGATGCCGTTATCCTGCACGGCGATGGTCACCTGCTCCTGGCATACCTCCGTCCTCAGGACGATCCGACCGCCGTTGGGCGTGTATTTGGCCGCGTTTGTCAGCAGATTGGAGACGATCTGCACGAGTCGCTTTCGGTCCCCGTGCACAACAACAAGCTCAGGCGGTTCCCGGACCGTCAGCCGGTGGCCGCGTGCCTGGATGAGCGGCATTGCCTGTTCAACCGCATCGGAAATGATGCCGTCGAGGTTCAGCGCCTCTTTCTCCAGTTCGATCAAGCCTCGCGTCACCCGCGAGACATCCAGCAGGTCATCGACCAGCCCGGTCATATGCTCGACTTGCCGCTCGATGATGGCACTGGCGCTCCTGGCGACCGCTTCGTCGTTCATGCCCCGCTTCAATAGTCCCGCCGCCGACGCGATCGGCGCGAGCGGGTTGCGCAGTTCGTGGGCCAGCATCGCCAGGAACTCGTCCCTGCGTATCCGCTCGTCACTCGCGGCCTGGCGGGATTGCTGGGCAAAACTAGCGACGGATGCAGTGAGCAGCTGGTCAATCGCCTCGTTGAAGCGGATAAGGTCCCGCAAATCGCACTGCCCCGTCGATTTGCTGTCCTCACTCCAGAGGCGCAGGACAGTGGCGCGGAGTGCCCGGTATTCGGCGATCAGCTGCTCGATCGTGAAGTCCGACTTCAGGCGGGCACCCCCATGTTCCCGCCCGGCCGCATCCGCGGGCCCGGGAATGCCGCGCCCTTTCGACTTGTCTTCCTGCTCGCGGGGAGATTCCGGGAAGCAAAGATCTTCGGCAATGGCGCCGAGCATCGCCGCAGCATGGTCCCTTAACTCTTTGCCTGTCATGCTGGTGTCCGGCGGCGCAATCGTCGCGGCAAAGTCCTCCCACTCCTCGAGGATCCTGTTTGAATTATTGACAATGAAATCGGCAAGTCGCACAGCAGCACATGAACGAGGATGCTTGCCTCGCTGGACCTTGAGGAAGAGATACTCGGATGATGCATATCTCGTACCTGCTTGCCTTGCCGCGTTCGGGTCGGGTCATTGTGGCAACATTGACTTTTTGGTGTGCATACAAGTCGATGGCGCCTCCCTCCACTCTGGAACCACGAACAGGGCCGTAGGCTGGGGTACAACCCCAGCACAGTCTCGCCATTTGGTGATTGCTGGGATTACATCCCGCCTACACACTTTTCACGCCAAACTCCTCCTTGGCGATGATCAACCCCCATACACATGCAGCAGCAGCCACGACGGCGGGCCGATGTAGAGCGCCGCGAGGCTGAAGCGTTCAAGCCAGCGCCGGGCCTGCGTCGCCTGCACGGGCCGCAGGAATACCGCAAGCAGCGTGCCGGCTTCAACCGCTGCGCGCAAGGCCGCGGCGCTCAGCACGACACCCATTGCCCAGGCGGCCCACCAGAGCGAGAAGGCAATGAGATATGCCTTGAGGCCAAACAAGTCGTACTCGCCGAAACTGCTGCCGAAGGCAATGTGCTGGTGCAGGCGAAACGCCGGGATGGCAAGCAAGGTTGGAAACAGGACGAATTTCGCCACCGGATGATCAAGGCGGCCGCGCCCCACGGCCGCGCGGACTTTCGCATACGTCAGCTCCGCCGCCTGCATCGAAGCCCGGCTCGCGGGGAGCAATGTCCGCGCCAAGGCAGCAGGCTGGGCGATCGCGAGCCCATACCGCCAGCGCTCGCCCGACGCCAGCTGCACGGTGGCGCCCGGACCCGGCACGGGCAGGCGCCACGGCCGGATGGCGGCGATGTCGCGCACGGCAAGCTCCAGGCGACGCACGCCCCTCTCCAGCACGAGCTTGCCGTTTTCCATCGAGGCGCGGGCGGCAAAGGCATAGAGCACGCACCAGGAAGCGATTTCCGGAACCAGGAAAAGACCGGCGAAAATACGGATCTGCGCCAGCGTGTTCCCACGCAAGGTATCACCGAACAGTATTGCCGCGCCCATCCAGAGCAGGCTTGCACGCGCGAATGTCCGCAGCAGGCCTGCGGCGAGACGCGCAGAGGGCGGCAACACGGCGACCTTGACCGGGAACATGATGGCGGCAACCGGCTCCGGCGCTGCGTCCACCTCGGCGCCGCCCAACCGTTGGAATGCCGCCCACGCGCCGAGCAGTGCAAGGAATACGAAGGCCGCAGGCCCGAGCCAGTTGCCCCAGGCGACCATGAGCGTAGGCGGCGGAGCGTTGACGCGCACCTCGTCCACTACCAGAGCGCGTTCCCCCTTTCCGGCGCTGGCGATCACGCTGCCCGTCGCGTCGATCACGGCGCTGTAACCATTCGGCGTGACGCGGAACTGCGGCAGGCGCGTTTCGATGCTGCGGAATGCCGCCGCGGCAAGATGCATGTCCATGCCCGGGGCGGCAGTGAACCAGGAATCGTTCGACATGCTCAGGATGGCCTGCGCGCCCAGACGCGCGCCCTCGATGGCGAGGCCGGTATTCATGTCGTCGAGACAGATCATCGGCAGCACCGGAACTTCGCGGCCGTCGGCCAGGCGCAGGGGGAACACACGCGCGCCTGCACCGGGCTGCCAGGTACCGGTCCACGGCAGCCAGCGCCGCAGTGCCGGTCCGTCGAGCCAGTCGGGCACGTACTCGGTGAGCGGAAAGAGGCTGCTCTTGCGGTAAAAGCCGAGCAGGCCGGTGCCCGGCTCGAGGAACGCTGCAGCGTTATATTCGCCGTTCGCGTCGCGCTCGTAAGTGCCGATCACGAACGGTACGCCTGCCGCGTCGACGACGGCGAGAATCTCGCGGTCCAGTTCGGCGCCGGCTTCGCTTTTCGGATTGCCGAAGGTGGTAGGGTAGGCGGTCTCGGACCAGAGCACGGCGTTGGCGCCCTGCCGTACGACGGCGTCGTAAGTCATGGCGAAGTGCGTGTCGAGAACGTCGCGCACGACAGCATGGGCGCCTTTCTCCTGGCGCTGGCGTTCATAGTCCACGATGTTGGACTGGACCATTCCGATACGCAGGGGCTCGCCGCCGGCGGCAGGCCCGGCGGCGAGCGTGGCCAGGCCGTAGCCCGCCAGCAGCGACGGTACCAGCGCGGCAAACAGAAGCGGCCTGACGAGGGAACGGACGCCATCAGAGCGGCGTGCGCAGGCTGCCGCCACGCCCTGGTTCGCCAGCAGCAGCATGAACGTGAGTCCCGCCGCACCGCCGACGTCGGCAGCCTGGCGCAGGAGCCTGGAAGGATAGAGCCCGTAGCCGAGCGTATAACTGAGCGCATGGCCGAGCAGTTTGACCGTCAGCCATTCCGCCGCGACCCAGGCCGCGGCGGCCGCACATGCGCCGAGAACAGGGCCGTACCGCCGGCCCGCCACGCGGCGCACAAGGGCAAAGGCGAGGAACTGCGGCTGCAATAGCGGCGCGGCGAGAAGCAGCAGTGAGATGCCGGCGGCGGAGCCCATCCGGGTATAGCTGCCGATCGCGATTCCGAACCAGGCGAAGACTGCCGCCGCAAATGCCACCGACATGGCACAGGACCAGAGCAGCGTGGCGGCGAAGCTCCGGTTCGCATCGAGCACGCGCAACCACGGCACGAGAATCACGAAGCCCAGGATCCAGCCAGCGCCGCCGCGGACGTACAGGCCGGCCAGGATCGCGCTGGCGAGAATGCCGGCCACGGAATAGGTCAATCGCGCCATCGCGTTCAACTGGTTCAACACCGGCTCACTGCGGCTCAGCCGGCCTGGGAATCTCGATCCGCCGGATGGCCAGCCCGGGTGGAGCGTGTTCCGGTACCACCACGCGGTCCTTCGGGATCGCAATCGGCTGCCTCGCGGCATCGACAAACTGGAAGTCCGGCGAGTACATCAGGATGGCCTCGACGCGCTGGCCGTCATCCGTTGCCTGGTAGTGTCGGACATAACCTGGCGGAAGCTCGAAATCTTCCGGCACCGCGATTCCGACCAGGGGCGGGCTGGTGCCAGGCGGCGTAAACGCGCCGAGGCCGGTATAGACGCCGGCCTGTTGCAGACGCTCGATTACCTCCGGCATCGTCGGCTTCTCTCCGCGGGCAACGTAGAAAGTGAGATCGCGCGTCGGGTCTGCATCTCCCTCCACATGCTGCTCCGCTGCGCCCGGCGGCACCTCTTGTTCCGCTTGTGGCACGGCTATCGCAGGCGGCGTCCACGTAGCGATCGTCTCGTGCTGCGGTGCCGACGCTGCCTTCGACGGCCGGGCACTGCCGGCCTCATCGGATGACTTGAACAGAAAGACGAGACTGACTACGGCCAGCGCGAGCGCAATCGCGAGGTAGCCTGGAGATGGGCGCCAGCCGCCCGGGTGCGTAACCGGTTCGGCCGGTGGCTGGCCGGAGCGGCGTGGCGTTTTCATCGTTGACTGCTCCTTGGCCTACGGGGCAGGGGGATTGAAGGTCGATAGTCCCCAGCCGAGGCGCTCATGGCCATACTGGTTCCATATCGGGTTCTTGCCATCGGTAAATGCGGTGTAACGCGCCGCACCCGTGCCGCTGCTGCTGCCGAACAGGCCGGATGTGACGGTGCCGCCCGTATAGGTCGGGTGCGTGTCGTCGGACTGGATGTAGTCATAGCTCCGGCTCGCGGACACGAAGTGGGTGTTGGAGTCACGCAGCGTCGAACGCAGTGTCGTGGTGATGCGGTTCACGTAGTCGGCCTCGCTTTCGCCGGCGACATAACGCAGTGCCTCGGAATCGATCTTGCCGTCGCCGTTGCTGTCGTAGTCGGCAGCCATGTATTGCGCGAACGCGTCCACGCACGCGAAGCCCTTTTGCCGGGCGTATTCGCACATCGCGTAATTGATCTTGGCGAGATAGGGCAGGAGCGTATTCTGTATGCTCACCGTGGTGCCGGTCGTCGCATTCCTGCAGGAGCTTTGCACGTTGTCGGCGGCATAGCCGGGGTAGTGCAGGTTGGAGACGATCTTGAGCTTGGTGCCGGCATAGGCATTGGCGTTGATGTAGTCCATCGCCCTCGCCACGTACGTCTTGCAGTTGCTTAGTGCCGCATCGAGCCCGCTGGTACTGCAGGTGCCGGTCTGGTTCTTGAAGGCCGTGCGCGCCTGCAGCGCATCGTTGCCGCACATCTCGAAAGCCACGACACGCGTCGCGCTGTGCTGCATGTAAGACCGCTCCGCCACGATCTTGTTGTTGTAAATGTCCGAGGCCACCGCGCCGGACTTCGTACGGCGCACCTGCTCCATGTCGGCATTCCACAGCGCCGACAGATACTCGGCCTGCACCACAGGGCCCGCGTACTTGGCCGCATTGCTGATCGATCCGTTGTAGCCGGCGTAGATCGAGTCGCCGTAGGACACCACGCGGTACTTGGTCGTGGTGCCGGCGCGGTCGATGGTCCAGGAAGCGTTCTGGTTCAGCGTGTTGGCCGCCGCTTCCGATCCAACAGCCAGTAGCGCAAGCGCGGGAATCAACCCGCGCACCCTCGTGCGAAGTCGTGTCTTCATTTAGTCTCCTGTTAGTAGAATTTTTGCTGGCCTGGACCTCACCACGACTCACCGGCAGGTGATGTTGATAAGCGTCCTGATCGACTATAAATGAATGGATTTCACCCGCCCTCGGGCTTCCCTATGCCGAAGCAAACCGGATGACATGCATCAATTGACTTTGCAGGCCAAGGGCGCTGCCAGGCACGAATGAATGAAGCGATTAGGGATACGGGAGCTGGCCCCGGTGGAGCTGCTACAGGGAGGCGTTGCCGTTTGGAAGGCGGATCGCCGTCAGACCGCGGGGCGTGGGGAATCGGCGGGTCGGGACCCTCGGTACCAATGCTCGAATTCGTCGCCCGACATCGGCAGCCCGAAGTAATACCCTTGTGCCTGCGTGCACCCGTGCGTGCGGACATAGTCGAGCGCGCTTTCGGTTTCCACGCCTTCAGCGACGACCTCCAGGCCCAGGGAACGGCTGAGCGCGATCATCGCGTTGGTCACCAGGCGGCTGGTCGTGTCCGTGTCCAGCGGCAGGACAAAGGACTTGTCAATCTTGACCTTGTTCAGGGGCAGGCGTGCAAGATAGGCAAGGCTCGAATGGCCGGTCCCGAAGTCGTCCAGCAGGATCTTTACGCCTAGCGCCTGGAGACGGGACAGCATGACGACGGTGTGCTCGATGTCGTCCATCACGGCGGTCTCGGTCACTTCCAGTTGCAAGGCATTGGTGTCGATACCATGCTCCCTGAAGGTGCTTTCGAATCGCTGCGGAAAGTCCCGGTCACGGAATTCGACGACCGACACGTTGATCGCAATGGGGATCAACGGCAAGCCGTGGTCGCGCCATGTCTTGTGCTGGCGCGCCGCTTCCGACAGCAACCAGCGCCCGATCGGATTGATGATGCCGGTGGCTTCGGCCACGGGCACGAAGCGGTCTGGCCCGATGCCGGTTTCCCTGCAGCGCAGCAGCGCTTCCACGCTTACGATACGGCCGGTTTCCACATCCATCACCGGCTGATAGAGAAGCTGGAACGCGTTATTGCGCAGCGCGCTCTTGAGTTGTTGCTCGATGATGCGCAGCAGCCTCGTTTCAGCCGAATACGCCGGAGAATAGAACTGATAGTTATTGCTGCCGGTTTGCTTGGCCTGGTACATGGCGGTGTCGGCATGACTGATCAGCGTATCGAGATCCTGCCCGTCGCCGGGGAATATGCTGATGCCGATCGACGTGGATAATGAGAGCGACAGGTCGCCGATATGGTATGGCCGATTGATGCGCTCCAGGATGTGCATGGCGACTTCCGCTGCCGCGCCCCGGCTGTTGAGGTCTTGCAGGAGAATCACAAACTCGTCTCCCCCCAGACGCACCACAATGTCCTCTGCCCGCGTTCCTGCGAGCAGCCTCGATGCCACTTCTTTCAGCACAAGGTCGCCGACCGCGTGGCCGTGGGTGTCGTTGATCGGTTTGAAGCGGTCCAGGTCCAGGAACAAGACAGCGGCGCATTGGTTGGTGCGCCTGTTGTGCGGCAAGAGATGGCTTGCGTATTCGAAGAGCATGCTGCGGTTCGGCAATCCGGTCAGCGCGTCGTGCAATGAGGCATGGCGCACCTGCTCTTCCACCTGCTTGCGATCGGTAATATCGGTGAAGACGACCGCGAGGCGCAAGAGATTGTCGCTGCCAAGCCGGGTGGCGGATACCGAGAGCCAGCGATTGCGCGCGGCGATGTTCGCCTCGAACTGCACCGGAACGCCGGCATGAAGAACGCGCTCGAATCTGTCCAGCCAGTGGGTTTCGATGCCCGGCAGCAGGTCCCGCATGGTGTTTCCGCGGGGATCTCCGAGTCCGGTATGCCGGTCGAAGGCCGGATTGGTTTCGATGAAGCGATAGTCCACGATGCTTCCGGCCTCGCCCGGCACCGCCTCCATGATGGCGAAAGCCTCGTTCATTGAATCGAACAGCGCCCGCAAACGCTCCTCCGAGGCGCGCAAGGCTTCCTGCATGCGCCGTTGATCATCAACATCGATATTGATGCCGACCCATTTCCGAATTGCACCATTGGGATCGAAGATCGGCGCGACGCGCACATTGGTCCAGCGCCATTCGTCGCCTTCCGCAGACTTCAGGCGAAACTCGGCATTGGCCACGCGTATTTCCCGCAATGCCTCCCGCCACTGACGGTGCACATCTTCCCGGTCGTCCGGATGAACCGCGTTGAGCCAGCCCTCGCCGAGCCATTCCTCGATGGCCTGGCCGGTGTAGGCGCGCCAGCTCGGTGAATCGGCCACCACCATCCCCTCTGGATTCGTTTCCCAAACCGCCTGCGCAAAGCCTTGCACGAGCGAGCGGAAGCGTTCCTCGCTTTCACTGAGCGCAGCTTCGGCCCGCTTGCGTTCCGTGATGTCCAGAATGAATTCTGCGCATCTTGATTCAAGGTTGCTTCCGGAAAGGCGTGTCGGTGCGAACAACCCCCACCAATGCGTGCCATCCTTACGGACCATCAGCTTTTCGTAAGGCGGCGTACGGCCTTCGTTCGCCAGCCGTTCCGCTACCTTGAACGTAATGTCAAAGAACTGGGGATCGGTCAGCTGTTTCCAATGCCCCGTTGTACAAAGCTCATCACGGGTGTATCCGCACATGCGCTCGAATGCGGGGTTGGCATCGATAATCTCGCCGCTGAGATTGAAAAACAGCACTCCCACTGTTTCAATCGTAAATACCGCCTGCAACAGTGCCTGAGGATCCAGGAACGAGGCATCGACATTCGTGACGGCGCGGCTGACGGGGTGATCTTCCATAGTTCATAGGATAAAAACCGGCGCAGATCGGTTGCCCGCGCCGCTCAGAAGAAAATCTGCATGCAAAAGACAAGCCATGATGAAGGACGGAAATTTGTGCGGTAGAGTCGCGGTAAAGTCAGAAAAGTAAACGCAAGGCAACCCCGGGAGGGGATGGATTGATGCAAGGAAGACAACATGCGACTGCTACTCGCAGAGGACGAGCGCGAACTGGCCGAGTGGCTGTGCCGGGCGCTCAAGCAAAACGGCTATATCGTGGACTGGGTTGATGACGGGCGGCTGGTCGAACCGAGCATCGCGCAGGTCAAGTATGACGCGCTGATCCTGGATCTCGGCCTGCCCGGCCTCGATGGCCATGATGTCCTGGCGCGCCTGCGCGAGACGGACGTGCGCCTGCCTGTCCTCATCCTCACCGCGCGCGATTCCCTGATGGAGCGCGTCAGCACGCTCAAGGGCGGGGCGGACGACTTCATGGCCAAGCCGTTTTCAGTCGAGGAACTGGAAGCGCGGCTGACCGCGCTGATCCGCCGGGCACGGGGCAGCGAGCATCCGCGCCTTGCCTGCGGCCCCTTGCACTACGACGCGACGACGCGGCAGTTCACCCTTGCCGACCAGCCGCTGCCGCTCTCGAAGCGCGAGCATACGCTGCTGCTCGCACTGATCCAGCGCAGCGGCGAGCCGATGACCAAGAAAGACCTGTTCGACAAGATTTTCGACGACGACGTCGACGCCATGCCGGAAGCCGTCGAGGTCCTGATCTACCGCGTGCGCAAGCGGCTGGAAGGCAGCCCGGTGCAGATCGTCACGCTGCGCGGCATCGGCTACCTGCTGGAAAGCCGATGAGGCCGGACCGCCTGCTGCTGCGCTGGAACCTCAGGCGCACGGTCCTGACGCTGCTGGTGCCCGCGCTGAGCCTCGTCGGCGGCATCGAGCTCTGGACCACTTACCGCACCGCGGTCGACGCCGCCAACTCCGCCTACGACCGTTCCCTGCTCGGCGCCATCAAGGCGATGGATGCCAACATTTCCACGGCCTCCGGCGGCGTGGCCGTCGAACTGCCGTATACCATGCTCGAATTCTTCGAGCTGACCGCGTCGGGCCAGGTGTATTTTCGCGTCAGCACCGAAGACGGGCTGACGGAAGTGGGCAGTCCCGACCTGCCGCGTCCGGCGGTGCAGCTCAAGACGCGCGTCCCGCATTTCTACGATGCCGAATACTTTGGCGAAAAAGTCAGGGTCGGGGCCTATGCGCGCTACCTCGAGCGGCCGGTCGCGGTGCCGGCGTGGGAGAAGCAGCGCGTCGTCATCCAGGTGGCGGAAACCCTCGGTTCACGCACCCAGTTCGTCAACCAGATGATTTCCCAGGCGGTCAGGCGCGACGCCGTGATGCTGATGGCCGCCGCCGCCGTACTCGCCGCCGTGCTCCACCTCACGCTGCGGCCGCTCGCCCGCCTCGGCGATGAAGTGCGCGCGCGTTCCCCCTTCGACCTGCGTCCGATCGAGGCCGCTTCCGTGCCCGTCGACGTTCGCCCGCTGGTGGATGCGATCAACATCCACATGGCCCGCAACCAGCATATCGTCGAGGCACGCGGACGATTCATCGACGATGCCTCGCACCAGTTGCGCACGCCGCTCGCCACGCTGCGCACGCAGCTCGACTATGTGCTGCGCGAGAACGATCCCGAAAACATCCGCCGCGCCCTCGACGCCATCTCGCGCCAGCTCGATGACGCAACCCATCGCACCAACCAGATGCTCTCCCTCGCGCGCGCCGATGCCGCCGAGATCGCTGTCGATCCCGTTGACCTGTCCGCGCTGGCGCAGCAGATCGCGCGGGAAGTTGTGCTGCCGGCCCGAGACAAGCGCATCAGCCTCGAACTCGACGCGCCGGAACAGCCGTTGATGGTCCTCGGGCACGCCGTACTGCTGCGCGAGGCGGCCCTGAACCTGCTGCACAACGCGATCCGTTTCGCGCCCGAAGAGGGGCGGGTGGTGGTCGCGTTGCGGGCCATCCCCGGCGAAGTCATGTTCAGCGTGACCGACAACGGCCCCGGCATCCCGCCCGACGAGCTGCCGCGGCTCGGCGAACGCTTTTTCCGCGCGCGCAACACCTTGCTCGGCGGTTCGGGCCTGGGGCTCGCCATCGCCCGTTCGGTCGCCGGACAGTGCGGCGGCAGGCTGACCGTCGCCAATGTGGCCAATGTCGAAGACAGCACCGGCTGCACCGCCACGCTGCATCTTTTGCCGGCCGACGCCGATCGACAGGCAATTGACAGGATGGTTTCGCTATCTTCCTGAGTACGGCAAGTAATCCACGATTACGCCCTATACCAAGAGGAGATACCGATGAAAAAAATCCTGTGCGCCGCCGCACTGACCGCCATCGCCGGCACTGCCTTCGCCGGTCCGCTCGACAAGACCGAATGCATCGCCGGCGCCAAGCCGGGCGGCGGTTTCGACCTGACCTGCAAGCTGGCGCAGTCGGCCCTGTATGACGGCAAGTTCATCAAGGACCCGATGCGCGTCACCTACATGCCCGGCGGCATCGGCGCCGTTGCCTACAATGCCGTGGTCGCCCAGCGCCCGGCCGAAGCGAACACCATCGTCGCCTTCTCTGGCGGCTCGCTGCTCAACCTCGCGCAGGGCAAGTTCGGCCGCTATTCCGAAAGCGACGTGCGCTGGCTGTCCGTCGTCGGTGCGGACTACGGCGCGGTCGTCGTGCGCAAGGATTCTCCCTACAAGAACCTGAAGGACCTTGCCGCCGCGCTGAGAGCGGATTCCACCAAGGTCGTCTTCGGCGCCGGCGGCACCATCGGCAGCCAGGACTGGATGAAAGCCGCGCTGACCGCGCGCGCGGCCGGCCTGAACTACAAGCAGATGCGCTTCGTGGCCTTCGAGGGCGGCGGCGAAGGCCTCTCCGCGCTGCAGGGAGGGCACGTGCACGTCTATTCCGGCGACGCCTCGGAAGCCGCCGCGCAGATCAAGGCTGGCGCCAACATCCGTATCATCGCCGTGCTCGCCGACAAGCGCCTGCCGGGCGACCTGTCCGCCGTGCCGACCGCCAAGGAACAGGGTTTCGACGTCGAGTGGCCGATCGTGCGCGGCTTTTACATGGGCCCGAAGGTGAGCGACGCCGACTTCAAGACCTGGACCGAAACCTTCGACAAGATGATGAAGACCAAGGAATACGCGAGGCTGCTTGAAGAGCGCGGCCTCTATCCGATGGCACTGACCGGCACCGAGCTGGACGTCTACATCAAGCGTACCACCCACAACTACCGCAAGCTGGCCGAAGAGTTCGGCCTGGCGGGCGCGAAATGAACAGCGACCGCCTCCTCGGACTCGCCGCCATTGGCATGGCGGCGGCGATGACGGTGGCGGCGTGGGGCTACGCCGCGCCGGTGGAATACGAGCCGGTCGGCCCGCGCGCCTTCCCGCTGCTGCTTGCCGCACTGCTGGCGCTGGCCGGCGCCTGGCTCGCCGTCAGGCCGGGCCGCCATGTGGACCTGCTGCGCGGCCCGCAGTCCGGCGTGATTGCCCTCTGCGCCGCTTCCATCGTGGTGTACGGCATCGTGTTCCAGCTGCTTGGTTTCGTCGTGGCCACCGCCCTGATGGCGCTGCCGGTCGGCCGCATCTTCGGCGGCAGCTGGAAGCAATGCGCGCTCACCGGCATCGGCATGGGCCTCGTGCTGTATGTGCTCTTCGACAAGCTGCTGGACGTGGTGCTGCCCAAGGGCGTGCTGGAGCCGGTGTTTTCGCTGATTGGACTGTAATGGATTCCTTCTCCTATCTCGCCACGGGTTTCGGCGTCGCCCTGCAGCCGATGAACCTGCTGGTGGCCACTTTCGGCGCCTTCATCGGCACCGTCGTCGGCCTGCTGCCCGGCCTCGGCCCGATCAATGGCGTAGCCATCCTGCTGCCGCTCGCCTTCGCGCTGAAGATGCCGCCGGAAACGGCGCTGATCCTGCTCGCCGCCGTCTACATCGGCTGCGAATACGGCGGCCGCATCTCCTCGATCCTGCTCAACGTGCCCGGCGACGCGGCAGCGATCATGACCGCCATGGACGGCTACCCGATGGCAAAGAAAGGCCTGGGCGGCGTGGCACTGTCGATCTCGGCGTGGAGCTCCTTCGTCGGTTCGATGATCGCCACAGCCGGCCTCGCCATTTGCACGCCCATCCTCGCCAAATGGGCGCTCGCCTTCGGCCCGGCCGAATACTTTGCGCTCATGGTGTTTGCCTTTGCCTGCCTGACCGGCCTCATCGGCGACCAGCCGGTGAAAGCACTGCTCGCCACGCTTGTCGGGCTGTCGCTGGCGACGGTCGGGGTCGATGCCAACTCGGGCGTCTACCGCTTCACCTTCGACTCGGTGCACCTGACGGACGGCATTCAGTTCATCGTCGTGGTCATCGGCCTGTTCTCGATCAGCGAACTGCTGCTGATGCTGGAAGAGGCGGCGCACGCGACCGCGATCCCGGAAACCGGGCGCAACATGTTCAACCTCAAGGAGCTGGCCCGAACCTGGTGGGGCACGGTGCGCTCGTCTGTCGTCGGCTTCGTGGTCGGCGTGCTGCCCGGCGCCGGCGCGACGGTGGCCAGCGCGATCACGTACTCGATGGAGAAGCGCCTCACCGACAAGGAAGGCACCTTCGGCACCGGCGACATCCGCGGCGTGGCCGCGCCGGAAGCGGCGAACAACGCCGCCGCCAACGGGTCCTTCGTGCCGATGCTCACGCTCGGCGTCCCGGGCTCGGGCACGACGGCGGTCATGATGGGCGCGCTCACGCTCTACAACATCACGCCGGGGCCCGCGCTGTTCGAGCAGCAGCCGACGCTGGTATGGGGCCTGATCGCCTCGATGTTCATCGGCAACGTGATCCTGCTGTTCATGAACATCCCGATGGTCGGCCTCTTCACCCGCATGCTCAAGGTGCCGAACTGGGCACTCGTGCCCGGCATCCTCGCCGTCAGCACAGTGGGCGTGTATGCGGTGCACGCCACCACCTTCGACCTCGTGCTGATGTCCATCCTTGGCGTCGTCGGGTACGTGCTGCGCAAATGCGAAGTGCCGATGGCGCCGCTCATCCTCGGTTTCGTGCTCGGCGAGATGATGGAACAGAACCTGCGCCGCGCTCTGTCCATTACCAATGGCGACGTCGGCATCCTGTGGGAAAGCCCGATCTCGCTCGGACTGTGGATCTGTGCCGCAGCCATCGTCACGGTTCCGCTT
>Ga0196970_1001416_pt1 | contig 16323 bp, 18 predicted proteins | sample S1v_513CmetaG_FD_148672 | JGI IMG/M metagenome (GOLD analysis project Ga0196970, IMG submission 148672) | Soil microbial communities from Anza Borrego desert, Southern California, United States - S1+v_5-13C | ecosystem: Environmental > Terrestrial > Soil > Desert | place: USA: California...
TCGGCCACCTGCCGGAGGCGCTCACCCTGCCGGGTCGACAGCACAAAGCCCCAGCCCTTCGCCTCGCCGGGCGACCACCAGAACGAGGTGTACTGCAGGGCATCGGGCAGGTCGCCCACGGGGCGCACGGGCGGTTGGTACGTCATGCGGGCCGTCACCAGGCCGGCAGCTCCGGCCTTCTGCGCCAGATGCAGCATCCGGTGAATGTCACCGTTGCCTACCAATACCAATTTGCCCTGCAGGTCCCGCCCTTCCCAGGCCGCGGCCTGTTCGGCGTTGTCCACGATGGCCAGTTCCCCGGACACCCCTTCGGGAGCGGTGGCGCAGGAGCGTTGGATGATTGACAGGTTGGTTTCCGAGAAGCAGGCCAGCCGCTCAACCCGTTCGCCGTTGGGGCCGAGCAGCCAGAGTTCGGCGTCGGTGCAGTCCCACTCCTGGGGCGTCAGGTTTGCCCACTGCCAATCCCGGCCAGTGGCCGGGTACGTGGTAATGAACGGCTCCAGCCCGCCCCTCTGCAGCCGGGCGACGCACTCCCGGGCAGCTGCCCGGTAACCGGGGCTGGCCTGAATGCGATGATGCTGCACAATTGCTTCGACGTTTTCCAGGCAGCTATGGCCGGAGAACTCCGTGGCCAGCAGGTCCAGCAAGGGACGGAGCATGTGAAGATGCCTCCTTGTACGCGTCCCGATGTCACTGCTCTGCCATTTCGGCACGACTGCGGGTCATCCCTGTAGGCATGAAAATTTCCCCTGCACGAGATGAGCCAACCTGTTCGGACGCGCATAGGTTGTACAGTGCCCCATCTGTATGTGGAGGTGCGCGAACTACAATGCCCACTCGCATGGAAATCACCCTCGGCGGTAGGGGTTGGGCCGGCGGCGGTATGGCCCCCTGGACCGGCGGCAGCCGCATGCCAATGGCGTCCAAGGGCGCCTGCCCCACCGGCAACTGCACGACCGCGTATGGTCCGGTTGCGAACATCTGCCAGTCCACCATGCCGGTGACGCGCATGGTCCCCGTTACGGAGCAAATCCCCATCACGACCGTCATGCCGATTCCCAACACCGTTATGCCCGGCACCACCATGGGTGCGCCCATGGGCGCTACCATGGGAATGCCCGTAGGCGGAATGGCCCCCTGGGGGAAGGGTGCGATGGTCCCCCCGCCTCCGGCGCCCATGGCCCCGGGCATGATGCCCGGCATCTATACCACCGAAGCCTGGATTACCGGCGTCTAGACCAGACCGCCTGCCGGGGCGCCCGCACTGGGTGCCCCGGTTTTGCATGACTTCGCCCGGCCCTGGACAGACTCCCCTCCGAAGGGAGGAAGACTTATGAAGAAACGAAACATCACAGTCGGCGGCCTCGTGGTCCTGGCCGCACTGCTCGCCGTAATGGCGACCCTTGTCAGTAAACGGCCGCCGGAGCAGGCACCGGTCCACATACCGGACTCGCCGGAACCCGTCATCTCTCAAACGAAGCCCCTCTCCATTGAGGAGCAGATGGCGGGGCTGCCTGACGTGCAAAAAGTCCGCATTACGGACAGCGGCTTTGAACCGAAGCAACTGCAGACGACCGTGGGCGGCAAGGTGCGCATCCATCTGGTCAACGAGAGCGGCGGGGAACATAACCTGATCATCAATCGCTTCGGCATCGTCACCCGGACCCTGGCGCCGGGTGAGGAGAACTTCATCGAGTTTACAGCGGACGAAAAGGGCACCTGGCCTTTCCTGTCCGATGCCCCCGGCGAAGTTGAACCGGCGTTCGGCGGCATCCTGAAAGTGGAATAGACTTCCTGGCATGGATGGTGCGCACGGGGAGAGATTACCTCCTGTGATTCCAGTACCGAATCTGGGAAAAGCGCATCGGGGGGTCTGCTGTGAAACGTCTCTGTTCGATACTGCTTTGCTTGTCCGTATTGCTAGGTCCGACCGCAGCATTCGCTGAACACCGCTCCATTTACAACACGCCGTACCCGCAGTCCATTCGCGTCGCGATCCGTGAAGCCCGGCCCAACGGGGATCCCAATCCGCGGGGCCGCATCATTTACGTGAAGACGGTTGGCTTTGATGACTATGTGGTCAACTCGTTGCCCAACGAATGGGTGCCTTCCTGGGAACAGGAGTCGCTCCAGGCCGGCGCCATGGCCGTCAAGATGTTCGCCTGGTACAAGGTGCTCCACCCGACCAAGCTGGACGGCTGGGAGTTTGACCTGGACAACACCACCAATTTCCAGACCTACCGGGAGGGCAACCGCTTCAAGGAGTCCGACGAGGCTCACTGGCGCGTGCGGAACCTGGCCTACACCATGCCCGACGGCACCATCATCGAGTTGAATTACCGGGCCGGCGTCGAAAGGAACCCCAACTGGCAGTATCGGAACGCCAACATGATGGCACAGTGGGGCAGCAAGTACTGGGCGGAGCGGGGCCAGAACATGCTCCAAATCCTCCAGTGGTACTACCAGGGGCGAGCGATGAATCGAATTCCGAACTTGTAGGGAGGGCGAGCACTTATGAAGCACAAAAAGTTGACCATTGCCGCCCTGGCCTTGGCGCTAACCATCGGTGGCACCACTCTGGGCATGAAGATTGCCGGGGCCACCGAGGGGGCGGGCGGCACACCGCCCAGGCCGGCAGGCCCCATCCGGCGGGCCTACTGGCGGGCGCTGGGCATCCGGACGGCGCCCCTGCAGCTGCGGGTAGTGGATGCCACCACCATGAAGGGCATCCCCGGTGCTGGCTGCACCATCGGTGAAACCGGTGACCGCATCGAGACCGACGACAAGGGGATCGCCCCCACCATCGATGCGCCCATCTTCCGCCATCCACGCCTTGAGCAGATGCTGGCGGAACTGCATGGCCAGTTGACGGTGCTCTGCTACAAGAACGGCTACCGCGACTCCATTTACATGGGTGTGCGGATGCACCAGGGCAGCACGACCGAGACGGAGGTCTGGATGTATCCGGTTGGCGCCGGCGACCGCCGCATCGAGCCTACGCTTTACCAGGTCCCGATCCATCGCCTGTGGCGGATTCAGTTGGCGGACAAGTACCGCCTGCGGGAGGAAGGCGAAGGGCCCGAGCGGCCCCAGCTCTCCCGGCCCGACACCGGCCAGGTGGCCCCACAGGAAGCGCAGGGGGCCGGCATTCAGACGCCGCCCCGCGCAATCGAGCCGCCGAGCGGCGTACCCCGGTAACCTTCACAGGACAGGCAGCATAAGAGAAGCGCCCACTCACCGGTCAAAGCCGGAGAGCGGGCGCTTGCTCGTTACTGCAGCGTAGCCAGCGCACTGACGACGGCCTGGCTGGTAAGGCCGGCCTGGCTCAGCAGCGCCTGCGCCTGCGGTGTGGAGACGAGCTGGTTAATGTCGAGGGCGCCCAAGTTGATGCCCTGCAGGTTGACGCCCCGGTTGCCGAAGAGCAGCAGCAGGAGGAGCAGAATCAGCAGTTCACGTGCATTCACAATCACGGGTGTGCCGGTCGGCGAGGGCGCCCCGGGGTTGACGATGCGCACGTCGAGGGCGATCTGGTTCTGCACCCGCACAAAGACGCCGCAGAGCGTGGCGAAGCGGTTGTCGACCGAAGAGAGCGGCGTTCCGCCGAGCGGTGTCGGCTGTGTTTGCACCAGGAAAATCTGGTTGCCGTTCGTGGTCGTCAGGGTGCCGATGATCGAACCAGGCGGCGGCGCCTGAATGAACCGAAACAGGTTGACGAAGCCCGACCGGCACTGCAGCTGCGGGCTGATGGTCAACTGCTGTGTATCAAGACCCTGGAAGTTCACGAAATCACCTCGTTTCACGATGGGTCAACGTCATCATACGCAACGCCGTCACAGGATGCCTTTACCCATGCCGGTCTCTGCCCCTTGCGGATGATGTCGGCTTTGGCACTTTGGTCCGAATTGAAGGACATTCGGCAAATAGACTCGAATCGTACTTTCGGATTGGTGGCCATGCGCATATTTAGCCAACCGACCGTTTGGTCAACTGAAAGAAGTGCCATGCGCCACTGACGGACCGAATATCCATCTAACCTAACAGGAACGGCAGTTGATCCGAGGAGGGGCTGGACGCATGCCGACGAGAGAGATCTATTGGAACATATCCGGCACATTTATCATGTACTTGCTGCTGCTGCCCACGGTCGCGGTGTTCGCGTATGGCCTGTGGCGACGGGTTCGCCTGTGGCGCATTGGCAAGCCGGACGGGCGCCTGGACCAGATCCCCAGGCGGCTGGGGCTGCTCTTCCGCCACGCGGTCATGCAGGCCCGCCTGGCGCAGAACCCGCTGGCTGGCTTCTTCCACATTCTCTTCTCCTGGGGGTTCGTGCTGCTCTTCATCGGCACGCTGGTGGTGATGATCGAGGCGGACCTGCGCATTCCGATCATGCGGGGTAACTTCTATCTCTTCTTCCAGTCGTTCACCCTGGATGTGGTCGGCGCCCTGGCCATGGTGGGCGTGGCCACCGCATGGGTTCGACGGTCGATTTTTAAGCCCCGGGCACTGACGGCGTATCAGAAGGCGCCGTCGATTATGGATGACTGGGTCTTCCTGGCCCATTACCTCGTCATCATGTGGACCGGATTCTTCGTGGAAGGCATTCGCATTGTCGTCGATCAGGACCCGTGGGGCGCCTGGTCACCGTTCGGGTATCTGCATGGCCAATTGCTGGCGTCGTTCATTTCGGTGCCGGCGATGCTCACCCTCCATAAGGTGCTCTGGTGGTTCCATCTGGCTGTCGCCTTCTCGTTTGTGGCCTACCTGCCCTTCTCGAAGATGATCCACATCTTCACCGGGCCGGCGTCGATCTTCTTCCAAGACCTGAAGGGGAAGGGCGAACTGCCTCTGACCAACCTGGAGTCGGAGACGCCCGTGCTGGGCGCCGCCTCGCTCTGGGACTTCACGTGGAAGGATATTGCCGACCTGGACGCCTGCACCGAGTGTGGCCGTTGCCAGGAGAACTGCCCGGCCTACCTGACCGGCAAGCCGCTCAACCCCAAGGCGCTGGTGCTCGACCTGCAGCGGCATCTGCATGAAAAAGGCCCGCTGCTGGCCCTGGCCGCCATGGGTGGCAACCGGCCGGCAGAGCAGGCGATTGAGTCCGAGTTGGTCGGGCCGGTGATTGAGGCAGATGCGCTTTGGGCCTGTACGTCGTGCCGGGCCTGCATGGAGGTCTGCCCGGTTTACATCGAACACGTGCCGAAGATTATGGAGATGCGCCGCCACCAGGTGATGCTCCAGGGTGAGTTCCCGAACGAGCTGAACCAGGTCTTCAAGAACCTTGAGCGGCAGGGCAACCCGTGGGGGCTGGGCGCCCACACCCGGACAAAGTGGACCGAAGGCCTGAACGTACCCTTGCTGGCCGACAACCCCGACGCCGAGTACCTCTTCTGGCCGGGCTGCTCGGGTGCATTTGACCAGCGGGGTCAGAAGATCGTCCGGTCCATTGTGCAGTTGCTGGAGACCGCCGGCGTCTCTTACGCCATCCTTGGCAAGGAAGAGAAGTGCACGGGCGATTCGGCCCGCCGGGCCGGCAACGAAATGCTCTTCCAGCAGCTTGCTATGGAGAATATCGAAACACTGAAGGGCTACGGGGTGAAAAAGATCATCACCCACTGCCCGCACTGTCTGAACACCTTCGTCAACGACTACCGGCAGATGGGCTTTGAGGTAGAGGTCGTCCACCACACCCAGTTGCTCGACCGGTTGGTGAAGGAAGGCCGGCTACAGCCAGTGGCGCCGGTTGCCGCCACGGTGGCGTACCACGACTCCTGTTACCTCGGCCGCTACGGCGGCGAGTACGAAGCGCCCCGTGAACTGCTCCAGGCGATTCCCGGCGTGCAGATCAAGGAGATGGAGCGGAACCGGGCTACCTCCATGTGCTGCGGCGCCGGCGGCGCCCAGATGTGGATGGAGGAGCACCACGGCACCCGGATCAACATCGACCGGACCCGCCAGGCCCTGGCGACCGGGGCGGAGACGGTGGCGACCAACTGCCCGTTCTGCATGACGATGATGTCAGACGGCGTAGCCGCCGAGGACCAGGCGGGCAACGTGCAGGTGCTGGACGTGGCCGAGATGCTCCTCAAGTCGGTGAAGCCGGCGGAGACGGCCCCGGAGGTAGCGGCGACAACCGAATAGGCGTCGAAACAGGGAGGGGCCTACTTGGCTCCTCCCTGTGGGCTTCTTCATTTACCGCGGATTACGCGGATTTCAGGATTACGCGGATTGCTGGGCAGATCGTTCCCGTCATTATTATGGATGATGGCTCCCGGTATGACTACTTAGTATCTGCGTAATCCTATAATCTGCGTAATCTGCGGTAAAACTGTATTTCCCAATAAGAAAGGACAAGGATCAAGTTGATACAAATCTCCTTGCCCACACCATGGGCCACCGTTGGCCCTGTGCATGTGTATGTCATCAAGCAAGATCCGGTTACCCTGATCGATACGGGCGTGGATACCCCCGAGTCCAGGGAAGCGCTGATCGACGGGCTGAAGCAGCATGGCCTGACCGTGAGAGATATCTGCCGGGTGCTGCTGACCCATGCCCACGTCGACCACATGGGCCTGGCGGCTTGGGTTCGGGAGGAGTCGGGCGCCGAGGTCTGGCTTCACCCCGACGAGGTCGGCAAGGCCGAGAGTCCGGACTGGTGGCTGGAGGGGCGCAATCTGGCGCTGATGCAGGCCGGCGTGCCCGAGCAGGTCATGCAGAAGATGGAGCACCACTGGCAGCGCACCAAGCGCCTGGCGCTGCCCCTCAACGGCGGGTGGCACCCCATTGCCCCCGGCCAGCGCTTTGATTTCGCCGGCGGCGCCCTGGAGGCGATTCACCTTCCCGGACATGCGCTGGGCCACACCGGGTTCTTCGATGCCACCACGGGCAACCTGGTTGGTGGTGACCATCTGCTCCAGGGTGTCACCCCGAACCCAATCATGGAACCGCTGCCGCCCGGCCATCCTGCCGGGGCGCCCCACGCCCCGGGCAGGGCCCTGACCCTCGGGCAGTTCCTCGCAGCCCTTGAAGCAGCAGCCCAGCTCCCCGTCGTGCAGGTATTCCCGGGCCACGGCCCGGTCATCCCTGATCACCGCAAGGTGGCCGAGAACTACCGCTTCCGCCACGAGCGCCGGCTGGGGCGCCTGTGGGAGCGGCTTCGCGAACCTGCCACGGTCTATACCGTCACCTGCGAGGTCTATCCGCATGTCGAGGAGGTTAACATCTTCCTTGCCGTTTCAGAGGTGTTGGCCCACCTCGACCTGCTCGCCGCAAGAGGGCGGGCGGAAATCGAACCCAGCCCGTTTGGGTGGGTTTACCGCTCCCGCGATTAACGTTATGCTAGTGGACTGTGAGAGGAGTGAACGAGCATGTCGTCACCGGCTCAAGTCCTGTCAGTGGTGGCCTCGGCGGGTGAGCTTCTGCTCCGCTCCGGCGCCGAAGTCGCCCGGGTCGAAGATACCCTGACCCGCATTGCGCAGGCCTACGGCTATTACGACGTCGAAATCTACGCCACCCCGACCGGTCTCTTCGTCACCCTTGGCTCCGAACGGCACATGACCGCCATTCGCCGCATCGAAGGCCGGGCCATCGCCCTCGACCGGGTCAGCGCCATCAACGCGCTCTCCCGCGAACTGACCGCCGACCCGGCACCTCCAAGCGAGGTAATCCGGGCCATTCAGAACATCGCAAACCAGGCCCCACCCGTGCCCAACTGGGCCACGCCGGCTACCAATGCGGTGGCGGCCGCCGCTTGCACCATGCTGGTGGGTGGCAGCCTGTCGGACTTTGGCCCCGCACTGCTGGCCAACGTCTTCGTGCAGGGCGTGCATCGGGTGCGTGAATCGCTCAGGCTGCCCGAGGCCGTTGGCGATTTCGCCTCCGGCGCCACGGCGGTGGTCTGCGCCCTGGCAGCGACCCGGTGGCTGGGCGCCAGCTTCACCCCGGTCGTCGCCGGCGGCATCATGGTTCTGGTGCCGGGCATCGCCTTTACCACCTCGGTCCGCGACGCCATGATGGGTGATCTGACCAGCGCGGCCGCCCGCGGACTTGAGGCGGTCATGAAGGTGGCTTCCCTGGCCTCCGGCGTGGCCGCAGCGCTCTATGCGACGGGGAGGCTGTAGCCTATGCTTAACTATCTTTTTGCCTTCCTGACGTCCGCCGCCATCGCCATCTCGTTCCGGGGCCCGCTGCGCGCCGTGCCGGCTTCCGGGCTGGCCGGCCTCTTGGGCTGGGCCGGCTACGATATCCCGGTGCGCCTGGGCCTGCCAGCCACGCTGGGCGCGTTTATCGGGGCCCTGGTAGTGGGGGTGGCCGGGGAATTGCTGGCCCGCCGCCTGCGGGAACCCACGCTTATGTTTGTGGTACCGGGTCTCTTTCCGCTCGTGCCGGGCATTATCGCCTATCGGGGCATGCTGAACCTTGCCCAGGGGGATTACGTCGCTGCCGCCGAGGAGCTGACGCGCACGCTGTTTTACGCCGGCGCCCTGGCCGCAGGACTCTCACTGCCACCGGCCTTCCTGCGGCGCAGGCGGTGAACAAAAAGACCCGGTGCTTTGCAGCACCGGGTCTTTGTTATCTGCTCCGATTACCGGCGGAAGCCGCCGCGGTCGGACCGCTCAGGACGGGGCTGAGCCTCGTTGACGGTCAGAGCCCGGCCGCCCCACTCGGCGCCGTTCAGGGCGTTGATGACGGTCTCAGCGGCATCGGCCGGAACCTCGACGAAACCAAAGCCACGGCTGCGGCCGGTCTCGCGATCGGTGGCGATGCGGGCGGAGAGAACTTCGCAGTACTGGCTGACAGCCTTGGTCAGGTCGTCGCCGGTAACGGCCCAGGGCAGATTCCCAAAGTACAGAGTCTTGGTCATGTTTTCGTGCCTCCAAACAAATGATTTTGTCGCCTAACACCTGCACGAAGACATGCTCTGTAACCCAGAGAGCCGCGCAAACGGGATCGGCAACATCTGTATTGTAAACGATATGACGGAATTTGGCAAGACCCGGGATGCAAGTTATTCCCAGAACAGTCAGGCAGACTTTACACTGTACGCTCCACAAGGACTGTATAGTCCATCGCGAGCACAACAGCGGCGCCAATCGCCGTCAACACAGGGATGATGATGGTGATCGCAAGCACCCCGTTGACGGGCAAATTCAACACTTCACGCCCCGCGGCGTCACGGACGATGATGCGGTTGATATTCCCCTCGTGCAGCAGCCGCTTGAGGGTTTCCACCAGGTCCTTGCCGGTGACTTTCAGTTCCTCGGTGAACGAGCCCCGGTTTGCACGATCGCTCTCAATGTGGATTGTTGCCTCCACCGTGTCCCAGTTGCAGGCCTCCAGCGCTTCGCGCGCCTGGGCGTAGCTGATGTTGAACCGGGACCGCAGCAGATCCATCTTCTCAAGCTTTTCCCGTTCTTCCATGATCCTTTCCTCCCCAGCACTGCGTTTCACACCTAAGAGTGTGTCTCGGCACGATTTGGTTCACACGACTGGCTCGTTGCGGGGAATGACATAGTTCGACTTTGTCTGCCCCGCCCGCGATCGAAGTGCGCCCTGGCGTGTCGAAAACTTTTTTGCTTTAGATATTGAAACAACACCTTGCGGAGTCGACCAGATCTAGCAGATACTGGTAGAAGATAAAAGGTGCTGTAACTGAGGTGGTTGCGGTGGACCAGATCGAAGCGATCATGCAGCGCTTTCGGCGGGGCGAGTATCTGCAGGCTCGCCGTCTGGCGGAAGCCGTTCTGGCGCTGGACAGCTCCAGCCCGGCAGAAAGTGCCGCCGCAGCCCAAATCGCAGCCGAGGCAGCCTACCAGCTTTTCGACACCCAGGCATCAATCAGCCTGGCCCGGCGTGCCATACACTTGGCGGACTCCATCGGCGATCTGGACAGGCTTGGCCGCGCACTCTTCCGGCTCTTCGGCGCCCTGATCGAAGCGGGCGAAAGCTCCACGGCGCTGGAAGTCGGCGAGCGGTTCCTGGCTGGTATGGCCGACAACTGGCCCCACCTGGAGCCAGAGCTGGCGGCCAAGGCCTACAGCAACCTGGGCATGGTCTCCCGCAACATGCGTCGCTACCCGGATGCGCTGCAGGCCTATTGGCAGGCGCTCATCCGCTTTCAGCGGGCAGGCCACGCCGAAGGCGAGGCAGTCTGCCGGCAGCAAATGGCCTGGCTGCTGGTCACCACCGGCCAACTGGACGAAGCTGAAGAGCATTTGGAGCGGTCAGGGGCCCTCGTTTCGCCCGACATCCCCGGTTACGTGGCCCTTCACCAATTTACCGGCGAGGCGATGCTCCGGCTGGAGCAGCGGCGCTACGCCGAGGCTCTGGCCCTGGCGGAGGAAGTGCTGGCCCCTGGCCGGCCCGACGTCACCCCCGCCAACCGCGCAGTTGCGCTCTACGTTGCGGGCATGGTCTCTGCCGCTACGGCGCAGGTCAGCACCGCCCGCATGTTCCTGGGCATGGCGCGCGAGGCCGCCATTGCTTCCGGGCTGGCCAGCGTCATGAATCTCGTCCAGCGGCTCGACCTGGCAGTTCGAAACGCTGGTCCCACCGAATAGGGTGTAACGGCGGCCGGAACCGGGCCGCCCCCTATTGGCCGATCGATTTCGCTCCAAGCGAAAATGTAGGGAGGAACTTGAAAATGCGTAAGGCAGTCTTGGTCTCCATGATGGCCCTGGCGGTTCTGCTCAGTCTGACGGCGGTGGCCGGCGCCAGCGATCACAGGCCCTGGTCCCAGGGATCGGTTCGGCTGTACTCCGATCATCGGCCATGGTAGGACGAGCCCACCCTCTTAGCGAGGGTGGGTTTCGTTTTCTCCCGGGGGCCTGTTCGAAGGAAATTGGCGAACTTTCGCTTCGAACACTGTTCGGGTATGGTTTTAATATTCCCTTGATTCTATGATTACAGTTACCGGCGGATGCGCCAGGATCACATGTGGGGGAGGGGACGGGTTGGAGATTCGGACCGTAGGCGTTTGTGGCGCAGGGGCCATGGGCACGGGAATCGCACACACCGCCGCCATGGCAGGGTTTCGGGTCATCCTGCGCGATATTGAAATGGAACGGGTGGAGCGCTCCCTGGCCACGATGGACGGGCTCATGCAGCGCGCCATAAGCAAGGGCAAGCTGACCGAAGAGGAGCGCGTGGCCACGCTGGGCCGCATTACCCCCGCAACGGCACTGGAGGCCTTTGCCGAAGCGGACTTCGTCATTGAGGCGATTTTCGAGGACCTGACCCTCAAGAAGGAGCTCTTCGCCGCGCTGGACCGCATTTGCCGGCCGGATGTCGTCCTGGCCTCTAATACATCCTCCATGTCTATCACAGAAATCGCCGCTGCAACGGGGCGCCCGGAGCAGGTGGTCGGCATGCACTTCTTCAACCCGGCACAGGTCATGCGGCTGGTGGAAGTGATTCACGGCTACCAGTCCAGCGACGCTGCTGTGCAGACCGCCATGGACGTGGCTGCCCGCCTGGGAAAAACGGCTGTGCGCGTCCGGAAGGACACGCCCGGCTTTGTCGTCAACCGCATCCTGATGCCCATGATGATCGAAGCGATCAAGGTTGTTGAAGAAGGCATTGCAACGCCGGAAGAGGTCGATACGGCCATCACGCTGGGGTTGAACCATCCCATGGGGCCGTTCACGCTGCTCGACTTTACCGGTGTAGATATTTGCTACAACGTGGTGGAGTACTTCCACAGTGAGTTCCGGCAGCCGCAGTACGCGCCGCCCCTGCTCATGAAGCAGATGGTCAGAGCTGGGCGGTTGGGGCGTAAGGCGGGCAAGGGATTCCTGGGAGAGTACCCGAAGGCCTAGCCATGCCATCTTCCCCCGCCAAGCAACGTCCCCGCCGGCGCAAACCCGAAGAGACGCTCTCCGGCGGTTCGGTCCAGGTCAGGGGTCAAAACGTGTACTATGAAGCGGCTGGGGTCAGCGAGCTGGGTCCCAGCATGCTCTTCCTTCATGAAGCGGGCGGGTGCTCGGCAACGTGGCACGGCCAGTTGGTGGGGCTCGCCCAGTCGGGCCGGTGCCTGGTGGTGGACCTGCCCGGCCATGGTCGCTCCGAAGGGAGCGGCTATGGCACCGTCGCTGAGTACCGGGCTTCGTTGACCGCGTTCCTCGACGCCTTGGCCATACGGTGGCCCGTGGTGGTTGCGGGTGTCTGCTTGGGGGCCCTCATCGCCGTGGACCTGGCCGCAGCCGCGCCTGACCGGGTTGCGGGTCTGGTGCTGGCGGGGGTCAGTGAGAACGGGCGTGCCGGGGATGGGATCTGGGACGGGGCGGCCCGGGGTGAAGCGCCCGAAGGGTTCGTGACGGACCTGTTCAGCCGCAGCGTCAACCCGTCCATCATCAGCCGCAGGCTGCAGCGCTGGCGCCAGACCAGCCCGACCGTCCGGTTCGCTGACCTTGCCGCCGTGCAGGGGTATCCATTACGTACAGCGCTGCAGGCAGTGCGGCATCCGACACTGATTGTGGCGGGCGAGGAGGATCCGGTTGCAACGCCGTCGGTCGCCCGCGAGCTTGCGGGCGTTGCCGGACGCAGCCGGGTGGTGGTGATCCCCCGGGCGGGCTGCCTCTCTATGGTGGAACAGCCCGCGCTCTTTAGCCGGGCCATGCAGGAGTTTGTCGCCGAACTGGGGCCGGCAGGGCCCATCGTGCCCGACGTGGGGCGCCCCGGCGGCTATCGGCGGACATAGGTGGAGGGGGCGGCGGCCCTCTCCACTTTTGCTTTTTCACCCGGCAGGGAAGAATAGGAGATGTGTTGAACGTTCTGACTTGGAGGTGGGTTAGCTTTATGTCTAAGGAAGTTACGTTTTATACGTACCCGACCTGAAGCTCCTGTGTGAAGGCCAAGCAGTTGCTTGGTGAGACGGATGCTGAGGTGACCGAGCGGCAGTACTTCAAGCAGAAACCGACTGTGGATGAAATCCGCGCGCTGGCGGCCCTGCTGCCGGGCGGCGTGAGGGATATTCTCTCGACCCGCAGCCGGAAGTACGCGGAACTGAATCTGGCCGAAAAGAGCCTGACCGACGATGAAGTGGTCGAGCTGCTGGCAGCTGAGCCGGGGCTCTGGCGCCGGCCGATTGTGGTGCGCGGCGACCGGGCTGTGGTTGGGTTTGACGCAAAGAATCTGGAGGCACTCCTGTCCTGACGGGCAGAAGCATATATAGAGGATTGAGCCAGGAGGCGGACCGTATGGCCGCCTCCTTTTTGGTGGCTTTGACGCCGCAACGCAGTGAACAACTGCCGCGGAAGGGGGGCTCCGCTCCCTTCCGCACTTTGCCTTGGGGGGATTTCCGTGGAGATGGGGCCGCACTGTGATCCCTGGGATCCGGAACGGAGCAGGCGAAGTGGAAAGCACATCCTGACCAGCGTGGAGGTTACAGTGACGAACCGGTGCAACATGCGCTGCCGGCACTGTGCCGTGGGCGAGACGCTAACTCTGGCGGAGCCCGACCGTGTGCCGCTGTCGGTGCTGTTCGACCGGCTTGATGAAGTTTCGACGCTGCAAACCCTGAGCATTACCGGGGGAGAGCCCAGTGAAAGCTTGACCACGCTGACTGGGTATGTACTACCCATTTTGCAGTACGCGCGCAATCGCGGGCTTCTTACGCAAGTCAACACCAACCTGACGTACGACCTCGGCCGCTATCGGTTGATCGCACCGTTCGTCGATGTTCTACACATTTCGTGGAACTACACCGGGCCGGCGGATTTCCACCGTATCGCCTGGGCACGGGGGCGGGGGCATGTACCGCCCGCCGTATCGGTCAAGCTATACGAGCGGATTCTTTCCAACGCAACGGCGCTGGCTCAAGATGGGGTCTTCGTTTCGGCCGAATCGATGGTCAATGCCGAGACGGCACCGCATCTGGGCCACCTGAACCGAATGATCCGAGCGATGGGATGCCGGCGGCATGAGGTCCATCCCATGTACCCGTCCGACTGGGCGGCTGACCTCCCCATTCTGGGCAAGGCCGAGTTCCGCAGCGCAGTGCACCAGTTCCTCGACGAACGGGACCCGGAACTCTGGACGCTCTTTGGGACCTTTCCCTTCGTACCATGCACGGCTGACCCCGAGGATCTGGCAATGGTGGAGCGCGTTCGGCAGGCGCCCAACACTTCGGTGCGCAACTGCCCGGATGGCCGGAACCGGGTCAACATCAACGCCTTCACGGGTGACGTCTTCGTCACGGACTTCGCCGAAATTCCGGCCCTGGGCAACATCCGGACGGGGTCCATCGAGGCCGCGTTCGATATCTGGCAACGTCATACGGCGTTTGCACCATATAACTGCTATTGTCCGCATGCCCGCTGCACCGGTCCAAACCTGCTTGTGGCGCGCATGTATCACCCGGGTGTCGATTTCCGGGAGCGTCAGGCTGTCGTTTAAGGGAGGATGCTGCAGTAAGGTGTCGAAGCCCTGACACCAGGAGGTGGCCGCGGTGGCCGAAGAGATCGTACATAGACTCCGGGCTGCGCTGCAGGAGCATCCGATGATCGCAGCCGTGCGGGACGAAGCAGGACTCAAGCAGGCGCTGGCCTCCCCCGTTGCGGTGATCTTCTTACTGGCAACGGAGATCTCCCGCCTCCAGACGGTGCGCAACGCCGTTGCGGAAGCAGGGAAGCTGTTGTTCATTCACCTGGACTTTGTGGAGGGGCTGGGCAAAGATGAGGCCGGCCTCGCCTTTTTGGTCCGACACGTACGGCCTGCCGGTGTGATTACCACCCGGACCGGTCTGGTCCATGCAGCCCGGCGGGCCGGTGTGATTCCGGTTCAGCGGCTCTTTTTGCTCGATTCACAGTCACTGAATACCGGGCTGGACGCCGCTCGCACCAGCAAGGCAGAAGTGGTGGAGGTGCTGCCGGGCATTGTGCCGCGGGCGATCAGCGCTGTGCGGTCGCAGCTGCCGCACTCGCTGATTATCGCGGGCGGCCTGGTGCGCACGGAGAAGGAGGCCCGCAAGGCGCTGGCAGCCGGCGCGGCCGGGGTATCGACCAGCAGCAGTGCCCTCTGGCTGCTCGACAGGGCCTGGTTGGAGAAACCGGACGGGGAGTAGTGAATGCAGATGAAGACGTTGCACTGTTTGACGCAACTGTTCACGACGAACGGCCTCTTCAGCGACGCCGATGGCGACGGCCTGCCTGATGGGTTTGCTGTGCGGTTCTCGGTCGGCCAGACCCCCGGTGCCATTGATGTGGCGGCCCGCCTAGGGCTGGAGACGGCGGGATGGACGCCCGGATTCACCTCGGCGGGCGCCGAAGGCGTGCCGGTGATTTTCGGGCCCTCGGGCAACCCGGACTGCCCTCGGCTGGATGTGCCGGTCGGGTGCGGACTGGTGGCTCTGACGCCCACCGGCGTGGTGGTGACCGGCGACAGCGACGAGACCGGCTGGGATGCGGCCCGTTGGCTTGCCATGACCTTTCCGTATGTGGCGCCCGGCGGCCCGCTGCTGAGCGGCGGCGGTCGTTGCGTGACAGCGGTCGTCGTGCGAGACGGGGCGGCTGTGGATGTGGTGCTTGGCGGCGATGCTTCCGGTGTGGCCGTTACCGATAAGCCGACGGTCTCGGGCGCCCCTGCGGCCCCGCCGTTTGCGGCAGTGGCGCCGGGCGATGTGCCGGCGGCGGGGCCGGCCAGCCTCTTCACGGTGGCCGGGCTGATGGGCTCCTCCGACTCGGCCCGCCATGACCGGGCCGGGTGGCAGGTTTGGGTCGGGCCCCACGTAACCCCGGCGGAGATTGCCGGGCTATGCGAGTTGGCCGCCCGGACCGGTGTGGAGGCGACGGGACTTCGCTTCCCGCTGGCGTGCCAGGAGCCGGTGCCGCCCGGGATGCGCCAGGTGCTGCTGAGCGCCCGCGAGCCCCAGGGCGCCCTTTGGAGCGAGGGGCACGTGGCCTGGTTGGATGATCGGCTCGTGATCTTCGGGGCGGCCGAGGAACGGGCGACAGCGTTATGCCGCCTGAGCGCCGAGGCCGGCCTGGTGCAGGGGCTGCATGCGGGCCTGTTTACGAAGCGGGCCGGGCTGCAGGCACCGGTCGCTGCCGCAGAGGGCGCAGTGATTTTCGACCTGGTGCTGGAGCAGGCTTGGGAGGTTGACCGCTTCCGGCAGGCCTGGGCGCGGGCGCTGGAAGGGGTTAAGCCCGGGGCGCCTGTGGCAGTCGACCTGCGCATCAGCGAGCCACTGGCTGTGCGGGAGGCTCTGGCTGAAGAGATGGCCGCCGACCTGGCCTCCCGGGGCGTTCCCGCAGCCAGCATTCGGGTGCTGTCAGCCTACAAGCAGGGCTTTCACTGGCTGGAAGAGGAGATGCTGCCCCGCTTGCG
>Ga0196970_1001417_pt1 | contig 16318 bp, 24 predicted proteins | sample S1v_513CmetaG_FD_148672 | JGI IMG/M metagenome (GOLD analysis project Ga0196970, IMG submission 148672) | Soil microbial communities from Anza Borrego desert, Southern California, United States - S1+v_5-13C | ecosystem: Environmental > Terrestrial > Soil > Desert | place: USA: California...
CCCGATACGTCCGGAAGATTGGCGCCTCTATGGCCTCTCCGCTGGGCCTAGGCGGAACCAAAAGATGATTGATATAGGGAAGCCTGATATCCTCGTGGCCTTCCCCGGAGGAAGAGGCACAGGCGATATGGTCCGAAGGTCTAGGGCAGCAGGCCTTCGGATAATCGAATATCCAAATCCTCCATAGGAGACAAAAATGAGCGATTGGCAGCGTCGTTTGAAATTACAACCTGAATGGGACCAAGCAGGTGATGGTACTATACCAATTCAAGAATTGGCTAAGATAATAAGCAATAGACTATCCGAACTGGCCCCATTCCCGGAAGAGCAAATTGAAGAAGAACGTTTAGATTTGGCTGCCGAATTCAAATGCCTTAGCGTTGATTCTGAATTGACGTACAAAAAATTCAATCATATAATGAATGCGCTTTATGATTGGGCAGATACATCATTAGATCATAATTTGCTTGGCGGCAGAAAAGTCTGTTGGGTTGACATATTCTAACTAAAATTTGGCATACGAATATAAAAGATATTTTCTTTTATATCAGATAGAATAGGGGTTTAATACCGGGATCGTCTAACGGTAGGACAGTGGGTTTTGAGCCCACTAATCTTGGTTCGAATCCAAGTCCCGGTGCCAGCGCCCGTAGCTCAATGGCAAGAGCACCAGACTTTTAATCTGGGGGTTGTGGGTTCGAGTCCCACCGGGCGCACCAGTTAATGTCTTAAGGGAAAGAATAACCGCCATCGTAGCTCAACTGGTAGAGCATCCGCCTTGTAAGCGGGAGGTTGTAGGTTCGATTCCTACCGATGGCACCATTCGCGGAAGATGATGACAAAAGAAAAACTACAAGAGATTAAGGAAAAAGCCCAAAAGGCAACGCCTGGGCCTTGGATTTCCGGCATGTCGGCTAAAGGCATGTCAGTATGGCAATTCGAAGGTCGCACCGTAACGGAATGGATCTGTAGTTGGCAAGGCATATCGCCACAGCGCGAATATAATATGGACTATATCTCTGCAGTTGACCCGACAACTATTCTGGCATTGATTGGTCGGATTGAAGCGTTAGAGAAGAGCAATGGTTGAAACGCCTGTAGAAATTGACGATATCCCACAGGATGAATTCTATCAATATCGTCTCATCATAGACAATATGAAAGAAATAATAAAAACCAGGGGATGGGTGCAAAATGCAGTAAATCGTCCAAGTGGTGAAGTTTGTATCCTTGGGGCTTGGGCAGTCGCTCCTAAATTGGTAACAGGAAATCCAAGTGTAACAAGGCTAATAGGGCATTACATCAAGCGAGAAAGACTTAGGGATTTTAGATACAGAGACAGGAATCTTATCAGCAGAACTCACCCCCATTCAGCAATAATTAGATGGAATGACCATCCTCGAAGGAAGGAAGATGATGTTTTAAAACTTCTTCATGACGCCGCGAGATACAAGAGTTATTGTAAAGACGATCTAGAAGCAGGAGCCTAACGCTATGTCGCTTGATTTCACAAAAGGCGCCACGAGAGATATCACACTTGTCAGCACGAGAGATATCACACTTGTCAGCTTTCTTCTCGACGAAAGCGGATCGATGGAGGCTATTAAGCAAGATACAATTGGCGGATTTAATAGCTATCTCCGAACCCTCAGGAATTCTGAAAATCCAAATATCCTCTTCTCGTTTGCCAAATTCGATTCAAACGGGATTCGTAAGGTATGCTCTGGCGAGCCTATCGAAAAGGTTCAAAACCTTTCGATCTTCTCCTACAATCCCGGAGCAGCTACACCACTTATCGATGCGAGCATGGAAATAATCTCTGCTACAGAAAAACTCGCCGCTCAGCACGAAGGCGATAAGCCCAAGGTAATTATCGTCATCCAAACTGATGGCGAAGAAAATTGCTCTAAGAAATACTCGTTTAGCCAGCTAGCAGATAAGGTCAAGGAAAAGACGGAGAAGGGTTGGGCCTTCAAGTTTATCGGCGCAGGAATCGATGCCTTTAAACAGGCTGAACAGATGGGGATTGCGAAAGCAGATTCCCTATCTTATGGCCTTCACAATAGTGGCGTTGCTTTCGCTGCGGCTGCTGAATCGACAATGCGTTATGTCCAAACCGGAAATGCTACGGAATCCGCATTCACCGAAAAGGAGCGCGCGTCGGTTGGCGAGGAAGAGCTTCTGAAAAACATCCGGAAATAATTCACACATCGCAAGGGAAGGAACGTATCATGGCACCTTTTGATTTTTCCCCGGAAGCTAATCCATCTGTGAAAGCAAAAAGCTCAGAATGGAATGAGAAAATTATCTCTGAAATAAACTATGCAATAAATATCAGCAATTCCGACGTAGACATATTTTACAATTCATATAAGAAGATTCCTCTTCATGGGTTAACAGGGACAAAGGGGAAGGCATTAATTGATGAAGCGAATCCAGTCTTTCTAGAAACTAGTCCTGTGAAATTTAGCAAATTTCAAGGGAAGGATTTGGTAGAAATAGAAAATAAGGCTTATCTTATGCAAAGAATCCCTAATGATCAGCTTAGGGATATTCGCCTAAGATTAGAGGCCGCCGCCAAAATAATTGAATTAAAAGGTTGGATAAGGAATGCAATAGTTGATTCCCAAGGAAGAGTCTGTGCACTAGGAGCTATGGGGAAAGTAGACTATTCTGCGAATCATGAAACGGCAGGGCTTTTTGTTAGATATCTGAGGAAGTCAGGACAGGCATATAAATTTTTTCACAAAGAACAAAATGAAAGTGTACTCTATAAAGAAACACACCTTGATAACCTGCGCCCACAAACTCTAGTTGCTTTCTGGAATGATGAAGTTGCTACAGGGTCCGATGAAGTGGTAAGAGAACTGCGCGCAGCGGCGAGATTTACTGGATATTGAGATTTGCCCTCTTGGTGGAATTGGTAGACACGATGGACTTAAAATCCATTGGCTTAGGCCGTGCCGGTTCAAATCCGGCAGAGGGCACCAAATTGAACGGTCACGTCGATTTAAATGACCGGCCAGGGAATATGTAGACGGTAAAATCTGGCAATCGCATGGAGGCGTAAATGACTCCAGAGATATGGTTTTTGGTTGGCTTGTGCGGAATTGGCCTTTATGTAATGTACTTAGCTTGGGAAGGTTTCAAGGTAGAAAGCGCGAGGGATTCTGTTGAGAGTGCGACTAGAGCGCACAATGCTAATCTTAATGTCAAGGAAAGTTTAAACGAGCTTAGGGCAGAAATCAAAAAGGCAAGGACATTACATGGACGATAAAGAGCTTTTAGAACACATCGAGAGAGAGCAAGAGCAAAGCGAGCTTGTTCGATTCGTCAATGAAAGTAACCGAATTGAAGGAATCCATCGGCCAGCGTCCAAGGAAGAGATACAAGCGCACAAGCTTCTCTTACAGTGCGAGAAGATAACCTTGCTCAAACTAATGCTTTTCGTCTCAGTTATTCAGCCCGACGCTAAATTGCGTGAGCACGAAGGCATGAACGTTCGCGTGGGGAATTACTTCCCGCCTCAAGGCGGGCCGCACATCGTTGAAAGGCTTGAAGAATTCCTAGACTTGATAAATGATTTCGACAACCAAAAAACGTATAAATCAATCGCACAAGCGCACATCGCTTACGAAAAGATTCACCCATTCATGGATGGCAATGGCCGGTCGGGAAGGGCCATATGGCTTTGGCTTATGAAAGGAAGGGCACCGCTCGGCTTCCTTCATACATTTTACTATCAGGTTCTTAGTGATAGTAACGATATGCCTTGAAAAATATTCGCGCCCGTAGCTCAATTGGTTAGAGCTGACCGCTCATAACGGTCCGGTTGCAGGTTCGAGTCCTGCCGGGCGCACCACTCCAATAAAAAAGCCGTCACCCGAAGATGACGGCCAGTTTCCATCGCAAGGTCAAGGTACGCGCTACAAGGAATTTATACCTTAAGAAGCGATTCGTAAGAAATCTTTCGTATAGGGATTTAGTAGAATGCCAGAAACTAAATCTGAGATCGCAAAGGAATTGCTTAAGAAGCCTTATGCAAGGATGATATTCCCAGAACGTGACGGAACGTTCCGCGCCGAAATTATGGAATTTCCAGGGTGTATAGCAATCGGCGAAACGGCAACTTTGGCTCTTGAATCGTTAGAATCTACTGCTGAGGCTTGGATAAATTCAGCACTGGCGAATTCACAAGAGATACCGCCGCCTGTAGATCAATTAGAATACAATGGTAAATTTGTTATAAGAATTCCGAAAAACCTACACAGGTATCTTGTACTTTTAGCGCAGCGCGACGGCGTCAGCCTAAATGATTATATCTTAACGTGTTTGGCGGGTCAGGTTGGATGGGAAACGCACTAGAAAGTGCTATGGTAGCGATGCGCCGGCCCGCCTTGCGCCGGGGATAGTCAGCGCCTAAACTAGTACTGCAAGCACTAGCAAGGTAAGTACACATCCGGTGTACTTCATTCCCCGGACCGCCACCATAGCACCCAAGAAAAGGGCTGCGCGAATTTCTCCGCAGCAGCCCTTTCCCGCGACCACCCAACCGAGGAGAAGAGGGTCACTAGATAAAAATAATACGTCTTTTTACGCCTTACGTAAAGAGGAAAGTTCTAGGAATCTCCAGCGAAGCGCATCCCAATCTTGCCCTCCGACAATCGGCCGTTCGCCCGCGCGAACAAACCGCTGGAGAACTTGGGAAAGAATCTCCTCGCTAGCTACCGAAAACACCTCTAGGACGCGCTTATTCGCTACTCCCCATAGAACCGGCGACCGCGAAGAAAGGAAGCTCTCCGCGACGATATTATGGGAAAGGTCGTGTTCCTGACAATAGCTTAAAACATCATCCCCATACCCACATCTGTGCGATATAACGTGATAGTGATGATCGTTATAGTGCGGAATAGAATTAAGGAAACTGCCATCTTCCCAAAAGGTCGTACAACCTGTCGGATTAAATTCCATTTCGCAATATTTAAGCTTGATCCTGTCCACGTCCTGCATTCCGGAAATTCTCGAAAGCCATCTGAACGTTCTTGTGAGCGTTCTCTAGCATTTCCAAAGCTTGCTTTTCCGTAATCTCTCCGGCTTGATTTTGAATGACGATCTGGGTAATAAGGGCAGTTGCGTTAAACGCAGCAGCCAAGACTTCCGGACTAGCAGCCATAATCATTTAACCTTTCGCCGGGTGAGCGGCCATCGCGCTAAGTTGAGCGAGGATCGCCGACACCTTATTAAGCGCCGTCACAGTATCCACCGGTGGGCTATTCGGATCACACATCTGCGACGCTACAGGTTCCATTTCTAGAACCATCGTCACTTGCGCCGGGGAAAGTCTCCCGGCCGAACGATAAGCGGCGAGTGTGTTAATGACCGAAGCGGTAGAGTGACACACTGTGGCCAAGTTTTGAATCGAAGCCACACGGGGATTACTTTGTGTTGAACACGACGCAAGAATTAGGGCGAGCGCAATAACAAATATCTTCATGTGTTATCCCCCGGAGGCTTATTGCGAGTCGCATAGACGGCACCGCCGACCATGACGCCAACCACCACAAGCTGCGTGATGGCTTCCTGTGTCTTAACGTCAATATCGAGGCCAAAGTTGACCAGTATGGTGGCGATTGCAGCGACGATCCCACCAACCATAGCTTTATCAAAGTGTGTCCACATTTCTAGAACCTTCCCTAATCATAGAAACAATTCGTGGCCCGCGCCTTCCGACCTGCTTAAACCACAAGCTGTCTTGAGCTTCTTTCGCGGCCTTCTCATAGTCACCATCTTCCATAGCTGCAAGCATCTTGGAAAATGTAAGAATCCGCGATGGCCCTAAATTAAATACCATTTCTACTAATGCATTTTGGACAATCTCTGGCAGAGAGCGCCACCAAGTAAATAGATTATCCGTTTGGTGCTCCGCGTCGTTTATATCATCTTCAAGAATAATGAGAGCAGCACGCCGAGAAATCGGCTTGGCATCAAGATTGTGACCAACCCCTATAGTGTGATACCCTTGGGAATCCTTATACATACGCAGCCTAAGTTCTTCGGCATCAATTAATGCTGCCCTCAATCTTTCGCGGTTCATCGTTGGTCTACCTGTTTATTACGATTTTCTAAGCGCAAACCCTGCTCGCGAATGTTGTTAAGAGTTTCAAATAATCTATCGAATTTGTTATTAATCGCGGTTGCTAACTGCCGCGTTTCCTCTCTGATCTCTTTTAAATCTTCCACTTTTGCATACCTTTGTTCAGAAGTTACCTGATGAAGCGATAAGGCATTTTGAACAAAAGTCGTGGCAGCACGCATATCAGCGTGTTCCCCGCGTTTATCATTATCCATGTTGTCCAGCGACTTTTGCAACTCCTTATGGACAGATTCGATTCGTTGAGAAAGGTTTCTGTCTAAATGGCCTAATGCCCTGCGGTTTTCTTCTTGGTGCTCTTTTATTTTTGCAGACAATTCGCGATAGGCAAATGTTAAAAGCATTAGACCGATTGTCAGCGCGCCACTAATTACCCAGCGGAAGTCTTCTGGACTCGTTAACATTCCGCCTCCAAACTACGAATATTTGTTTTAATTAATGCGACGCGTGCCAAAGCTAAGGTCTAAAGCACCTGGGAAAAATGTATGAATAATTAAAGCAACAATTACGAAAACACAGGCAATATTAATTATCAACTTAAGCGTCGAATCCATCGCGACACGATTATTGATGAAGAAAAGGAATACACCAAGAACCGCGAGAAGAAGGGCAAAGGCGAGAATGGACATTTTACTTTTCCTTTACAGCATCTTTCATGGCCTTTATCTCAAGGTCAAGAAAGTCACGCAGTTTCGTAAAGATGGAAATAACATCTTCGACAGGTATGGACGGCTTATTCGGATCAACTGGCGGAGGATCAATTGGTGGCGGTTCTACCGGCGGTGGCTCGACGGGTGGTGGTTCTACCGGAGGAACAACTACCTTCTCGCGTAAAATCGTCCACTTTCTAACAGGCGTCCTAACCCACTTCGCTGTATTATCTCCGAAGCCTTTATCAAAGGCGACACCTTGAACGCTAATCGTTGCCTGATTCGATAATTTTCCTGCGATCTTATCTAAAGCCTCATCGCCATCGAAATTTATTTCGGCTGTCTGCTTATCTTTGACCGAATTAGTTATAGCGAATTTAGGCTCAAATTTATCAGGAGCGACGATTTCTGCGTTGACAATTAACTGCCCATTAAGATTGAATTTCTTCTTTCCTTTAATCGTCGCCCCGTCCGGAGGCGCATCGCCCCAATCTAGAGACAAGCGCAAGGCTTCCCCTTCAGCTGCCATTGTGGCTACTCCCCTCGCTGTGAACTTCGCAGATTCTATTCCGTAAGGCCCAGAAATAGAAGACAATGGGTCCATTGCCGGATTTATCATTATCCTCATATTCCAAATCTCCCACGGAGAAGCGAATAGATTGAGTCCATTTGAATTTTGGTTAATTTCAATCCTTCCCAAAATGCGAAGAACGCGAGCCGAGAGCCAGTTGGGAATAAAGCATCACCAGAACCGGGTGATGACCCCGCAATATCAAGTTTATTTGTATCTATCGTCGGCGAAGATGAATAAGCACCGTTCCAAGCATTTTGGCCGCCATCCATAGGATCGTAGCCGCCATTCCTATAAAGAAAGGAGGCAATTCCTCCAGTCTCTTCGATGCTTCCCCCGACGATATACCACTGGCCTAATGACAATGGATTATCTGCGATACCATTAATTAAAGTTTCTCCGCCATCCGTTAATCCAGCAATAGATGGTCGCCCACTCGTGGGGAAAAATGAAACCATCCCAGGATATGCTGGCGAAGTGCGCCGACTTGACCAAAGAACGCCATCAAATGAGCTTCCAAAATAAACTGCCGCCATCCAAGAAAATTTGGCGCCATCTTTGTGAAGATTGCTTACCCAACTAGGAACTGTCGAATCCATACGAAAATATTGAGAACCATTAAAAGACCAATACTCCGCAATAGAAGCCCCACCGGGGCCGCCGTTGAATGTTGGATTAGCAGTTGTTGTAGCATCTGGCCCTAGAAAATAATCATTTCCATTTCCAGATCGGTCCAGCCATTTTTCGCCAGATGTATAACTAAGATGATCACCCGCATCTAAGCAAATCTTAAGACCAGACGTTAAACCAGATATGGTTATGGCGTCAATTAGCGTTATGTCATCACTTCCGAGTAAGAACTTTTCCCACAAAAGCATCACGAACTGTTCCTAATAACTATTCGTCCGTGCCAAGTAGACCCAGCATCGAGAGTAAAGAAAACAAGAACATCAATTCCTGCTGCGGTCAATGGAGGCTTTACGCCGCTAGGCCATTTAACACTGGCTGGCCAGTTAACAGTTTGCGATCCGCCGTTTGTAAGAACAAGAAGAAAGCCACAAGCGTTTCCGGTTGGCGAAGGATTTGAAAAAGTGAACGTCGTTGTAGAAGCAGTCACAGTGGCAGAGACAACGTTGCCTAGTGTTATATTGATATCTTTTGTCCCGCCGCCTAGAGCGCCCATTAGATTCACTTTTTCGCCTGAATCTAAAAGGATCGCACGGATGATCTGATTATCACCCATATTTATATTATTGCCGTTCGCATCTAGGGTGCCGCCAAGTTGTGGCGTCGGATCGTTAGAGAGCTTCGGTGGCCCTTCACGCCCTAGAGCATCTGCCGTAACAACAGAGACAACCGTCTTAGGTCCATCTAACCACGATACCTTTGTATCGTTATTAGAAGAGGCTTCTACAACATCACGCGTTAATAGATCAGGCGTGCCAGATGTGAATGTCCCGTACCCCACTTCATAATTAACTGGAGCGCCGGGATCATCCACAATGACATAATAAACTAAATCACCAGATTCAAACTCTTGCGAGAATGCACGGAAACCTTCAACCGCTCCATTCAAGGCGATTGTGCCCGCGCCGACTGAAGTGGTTGTTTCCTTAACACGGTTTCCGAATTTGGGCATAGTTTATCCCTTTTTCATTTCATCAATATCGCTATCCATATTGATCGCCCGCTCTTCAATGAGCTTTAACTCAATCTTAGCGATACGCGAGCGAAGATGAATTGCGAGTTTCTTACCCTCTTCAGTCTTGTTATCCCTCTCTACACGTCCGAGAGTTTCTTTCATTTCATTCAAATCTTCACGGTACATCTGCATACGCTGCTCAGATGACATACCGATACGGGGAGCATCAGCCATATTCAAAATCTCCTATTAAACAACATCACGAGGCATAGAACCGCCACCAGTACTTCCCCGACAACCGATCATCTTTAATCGGAAACCGGTTCCGTTTGCTGTAGCGAGAATATTGCCGGATTGCTGGGCGAGACAGCTGATCATAACTGAATCGTTCACTGCTGAAGGAATATACACACCCGCCCTAGCTCCACCGATAACACCGAGGAAGCGGCAGCCGATAACGTCAACAGCATTGCCAACCCGGATGTGTCCGAGGCTAGTCGAGGAAGCGGTTCCGGTATAGCTGTTTTCCATGTGGCAAGAAGAGATCAGATCGCCAGGATTTCCATTTTCAATGCTAACCGCCGCACCCTCATTGGAGATAAAATCAATAAACGACATACGAAGATCAGCCGCCGGAGAAACCACCCGAACGCCATGAGAATTCGAGAATGATATATTGCAGTGAGTAAGATAATTGGAAGATGGAACGCCGCTGCTATTACCAGACGGGGCACCTAAGACGTTTGTTGAGCCGTGCTCAAGGACAAACCCTTCAGCGCCTGTGTTCCGGATTTGTAAGTGAGAGCATTCACCCTCAAAAACTTCTCCGTGTAAGTGGATACCGACGTGGCCACATGATTGAATCGAAATATCATGCAGGTGGTACATAACGAAAGAGCCACCGGCGTTTGGCGCGCCTGTCCGGGCATAGAGGTAAATCCCTTTCCACGGAGCGCCACGGATCGAAAACCCACCAAGACGCAGCATCGAAATAATCGAATTAGCGCCGATGGAGAACACCGGTGAAGCTGTAGAAAAAGTACACCAAAGATGCGCGCCGCCTAAATCAAGACCGAACGGAACACGCGTACCAGCGGAAATATTCCCTGTCGGATAGGTATGTTGGTTAATAATCGTGCTTATCGGAGAGCCAACACGATAGAAGGAACCGCGCGCGCCAATTGTAACCAAATTCTGCCAAGAATATTGAAGGGCAGCTTGAATAGCTGGGCCGCTATTTGTGGCTGATGACGGATTCGTGGTGCGAGGATCAAAGGCAACCGCACCAAAATCCTCAATAGCGATACCGGAATCTCCACCACCGCCGCCGCCAACAACCGGAATGGGAGCATAAGTGAGTCCATCGCCATCGCCATTAACGACGACCATTTCGCCGGGATGGGTGGAATAATCCTCGACATCAAGAAGGTCAAGGAAGTTAGAAGCGCCACCGCTTCCCCCGCCGCCCGTAATAATCCCGCCGGAAATCGGCCCCACGCCGCCCAAAGCAGCTGCCGTAGGCGTTGACGTTACGATCTTGCGCCCCGGAGGGAAGGACACAAGCTCATCGTTATTAGACGAGCCTTCTACGGTGTCGCGAGAAAGTGAATCCGGATTGTCGGCGCTGCCGGCTGTGATCGTCCCAATGCCGTATTCATAATTTGACGGATTAGGCGAATCATCTTGAATAAGATAATAGACCTGATCGCCCGAATCGAATTCGAGCATGAATGGCCGAAAGCCAGCGACCTTTCCAGCTAAATCAATCGACCCAACGCCAACAGATGTGGTGGTCTCCCTAACACGATTTCCAAACTTCGGCATAATGCCTCCTTAGAGGCTTTCGCGTATGACGAAAGCCTTGTCATATAAATTTAAGTCACGATGTCGGATAGGGCTGGTTGCGGCTAATCTGCCGAGTACAGTATCCCTATCTGTATTATTTGGATCTTTTACAAAAAGGATTTGTTTTGAAATACCTACGATTCTCTGCATTTCCCGGACATCTTCTTTCTCGCTTGAAAGAATTGATCCGGTAGAAAAGGCCATTTCTCTTTGGCGCGGCCTTACATCGACGAATTCCACCCCTGAACGGGCTGAAGCTGTTACACGAGATAAATCCCGCCAGCTATCCTCATAGCCGTATTGAATGCTAAAACGTGGGGTCCAAGCCGGGCCAGCCCAAGCGCGGCCAACATCAACAAATGATGTATTCGTAACGTTTAGGCTAAATCGCCAATAACGTGCCGTAACTGCTTGTGGAAGAACTATGGTGTGATATCCGTAACCTTCTGCGAGGGAAAGTGTTATAGCGCCGGAAACATATGCTGCCCCTGTTCCCGGCGTCCCGCCTTGTGCGTCTAGAAAATGACTTATTGTTCCCGCAGGAAATGTTCCGCCTCTAGTGAATATCAGAGTTAAAACGCCGATTGTCTGATTAGATCCAAAATCTATTTGGCCCCAACCCGAAGGCGAAGTCCGCCAGCGTTTGCCGAGAATTGGGCTAGTAAGATTAGAAACTGCCCCGTCACCAATTTCATTCGACGCAGTGAGAATTGATCCGGCAGCATCGACGTGATTAATCCAAGAAAAAACAACTTTCGCTGGCGGCGCAGTAGAAGGATCAAAACCGATAAGGACAGTTGAAGCCCTACCTGCTATTGTAAATTTAGTTTGTCTAACTGAAAAGAAAGTGGCATTAAACGTACTAGAGCCAGAGATATTAAAAGCACCTTGGGTGGCCACTCCGTAAGCTGCGAAGGAGGAACTTGAAGAGCCATCTGAAATAAACGTAGCTGTCTTAAGTGATGCGCCTACACCCGCAAAAGAAGCAACACCCGAACTCGTAAATGCGCCGTTGGTGTTTATAATATCACCAACAAAGTCTACAGCAGCCGCACCACCTGTACTAAAAGATGCCTCTAAAGCACCAGCAGCTTCAGCAATAAGACTATCCATGTGAAGGCTAGTGGTTGGTGTTCCTTCATCACCAATAGCCCCCGGAAATCCAGCAGCGGTAATTGCGCTATCTGTAACTGATATCCTTTCAACACCATCAAGGTATCCCTTGATAGCGGTTCCGACCATAGAAAGACGAATTGTGTAATCAGTTCCAGGAACAGGAGTTATAGAATATGAACCTAAAGTGGTTTCTGTTCCTGTTACTCGCTTTCTAAGCTCTAGAACATTTGTATCACCACGAAGTATAAGGACATAAAAATTATTGCTAGCACTGGCATTATCGCCGCGCCCAAAGACACCCATCAACCCGATGTCAGTTATACACCGGATAACAGCTTCAACATAATAATTTGCTGATGGTGGAGTGGCATTGGTTATCCACCGACCGACAAATGTGCTGTCGTTATAAATCCGGCCATTCCAGAACTTGGCATGTGCCGCTCCGGATGCCATATTTGTCCATGTGTGACCAGAGTCACTAAGACTGGCATTCGGGTTTAACGAGTTTATGCCGTTAAATAGATGGGTATAAAACGCCGCCATATCGTCTACCCTTTAACGGTTCTTTCAGCAGCATTTGCGCCGAGTGCTGGTCTACCTGCAGCGTCTTTAACCAGATTCTGAAGAGCCTCTAAATTATCGCGCAAGGAATTTTCGCCAGCTTTGGCTAAATATGTTCTCATTCTAGAAATAGCCACTGGCTTAGAAGTATCAATAGGGGCAACACCCGGACTAGCATCGACAATTTCGTGTACTTCGTCCGGAGCATCTAACGAAAGAACGCACCAACTCTTTTGTGGCTTACCGTCCGCGCCTGTCTGAACGATTTGCGAACATGCCCATTCTCCCAACTCACGGTTAACAGAAAGAAGCACATCCATAATCGCTGGACGCCAAGTGGAATTCTTAGAATCCGGCGGAAGCATATCGGACAGATAAAGCTTAGACGGCATTTAATCCTCCGTAATAACGGCGGCTGTCGTAATAATCGGAGTAACGCCGTTTGTAACTGCTATAACCGGAGAAAGAGCACCCTTGTAAAGAATCTTTCCTGTGCCAGAAGAGGCTGTGCCGACGACGGCATATGTAGCGTCGCCTCCTGTACCGGCCGTCATCGCCCCGAAGGCGATATTAGAAGCCGGAGACACGCTGTTTCCGGTAACAGTCCAACCCGACGTGCTACGCTCCACCGCCACACGAGCATAGCCCGTATAGCTAATTTCGCTTGTGGTTTGGTCGCCACCTTCGCCGGGATCGGCTGTATGAAGCGAAAGGTAAAGATTGGTTAATGGAGAAGTGCCAGCATTATCAGCTATGTTGGCAATTGGGGTTCCGTTGAAAATTAACTTGAGAAGATCATTCTCAAATGTATTGCCTTTGGACATTATCTAACTCCTGGAAATGTATTATCCCCAAATTCTAATTGTCGTTTCATCCCTCTCGGCATCTTCACGTATTCCAATAACCGCGAAGAGCTTTCCGCCGGAAAGGCCCAGCCTTGGCCACGTAACATGGACAAAGCTATTCAAATCCAATAAATATCCCAGACGTTTTAAAACAATTCGGAAAATCCGCCGATCCGGAGAGTGCAAATTAAAAAGGAAGTCAGATAACGCTTGAGCATCTTCGACGTTATCATAAAGCGTAGAAATAGGATCAGGATCAATTGCGTTTATATGGCGAACACGTACATCATTCGACGCAGTAGATACAGAACGAAATTCTTCAATCAAAAATTGACGACGCGTTGTATTGACAGTTGTAGATAAATCCTCGCCCCTTTGCACCGTCCAATTCCTCTGATAGTTTACGCGCTGACGCCAACGCGGCAGAGGAGAATTTTCTGCTGAAAACTCTAAAATGCTATTTTCATCTAGATAAAGATCAGGAGTTCTGTGTTCTGGATCGCTAAGACGCCCAGCCCTAATCCTTCCATCACGCGCCGCACCCCACCACCCGCCGGTAGATATAAACAGCAAGCTGAGAATTTGTGCTGTCGTCGGATAATCGTTTGTCGATATGTAAAGCCCCATATCGCCGGTTCCGAGCGCGGCGTTCTCAAAGGATGTTTCGTGGATTAAATCTTCAGAAAGTCCAATTCTTTCGCGCAAGATATTATGACAAATATCATCGAGTTTCTTGTGGCTCTCCGAAGCATCAACAGTAACAACGCCAAACGGTTGTGCCCCTAATTTGAATATCCCTAGAGCCTTACAGGTAGCGTAATAACCATCAGCAACTGGCGTCGCAACAAGTGTGATATAATCAGAAACATCAGACCCTGAAAAAACGAGTTCAGAACCCCGGTCATAAACCTTATCAATTGTATCTACGGGGCCATCGTTAATTTGATAAATCATGCTAGACGGCGCAACCAATACCGGCAGGATATTTCTAACAATCCCGAAGAGAATCGGCTTTGGCTTTCCTTGAATTTCAATTGTCCCGTTAATTCCGCCTGTTCCTAAATATAAATTGGACTGCAGAGGAAGGTCCAAGTTATATGATCTATCTCGCAAACCTATACGGACTGAGGTTTCATCGCTTTCCCAGCCCGTCCCGACTACATCGGCGATAACTGAAAAATCGCTATATGTGGTAGAATCTGACGGGCCGAAAAGAACCCGAACCTGGCGACCATCGACCGCGTATGACTGAATAATCGTATCCAACGCGCCATCGGCATTTGATATTTCTATAAAGCCAAATTGACGCTGGACGCGGCGCTCATCCTCCGGAAGCAGAGGCATGCTGCGCTCCATCGTCAGAGGAATAAGGACGCGACCTTCATAATATCTACTGGGACGATCAGGGTCATTTATATCGCCCATCCAATCCATGTCGCTGAGATAAACTTGTATCTGGTCTATCTCTAGCGATGTCCCGCCTTCGATATCAGCTATTGGCCCTTCCGCGATAGCCCATAAACCACCGCCACGAATCTCGCCGCCACGATAGGCTGTGATTTCAATTAGATATTGACCATTGCTGTAAGCTTGTAAAACGAGCGCACTAAGGATTGCCCCGGAGCCAAAACCGGCATCAATTGTGGATAATTCATCCTCACCTAAACCAAGTGTCATTAAGCCGCATCCAACTGAGCACGGAGCATTTGAATTTCAATAATGAGTTTTTGGTGAGTCGATTCAATCGCACCGACAATGCTGTCTGTGCCTTCTTGAATAACTTCGGTTTGCTGTCGCATAGCCTCTTCAAAGAAATCTTCCGAAGCAACTTGCTCAGAAACATTCAGCAAGCTTGAGCGGACGAAATTCTCCAGGCCGGCAAATTCCGGACTAGAGGCAAAGGCTTGCCGTCCAAGGCCGATAAGGGTATCAGCTGTTTGAAGAAGCTGTCCGGTTGAGCCTATATCGCCGCCGCGAACCTTATCTAAAAGCTCCCCGAAACGAGCTTGAGTGGTTGTAAGCTGCTCAGCAGCGGACATTTTTCCGAAATCTTGCGCACGAATATAATCAATAATGCTCGCGGATGCCTGAAAGAACGGCTGACGATATTGTAATTTTACCTTCGCGATTTCTCGATCACGCGCCTGATTAACTTGATCTATTGAAAGACCAAGGGCTTGCGCTCGCGTGATTGTCTCTTGGAACGACGCATTAACATCGTTCATTGCTTTTTCAAATTCCGATACCGATGCTGTAACCCCGGATAAGGCTCCGGCAAAATCTAAATCGCTTACCAAATCTTCTAGAGTTGTTGCAGTACTATTCCTAAGAGCAGTCGCAACAGCATCTGGAAGACCAGTGATAACTGATGTCTTAAGAACATCGAGAACGAGATTATTTACAGCTGCTGCTGCGTCGTTGCCGAAGTTTTCATTTGGATCGCCGCCAAGGCCGGACCTAATTTGACCTTTATAAAACTGAAGTGTATTGTAATTTGACGGTCCAGCTTGAACTAATGTCGCATTAAAGCGATCTAAAAGATCATTAAAGCCGGCAACAGCCGCATCAGCTGCGCCTCTTAGCGAGTTGACATCAAAACCGTTATCACCGCCCGACCCACGAATGGCAAAGCGCCCGCCGCTAGCGCCAAAATTAAATCCACCATTCGGACCAACAGAAGGCTTCTTGCCTCCGAATAAACCGCCAATAAGATTACCGAGTGCAGAACCGGCAATCGTCCCAATTGGCCCTAAGAACGATCCGCCTATGCCGCCAATAATAGAACCAACATTTGCACCCATCCCTCTATCGCCAAGAATGGCATTAAGGGCCATATTCGCAGCGAAAGATCCAATGGAACCTAATGGCGATGTAAGGGCAGAGCCAGCATTGCCGAAGGCTGTCCCCATAGAGGAACCGCCGATCATATTCCCAAGA
>Ga0196970_1001418_pt1 | contig 16304 bp, 14 predicted proteins | sample S1v_513CmetaG_FD_148672 | JGI IMG/M metagenome (GOLD analysis project Ga0196970, IMG submission 148672) | Soil microbial communities from Anza Borrego desert, Southern California, United States - S1+v_5-13C | ecosystem: Environmental > Terrestrial > Soil > Desert | place: USA: California...
CCTCGACGACCTTCTCCGGGGTCATGTCGAGCTCCTTGGCGAGCTCCTCGGGCGTGGGCTCGCGGCCCAGGTCCTGGAGCATCTGCCGCTGGACGCGGGCGAGCTTGTTGATGACCTCGACCATGTGCACCGGGATGCGGATGGTGCGGGCCTGGTCGGCCATGGCGCGGGTGATGGCCTGGCGGATCCACCACGTGGCGTACGTGGAGAACTTGTAGCCCTTGGTGTAGTCGAACTTCTCGACCGCGCGGATGAGACCGAGGTTGCCCTCCTGGATGAGGTCCAGGAAGAGCATGCCGCGCCCGGTGTAGCGCTTGGCGAGCGAGACCACGAGACGCAGGTTGGCCTCGAGCAGGTGGTTCTTGGCCCGGCGCCCGTCGGAGGCGATCCACTCGAGCTCTCGCCGCAGCTTGGGCTCGAGCTTGCCCGAGCTGGCGAGCTTCTCCTCGGCGAAGAGGCCGGCCTCGATGCGCTTGGCGAGCTCGACCTCCTGCTCGGCGTTGAGGAGGGCGACCTTGCCGATCTGCTTGAGGTAGTCCTTGACCGGGTCGGCCGTGGCGCCTGCGGTGACGACCTGCTGGGCGGGCGCGTCGTCGTCGTCGGCGTCGGAGTACGTGAACCCGGTGTCCTCGGCCTCCTCCTCCGCGGCGGGTGCCGGGGCCTCGCCCTCGGCGACCTCGCCGGGCTCGACGGCCTCGTCGTCCGGCACCTCGACCTCGACGACCTCGTCTGCGTCGTCGTCCGCGACGACCTCGTCCGCGTCGTCGACGACGACCTCCTCGTCGAGCTCCTCGGGCTTGACGTCCTCCGGCTCCTCGTCGAGGTCGTCCTCGTCGTCGCTGTCGACGGCAGGGGCGGGCGCGGCGGCGGCCTTGCCCTTCTTCGCCGGAGCGGCGGCCCGCTCCGTGGTGGCGGCGCGACGAGCGGCTGCGGCTGCCGCCGCCCGGCGCGGCGCGGCGTCGCGGACGGCGACGCCTTCCGCCGCGAGCCAGGCGAGCACCTCCCGGATGCGGCCACCGGAGACCCCGGCGACCGTGCAGGCGCGGTGCACCGCGGCGGCGTCCACCGTGCCGACGGCGCGGCCGTCCTGCACCAACGCCATCAGGGCAGGGTGCTGGAACTCGCGCGGAGGTGCAGGACGTGAAGAGTGGGATTGCACAGGGAACCTTTCGGCAGCGCCCGCATCGGGGAGAAGGCCCGTGGTTGGGGCCACCATTGTAACGTCCACGGGTTCCCGATCGTCCCGATCAGGCGCCGTCGAGTGCGCCTCCGTCGCGCTTCACCCGGTCAGGACGACGCCTCCGGCTTGACGGCCAGGACGGGGCAGGGAGCGTCCAGAAGGATCCGCTGCGCGTTGGAGCCCAGGAGCAGCTTGCCCACGGGGCTGCGGCGCCGGAGCCCGATGACGATCAGCACGCCGCCCTCGTCGCTCGCTGCGGCGATGATGTCCTCCGCGACGTCCCGGCCCCGGCTCGTGAGCCGGACGTCGTAGCGGAGCCCGGTGTCGTCCAATCGGCGCCGGACCTCGTCGGCCTGGGCCTGGAGCTCACCCGGGTCCGTCCCGAACCGGTGCCCCCGCTCGCTGAGGATCACCACCAGGGGGACGTCGCGTGAGCGGGCCTCCGCGACGGCCGCGCCGAGCGCTGCCTCACCCTCCGGCGTGGACACGTAGCCGACCACAACGCTCATGGCGCCTCCCGACCCCGTACGACGCTCCCGATCACGCCGACGCTACCGGAAACCGCAGGTCCGGGCGGCGTCGTACGGGACGGCTCCGGCGCGCGTCGTCAGCCGGCGCCGCGTGCCACCCACCCCGGGGGCATCCCGACAGCGAGGGCGTCGCTGAGCAGCACGGCCATGTGGTGGTCCGGATCGGCAGCCAGTGCCCGGTCGACCAGGACACCGGCCCGCGCCCCGTCACCCTCCCACCACGCGAGGAGCGCGAGGAGGGTCAGCGTGGGCGCGTGCCCCGTCCTCGGGGCGTGCGCGGCGGCATGCTCGAGCACCGCCCGGGCGGCGGCGGTCCTGCTGATGTCGGGGCGCTGCCCGTCGACGGGGTCCACGATCGCCGCGAGCGCAGTCCCGACGTCGGGCCCGCGGTCCCCCGCGACGAGGCGGTCCGCCACCCGTCCGGCGCCCGGCACGCAGCTGAGCAGTGCCGCGTCGCGCACGAGGACGTCGTCGAGCGCCGCCAGGAGCCGGCCCACCTCGGCCGGTCCCGGCGGCTCCCACGGGCAACGCGCCCGGGAGTCGGTGACCCCAGCGGGCCCGGCGACCGCCCACGCGTCGGCCGCCCGAGCGGTCAGGTCGCGCCAGAGCGACAGGCCGGCCGCGCGCCACCGGTGCGCCTCGGCACCGATGACGGAGCCCGACGCGGCGACCGCCCTCGCCTGCCACCGCGCGCGTGCGCGTCGCGCCGCTTTGCGCGCCGCCGGATCAACCACGCCGATCCACCCGAGGTCGTCCCGAGACGCTGCGACCGGGATGCCGTCGAGCACCATCTGGGCACCGACCCGGGTCCCTTCGAGCTCTGCGAGAGGGCGGCCGCGCGGTGGGCAGCACCCGCGGTCCGAGCACCCGACGGCGTAGTACCCGTGCGGCCCGACGACCCACGCCTCGAGCGGGCCGAGATGCTCGGCAGCGACGTCCTGGAGCGTTGCGAGCGCGGCACGCGCAGGGCCGCGACCGGGGGTCTGCAGGTCCTCCGCGGTGAACAGCACCGCGAGGGCGCGCCGGGCGCCGTCGGCGATCAGGTGGCCGACCAGGGCCGAGGCGGCCCGTTCCCCGGCCACGGGGTGCGCCAGGTCGGCCAGGTCCATGCGGGCGATCAGCCCGACCAGGGAACGTTCAGCCCGCACGCTCACCACCACCAGGCTCTCGGCGGGTCGGAAGCCGAGCCGGAACGGGATGAGCGCGAGCAGCTCGCGCGGCTCGGTGGTGCGGATGGTCGTCGTCATGGCGTGGATGCAAGCGCGCGGGTGCCGGCCGGGCGAAACGGACCCGGCCCACCTGTGGATTTCACCCGTCCAGCGGTTTCTGTGCACGCACGGCACCGGGGCTACGGTTGGAGCATGGCCATGACGGAGCCCCGTCCAGCCGGGCGCGTGCGTGCTCCCGGAGCAGTGGCGGTCGTGCTCGCAGGAGGCCTGCTGCTCGCCGGCTGCGGGGGTGACGCGGCGGACGTCGGCGCCGCCGACGAGGCGGATGCCCCGGCCCTCGAGTCCGCCGCTGCGCCGGGCACCGCAGGTACGAGGGAGGAGCCCGCTCCCCTGGTGACGGCCGCACCGGACGAGTACTCGGAGGTCGGCGACCTCGTCGAGGACTTCCCGATCGACCTGCTCCCCGTGCCCGGCGACGCCGTGATCCTGGTGACCTCCGCCGTCCCCGTCGGCGACGCGGACGTCCAGGAGGTGTCGCTGAACCTCCGGACCAGCGCCACGCCGGAGGAGCTGTTGGAGCTGTACCGGACCGCCCTCACGGCTGCCGGGTTCTCCGAGGTCACCGCAGAGACGTCGGACAGCGACCTCGCCGTCGACGTGACCTTCGTCCGGTCGGGCGGCGACGAGCTCGTGTCGATCGGCGTGCTGGACGTCGACGGTGCGCGCACCGTGACGATCGGCGGCCGCATCCACAAGTGAGCCCGCCCCTAGGCTTGCACCCGTGACGGAGCTGCTTGACGTCGAGGACGTGCGCGCCGGCGTCGACGCAGCCGTCGCCGCCCACCTGAGGGACCTGGCCGCCGAGCTCGGCGCCGTCGGCGCCGACGAGCTGCTCGTGGCCGAGCTGTCCGCCATGGCCGGCCGCGGGAAGCGGCTGAGGGCGGCGTTCTGCTACTGGTCCTGGCGCGCGCACGGAGGTTCCGACGGCGGGCCGGGCGCGGCCGCCCGGTCCGACGTCCTCGCCATCGGCGCCGCGCTCGAGCTCTTCCAGGCGGCCGCGCTCTTCCACGACGACGTGATGGACGACTCCGACACGCGCCGCGGCCGCCCTGCGGCTCATCGCGCCTTCGCCGCCCTGCACGCCGACGCCGGCTGGGCCGGACCCGCCGACCGGTTCGGCGAGTCGGTCGCGATCCTGCTCGGCGACCTCGCACTGATCGCCGCGGAACGGGTCTTCGGCGCCGCCGTCGCGGGTCTGGCGCCCCAGGTCCGGCGACGTGCGGACGACGTCTTCGGACGGATGCGCACGGAGGTGATCGCCGGTCAGTACCTGGATCTCCTGGCCCAGGTGCGGCCCGCCGACGACGCCGTCGCGCAGGAGGAGCAGGCGCGCACCGTGGTCCGGGCGAAGAGCGCACGCTACAGCGTCGAGCACCCCTTGACGCTGGGTGCCGCCGCGGCCGGTGCGGACGACGACGCCCTCGAGCGGATCGCGCGCATCGGTCTGCCGCTCGGGGAGGCCTTCCAGCTGCGGGACGACCTTCTCGGCGTCTTCGGCGACCCGGGCACGACGGGGAAGCCCGCCGGCGACGACCTGCGGGAGGGCAAGCGCACCGTGCTGGTCGCACGGGCGCTCCGGCACGCCGCGCCGGACGACGCGGCGGCGCTGGCCACCGCGCTCGGCCGCCGGGACCTCACGGGCGACGACGTCGAGCGGCTGCGCAGCACGCTGCGCCGCACGGGCGCGGACGTCGCTGTCGAACGCCTGATCCGCGAGCTGGCCGACCCGGCTCTCGCCGACCTGGCCGCCGCACCGCTCGCCGAGCCGGGCCGTTCGATGCTCGGCGACCTCGCGCGAGCCGCGGTGGACCGGCACGCCTGAGGCCGCGGACCTCGGACGGGGCTAGAGGGCGAGCGCCTGCGCCCGGCGACGCACCTCGGTCTTGTGCCCTGCCGCCAGCGCGTCGATGGGCGCGGGGACGTGGTCGATGACCCAGTTCTGCATGGCGAGCGTCGGGTCGGGCGTGAACAGCCAGCGGATGGCCTCGTCGTCGGCGTACCCGGCGTCGCTCAGCAGCACGAGGGTGCCGTGAAGGGCCGGGATGACCTCCCAGCCGCCGTCCGCGGTGCGGGTCAGGAAGCGCTCGGGCACGGAGAGGATCTGCCGCTCACCCTGGCGGACGGCGATCAGGCGCCGGTCCTGCACGAGCCGCCGGACCCTGCCGACGTCGGTACCGAGTCGCTCCGCGACGTCCGGCAGGTTCAACCACGAGTCCACGAGAAGGTCATCGGTCACGACGCCAGCCTAGGGTGCGAGCACTTCCGCGGCAGCGCACGCTCAGGTAGCGTGCGTTCTGTCACTTCTGTAACACCAGCAACATCCTTCACACGTCGGGACGAGCCATGACCACAGCAGCCGCCGAACAGTCCTGCCTGCGCCGCCGTCTCGGCGTGGGTCTTGCCCTGGCCGCGGTGGGTGTCGGCGCCTCCGGCACCGCCGCTCAAGCCGACGACTACGTGGTGCAACCCGGTGACACCGTCAGCCACATCGCGCTCCGCACGTCGGCCAGCGTCGAGCAGATCGTGGCCGCCAACGGGCTCGACGCCCGCGCCACCATCCGGATCGGTCAGGTGCTCACCATCCCGACCGCGGCCCCCGCCCCGGTGGCGACCGTGCCGGCGGCCACGCACACGGTCGTCGCGGGCGACACCGTCTGGGCGCTCGCACGGGCGAACGGCACCACCGTCGAGGCGATCGTCGCGGCCAACGCCCTCGACGCCCGGGCCACCATCCGCACCGGGCAGACGCTCACCATCCCGGGCGCGACGTCCGCGGTGGTGAGCAGCGGCGGCGCCGCCTCGACGTCCGCCAGCCGGGCCGCCACGCACACCGTCGTCGCGGGCGACACCGTCTCGGCCCTCGCACGTCGCTACGGCACCACCGTCGAGGCGATCAGCGCCGCCAACGGGCTGGACGATCGGGCCCTCATCAGGATCGGGCAGAGCCTGACGATCCCCGGCGCCCCGGCCGCGCCGGCGTCCGGGCTCGTCGGCAACACGTTCGCCGGCCGCACCTACCCCCAGGCCACGGTCGACGCCGCGAACCAGAACAAGGCCACCCTTCTGTCCGTCGGCGTGCCGAGCACGGCCGAGATGCAGGCGCTCGTCGTGGCAACCGCGCAGGAGATGGGCGTCGACCCTGCACTGGCGCAGGCCATCGCCTACCAGGAGTCGGGGTTCAACCAGGCCGCCGTCTCCCCCGCCAACGCGATCGGGACCATGCAGGTGATCCCCAGCTCGGGCGACTGGGCGGGCGAGCTGGTCGGCCGGGAGCTCAACCTCCTCGACCCGCGCGACAACGTCGTGGCCGGCGTGGCGATCCTGCGGCGCCTCGTCGAGACCAGCGCCGACCTCCCGACGGCGATCGCCGGCTACTACCAGGGCCAGCGGAGCGTGCGCGAGAACGGCATGTTCGACGACACGCGCCGGTACGTCGCCAACGTCCAGACGCTCATGTCGCGGTTCGCCTGACCGGTTTCGGCGTGAGCGAAACGTAGACTGCCGACCGTGGCAGCCACACTCACCGACCCGCTCCTCGGCCATCTGGTCGACGGACGGTACGAGGTGCTGTCCCGGATCGCCCGGGGCGGCATGGCCACGGTCTACCTCGCGATCGACCGACGGCTGGACCGCGAGGTGGCCCTCAAGGTGATGCACCCCCACCTGGCGGAGGGCACGACGGGCAGCGAGTTCATCGCCCGGTTCCGCCGTGAGGCGCGGGCGGCCGCGCGCCTGACGCACCCGGGCCTGGTCGGCGTCCTCGACCAGGGGGTCGACGGCGACACGAGCTACCTCGCCATGGAGTACGTCGAGGGCACGAACCTGCGCCGCCGGCTCACCGAGAACGGCCCGCTCGCCGTCGGCGACGCCCTGCGCACCGTGGAGTCCGTGCTGGAGGCGCTCGCGGTCGCCCACCGCAGCGGGCTGGTGCACCGCGACGTCAAGCCTGAGAACGTGCTGATCGCGACCGACGAACGCATCAAGGTCGCCGACTTCGGGCTCGCCCGGGCGGTCACCGAGGTGACGTGGACCACGACGGGCACCGTGCTCGGCACGGTCGCCTATCTCGCGCCGGAGCTCGTCACCCACGGCTCGAGCGACGCGCGCACGGACATCTACGCCGTCGGAATCCTGCTGTACGAGACCCTCACGGGTCGCCAGCCGTTCACGGGGGAGACCCCGATCCAGGTCGCGTACCAGCACGTGAACGCGGACGCCCCCGCGCCGTCCGACGTCGTCCCCTGGCTTCCCTCGGAGATCGACGACCTCGTGGAGTCCCTGGCCGCACGGGAGCCCGCGGAGCGGCCCGCGGACGCCGCGGCCGCCCTCCAGCTCGTCCGGCGCACCCGCGCCGCGCTCGACGACGACCTGCTGCGCCGCCACGCCGACGCGCCCGCGCGCCCCGTACCTGCCGGCGACGACGAGGACCACGTCCCGGACGACGCGCCGAGCGACCCGGACGCGACGGAGTCGCTCGCGGTGGCGGCGGACGGCCAGGACGGCCTGCGCCGGACGATCGCCCTCAAGGTCGGCGACGGCGTGGCACCCCTGGCCGCACCCGCGGCGACGGCGTCTCCAGGCCGACGTCGCCGCCTCCTGCGCTGGGCCGTCGTCGCCATCGCCGTCCTGGCCCTCCTGGGCACGGGCACCTGGTGGTTCCTGACCTCAGGACCCGGGGCCTTCCGCGCCGTTCCCGGCGGCCTGGTGGGTGCCGAGCGCGCGGCCGCGGAGGCGACCCTGGAAGAGGCGGGCCTGGCGGTCGACGTCACCGAGGCGTTCGACCCGGAGGTGGCGGCCGGTCTGGTGGTGTCCACCTCCCCGGCCGAGGGCGAGCGGGTCCGCAAGGACGGGACCGTCGCCGTCGTCGTCTCGAAGGGTCCGGACATGCGAGTGGTCCCCCCGGACCTCGTGGGCAAGCCCTTCGGGGACGTGGTGGCCGCGCTGGAGGCTGCCGGCTTCGTGGTGCCCGACCCGGCGCGCCAGTTCCACGACGACTTCGGCCCGGACACCGTGATCTCCCTGTCCCAGGAGCCCGGCGCGTCGCTGCCGCTCGGCACGACGATCACCCTGCTGGTCTCCGACGGACCGGCGCCGGTGACGGTGCCCACCGTGACCGGGAAGGAGCGCCAGGCCGGCATCGTCGAGCTCGAGGCCGCCGGACTGGTCGTCGAGGTGCCGACCGAGGACTTCAGCGAGACCGTGCCGGCCGGGGCGATCATCTCGCAGAGCCCCGAGGGCGGGTCCGCCGGGCATCGCGGCGACACGGTGACGCTCGTCGTCTCCAAGGGACCGCCGCTCGTCGCCGTGCCCGACGTGGTGAACACGGATGTCGACGAGGCGGTCGCGATCCTCGAGCAGGCCGGCTTCGTCGTGAAGGTGGACAAGGGCTGGTTCTGGGACCGGATGGTCGTCGACCAGGATCCCGACAAGGACACACAGCTCCCCAAGGGATCGACGGTCACGATCTTCGTGCGCTGACGCTGAACGGCCCCGCGCGTCCGCCTGCCCGGTTTGCCCCTCCTCGGCCACCTTCGGCCGAGATCCCCCCTGTCCGCGGCTTGCGCACCGTTCTCGGTGCCCTGTTTGGCGTATGCCCAGGACACCGTCGTCTTGGGACGCTTCTCCCATGAGCACGACCGTGAAGACCAGGCCGCCCGTCGTCCCCCTGCCAACCGTGGACCTCGTGCTGGAAGAGCCCGTCCGACGCGGACGGCGCTGGCTCCTCCTCGGGGTCGGCGTGGCCCTCATCCCGCTGCTCGGGCTGGGCGCGTGGTGGTACCTGGCGGTCGGCCCGGGCGCGTACACGTCGGTGCCTCCGGGCCTGCTCGACATCGACCTCGCCGACGCCGAGCAGGTGCTCGAGGAGGCCGGCCTGAAGCTCGTCACGGTCGAGGAGTTCCACCCGACCGAACCCGCCGGAGAGGTCATCGCGGTGGACCCCGGCGAAGGTGAGGAGGTCCGCAAGGGCGGGACCGTCACGGTGACGGTGTCCAAGGGGCCCGACCTGCGCCTGATCGACATCGCCGCCTTCGGGGTTCCTGTCGCGACCGTGGTGGAAACCCTCACCGACACCGGCTTCCACGTGACGACCGGCTACGAGTACTCCGACACCGTGCCCGCCGAGATGGTGATCCGGATGTCCGACGAGGACGGCGCCCCCCTCGCGAAGGGCGACAAGCTTCCCGTCGGAGCCACGATCGTGCTGACCGTCTCCGACGGTCGCCAGCCCGTCACCGTCCCGTCCGTCGTCGGCATGGCGAAGGCCGAGGCGGTCGCGGCACTCACGGGCGCGGGCCTGAAGGTCGCCGAGACCCAGGCGTACAGCCCTGACGTGCCCGCCGGCGTCGTGATGTCCCAGAACCCGGCCGGCCCGTCGGCCGCCTTCAAGCAGGACACCGTGGCCATCGTCGTCTCGCTCGGCCCCGAGCCTCCGCCGCCGCCGGCCGCTCCGACGAAGGTCGTGATCCCCACGAGCGTCGTCGGCATGACGAAGTTCCCCGCGCTCGACCTGCTGACCAGCAAGGGCTTCGACGCGCGGTACGACCGGCACACCTGCACGGTCGACTGGGCGCAGTGCGTCGTCGCCTACACGGTGCCGGCAGCCGGCACGTCCGTGGCCAAGGGCTCGACGGTGACGATCTGGCTGAGCAACCCGGCCGGCGTGGAGTCGGGCACCGTGGTGATCCCGTCGAGCGTGATCGGCATGCAGAAGCACCCCGCGCTCGACCTGCTGTACGCCAACGGCTTCGACGCCCGCTACGAGCGCAACAGCTGCACCGTCGAGTGGTCGCTCTGCGTGGTCGAGTACACCGTGCCCGCCGCAGGCACCTCCGTGCCCAAGGGCTCGGCGGTGACCATCTACCTGCGCGACCCCGCGTAGGTCGACGGCGCGCTTTCGCCCGCCCTGCCCCTTGCTTTCACCACGGCTCCGGGTAGCGTCACGAGGGTCGAAGGAGCGCCTGATGACCGATGACATCCGCGTGGTGGCGCACCGCCGTGCTGCGCTCGTGGCAGACCTCATCATGGCCGCTGCCGTGGGCCTGCTCGCGCTGATCCTCCTCGCGCCCACGTCGGGCACGGAGGCGCAGCCACCGCGGTGCTACTCGACGTTCGGGTACGGCGTGCCGTGCGAGTGGGTGTGGTCCTACGCGGCGTGCGCAGCGGCGGCCGGGGCCACGGCGACGATCCTGGTCGCGCTGCGGCGTCGTCGGCACCCGTAGCGGGCCGGCGACGGCCGCGGCCCGCTCCCCCGGGTCAGCCGGCGCGGATCATCTCCGAGACGGAGAACGCCACCTCGAGCGACTGCTGATGGTTGAGCCGCGGGTCCACCAGGGTCTCGTAGCGCAGCGCCAGCCCGTCCTCGTCGATCTCCTCGGAGCCACCGAGGACCTCGGTGACGTCGTCGCCGGTGAGCTCGACGTGCAGGCCGCCGGGGACCGAGCCGACGGCGTGGTGCACCTCGAAGAAGCCGCGGATCTCCTCCAGGACGTCGCTCAGGCGGCGCGTCTTGAACCCCGACGCCGACGTGATCGTGTTCCCGTGCATCGGGTCGCAGATCCAGGTCACGGGACGACCCGAGGCGTGCACCTTCTCCGCCAGCCCCGGCAGCGCGGCACGGATGCCCTCCGCACCCATCCGGGTGATGAACGTCAGCCGCCCGGGCAGGTCGCTGGGGTTGAGCACGTCCATCAGGGCGAGCGCCTCGTCCGCCGTCGTCGTCGGACCCAGCTTCACGCCGATCGGGTTCCGCACCCGCGACAGGAAGTCGACGTGCGCACCGTCGAGCTGACGGGTCCGCTCCCCGATCCAGAGGAAGTGCGCCGAGCAGTCGTAGGGCGTGCCGGTGCGGGAGTCGATGCGCGTCAGGGGGCGCTCGTAGTCGAGCAGCAGCGCCTCGTGGCTCGAGAAGAACTCGACCATCCGGAGGGCGTCGAAGTCCGCACCGCACGCCGCCATGAACCGCATGGCGCGATCGATCTCCGCAGCCACCTGCTCGTACCGGGCGTACGCGGGGTTTGCGGTGAAACCACGGTTCCACTCGTGGACGCGGCGCAGGTCCGCGAAGCCGCCGGTCGTGAAGGCGCGGATCAGGTTCAGCGTCGAGGCGGAGCGGTGGTAGGCGTCCACCAGCCGCCAGGGATTCGGCGTCCGGGCGTCGGGCGTGAAGTCGTGACCGTTGATCGCGTCGCCCCGGTAGGCCGGCAGCGTCACCCCGTCCCGCGTCTCCGTGTCGGCGCTGCGCGGCTTCGCGTACTGCCCCGCCATGCGGCCCATCTTGACCACCGGAAGGCTCGCGCCGTACGTGAGGACCGCGGCCATCTGCAGGATCGTCTTGATCTTGTTGCGGATGGTGTCGGCCTTGGCATCCGCGAAGGTCTCGGCGCAGTCACCGCCCTGGAGCACGAACGCCTCGCCCCGCCCTGCGGCAGCGAGACGTCCGGTCAGCACGTCCGCCTCACCGGCGAAGACGAGCGGCGGCATCGCCGCCAGCTCGTCCCGTGCGGCCGTCAGCGCGTCCCGGTCGGGCCACTCGGGCTGCTGCCGGAGCGGCAGCCGCTCCCACGCATCCAGCCCGGCGAGCACGCCCGGGTCCGGCTCGACACTCATGACGACGCCGGCGCGAACGGCTGCCCGATCCCGTCCAGCAACGACCGGAACCAGGGCTGGCTCACGTCGAACGCCTTGCCGCCCGCGATCCGCGGGAAGGCGATCGCCTTGAGCCGGTCCCCGTCCTCCTCGTCGTGCCCGATGACGCCCGCCGTGCCGGCCAGGGCGCACTCGACGGCGAGGTCGGTCATCGACTTGATCAGGCGCAGGTCGTCGACGTTCGCGGCGGCCGCACGCGAGTAGTAGCCGCTCTTCTGGACCATGACCTTCTCGGCGCCGAGCTTGGCGGCGAACTGCTTGGCGAACCACTGACCCGGGTTGATCGTGTCCAGGCGCACGTGGCCGAAGGCGTCCCGGAGCACCTCCTCGCCGGCGGCCTCGAGCTGCGCGACGATCTCGTGCATGCCCGCACCCTCGGACAGGAAGATGTTGACGTTGCCCTGGGTGTCCATGACGGTCCGGAGGCGAGCGGCCTCGGCGTCGATGTCGATGGCCATCTCGGGCACGAAGACGGCGTGGATGTCCCACCGCTCCTTGGTGAGGCCGATGCCGGGCACCCACTCCTGCGTGTCGAGCCACTCGCGGTACTTCACCGCCGACGCGGCGGTGAGCCAGCCGCAGTGCCGGCCCATGACCTCGTGGACGATGAGCATGCGCGGCCCGGAGCGGTGCTCGCCGATGATGTTCCGGGCGAAGCCGGCCGTCTGCTCCGCGGCGGTCCACGCGCCGAGGGACTGGCGGATGGGCACGACGTCGTTGTCGATCGTCTTCGGCAGGCCCACGACCGTCAGGTGGTAGCCGTTCTCCTCGAGGAAGGCGGCGAGGTCGGCGGCCGTCGTGTTGGTGTCGTCGCCGCCGATGGTGTGCAGCACGTCGACGCCGTCGGCCTTCAGCTGCTCCGCAGCGACGTGCAGCGGGTTCTGGCCCTCCTGGACGAGGCCACGCTTCACGCAGTCGGCCGCGTTCGTCAGCTTGACGCGGGAGTTGCCGATCGGGCTGCCGCCGAAGCGGTGGAGCACCGCCGCCTTCGCCCGGGTCTCGGCGTCGATCACGACCTTGTCCCCCCGCAGCAGCCCGTGGTAGCCGTGCTGGTACGCGATGATCTCGATCTCGGGCGCGATCTCGGTGTAGCGCTCGATGAGGCCACCGACCGCAGAGGACAGGCACGGCGCGAAACCGCCGGCGGTCAGCAGGGCGACACGGCGAACCGACATGGCACGACACCTTCCGTAGATCTGCTCAGGACGCCCGAAGTTTGGGCCACGACCGGCTCGGATGACGGGCCGTTGGTCCCGGACGTCATCGTCATCGGCGACCCGCTCATCCTACTGAGGGCGGGTCCTGCTCCTCGGGGGGTACCGGAACCTGGACGTCGGTCACGTGCCGCCCGCCCGGGCCACCGTGGCCGGCATCGGCGGAGGGCACCTCGTCGGCGCTGTGACCCGCGGCGATGCGCGCCTTCGCGGTCGCGGCGTACATGTCGACGTACTCCTGCCCGGACAAGCGCATCAGGGCGTACATGATCTCGTCGGTGACGGCACGCAGGATGAAGCGGTCGCCCTCCATGCCCTTGTAGCGGCTGAAGTCCAGGGGCTCACCGATGACGATGCCGAGGCGCACGGGCTTGGGCATGACGCGGCCTATCGGCTGCGCCTTGTCGGTGCCGATCATCGCGACCGGCACCACCGGCACGCCCGCCTCCAGGGCGAGCCGGGCGACCCCGGTCTTGCCCCGGTACAGCCGCCCGTCGGGGCTCCGGGTGCCCTCCGGGTAGATGCCGAACAGGTGTCCTTCCTGGAGCACACCGAGCCCCGTGCGCAGTGCGGCCTCGCCCGCCTTGCCGCCCCCGCGGTCGACGGGGATCGTGCCGACGCCGCGGAAGAACCCTGCCTTCAGGCGACCCTTGAGGCCTGGCCCGGTGAAGTACTCGTTCTTGCCGATGAACCGGATCTTGCGCGTGAGCATGATGGGCAGCACGAACGAGTCGATCACCGCCAGGTGGTTGCTCGCCAGGATCGCACCACCCTCGGGCGGCACGTTCTCCAGCCCACGGACCCACGGCCGGAAGAAGGCGCGCAGGATCGGCGCGGCAATCACCTTCATCACCCAGTAGAACAACCCGTCACCTCCGCCGCGGGGCCTGCGCCGGCGCGCAGCGTCCCCGCCGACTCTAGAGTGCTCTGCATGTCCGCACGTGCGCACGGGACCGACGAGCCCGTCCCGCCCGACCCTCGGCGACGCCCCGCGCAGGAGTCTGCGGCCGAGTCGGCCGGGCAGCCGGACGGGCCGGCCGAGGGCGCCTCCGAGCGCCCCGACGAGCCCTCGGACGAACCGCTGACCAGCACGGTCACTCCCGCGGACACCGGACGGGCCGACGCCGAGCCGGAGCGGGCCGAGTCGTCCGACGCCGCCGGCGCCGACCCCGGCGCACGCGAGCTGCAGCCTGGCGACGTCGAGTCGCGATGGTCGGACATCGTCACCCGGTTGCGCGACCCGGCGGACCCGCGGGCGTGGGCACCTGACCCCGAGGTGGAGGAGGCGGAGGACCACTTCGTGGCCCCGGACCCCGGACCCGTGCTCGGTGGCGACCCCCTGCTCACCATGGCGTGGGCGGCCGTCATCGGGGCCGCCCTGCTGCTGGTCGTCGTGGTGGTCGGGTGGCGCGACGCGCCCACCTGGGTCCTCCAGGTGGCCGGTGCTGCGTTCCTCGGCGGCGCCGGTCTGCTCGTGTGGCGGATGCCGCACGAGCGCGACGAGGACGACGACGACCCGGGGGCCGTCGTCTGAGACGGACGTCCCCGCTCGACGCGGGTGTTGCGCTCGGCTAGAGGCGGGCCAGGTCCGCCGCCCCCACGATCCCCGCGTCGTTCCCCATCGACGCCAGCTCGATCCGCGCCTCGGGCCGGTAGCCACGCGCCGAGAGGTGCTCGCTGAAGGCGGCACGGGCCGGCAGCAGCAGCAGGTCGCCCGCCGCGGCGACGCCGCCGCCGACGACGACGAGCGCCGGGTCGAGCAGGGCGGCGACCGTCGCCGAACCCTCACCCACCCAGCGACCCACGCCGGCGAGGAGCTCGACCGCGAGCGCGTCGCCCGCCCGGGCCGCCTTGGTGACGGACGGCCCGGTGATGGCGTCCGCGTCGCCCCCGGCCGCCTCCAGCAGCCGAGCGGCCCACACGGGGTCCGAGGTTGCGACAGCCTTCGCCTCGCGCACCAGGGCACTCCCGGAGGCGTACTGCTCCCAGCACCCGCGCTGCCCGCACCCGCACAGGTGCCCGTCCGGAACCACGCGCATGTGCCCCACCTCGGCCGCGACGCCGTAGGCCCCGAGCACAAGGCGACCCGCGGCGATCACGGCGCCACCGAGCCCCGTCCCCACGGTGAGCAGCAGCATGTCGTCGACGTCGCGCCCGACGCCGAACCGGAACTCGGCCCAGCCCGCGGCGTTGGCGTCGTTGTCCACGACGATCGGCAGGTCGGTGCCCAGGCGCGCCGCGATCCGGTCGCGCAGCGGGTGGTCGCGCCACGGGAGGTTCGGCGTGAACCGCACGGTGGCCTGGTCGGCGCCGATGAACCCCGGTGCAGCGAGGCCGATGGCCCCGACCGGGTAGGCACCCGCGAGCTCGGTGCACGCGTCCACGATGGCGGCGTCGAGGCTGTCGACGTCGAGCCCGGCGCTGACGCGGCGCGTCTTGGCGACGATGTTGCCGTCCTCGTCCACCACACCGGCGGCGATCTTGGTGCCGCCGATGTCCACTCCGATTGCGTACATGTCCGTCCTTGGCTGAGTGCCCGCGCGCGCGAGGTCGCGACCGGCGGGAAGTGGGCGAGATCCCATGGCAGGCTACAGATGTCTGGGCGGTCGCGTCGGGACGATCGGACCATGTCCGAATACTCGACGGTCCCGACCGGCACAAATGATGTTGGGCAGGTAGAGTCGCCACACCCACGTGTGCCGAAGGAGTCACCATGGACGAGTACCGCTCCCCCGCCCTCGTCGCGGCGGATCCCCGGGCGAACATCAGCGGCCTGCTGTCGACGCGCGTCGAGCAGTCCGGCGACCTCACCCTCATCGAACGCAAGGCTCCCGACGGGACGTGGGAACCCATGACGGCCCGCGAGTTCGATGCCGCGGTGACCGCCGTGGCCAAGGGCCTGGTGGCCCGCGGCGTCGAGCCCGGCCAGAGCGTCGGCATCATGAGCCGCACCCGCTACGAGTGGACGCTCCTCGACTTCGCCGCCTGGGCCGCAGGCGCCGTACCGGTGCCGCTGTACGAGACGTCGTCGGCCGAGCAGGTGCACTGGATCATCTCCGACGCCGACGTCCGGCTCCTCGTCGTGGAGACCGACGTGCACGCCGCCGTCGTCGCGGAGGTGCGTGACAGCCTCCCCGGGCTCGCCGACGTCCTCGTGCTGGACCGGGACGGCATCGCACGCCTGGTCGCCGACGGCACGGACGTCCCGGACGCGGAGATCGCCCGACGCCGTGCCCTCGCCACCGCCAGCGACGTCGCGACGATCATCTACACCTCCGGCACGACCGGGCGCCCGAAGGGCGTCGAGCTCAGTCACGGCAACTTCGTCGACCTCGCGCTCAACGCGGTCGCCGCGCTCGGCGCGCAGGTGTGCCCGCCCGGGTCCCGGACACTGCTCTTCATGCCCCTCGCGCACGTGTTCGCACGCTTCATCGAGGTGCTCGTCGTCCCGGCCGGCGCGATCCTGGGCCACACCCCCGACACCAAGAACCTCGTGCCCGACCTC
>Ga0196970_1001419_pt1 | contig 16291 bp, 13 predicted proteins | sample S1v_513CmetaG_FD_148672 | JGI IMG/M metagenome (GOLD analysis project Ga0196970, IMG submission 148672) | Soil microbial communities from Anza Borrego desert, Southern California, United States - S1+v_5-13C | ecosystem: Environmental > Terrestrial > Soil > Desert | place: USA: California...
ATCGTCAAGCAGGTGCTGGAGGCGGTGCAGGCGATCAACGCGGCCGGCACGACGGTGCTGCTGGCCGAGCAGAACGCCTACGCGGCGCTGCGCATCGCGCACCGCGCCTACGTCATCGAGAGCGGGAAGATCGTCATGGAGGGCGACCGCGACACGCTGCTGGGCGACGAGCGCATCCGCAAGGCCTACATCGGCGCCTGACGCGCCGGACCAACACGACAATCAATACGGGAGACGACAAGATGGCTTTGTGGAAGACGCTGGCGCGCCTGACCGGTGCGGCGGCCGTGGTGGCCCTTACGGTCGGCACCGCCGCGGCACAGGACAGCGTGACGATCGGCTACACCGGCCCGCTGAGCGGCGGTGCGGCGCTGTACGGCAAGAACACCTTGAGCGGCCTGGAGATGGCGGCCAAGGAGATCAACGAGGCCGGCGGCATCGAGGTCGCGGGCAAAAAGGTGACCATCACCATCGCCGCGCTCGATGACAAGTACTCGCCCAGCGAATCCGCCGTGAACGCCAAGCGGCTGAAGGCGCAGAACAACGCGCCGATGATTTTCGTGCCGCATTCGGGCGGCGCCTTCGCGCTGCAGGCGTTCAACGAGCAGGACAACTTCATCCTCGGCGCCTACACCAGCGTGCCGACGATCACCGAGCGTGGCAACAAGATGACGCTGCGCATCCCGCCGTCGTTCCTCGGCTACGTCGAGCCGTTCCTGCGCACGGAGATGGGGCGCTTCGGCAAGAAGCTGGCCGTCGCCAACGCCGACCACGATTACGCCAAGGCGTGGAGCCAAGCCTTCGTGCCGGCGTGGAAGAAGGCCGGCGGCGAGGTGGTGGCCGAGAACCCGATGTCCTACAACAAGGACACCGACTTCTACTCGGGCGTCAGCAAGGTGCTGGCCTCCAATCCCAACGTGATGTTCGTCGGCGGCGCGTCCGAGCCGACGGCGCTGGTGGTGCGCACGGCGCGCGAGCTGGGCTTCCAGGGCGGCTTCGCCATCATGGACCAGGCCAAGATGGACGAGATGGCACGGGTTCTGGACGGCCTCACGCTGCTGGAGGGCTCCATCGGCGTCATGCCGCTGGTGCACGACACGCGGCCGGGTGCCGAGGCGTTCGTCGCCAAGTACCGCAAGATGTTCAACAAGGATCCGGGTTCGGAGATCTCCTACCACTACTCCGCGCTCAACGCGGTGGCGGAGGCCATGAAGCTGGCCGGGACCACGACGGACCCGAAGGCGATCTACGCCAAGCTGAGCGAGGCGTATTCCAAGCTGCCGCCGGAGCGCAACCCGTCGCGCATCGGCGGCGTGGACGAGAAGGGCGGCTCCAACGCCAAGATCGTCGTCGGCTTCGTCGAGAAGGGCAAGATCGTCCCCATCGAGGCGAACCCGGGGCAGTGATGGACGGTGGGTGGGCGGAGGGATTTCCCCCGCCCGCCCACGCCGCTCTTATGGATGGAAGCGGGCGCGGCGCTTTTCCAGGAAGGCGGCGATGCCCTCCCCCGCGTCGGCGGCGAAGAGGTTGGTGACGAAGGACTCGCGCTCGCGGTCGAGTTGGGCGTCCAGCGCGGCGCCGTAGGCGGCGTCGAGCAGGCGCTTGATGGAGCCGACCGCGCCCGAGGGGCCGTCGGCCAGCTTCTGCGCGCGGGCGACGGCGGCCTCCAGAACCGTGCCGGGTTCGCACAGCGCGTTGACGACGCCGGCCTGATGCAGGCGCTCGGCGTCGATGACGCCGCCCTCCATGGCGATCTCGGCCGCAAGCTGGCGCGGCAGCGTCTGCGCCAGGAAGGCGGTGGCGCCGCCGTCCGGGCTGAGCCCCACCTTCACGTAGGCCAGCACGAAACGGGCCCCCCGCGCCGCCAGGATGAAGTCGCAGGCCAAGGCCAACGAGAAGCCGGCGCCGGCCGCCACGCCCTCGACCGCCGCGATCACCGGCTTCGGGCAGACGCGGATCAGGCGGACCCAGTCGTGCAGCAGGCCGATGCCGCCACCCGCCAGCTCCGCCGGTCCGTTGCGCAAGCTCGCCAGACGGTTGAGGTTGCCGCCGCTGCAGAAGGCGTCGCCCGCGCCGGTCAGCACCACGGCGCCGATGCCCGGATCCCCGGCGGCGCGGCGGACGGCGTCCGCGCCCTTCTCGTACACCGCGGGGCCGAGCGTGTTGCGCGTCGCCGGGTCGCTGATGGTGAGGACGAGGACCCGCCCCCGCCGCTCCTCGAGAAGTTCCGCCACCGGTGTCTCCCTTTATGGTTTTGCAGAATGCCATTCCGCACTATGAAATACCGCTGTTCAGGACCCCTTGTAAATGCATGCGGAAGGTCACGAGGCGCGTCCTCCTTCGATAATACCGCTGTGCAGAAATCAGTTTCATCATATTTGACACCCGCAGCCCCCTCGTGCAACGATCCGGGCGCGGCCCACGGGAGGGACACACGATGACGGCCACGAGACAGGCTGCGGAGACGGAATCCCTGCTGGATTTCGATTTCGTCGGCTTCAACAAGCTGCTGGGCTTCCGGCTCGCCGAATGGGCGACGGACCACGCGGTGCTGGAGGTGGAGATCCGCCCCGACCTGCTCAACCGCTCCGGCATCCTGCACGGCGGCGTGGTGGCGTCGATGATCGACGCGGTCGGCGGCTTCTGCGGCACCTACACGGGGTCCGACGACGTCCGGCGCCGGGTGCTCACCCTGTCGCTCACCACCAGCTACATCGGGCAGGCCGTGCAGGGCACCGTGCGCGCCACCGCCAAACGGCGCCCCGGCGGGCGCAAGATCTACGTCGCGACGGTCGAGGTGACCAACGCCGCTGGCGATGTCATCGCCGTGGGCGAAGGCACCTACCGCTACCGCGACTGAAGAAACGCAAAAGGGAAGAAACATGATCGATCTGCGCGACAAGGTGGCGGTCGTCACCGGTTCCAGCCGCGGCATCGGCCGCGCCATCGCCGAATCCTACGCCAGAGCCGGCGCCTCCGTCGTGGTGTCCAGCCGCAAGGCCGAGAGCTGCGAGCCGGTAGCCGAGGCGCTGCGCCAGGACGGGCACGACGCCATGGCGGTGCCCTGCCACATCGCGCACAAGGACCAGCTCCAGGCCCTCGTCGACCGCACCCTGGAGCGCTATGGTCGCATCGACGTGCTGGTCTGCAACGCCGCCATCAACCCCGTCTACGGCCCGATGCAGGACCTGACCGACGAGGCGTACGACAAGATCATGACCGCCAACGTGAAGAGCACGTTCTGGCTGTGCAACATGGTCATCCCGCAGATGGCGCGGCGCGGCGGCGGGTCGGTCATCCTGCTGTCCAGCATCGCCGGGCTGCGCGGTACCACCACCATCGGCTGCTATGGCATGTCGAAGGCGGCGGAATCGGCGCTGGCCCGCAACCTCGCGCTGGACTGGGGCCCGTCCAACGTGCGCGTCAACGCGATCGCCCCCGGCCTGATCGGCACGGACTTCGCCAAGGCCCTGATCGAGGATCCGGCGCGCTGCGCGCGGGTGGAAGAACGCACGCCGCTGCGCCGCATCGGCCGGCCGGAGGAGATCGCCGGCGTGGCGCTGTTCCTGGCGTCCGAGTTGTCGAGCTTCGTGACCGGACAGGTGATCGTCGCCGACGGCGGCGACACGGTGGCGTAAGGGAGCGGCCCAATCATGTCGGCACCGGCGCTGATCGACGTGCTGCCCGCCCACCGCTTCGACGAGGAGCGGCTGGGCGCCTACCTCGCCGGGCGGGTGCCGGGCCTGGAAGGTGGGCGGATCGCCGTTCGCCAGTTCCAGGGCGGCCAGTCGAACCCGACCTTCCGCCTGGACACCGGCGCCGGCCAGTTCGTGCTGCGCAAGAAGCCGCCCGGACCGCTGCTGCCGTCCGCCCATCAGGTGGAGCGGGAGTACCGGGCGATCTCGGCCTTGCATGGTTCCGGCGTGCCGGTGCCGCGGCCGATCCTGCTGTGCGAGGATCCGGACGTCATCGGCACCGCGTTTTATGTGATGGAGTTCGTGGACGGCCGCGTGTTCGAGCGGCCGGAACTGCCGGACCTGGACCCGGCCGAGCGCGCCGCCATCTACGACGCCATGAACGAGACGCTCGCCGCCCTGCACCGGGTGGATTGGGCCGCCGCCGGCCTGGAGGGCTTCGGCAAACCGGAGAACTACTTGGCCCGGCAGATCGACCGCTGGAGCCGGCAGTACCGCGCCTCCATCGTCGGCGAGGCCGACCCGGTGATGGAGGAACTGATCACGTGGCTGGGCGCCAACATCCCCGCCGAGAGCCGGACCACCATCGCGCACGGCGATTTCCGCCTGGGCAACCTGCTGTTCGCGCAGGGAGAGCCGCGCGTGGCCGCCGTGCTGGACTGGGAGTTGTCGACGCTGGGCGACCCGTTGGGCGACCTCGCCTACTGCTGCCTGCCCTACCACCTGCCGGCCGGGCTGGCGGGCGTGAAGGGGCTGGTGGGGGCCGACCTGAAGACGCTGGGTGTTCCATCCGAAGAGGAGTTCGTGGCGGCGTACTGCCGGCGCACGGGCCGCCAGGGCATCGCCGGCTGGACCTTCTACCTGACCTTCGCGCTGTTCCGGCTTGCCGCCATCGTGCAGGGCGTGTACGCACGCGCGGTCCAGGGCAACGCCAGTTCCGCCAACGCGCTGGAGGTCGGCAAGCGGGCGACGCTGCTGGCCCGCACCGCGCACGGGCTGGCGATGGGGTGACCCCCCGCCCATCCCGCCACAACGGGGAAACCCATGCAGGATCTTGACTTCCCGTTCGGCGAAACGCCGGCGGACGAGGGTGGCGTCCGCGTCGCCGAGGGTGTGCACTGGCTGCCCTTCCCGCTGCCCTTCCCGCCCGGCCACATCAACCTGTGGGCGCTGGAGGACGGCGACGGCTGGGCGCTGGTCGACGCCGGCTTCGCCACCGGCGCCAACCGCACGCTGTGGGAGCGGCACTTCGCCGAGACGCTGGGCGGGCGCCCGGTCACCCGCATCCTGCTGACGCACCAGCACCCTGACCACGTCGGGCTGGCCGCGTGGCTGGCCGAGCGGTTCGGCGCCCCGGTGTTCATGACCGCCGGGGAATGGGAGCTGTTGCGACGGTTGCACGGCCTGCCGGACGCGGAGACGACGGCGGTGTTCACCGCCCTGCACCGCCGCCACGGGCTGGACGCCGAGCGCACCGAAGCCTTCGCCGGCCGGGGCAACGGCTACCGCCGCGCCATCCCGGCGCTGCCAGCCGCGGTGAACGTGATGGCCGACGGCGAGGCGATCCGCATCGGCGGGCGCGACTGGACGGTGCTTGTCGGCGGCGGGCACACGCCGGACCATGCCGGGCTGCACTGCGCCGAAGCCGGCCTGTACATCTCCGGCGATCAGGTGCTGCCGCGCATTTCCAGCAACATCGGCGTCTGGCCGGTGGCGCCGGAGGCGGACCCGTTGAGCGACTACCTGCGCTCGCTCGACGACCACCAGCGGCTGCCGGCCGACACGCTGGTGCTGCCCTCGCACGGCGCGCCGTTCCGTGGGCTGCACCTGCGCCTGGACGGATTGCGCGCGCACTACGCGCGGCGGCTGGCGATCGTGGAGGAGGCGTGCGGCGATGGTCCGCGGACGGCGGCCGACCTGCTGCCCCTGCTGTTCCGTCAGCCGCTGGACCCGCAGAGCGTCATGTTCGCCATGGCCGAGGCCATCGGCTACGTCAACCACCTCGCCGGGCGGGGAGTGCTGGAGGCGCGGGAGAACGGCGAGGGGCAGGTTTCGTTCACCGCATGGGGGTGAGGATCACGCCCCGCCCACCGCGGGCGCACGGCGCGTCTCGCGGTGCATCAGCCACAGCGGCACCAGCGCCGCCGCGAAGGACAGGGCCAGGGCGTAGAAGGCCATGTGATAGCCCTCCGCCTGGGCGGCGCGCCGGGCCGCCTCGCCCATCTCGGCGAAGCCCGGCCGGTGGGCGCCGCTGCCGATGCTCAGCACCACCGAGATCAGGCCCACGCCGATGGCGCCGCCAAGCTGACGGCCGAAGTTGATGGCGCCGGAACCCTGCGGCACCATCCGCAGGTCCAGCAGGCGCAGCGTCCCGGCGCTGACCGGCGGCATCATCAGGCCGAGGCCGATGCGGCCGAGGACGATGCCGGCGGTGAACCAGACCAGCCCGCCCGCGTCGTCGACCCGCGCCAGCATCACGCAGGACCCCAGAAAGAACAGGATGCCGATCAGCGCCACGGCGGCTGACGGCATGCGGTCGGTCAGCCGCCCGGCGAGCGGGAAGGTGAACGCCATCGCCAGACCGGCCGGCAGCAGCACGAGGCCCGCGGCACTCGGGTCCAGGTGCCTGACTTGCTGGAGATAGAGCGGAATCAGGTACGTCGAGGCGTAGAGCCCGACGCCGATCATCACCGACAACAGGAACCCGCTGGCGAAACCACCCGAGCGGAAGGCGCGCAGGTTGAGCAGCGGTGCCGGGCAGAACCACTCCCACGCCACGAAGGCCAGCGCACCGGCAAGGCCGATCAGCAGCCCGCCGCCGACCGCCGGCTGGCCCCAGCCGACCTGCGGTCCGCTGGAGAGCGCCCACAGCAACACCGCCAGCGTCCCCGCCAGCAGCGCCAGCCCAGCGATGTCGAGCGGCGGCGGGCTGGATGCGCGCCCGCTGCGCAGGAAGGTCAGCGCCATCGGCACGGCCGCCATGCAGGTCGGCAGCACGACCAGGAACACCGCCCGCCAGGACACGAAATCCACCAGGAAACCGCCGATCATCGGCGCGACAGCCGGCCCCAGCACGACGCCCAGGCCGTAGAGGCCGAAGCCCTTGCCGCGCTCGCGCGGGTCGAACACCTCGAACACCACGATCATGCCCAGGGGCTGGATCACGCCGGCCGCGGCCCCCTGGGCCACGCGCGCCAGGATGAGCAGGCCGATGGACGGCGCCAGCGCGCCCAGGATCGAGGCGGAGCAGAAGACGAGGATGGCGCCGACGTACGTGGCGCGCATGCCGAACCGCTCGACGCACCACGCGTTCAGCAGCATGCCCGTCGTCATGGCGGCGAGAAAGCCGGTGACCAGCCATTGCGCCGTCTGCTGGCCGACGGCGAAAGCGGCCATGATGTCCGGCAGCGCCACGTTGAGGATGGTCGCCTCCACCACCATGGAGAAGGTGCCGATCATCGCCGTGGCGGTGGCCAGCCACTTGTAGCGGGCTCCATGGCGGCGGCGCAGTTCCTCGTGCGAAGACACGGGCGTGCTTCCCTTTCCCGGACTCAGACAGCGTCGAGGCGCGTGTGGATCTGGCGCAGCACGCGGTCGAAGGTTTCCAGGTCGTCCGTATTCACGTCCGACAGCAGTTCGGTGCGCAGTCCGGTGGCGACGGATTCGATGCGGACCAGCATGTCGCGGGCCTTGGCCGACAGATGGATGCGCCGGTTGCGGCGGTCGCGCGCGCAGACGTGCCGCTCCACCCAGCCGTCCGCCTCCAGCCGATCGAGCAGGCGGACCAGCGTCGGCCCCTCGATCCCCATCAGATCGGCGAGGTGCTTCTGCGTGACACCGTCGCCGGCCCGGTTCACCAGCACCAGCGTGCGCCACTTCGCCTGGCTGAGGCCCAGCGGCCGCAGCCGCTGGTCGAGCTTAAGGCGCCACGCCCGCGCCGTGTCCTGCAGCAGGACGGCGGCGGCGCTGAAGCGTTGCTGGAGCGAATCGGCGGTCACGGTGGTCGTCGTCGGGTGGCCCATAAATTAAGTAGCAAGCTAGTGATTAGCCGCCTACCGGTCAAGCGGCGATTTCGCGGGCGCGGTAAGGCGCTGATCGAACACGAAAAAGCCCCTTCCTCATGGAGGGGAAGGGGCTTTTCCGGAAACACGATCACTTTCCTTCTCGTCATGGCCGGGCCAAGTCCCGGCCACCCACGCACCCTGGATCAGTCGGAGTGCGTGGGTGCCCGGCACAAGGCCGGGCATGACGATTGAAGGGTGTGGCCCCGCGTCAGTCGCGTTCGCGGATGAACTCGCGGACCTTCGGCATCACCTGCTCGCGCCAGCGGCGGCCGTTGAAGATGCCGTAGTGGCCGGCCCCTTCCTGCAAGTGGTTGCGGTGCATGGACTGGGGCAGGCTGGAGCACAGCCGGTGCGCCGCCACCGTCTGGGCGGGGGCGGAGATGTCGTCCAACTCGCCCTCGACCGTCATCAGCGCGGTGTTGCGGATCGCCGACGGCTCCACCTTGCGGCCGCGCGAGACCAGTTCGCCCTTGGGCAGCAACTGGCGCTGGAAGACCTTGTCGATGGTCTGCAGGTAGAACTCCGCCGTCAGGTCCATGACCGACAGGTATTCGTCGTAGAAGCGCTCGTGCGCCGCCGCCGATTCGCCATCGCCGCGCACCAGGTCGCGGAAGAGGGCGAGGTGGGCGTTGATGTGGCGGTCCAGGTTCATCGACATGAAGCCGGTGAGCTGGACGAAGCCCGGATAGACGCGGCGCATGGCGCCCGGATAATAGACCGGCACGCGCGAGATCACCGACCGCTCGAACCAGGACAGCGGGCGCGACATGGCCAGTTCCACCGGCGCCGTCGGGTTGGCCGACGGGTCGATCGGCCCGCCCATCAGAACCATGGACCGCGGCTGCATCGGATCGTCCGCCGCCGCCATCAGCGACACCGCGGCCAGCGTCGGCACCGTCGGCTGGCACACCGCCATCACGTGCGTGTTCGGCCCCAGGTGGTGCAGGAACGAAATCACGTAGTCGATGTAGTCGTCGAAGTCGAAGGAGCCGGCCATCATCGGCACCAGCCGCGCGTCGATCCAGTCGGTGATGTACACGTCGTGGTCGTGCAGCATCGCCTCCACCGTGCCGCGCAGCAGCGTGGCGTGGTGGCCGGACATCGGCGCCACGATCAGCACGCGCGGCTGGGCCACGTCGGTGCCCTTGTGGAAATGCAGCAGGTTGCAGAACGGCTTGTGCAGGACGACGCGTTCGCTGACGCTCACCGTCTCGCCGTTCACGGTCGTCTCGTGCAGGCCGAAATCCGGTTTGCCGAAGCGGCGCGTCGCCCGCTCCACCAGCGCCGCCCCCGCGAGTGCGAGGCGGGCGGCCGGCGCCTGGGTGCCGGGCAGGTACGGATGGTGCAACGTGCGTCGGGTCAGCTCCGCCATCCAGCCGAACGGCCGCAGCATGGAATGGTGAAGGTCATACAGCTGATAGGCGACCATGAAGCGCTTACCCCTTCGGTAGTACACCGGCATATACGAAAGATCATGCCGCTTGCCAAGCAGTGCGTCAACGCAGCAAAATCCAATTCCACGCGGCAGAACGATTTCGAGCCGTTTCCTGTTCCTGGAGCGTGCGGCGCACACCCACCTGGGTGCGCCGCAGCAACCCGTCCCGCCGAGCGCCAAGACCTTCGTCCGATTGCAGAATTTCATTCCGATACGCCGCCGTTCGTCCGCTTGGCCAACGGATCACCGGAGCGCATCCCGGCACCCCCGAAGGAATCCTCAAAGAACGGACAGGGATGGAGACGGCGGAGGAGCGGCCCGCAGTTCGACCGCCGCGCCGCCCTCGACGACACGTGGTTCGCCACGCCACCCGACTGCCTGTAACGGCAGAAAGCAGGAATCAAGCGGGAGAGGACCGAAGCGGCAGCGCCCGCCGATGATTTCGTCGCTGCGCGCCCACGCGGCGCGGCATCACAAGCCGAAGCGGCGGAGTTCCCTCCGGGGCGGGGGCAAAACGCTGGCGAACGGGGAGAGGGGGACGGGCGGCCGGGCGTGCGCCGGGGGTAACAAGCACGCCCGATCGCGCCGCACCTCCCCCCTCTCTCCAGGCCCCTCCCCCGCAGCGGAAGAGGGGTTTTCCCGAGCTACTTCTTCACCAAGGGGCAACGCGAGGCCGACAGCGGCTGGAACGCCTCGTCGCCGGGGATCGTGCGGACGAGCTTGTAGTAATCCCACGGCTCCTTCGATTCGGACGGCTTCTTCACCTCGAACAGGTACATGTCGTGCACCATGCGGCCGTCCTCGCGAATCCTGCCGTTGCGGGCGAAGACGTCGTTCACCGGCGTCTCACGCATGCGCTTCATCACCGCGTCGGTCGCGTCGGTGCCGGCGGCCTGCACGGCCTTCAGATAGTGCATGACCGAGGAATAGACGCCGGCCTGCGACATGTTCGGCATCTTGCCCGCCCGCTCGAAGAAGCGGCGCGACCATGCCCGCGTCTCCTCGTTCAGGTTCCAGTAGAAGCCGGAGGTCAGCAGCATGCCCTGCGTGGCCTGCAGGCCCAGGCTGTGCACGTCGTTGATGTAGACCAGCAGGCCGGCCAGCTTCTGCCCACCTTGGGTCAGCCCGAACTCCGCTGCCTGCTTGACGGAGTTGATCATGTCGGTGCCGGCGTTGGCCAAGCCGATGATCTTCGCCTTCGATCCCTGCGCCTGCAAAAGGAAGGAGGAGAAGTCGGCGGTGTTCAGCGGGGCGCGTACCCCACCGATCACCTTGCCGCCGCTGGCCTTGACCACCTCGGACGCGTCGCGCTCCAGGTCGTAGCCGAAGGCGTAGTCGGCGGTGAGGAAGAACCAGCTTTCGCCGCCCTCCTTCACGATGGCCTGGCCGGTGCTGTGCGCCAGCGCGAAGGTGTCGTAAGCGTAGTGGACGGAGATCGGCGTGCACGCCTCGTTGGTCAGACGCACCGCGCCGGGGCCGCTGAGCATGACGATCTTGTTCTTGTTCCTGGCGACCTCCACCGCCGCCAGCGCGGTGGCGGAGGCGGCGACGTCCAGGATGGCGTCCGCCTTCTGCACGTCGAACCACTCGCGCGCGGTGACGGCGGCGATGTCGGCCTTGTTCTGGTGGTCGGCCGACAGCACCTCGATCGGCTTGCCGAGCACCTTGCCGCCGAAATCCTCGACCGCCATGCGGGCCGCCGTGACGGTGCCCTGCCCGGTGATGTCCGAGTAGGGCCCGCTCATGTCGAGCAGCAGGCCGAAGCGGACGACGTCGTCCGAAACCTGCGCCCGCGCCGTCCCGCCCGCCAGCGCGAGCAGGGCGGCGACTCCTGCAACCGCATGGATTGCCTTGCTTCTGGTCGTGCTCATCGTCCTCCCCTCCGAGGTTCTCTTGCCGGTTCCGGCAATTGTTTTGTCCACGGATGGTGATGATGCGCGGCACCACGGGCGGCGTCAATCACGCAGAATATCGTTCTGCACAATGGAACTGGAGACGCCTCCCCCTTTATGGCTTGATCACGGCGCGCCCCACCACGCGCCCGCCTTTCAGGTCGTCGAGCGCCTGCTGCACGCCGTCCAGGCTGCGGGTCTGCACGGGGATCTCCTGGACCTGTCCGGCCTTGGCCAGATCGACGAGTTCGCGCATCTCGGCCAGCGTGCCGACGTAGGAGCCGACGATGCCGACGGCACGCAGCGGCAGCAGCGGCAGCGAGAGCGTCGTCGCCCCGCCGAACAGGCCCACCACGATCAGCGTGCCGCCCTTGCGCAACGCCGCCAGCCCGAATTCGAACGACGCCGGGGCGCCGACGAAGTCGATGGCCGCGGCCACGCCGCCGGTCGCCTTCAGCAGCGCCTTGCGCGCGTCCGGGTCGGAAGGATCCATCACCTCCCCCGCACCGGCGGCACGGGCGGCGTCCCACTTGCCGCGGTCGATCTCGGCGACGATGGGGGCCGCGCCGGTCAGCGCGTGGGCGAGCCGCACCGCCGCCAGCCCGACGCCACCGGCGCCGATGATCAGCAGCGGGGAGCGCTCCGTGACCGCGCCGGCCTTCTTCACCGCGCTGTAGGCGGTGAGGCCGGAGCAGGCGTAGGTGCAGGCCAGTTCCTCCCGCAGCCCGTCGAAGTCGATCAGGTAGCGTTCGTGCGGGACCAGGACGTGGTCGGCGAAGCCGCCGTCCAGGCTGGTGCCCAGGCCGCGCGGGCGGCTGCACAGCTGCTCGTTGCCGGCGGCGCACAGCGCGCACGCGCCGCAGCCGATCCAGGGGTAGACCACGCGGCGGTCGCCCACCCTGGCCTCCGTCGCTTCGGGGCCGACGGCGACCACCGTGCCGACAATCTCGTGCCCCAGGGTGCGCGGCAGGGCCAGCCCCTTGGACAGGTCCATCTTCTGGCCGCCGCCCAGGTCGAAGTGACCGTCCCACAGGTGCAGGTCGCTGTGGCAGACGCCGCAGGCGGACACCCGCACCAGCACCTCCGCCCCCTTCGGTTCCGGCAGCGGTGCCACCACCTCCTCCAGCGGTTGGCCGAAGGCGGTGACCTTGAAGCTGCGCATGGTCTGAATCGTCACCCTTACCCTCCCCCGTCGTTCGGTTCCGCACCAAGCCTTACATGCCCGGATAGTTCGGTCCACCCCCGCCTTCGGGCACGCTCCACACGATGTTCTGGGTGGGGTCCTTGATGTCGCAGGTCTTGCAGTGCACGCAGTTCTGCGCGTTGATCTGCAAACGGGGTTCGGCGCCGTCCTGCACGATCTCGTAGACGCCGGCCGGGCAGTAGCGCGTCTCAGGCGCGGCGTAGCGCGCCAGGTTCACGCGGAGCGGCACGCCGGCGTCCTTCAGGCGCAGGTGGGCGGGCTGGTCTTCCTCGTGGTTGGTGTTCGACAGGTAGACCGAGGACAGCCGGTCGAAGGTCAGCACGCCGTCCGGCTTGGGGTAGGCGATCGGCGGCGCGGCGTCGGCCGGCTTCAGGGAGGCGTGGTCCTCGTGGTGGCCCAGCGTCCAGGGGGCACGACCACGGAAGACGTACGTGTCGAGCGCGGCGTGCGCGATGCCCGGCAGCAGGCCCCAGCGGAAGCCCGGACGGATGTTGCGCGCCGTGTACAACTCGTCCCACAGCCAGGACTGCTTGAGCTTTTCCGGGTACGCCGTCACCTCGGCGGCATTGGCGCCGCCGGTCAGGTGTTCGAACACCGCCTCGGCGGCGACCATGCCGGACTTCATGGCAGTGTGGCTGCCCTTGATCTTCGGCGCGTTGAGGAAGCCGGCGGCGTCGCCCACCAGCAGGCCGCCGGGGAAGGTCAGCTTCGGGATCGACTGGAATCCGCCCTCGGAAATGGCGCGGGCGCCGTAGGAGACGCGCCGCCCGCCCTCCAGATGCGCGCGGATGGCCGGGTGTGTCTTGTAGCGCTGGAACTCCTCGAACGGGCTGAGGTGCGGGTTGGCGTAGTCGAGGCCCACCACGAAGCCGACCGACACCAGATTGCCCGACAGGTGGTAGAGGAAGGAGCCGCCGTAGGTGGCATGGTCGAGCGGCCAGCCGACCGTGTGGACGATCAGCCCCGGCTGCGACTTGGCGGGGTCGATCTCCCACAGCTCCTTGATGCCGATGCCGTAGGTCTGCGGTTCGACACCCTTGCGCAGATCGAAGCGGTCGAACAGCGTGCGGGTGAGGGAGCCGCGGCAACCCTCGGCGAAGATGGTCTGGCGGGCCAGCAGTTCGACGCCCGGCGTGTGGTTGTGCGTGGGTTGGCCATCCTTGCCGATGCCCATGTCGCCGGTGGCGACGCCCTTCACCGCACCGTCCTCGCCGTACAGCACCTCGGCCACGGCGAAGCCCGGGAAGACCTCCACACCCAACTCGGCCGCCTGTTCGCCCAGCCAGCGGCACACGGCGCCCAGCGAGATGATGTAGTTGCCGTCGTTGTGCATCTGCGGCGGCGTCGGCAGGCGCAGCGAGCGGCTGCCGGTCAGGTAGAGGAAGCGGTCTTCCTTCGCCGGGGTGTCCAGCGGCGCGCCCTTGTCGCGCCAGTCGGGGATCAGCTCATCGAGCGCGCGCGGCTCGAACACCGCGCCGGAGAGGATGTGGGCGCCGACCTCGGCCCCCTTGTCGACGACGCAGACGGACAACTCCTGCCCTACGGCGGCAGAGAGCTGGCGCAGGCGGATCGCCGCGCTCAGGCCCGACGGGCCGGCGCCGACGATCACCACGTCGAATTCCAGGCTTTCGCGCTGCGGGCTCATGGGAAACCTCCGTCTCGAATGGAAAAAGCGGGCCGGGTGCCGAAACACCCGACCCCAGGCTCCGCACCCAAGCGGGGGACGCCGGTGCGGCGGACGCCTTTGAAGCGCTTCCGTCAGTTCCGGAACCGCCTTGAACAGATCGGCCGCGGGACCTTCACGTTGTCGTCGACCACCCGAACCCGCCCTTTAATTTCGTACTGCGGAACTTAATTCCGATTTGTTGACGCGCACCTTAATCCGTGAGAAAAGACATTTCAAACGGAATCTCGCGCGCCGCCGGCAGCCGGGACACCAGCCGGAACGCGGCCCGCGAAGAGGCCCGACACGAGAGGGAGGGACACCATGACCGAGCGATGGAAGCATCGCCCGCCCGGCTCCAACTGGGGCGACTTCGGCCCGGACGATCAGGTCGGCCGGCTGAACCTGATCACCCCGGAACGCCGCCTGAAGGCCATGGCGGAAGTGCGCACGGGCGAAGTCTTCTGCCTCAGCCTGCCGCTGGACATGCCGGGCGGGAACGCGCTGCACCCGCACCGCCATCCGCCGCGCCGCCACGCGGAGGAGCGCAGCCCCGGCAAGCACTGCGTGAATTTCGAGTTGAGCGGCGTGAACCCGGACTTCGTCGACTCCGTGTGCGACGACCACGTGGTGCTCTACCTGCAGTACTCCACGCAGTGGGATGCGCTGTCGCACATCGGCCGCCGCTTCGACGCCGACGGCGACGGCACGGCGGAAATCGTCTACTACAACGGCTACCGCGCGGGCATCGACATCCTGGGCGCCGAGCAGCCGGGCGGCCCGGCCGCCAAGGCGCTGGGCATCGAGAACATGGCGGCCACCGGCGTGCAGGGCCGCGGCGTCATGGTGGACCTGCACGGCGCCTTCGGCGACGCGCGCACGCTGGTCGGCTACGACGACCTGATGCGCGTGATGGACGCCGACGGCGTCACGGTGGAGCCCGGCGACCTGCTGTGCCTGCATACCGGCTTCGCCCGCATGATTCTGGACATGGGCGGGCAGCCCGACGCGGAGGCGCTGCACCACCGCTGCGCCGTGCTGGACGGCCGGGACGAGCGGCTGATCGCCTGGGTGGAGGAGAGTGGCGTCGCCGCGCTGATCGCCGACAACTACGCGGTGGAAGCCTACCCCAACCCCTGCCGGCACAACGGCCCGCACGAGGCGCTGCCGCTGCACCAGGCCTGCCTGTTCCGCCTGGGCATCCACCTGGGCGAGCTGTGGCACCTGAGCGTGCTGAACGGCTGGCTGAAGCGCCACGCGCGCAGCCGGTTCCTGCTGACCGCGCCGCCGCTGCGCCTGCCCGGCTCTTTCGGGTCGCCGGTCACCCCGGTGGCCACCGTATGACCCGCAAGACACCGAACACCAGGGAGAGGCGACAAGCATGAAAGCCGTTCTGTGCAAGGCGTTCGGCCCGCCCGAGACGCTGTCGGTCGAAGACGTGCCGGTTCCCGGCTGCGGCCCCGGCATGGTGCGCATCCGCGTCCACGCGGCCGGCGTCAACTTCCCCGACACGCTGATCATCGAGGGCAAGTACCAGCTCCGCCCCGAACCGCCGTTCGCGCCCGGCGCCGAGGTGGCCGGCGTGATCGACGCGGTGGGCGACGGCGTGACGGGCTTCAAGGCCGGCGACCGCGTGATGGCGCTGACCGGCTGGGGCGGCTTCGCCGAACAGGTGGTGGTGGAGGCCGACCGTGCCAGGCCGGTGCCGGACACCATGGACTTCCCCACGGCGGCCGGCTTCGCCATGACCTACGGCACCTCCATGCACGCGCTGAAGCAGCGCGGCCGGCTGAAGGCGGGGGAGACGCTGCTGGTGCTGGGCGCCGGCGGCGGCGTCGGCCTGACCGCCGTCGAGATCGGCCGACGGATGGGTGCCCGCGTCATCGCCGCCGCCAGCAGCGAGGCGAAGCTCGACGCTGCCCGCGCCGCCGGAGCGGAGGAGGTGATCGACTACAGCCGCGAATCGCTGAAGGACCGGGTCAAGGAGTTGACCGGCGGGCGCGGCGTCGACGTGGTGTACGACCCGGTCGGTGGCGACCTGTTCGACCAGGCGCTGCGCCTGATGGCGTGGAACGGGCGTTTGCTGGTGGTCGGCTTCGCCAGCGGCCGCATTCCGCAGGCGCCGGCCAACCTGATGCTGCTGAAGGGCAGCGAGGTGGTGGGCGTTTACTGGGGTGCCTTCCGCAAGAACGAGCCGGAGGCCGAGCACCAGAACTTCGAGGAGCTGTTCGCCTGGCACGCCGCCGGCCGCCTGCACCCGCGCATCGACCGCGTCCTGCCGCTGGACAAGGCGGCCGAGGCGCTGACCGCGCTGCGCGACCGCGCGGTGACGGGGAAG
>Ga0196970_1001420_pt1 | contig 16265 bp, 16 predicted proteins | sample S1v_513CmetaG_FD_148672 | JGI IMG/M metagenome (GOLD analysis project Ga0196970, IMG submission 148672) | Soil microbial communities from Anza Borrego desert, Southern California, United States - S1+v_5-13C | ecosystem: Environmental > Terrestrial > Soil > Desert | place: USA: California...
GCCGGTGCTGCTGGCCCTGCTTGGCGTGTGGTATGGCAACTTCTGGGGCGCGCAAAGTCACGCGATCCTGCCTTACGACCATTACCTGCGCAACATCACCAAGCACTTGCAACAGCTGGACATGGAATCCAATGGCAAGAGCGTGCGCCAGGACGGCACCTCGGTGTCGACCGATACCGGTCCGGTGATCTGGGGTGGCGTCGGCTGCAACGGTCAGCACGCCTACCATCAGTTGCTGCACCAGGGCACCCAGTTGATCCCGGCCGACTTCATTGTGCCGATCGTCAGCTTCAACCCGGTTGCTGATCACCATCAGTGGCTGTACGCCAACTGCCTGTCGCAGAGCCAGGCGCTGATGCTCGGCAAGACCCAGCCGGAAGCCGAAGCCGAGCTGCGCGACAAAGGCATGAGCGAAGAAGATGTGCGCAAACTCGCGCCGCACAAGGTGATTCCGGGCAACCGTCCGAGCAATACGCTGGTGGTCGAACGCATCAGCCCGCGTCGCCTCGGCGCGCTGGTGGCGATGTATGAACACAAGGTGTTCGTGCAAAGCGTGGTCTGGGGCATCAACGCCTTCGACCAGTGGGGCGTGGAGCTGGGCAAGGAACTGGGCAAAGGCGTTTACAACCGTCTGGTCGGCAGTGACGAAAGCGTGGCTGACGATGCCTCGACTCAAGGCCTGATCAACTATTTCCGTGGTCGTCACCGCGGTTAATGTAATGGTTCGGCCCACAAGGTTTGGCTCAACCCAGATCCTGTGGGCACAGAGATCCCTTGTAGGAGTGAGCCTGCTCGCGATAGCGGTGTATCAGTCAGCATTGATGTTGAATGATTCATCGCTATCGCGAGCAGGCTCACTCCTACAGTTGTTGTGGGGTGCCTTTGAAATCAGGTCCAGCCATCAGATTCCTGATCCGGCTTGAACCCTTGCGTCTCTCGGCGCATCTTTATCCTTGTCGCACCACAAGAATAAGGAACCGTCATGTTCGAGATCAGTACGTTCCCCAAAGCCGATGCCGTGCGCCGGGCTGCTCAGTTGAGTCAGGACGATTATCGGCGTCTGTACCGCGAATCCATTGAACACCCCGACACCTTCTGGGCCGAACAGGCCACGCGCTTCCTCGACTGGAGCACGCCGTGGCAGACCGTGCAGCACTACGATCTGCAAACCGGTGAAGCCGCCTGGTTTGCCGGGGGCAAACTGAACGTCAGTTACAACTGCATCGACCGTCACCTGGCAGAACGCGGTGAACAGACCGCGCTGCTCTGGGAAGGCGACGACCCTGCCGAATCAGCGCAGATCACCTACAAAAAACTTCACCATCACGTTTGCCGACTGGCCAATGTGCTGAAAAGCCGTGGGGTGAAAAAAGGCGACCGGGTGTGCATCTACATGCCAATGATCCCGGAAGCGGCTTACGCCATGCTCGCTTGCGCACGGATCGGTGCCATCCATTCAGTGGTGTTTGGCGGTTTCTCCCCCGACTCTTTGCGTGACCGTATTCTCGATGCTGATTGCCGCACGGTGATCACCGCTGATGAAGGCGTGCGCGGCGGCAAGTACGTGCCGTTGAAACACAATGTCGACAAAGTCCTGCAAAATTGCCCCGACGTCAGCACCGTGGTGGTGGTCGAGCGCACCCAGGGCAAGGTCGATTGGGCCGAGGGCCGTGACGTCTGGTATCACCAGGCCGTGCGCGAAGTCAGCGACAACTGCCCAGCGGAACCGATGGACGCCGAAGACCCGCTGTTTATCCTCTACACCTCCGGCAGCACCGGCAAACCCAAAGGCGTACTGCACACCACCGGCGGCTATCTGCTGCAAGCGGCGATGACCTTCAAATACGTGCTCGACTACCGTGACGGCGAAGTGTTCTGGTGCACCGCCGATGTCGGCTGGGTCACCGGCCACAGTTACATTGTCTACGGCCCCCTGGCCAACGGCGCGACCACACTGATGTTCGAAGGCGTGCCGAGTTACCCGAGCAGTTCGCGATTCTGGCAGGTCATCGATAAACACCAGGTCAACATTTTCTATACGGCGCCGACCGCACTACGCGCATTGATGCGCGAAGGTGCCGGACCGTTGAAGGAAACTTCGCGGCAGAGCCTCAGATTACTCGGCAGCGTCGGCGAGCCGATCAACCCGGAAGCGTGGGAATGGTATTTCAACGTGGTCGGCGAACAGCGTTGCCCGATCGTCGACACTTGGTGGCAGACTGAAACCGGCGGCATCATGCTCAGCCCACTGGTCAGCGCCCAACGCATCAAACCGGGTTGCGCCACGCAGCCAATGTTCGGCGTGCAGCCGGTATTGCTCGATGAACATGGCAAGGAAATCCACGGCGCCGGCAGCGGCGTGCTGGCGATCAAGTCCAGTTGGCCAGCGCAGATCCGCAGCGTTTATGGCGACCCGCAACGCATGGTCGACACCTATTTCAAGCCCTACCCCGGCTATTACTTCAGCGGCGACGGCGCGCGACGCGATGAGGATGGCGATTACTGGATCACTGGGCGCATTGACGACGTGATCAACGTTTCCGGGCATCGCATCGGCACCGCTGAAATCGAAAGCGCACTGGTGCTGCACGACAGCATCGCCGAAGCAGCCGTGGTCGGTTACCCGCACGACGTCAAAGGCCAGGGCATCTACGCCTTCGTCACGCCCATGGACAGCACCGAAGCGAACGAAGAATTGAAAAAGGATCTGCTGGCGCACGTCAGCAAGGAAATCGGCAGCTTCGCCAAACCGGACCTGATCCAGTGGGCGCCAGCCCTGCCGAAAACCCGTTCGGGCAAAATCATGCGGCGGATCCTGCGCAAGATCGCCTGCAATGAGCTCGACAGCCTGGGCGACACCTCTACACTGGCTGACCCGAGTGTGGTGCAGACGTTGGTCGATAAACGGCTCAACGGTTGAGAGCTGCAAGCTGCAAGCTGCAAGCTGCAAGCTGAAGCGGTCCGCATTGACTTGCAGCTTGCAGCTCGCCGCTTGAAGCTCCCAACTGATAGACTTCGCGTTTTTTTAGCAAGGCGCCCGCATGTCTTCCTTGAATCAGGCGCTGCGCGCCGCCCTCGATCAACGCCAGGACCTGCTCGCTGAGCTGCACAGCCAGGGCACCGATTGCTATCGCTTGTTCCACGGCAGCCAGGAAGGCGCCGGCGGCCTGACCATCGATCGCTACGGCCCGCAACTGCTGGTGCAGAGTTTCCACCAGACGCTGGAGCGCGACGACCTGCTGCAACTGCACGCCATGGTCAATCAGACGCTGGGCTTTGAATCCCTGCTGGTCTACAACGACCGTTCACGGGGCAACTCGCGCATCGATCGTGAAGACCACGTCTATAAAGCTGACGAGGCAGCGCTGACGGATCTGGTCGGTCACGAATGGGGTCTCAACTACCGCGTACGCGGGCGCCACGCCGGGCAGGATCCGCTGCTGTTTCTCGATCTGCGCAACACCCGCGGCTGGGTCAAGGAGCACGCCAAAGGCAAATCCGTGCTTAATCTGTTCGCCTACACCTGCGGCGTGGGGCTGAGCGCTGCAGCTGGCGGCGCGAATGAGGTGTGCAACCTGGATTTCGCTGAAGGCAATCTGGCGGTCGGTCGCGAAAACGGCCTGCTCAACCCGCAGTTGCCTGAAATGCAATTCATCCAGTCCGATTATTTCCCGGCGATTCGCCAACTCGCCGGCCTGCCGATCAGCCAGCGGCGCGGCCAGAAACTGCCGAGCTATCAGCGCCTTGAACAACGTCAATACGATCTGGTGCTGCTCGACCCACCGGCCTGGGCGAAAAGCGCATTCGGCACCGTCGACCTGCTGCGCGACTATCAAAGCCTGCTCAAGCCTGCACTGCTGACCACCGCCGACAATGGCGTGCTGATCTGCTGCAACAATCTGGCGAAGGTCAGCATGGACGATTGGCGCGAACAGGTCTTGCGCTGCGCCGAGAAGGCCGGGAGGCCGGTGCGCGAATGGAGCGTGATGACCCCTGGCGCCGATTTCCCCTCGATGGATCAGCAACCGCCGTTGAAGACGCTGATTCTGCAGCTCTGACGCCTTCCTCTAGACACGCCCCCTCCCTGTAGGAGTGAGCCTGCTCGCGATAGCGGTCTGTCAATGCCAGTATTACTGACTGACACACCGCTATCGCGAGCAGGCTCACTCCTACAGTAGGGATTTTTTCCTACAGAAGAATCTGAACAATCCTGCCCCACATCAAGCGCTTCGGAACCAGATTCGCGTGCCATACTCCAAGGCACTCCGATTCAGACAGATGAAGCCGCACATGCCCAAAGGATTGATTCGCGCGATTGGCGCCTTGCTAACCGCTCTGGCGCTCTACAGCCTGCTGGGGTTTCTGATTTTGCCGGGCATTGCGCTGCGGATAGCCAATCAGCAACTCGCCAATTACGCGACCGTACCTGCGCATATCCAGCGTATCGAGCTCAACCCGTTCAGCCTTGAAGTCACACTGTGGGGGCTGGTCATCGGCGAGCCGGGCAAGGAGCAGGTCGGCTTCGAACGTCTGTACGCCGACCTGCAAATCGACAGCCTGTGGAGCAAGGCCCTGCATCTGGCGAGCATCGAACTGGACAAGCCGAAGACCGAAATCCTCTTCACCAAGGACGGCAAGCTCAACCTGCTCGGCCTGTTCAATGTGCCGGCCAGCGAACCGACGCCCGCCGACCCCGACGCCAAGCCGTTCCCGCTGCGTATCGACAACATCAAACTGGCGAGCGGCGTGGTGCACTTTCAGGATGTGCGCCCGAGCGAGCCGATCGAATTTCTTTACGACGACCTCAGTTTCGAGCTGAAAAACCTCAGCACCCTGCCCGAAGACAGTGCCGACATGACCCTGGTCGCCATCGGCCCTGCCGGCGGGCGGATCGACTGGAGCGGTAATTTCAGCCTGATTCCGTTCACTTCCGAAGGCACCCTGAAAGTCACCGACGGCCAGATGAAAGCTTTCTGGCCCTACGTGCGCGATGCGGTGCCGCTGGTTCTCGAAAACGGCGTTGTCAGCCTCAGCACCGATTACAAACTCAACCTGTCGAAACAAACCGAACTGCTGCTCAATAACGTCGCGGTGAGCATCGCGCCGTTCGCCATCAAGGCTCCGGACGGCCGCCCGCTGGCAAAACTCGAACGCCTCGATGTCAGCGAAACCAGCGTTGACCTCGCCAAACAGCAGGTCGTGGTCGGCAAGATCCGCAGCCAGAAACTGGAAACCTGGGCCGCCCTCGAAGCCGACAAGCAACTGGACTGGCAGAAACTGTTTGCCAGCCAACCGTCGAAACCGGCGGCGAAAGCCGCTGCCGAACCGGCCAGTACTCCGGCCGCAGCCGATTCACCGAAGCCTGAACCAGCGGCGCCAAGCAAACCATGGCAAGTGCTGCTTAAAGATGTGCAGTTGCGCAACTACACCGTGCACCTCGTCGATCGCTCGGCGCAACCGCCGGTGACGCTGGACCTGACGCCGCTGAACGTCGATCTGCAGGATTTCGACAGCCTCAATGGTTCGCCCTTCAAGCTCAAGCTCGACAGCGGCGTCGCCAAGCAGGGCAAGATTTTCGCCGACGGCACGCTCAACCTCGCCCCGGTCAACGCGCAACTCAACGTCAAGACCCAGGACATTGACCTGCGCGTCGCCCAGTCGTACATCAATCCGTTCATTCGCCTGGAACTGCGCAGCGGCATGCTCGGCAGCGATCTGAAGGTCAACCTCAAGAGTACCGAACCGCTGGCTCTCAACGTGACCGGGCGCGCGCAGATCGATCAGTTGCACACCCTGGACACCCTGAAAACCCGCGACTTCCTCAAGTGGCAGCAAGTGGTGGTCGAAGGCCTGAATTACCAGCACGGTGATAGCTTGTCGATCGACAAGGTCAACCTGTTCCAGCCTTACGCGCGGTTTATGATCAACGATGACCGCAGTACCAACATCGACGATCTGCTGATTCCGCAACCGGCCAACAACGGCGCAAAAAGCACCGGCGCGAAACCGGCAAGCAATGAAAAACCCTTGGGTATTCACATCGGCGGCATCGCGATCAACGATGGCTCGGCCAACTTCGCCGACTTCAGCCTGACGCCGAACTTTGCCACCGCCGTGCAGCAACTCAACGGTCAGATCGGCACCATCGACAGCCGTCAGGCGAAACCGGCCAGCGTCGATATCAAAGGCAAGGTCGACCGTTACGCACCGGTCACCATAAAAGGCGCAGTCAACCCGTTCGACCCGATGGCCAGCCTCGACATCGCCACCAGTTTCAAACGCGTCGAGCTGACCACGCTGACGCCCTACTCCGGCAAGTTCGCCGGCTATCGAATCCGCAAGGGCCGGCTCAATCTTGATCTGCATTACCTGATTACCAAGGGACAACTCAAAGCCGAGAACAAAGTGGTGGTCGAACAATTGCAGCTCGGTGAGAAGGTCGACAGCCCGGATGCCGTGAGCTTGCCGTTGAAACTTGCGATTGCCCTGCTCAAGGACGTCGACGGCAAGATCTCCATCGAACTGCCGGTGACCGGTGACTTGAACAACCCGCAGTTCAGCGTGATGCCGATTGTCTGGCAGACCCTGCGCAACCTGATCGTCAAAGCCGCCGCGGCGCCGTTCAAGATGATTGGCGGACTGGTCAGTGGTGGCGGCTCCGAGGACCTCGGCACTGTGTCCTTCGCGCCGGGCTCCAGCGATCTGAGCAAGGATGCTGAAGCCGCGCTGGTGAAACTGTCCCAGGCGCTCAAGGAACGTCCGGCCTTGCGCCTGGAGATCGAAGGCACCGCCGCGAAAAGCAGCGATGGTCCGCTACTCGCCGAGCAGCGTCTGGAACGTGAATATCAATACAACTACTACAAGATGCTCCAGCGCCGAGGCGATAAAGTCCCCGCGCAGGCCTCGCTCCTGCAAGTACCCGACGGCGAAAAAGGCCCGCTGCTGGAGGGCATTTACCGCACCCGTTTGAAAACCCAGCCACCGGCCGAATGGAAGGATCTGGGCAAGGAAGAACGCACCGAGAAAATGCGCGAAGGCGTGATCAAGTTCTGGAGCGGCAGCGATGTGTTGCTGCGTCAGCTGGGACAGGACCGCGCCAGCACCATCAAGGATTACCTGGTCGACAAGGGCAAGCTTGAGGATGACCGCGTGTATTTCATCGATGCCAGTCTCGGCGAGGCCGAAAGCGACGGCCGCGTCGTGACGCAAATGCATCTGGATGCCGAGTGATGAGTTGCAAATGGCTGGCCGCAGGGATGCTGGCGTTTGCCGCCAGCCATGCCGCAGCGTCCAACACGCTGCGCTGCGGCAGCCAGTTGATCAGTCTTGGCGATCGCACCAGCGAAGTCCTGCAGAAGTGCGGCGAGCCGGTCCGCCGTGACGTGCTCGGCTACAAGCGCAGCGCCAACCGCCGCGAGGAGTTTCAGGTCGAGGAATGGACCTACGGCCCCAGCAACGGCATGTATCAATACCTGCGCTTCGAGGGCAACCGCTTGCGGCAGATCAACAGCAAACGCGGCCCCTGATCCAACACCATCCCCCCGTAGGAGTGAACCTGCTCGCGATAGCGGATTGTCGGTCAACGCTTGAACAACTGACAAAACGCTATCGCGAGCAAGCTCACTCCTACCTTTGATTGGGTCGCCCCTGAAATAGAACAGGCCCCGACACAAGTGCCGGGGCCTGTAATGGTCACCTCCGTGTGACCGTTCGCATGAACTCTAAAGGTGCGGCAGACGTATGGCTCGGCCCGTCTGTCGCGTCTTCTCCCGGTCCAGGCGAGAAGCCTTGCCTTACTCGGCTTTCAGGCCGTCAGCGGAAACCGCTTTAACGCCTTTGATTTTTTTGGCGATCGATACGGCTACGTCTTTTTGCGATTCAGTCACTGGGGTGGTCGACGACAGGGATACCACACCTTTGTTGGTTTCTACTTTGATATCGGTGCCTGGAATGCCTTTTTCGGTGACCAGATCAGCTTTGACCTTGGTGGTGATCCAGGTATCGGAAGTGTCCTGCTTCATCTCGGTAACTTCACCGGCAGCCAGAACCATTGGCGACTGGGTAGCCTGAGTGGTCTGGGCGAAAGCGCCGCCAGCCATGGTCAGGGTCAGAGCGGTAGCAGCGGCAGTGATAGCGAACTTCTTCATACGAGTAACTCCTGTTTTTCTGGAAAGTCTGCTGGGATATGTCTTCAGCAGGGTTACCAAGGTAGTTGCGAACGCTGTGCCAACTTTTTTGATTCGATAAAACCCTTATAAAACAATGCCTTAACGAAATGACCAATTTTCATTTTCATGCAATTTGCATGACTCGGGCGTATTTCGCATGCAAGTTGCGGTTTTTTGGAAAGTTCATAAGCTGCTGAAATTATTGAAGCTTTTTTCAAGCGCAGCGCCATGAAAAATGCCCCGCAGAGGCGGGGCATCGGGTCCTGCGGCAGCAACCTATGTACCGCTGGCAGTGCAGCCTTTAGGTGAGTAATCAGGTGAAACGTTGGTTGTGCATGCCCAGCCAGTCGTAGCCGTACGAGTCAGCGTAATTGTTTTCCCCAACACCGGTGCCGGAGCGTTGGCAATCGTGCAAACGATGGTACCCGCACCATCTGCAGCGGTCCCCGAAGCAGACAAAGCACAGTTGGAAGTGGTGGTCACCGCATCGCCCTTCACAATTGCCAGTGTCGGGTTCGTCCCTTGGTTGATCGTATCTTCAAACGGTATTTTCAGTGCGCTGATTTCCGCCAACCCCGCCGTCACCTTCGACCGCGCCTGATACTTCGAATATTGCGGCAAGGCGATGGTCGCCAAAATCCCGATGATCGCTACCACGATCAGCAGCTCGATCAGGGTAAAACCTTGTTGTTTTTTCATAGACACGCTCCATGCATGAGGGGAAATCTCATGATCTGAAAGAGATCCAGCATAGGCCATGCCACTGCCTCGGAGCCCTGTCTGCCGGGCGCGAACTGCGCACTGCGCCGTTTCCTACAACCTGCAACCGCACTATCTGACACTTTTTGTCACCTGCACCGGCCGTGTTTGGCGCTGTCACTTGACTAGGCTATAAGTCATGAACGGTAAGCACGCGGAATCCCCATGAATGACATCGCTCTGAGCGGTCTGGCCAAGCAATTGGTGCAGGCCGAACTGCTGACGGAACAAGGTGCCCAGCAAGCCTGGCAGCAGGCACAGCGCAATCGCGTGTCGCTGGTGAACTATCTGGTGCACAACAAACTGGTGAAGAGCCGGCAGATCGCCGAGATTGCCTCGGAACACTTTGGCATGGCCCTGCTCGACCTCAGTTGCCTCGACAAGGAAACCCAGCCCAAGGGCCTGGTCAGCGAAAAACTGGTGCGCCAACACTGCGCCCTGCCGTTGTGGCGACGCGGTAACAAACTCTTTGTCGGCCTCTCCGACCCGAGCAACCAGCAGGCAATCAGTGATATTCAGTTCAGTACAGGCCTGAGTACCGAAGCGATTCTGGTCGAGGATGACAAGCTCAGCGATGCCATCGACAAGTTCTTCGATACTCACGCGACCGGCCTCGAGGAAATGGCCGACGTCGACCTCGACGGCCTTGATGTCGAGTCCGTCAGCGACAGCAAACAGGACGCCATCGGCGGGCTCGATGCCGACGATGCGCCGGTGGTGCGCTTCGTTCACAAGATGCTGCTCGACGCGATCAAAAGCGGCTCCTCCGACCTGCACTTCGAACCTTATGAGAAGAACTATCGGGTGCGGGTGCGCACCGACGGCATGCTGCGCGAAGTGGCCAAACCGCCGATTCAACTGGCTGGGCGCATTGCCGCGCGCCTGAAGGTCATGGCCAGCCTTGATATTTCAGAGCGGCGCAAACCGCAGGACGGACGGATCAAGATGCGCCTGTCGAAAAGCAAGTCGATCGACTTTCGGGTCAATACCCTGCCGACGCTGTGGGGTGAAAAAGTGGTGATCCGGATTCTCGACCCGTCCAGCGCGCAGATGGGTATCGATGCGCTCGGTTATGAACCGGAACAGAAAGAGTTGTACATGGCCGCGCTGAAACAGCCGCAGGGAATGATTCTGGTCACCGGCCCTACCGGTTCGGGGAAAACCGTGTCGCTGTACACCGGGCTCAATATCCTCAACACTGTCGATATCAACATCTCCACCGCCGAAGACCCGGTGGAGATCAACATGGAAGGCATCAATCAGGTTAACGTCAATCCGCGCCAGGGGCTGGATTTCGCCCAAGCCCTGCGTTCGTTTCTGCGTCAGGACCCGGACGTGATCATGGTCGGCGAGATCCGTGACCTGGAAACTGCCGAGATCGCCATCAAAGCCGCGCAGACCGGCCACCTCGTGCTCTCGACCCTGCACACCAACAGCGCCGCGGAAACCCTCACCCGCCTGCACAACATGGGCATTCCCGGTTTCAACATTGCCACCTCGGTCAGTCTGATCATCGCCCAGCGCCTGGCGCGCAAGCTGTGCAATCACTGCAAGAAACCGATTGAAGTGCCACGTGAAACCCTGATCAAGGAAGGCTTCCCCGAGGAACGCATCGGCAGTTTCACGATCTACGAGCCGGTCGGTTGCGATCATTGCAACAGCGGTTACAAGGGACGCGTGGGGATTTATGAAGTGGTGAAGAACACGCCTGAGCTGCAACGCCTGATCATGGCCGAAGGCAACTCGCTGGAAATCGATATGCAGATGCGCCGCGACGGCTTCGACGATCTGCGCACCGCAGGTCTGCACAAGGCCATGCAAGGCACCACCAGCCTGGAAGAAATCAACCGGGTCACCAAGGATTGAACATGGCGGTCAAGGCAGCGAAAACCAGCACGTACGCCTGGGAAGGTACGGACCGCAAAGGCAGCAAAGTCACCGGTGAGTTGAGCGGGCAGAATGCGGCGCTGATCAAGGCACAGTTGCGCAAACAGGGGATCAATCCGGGCAAGGTGCGCAAGAAATCAGCATCGTTGCTGAGTTTCGGCAAACGCATCAAGGCCCAGGACATCGCCCTGTTCACTCGGCAAATGGCAACGATGATGAAGGCCGGCGTGCCGCTGTTGCAGTCGTTCGACATCATCGGCGAAGGCTTCGAAAACCCGGCGATGCGCAAAGTCATCGACGAGGTCAAACAAGAGGTCGCCGCCGGTAACAGCTTTGCCGCAGCGCTACGCAAGAAGCCGCAGTACTTCGACGAGCTGTATTGCAACCTCGTCGATGCCGGCGAACAGTCCGGGGCACTCGACACCCTGCTCGAACGGGTCGCCACTTATAAAGAAAAAAGCGAAGCACTCAAGGCCAAGATCAAGAAAGCCATGACGTACCCGAGCGCCGTCCTCCTGGTGGCGGCCGTGGTGACCGGCATTCTGCTGGTAAAAGTGGTGCCGCAGTTTCAGTCAGTGTTTTCCGGGTTTGGCGCCGAGTTGCCAGGGTTCACCTTGATGGTGATCAGCCTGTCTGAATTCATGCAGGCGTGGTGGTGGGCAATTCTCGGCGCGCTGATCGCGGCGTTTTTCGGCATTCGTCATGCACTGAAAACCTCTCAGGCATTGCGCGATCGGCGCGACGCCTGGCTGCTGAAACTGCCGTTGGTGGGCACGCTGATGTACAAGTCTGCCGTGGCGCGATTTGCCCGCACTTTGTCGACCACCTTCGCTGCCGGCGTGCCGCTGGTGGAAGCCCTCGACTCGGTAGCGGGCGCTGCGGGCAATGTCGTGTTCAAACGTGCCATCCTGCGAATCCGTCAGGACGTCTCCACCGGTATGCAGCTGAATTTTTCCATGCGCAGCACCGGGGTCTTCCCGACCATGGCCGTGCAGATGACCGCGATTGGTGAAGAGTCCGGGGCGCTGGACGATATGCTCGACAAGGTCGCCGGCTTTTACGAAGAGGAAGTGGATAACATGGTCGACAACCTCACCAGCCTGATGGAGCCGTTCATCATGGTCGTGCTCGGGGTCGTCGTCGGCGGTCTGGTGGTGGCCATGTACCTGCCGATCTTCCAGCTCGGCTCAGCGGTCTGATATGCCGCTCGACGAATTGTTCGCCCTCTATCCGCTGGCCTTTGTCGGCGCTGCCCTGCTGTTCGGGCTGGTGGTTGGCAGCTTTCTCAATGTGCTCGTCTGGCGCCTGCCGAAAATGCTCGAACGCGACTGGCGCCAGCAGGCACACGACGTGCTCGGCCTGCCGATCGAAACGCCGCAACCCACGTACAACCTTATGCTGCCGCACTCCGAATGCCCGCATTGCACGCATCGGATTCGCGCCTGGGAAAACATTCCCGTGCTGAGCTATCTGTGCCTGCGTGGTCGTTGCTCGGCGTGTGCTGCGCCCATCAGCAAGCGTTACCCGCTGACCGAATTGACCTGCGGTGTGCTGTCGGCCTTCATCGCCTGGCATTTCGGTTTCGGTTGGCAGGCGGGGCTGCTGATGTTCCTCACCTGGGGCTTGCTGGCGATGAGTCTGATCGACACCGAACATCAACTGCTGCCCGATGTGCTAGTGCTGCCGTTGTTGTGGCTGGGGCTGATCGTCAACAGCTTCGGGCTGTTCGTGCCGTTGCACGATGCATTGTGGGGGGCGGTGGCCGGTTATCTGGCGCTGTGGTCGGTGTTCTGGCTGTTCAAGCTTTTGACCGGCAAGGACGGCATCGGCCACGGGGATTTCAAGCTCTTGGCGCTGTTGGGCGCGTGGGGCGGCTGGCAGATTCTACCGCTGACGATTCTGCTGGCATCGCTGGTCGGCGCCATGATCGGCGTGATTCTGTTGCGCCTGCGCGAGCAGAAAACCTCGACGCCAATTCCTTTCGGCCCCTATCTGGCCATTGCCGGCTGGATTGCCTTGCTCTGGGGTGGTCAAATAACCGACTTCTATTGGCAGTTTGTCGGTCTGAAATGAATACCCCTGTGGAAAAACCCTGGATTCTCGGCCTCACCGGCGGCATCGGCAGCGGCAAAAGCGCGGCGGCGCAGCACTTCATCGACCTCGGCGTACACGTCGTCGATGCCGACCATGCGGCGCGCTGGGTGGTCGAACCCGGGCGCCCGGCGCTGGCGCAGATCGCCGATCATTTCGGCGCCGAGGTGTTGCAAAGCGACGGCACGCTGAACCGTGCAGCCCTGCGCAAGCTGATCTTCGAAGTGCCGGAGCAACGGCGCTGGCTGGAAGCGCTGCTGCACCCGTTGATCGCCGAGGAAATCGCTCATCACCTGGCGCTGGCAAAATCGCCTTATGCGATTCTGGTTTCGCCGCTGTTGATCGAGTCCGGGCAATACAGCATGACCCAGCGGATCCTGGTGATCGACGCCCCGCAATCACTGCAGATCGAACGCACCTTGCAACGTGACCAGACCAGCGCCGAGCAGGTTCAGGCGATCCTCAAGGCGCAATTGAACCGCGAAGACCGCGTGAGCCGTGCCGACGACGTGGTGGTCAATGACCGCGACCTCGCCTGGCTGCACAGCGAGATCGAGCGTCTGCATCACTTTTACCTGACTTTATCCGGAGGCCAAGCATGAGCCAGACCCCAACCGTTGAATGCCCGACCTGTGGCGCCCCCGTGGAATTTATCCCGGCCAACAAGTTTCGCCCGTTCTGTTCAGACCGCTGCAAGCTGATCGACCTTGGCGCCTGGGCCTCGGAAGAACACAAGATTCCGGTCGCCCCGGATGCCGAAGACGAACTGTTTTCCGGCGATTTCGATCCGCGTCACTGAGCCTGATCAGGGCCGCATGAAGCCGTAGTCCTGTTCGTCGTTGAAGTTTTCCGCGAGAAAACGCAACTCGTCGGCCAGATCTTCGGCGTTGCGCACCGCCTTGCTCTGCTGCACCACGGCACTGAGCAAGGCGCGCAAGCTCAACCCCGGATCAAAGCCGACCTCCTGCGCCATCTCCAGACTCTGCCGGGTTTCCTGCCTTGCCCATTCGTACACACTCATGCCGCTGCTCCTGAAGGGATTTGCGTGAGCATGAAATTTTCCGCCGATGGCGGATTTGATGTGGATCAAGGCTTGCGATCGTCGTCATTCCACGGCGCCGAGAGGTAGCGCGTACGGTTGAAGGTTTCCAGCCATTCCGGACTGAACACCACCAGCGCACTGACGATCATCCCGTTGATGAAGGCCTCGGGGAAAATGATCAGCCACACGTAACCAATGAAATCTTCCAGCCACTCTGGCATGGCGAACAGACCGTCGAACCACAGCAACGTCAGGCTGAAGATCAGACACAACAGCGCCGACAATGCCGCAGCAAAAAAACCGGAACAGAAGATGTACACGAACGGATTGCGTGGCTGCGCACGCTCGACAAGGATGGCCACGCACTCGGTGACCAGCACCGGCAGCAAAATGAACAAGGCACCGTTGACCCCCAGTGCCGCAAGATCCTGCCGCCCGAGCAGCACCAGGCCGATCTGCGCCACCAGCCCGCCAATAATCGCCAGAGGCCAGTCCAGCAACAGGGTCACTGCGGTCATGCCGAGGAAGTGATAAGACACGCCGGTATCGAAATCCCGGCGCATCAGCCACAGCAGAAACAAGGCGAACACCGTTGCGAACAGCAAATGCTGACGCCGATTGTCACTGAACAACTCGACCCACGGCGCGCGCACGATGGCCCACAGCAGCACCGGCAGATAAATCAGCCAGCCGAGCGTCAGACTCGCCGAGGACAGCAGTTCGGCACCGATCATGATTCCCTCACCTTCTCCATGGACATACCGCCTCGTCGCAGTCTACACCGCCACCGGATGCGCACCAGCCGATGCAAAGCTATCTGCTTGTCGCATTTGAACGCTAAGCTTGGGCTTATGGATGACTCAGATTACTTACGCCTGCTGACCATCGCGGCCGAGCAAGCCAACGCCTTTCTGTCCAATGCCCGCAAATGGGAGCGTGAGCGTTGGGTTTGCCAACGCCTGCTGCAAGGTCTCAACATCCCCTACCGCGCCGACGAATTCGCGCCGGCCGGTGAACCGCCGGATGTGCTGTTTCGGGATGCCAACTTCGAAGTATTTTTCGTGCTTGATGAAGGCCGTCGGCTCAACGATGAATGGCGCGATGAACTGCAGCGGCGCCGCAGTGCATTTTCCCTCAGCCAACTGGTGCGCCGTGAAGCCAAGCCCAAGCGGATTCCGGCCAATGAATTTCTCCTGCGGCTGGCCCCGACCCTGCGCAAGAAGGCCCACAACTACAAGGAACGCGGCATGGATCTGGGCGAACTGGACATCATTGCTTTCGCCAGCCTCAAACGCGAAGTGCTCGACCTGAACAGTCATTTCCCGCCACCCACCGAATACCTGCGTCAGGGCTGGCGCTCGCTGTCGCTGGTCGGCCCGACGTTCGCCCGGGTGTTGTTCGCACATCCGGATGCACCGGATTTTCTGCGCAGCAACTTGGGGCGCAGCATTGTGTTTGATGTCGGGATCAGCCTGTGACGCCACTCCAACAATTGATTGCCGATGTGCCGCAAACCGGACGAGTGCGCTGGATCGGCGTGCGTCCCGAATCACGCGGGCCGATGCTTGAGCTCGATGCCGTGGAGGCGCGCCTGGAGGCCGGTTTGACCGGCGATCATGCCCGGCCCGGTGTGCGCAACGCGCGCCAGGTGACACTGATTCAGTGGGAGCATCTGGCGGTGATCAACGCCTTGATGGGCCGCCCTGACGACAATCCGGTCAGGCCTGAAGACCTGCGGCGCAATCTGGTCATCAGCGGTATCAATCTGTTTAGTCTGAAGGGTCGGCGTTTTCGCATCGGTCAGGCAATATTCGAAACCACCGGCTGGTGTCAGCCCTGTGCACGTCTGCAGAACAACCTCGGCCCGGGCACCTTTCAAGCGGTGCGCGGACATGGCGGAGTCACCGCGCGGGTGTTACAAAGCGGGATTATTCGCCTCGACGACCGGGTCAGCGTCGAACCGGTACCGGACAGCGGCTATGCTGCGTTCAATCCCGGATAAAAACCGCTGTAGCGTGTTCCCATTCAGCAACGTCTACCTGACGAGGCCAATATGACCAGCCGCCTGAAACCCGAAGACCAAAAGCATGTCGAAGAGTACCTGCAACTGTCCCAACACCGAGTCGAGCGCCGACCTTTCCGGCCGTGGATGCTCCTGGTGCTGGTGCTGGCAGTGACCATTGGTCTTGGCCTGTTGAGCCGATTCATCAGTTACCTGACGCTATGAGCAGCTTCGCGCTCGCTTGGGTAACCGCACCGATTTCCTTTAAAAACCTTGCGAGTTATCCCTATGTCCCATCGTATTGTCATTGTCGGCG
>Ga0196970_1001421_pt1 | contig 16247 bp, 11 predicted proteins | sample S1v_513CmetaG_FD_148672 | JGI IMG/M metagenome (GOLD analysis project Ga0196970, IMG submission 148672) | Soil microbial communities from Anza Borrego desert, Southern California, United States - S1+v_5-13C | ecosystem: Environmental > Terrestrial > Soil > Desert | place: USA: California...
CGCGGGATCGACAACGCCTCGTACTACCGCTTGATGCCTGACGACAAGCGCTACTACATCAACGACTCCGGGACCGGCAACACCCTCGACCTGAGCCATCCATGCGTGCTGCAAATGGTCACCGACTCGTTGCGCTACTGGGCCAGCGAGATGCACGTCGACGGTTTCCGCTTCGATCTGGCGACCATTCTCGGGCGTTATCACGACGGTTTCGACGAACGTCACAGCTTCCTCGTCGCCTGCCGTCAGGACCCGGTGCTGCGCCAGGTGAAAATGATTGCCGAGCCGTGGGATTGCGGTCCCGGTGGTTATCAGGTGGGCAACTTCCCGCCGGGCTGGGTCGAGTGGAACGACAAGTTCCGCGACACCGTTCGCGCGTTCTGGAAAGGTGACGACGGCCAGCTCGCCGACTTCGCCAGCCGCATGACCGCGTCGGGAGAAATGTTCAATCAACGCGGGCGCCGGCCTTACGCTTCGGTGAACTTCGTCACCGCGCACGACGGTTTCACCCTCAACGATCTGGTCTCGTACAACGACAAGCACAACGAAGCCAACGACGAAAACAATCAGGACGGCAGCAACAACAACCTGTCCTGGAACCACGGCGTCGAAGGCCCGACCGACGATGCGGAAATCAACGCCCTGCGCCACCGGCAGATGCGCAATTTCTTCGCCACGTTGCTGCTGGCCCAAGGCACGCCGATGATCGTCGCCGGCGATGAGTTCGCCCGCACCCAGGACGGCAACAACAATGCCTATTGCCAGGACAGCGAGATCGGCTGGGTCAACTGGGACCTGAGCGAGGACGGCAAGGCCCTGCTGAAGTTCGTCAAGCGCCTGATCAAGCTGCGTCTGGCCTACCCGATCCTGCGCCGTGGGCGGTTCCTGGTCGGCGAGTACAACGAGGACATCGGCGTCAAGGACGTCACCTGGCTGGCGCCGGACGCCACCGAGATGACCACCGAGCACTGGCATGACGCACACAACCGCTGCCTGGGCATGCTGCTTGATGGTCGCGCGCAGGAAACCGGGATTCGCCGCAAGGGTGGCGATGCGACGCTGTTGCTGGTGGTCAACGCGCACCACGACATCGTCAACTTCGTCTTGCCAGAAGTGCCGGACGGCGGCTTCTGGACGTGCATGGTCGATACCAATCAGCCGGCGATTCGCGGCCAGGAACGCTTCGAATTCGGCCACGAATACTCGGTGACCGGGCGCTCGTTGCTGTTGTTCGAACTGCAACGCGACGAAGAAGAGTGATATGGACCTGCAAAGCTATCTGGCCCGACGTGCGCCGGATTACGCCGCCACCGCCGCCCTCGGCCAATGCCTGCGGGCAATGGTCGAGGCCGGCCTAGATCGCCTGCCGCTGCCCGGCAGCGGTCACACGCTGGAGCGTTTTCAGCGTCTGGCGGCGGTCGGCGGGCATGATCTGGGGCTATGCAAACTATATGAGGGGCACACCGACGCGCTGGCCATCATCGAACAACTGGGCGGCACCCCGACACCCGGCAGCACCTGGGGCATGTGGGCGGCAGAGCCGCCGCAGGCACGCGTCAGGGTCAGCCCGGCCGGGCACATGGTCAATCTCAATGGACGCAAGGCCTGGTGTTCCGGCGCGGCGGTGCTCAGCCATGCCCTGCTCACGGCATGGGACGCGGACGATCAGCAGCAACTGGTTGCGGTGGCCCTCGACCAACCCGGCGTGACCATCACCGAGCACGGCTGGCAAGCCGTGGGCATGGGCGCCACCGGCAGCGTCGAGGTGGTGTTCGAGAACGCCGAAGCCCAGGCCATCGGTGATCCCGGCGACTACTTGCAACGGCCGGGCTTCTGGCAAGGCGGGATCGGCATCGCCGCGTGCTGGTACGGCGCTGCGCGGCAGATCGGAGAGCGCTTGCGCCAACACTGTGCCGAACGCGATGAACCGCACGCACTGGCGCACCTCGGTGCGGTCGACAGCGCCTTGCAGGCCGCCGCCGATGTGCTGCGCTTCAGCGCTTTGCAGATCGACGCCCAGCCCGAAGCCGACGCTGAACTGCTGGCGCGGCGTGCGCGGGCGGTGGTCGAACAGTCCGCCGAACAGGTCTTGCGTGACACCGGCCGAGCGCTCGGTGCCGGACCGTTTTGTCAGGATCGCCGTTTTGCCCATCTGGTGGCCGACCTGCCGGTGTTCCTGCGTCAGAGTCATGCCGAGCGCGATCTTGCCGCGCTCGGGCAAAGGGTCGCGCAGCAGCCCGGCGAGGTCTGGGCGCTATGAAAGCCAACCCGATTGTCGGCCAGGGCACCTCGCTGCATCAGTGGCAAAATTCGCGGCGCCTGGCGGAGTTGCCGGTGATTGATGTGCTTGGTCTGGTGCCGCCCGGCGCACGAGCCGTCATTGTCGCGCCGCATCCGGATGATGAAGTGCTCGGGTGCGGCGGGCTGATGCAACTGCTCGCCGCCGCCGGACGGCCGATGCAACTGATCTCGGTCACCGACGGCAGCGCCAGCCACCCCGGCTCGACGCTCTGGCCGGTTGAACGTCTGAGCGTAGTGCGCCCGCAGGAGTCCGCCGAAGCCTTGCGCCGTCTCGGTTTGCCGATGCACAGCCTGAAATGGCTGCGCGGCGGTTTCACCGACACTCAAGTGGCAGCGCAAGAGCAGGCACTGAGCGAATTCATTCAAAGCTATTTGCATCCTCACGACGTGCTGTTTACCACGTGGCGTGAGGACGGTCACAGCGATCATGAAGCGGTCGGCCGCGCCAGCCTCGAAGCGGCGCGCCGTGCCTGCGTGGTGTGTCACGAGCTACCGGTGTGGACCTGGCACTGGGCGACGCCGGAAGACGCGGCGGTGCCGTGGCAACGCGCGCGCAAGATTCTGTTGTCGCCGACGCACGTCGCACGCAAACGCCACGCCGCCCATGCGTTCGCCAGCCAACTGGAAGGCGACCGCGATGCAGGACTGGCGCCGGTGTTGGCGCCGTATGTCCTTGAACGTTTGTTGCAGCCTTTCGAAGTGGTGTTCCTTTGAGTGTCGAGGATCGCTATTTCGACGGTCTGTTTTCCGGTAACGACGACCCTTGGGCATTCCGCCAACGCTGGTACGAACAGCGCAAACGCGCGATCACCCTCGCCGCCCTGCCGCGTCCGCATTATCGGGCGATCTTCGAACCGGGTTGCGCCAACGGCGAACTGAGCGCCGAGCTGGCCAGCCGTTGCAGCCGTCTGGTGTGCTGCGACACTGCCGCCGCCGCGGTGAAACTGGCGCAGACCCGCTTGAGCCTGTTCGACCACGTCGAAGTGCGGCAGAACCGCCTCCCCGGGCACTGGCCGGAGGAAAAATTCGACCTGATTGTATTTAGCGAAATCGGCTACTACCTCGACCGCCAGGATCTGACAGAAGTGATCCGCCACATCGGCCATTCCCTGACCGCCGACGGCCAATTACTGGCCTGCCACTGGCGCCCGCCGATCGAGGGCTGCCCGTTGAATGCACGGCAGGTCCACGACCAGATCCATGAACAACTGGCATTGCCGCGTCTGGTGTTGCATCAGGAAGCGGATTTCATTCTTGAGGTCTGGAGTCGCCAGCCACGTTCGGTGGCGGCGCTGGAGGGTTTGCGTTGATTGGTATCGTAATTCCGGCACACAACGAAGAGACGCTGCTCGATGAGTGCCTGCGCGCCGCATTGCGCGCCAGTCAACATGCGCAACTGTCCGGCGAGGAAGTGCAAGTGCTGGTGGTGCTCGACAGCTGCACTGATCGCTCGGCGCAGATTGTCAGTCAATACCCAGTGCTGTGCTTGCCGATAGATGCCAGCAACGTTGGCGAAGCGCGCGCCGTCGGCGCCTGGTGGTTGCTGGAGCGTGGCGCACGCTGGATCGCCTGCACCGACGCCGACAGCCGCGTCGCCGACGATTGGCTGGTCGCTCAGCTCGGCCTGCAGGCTGACGCGGTGTGCGGCACGGTGACCATTGAGCACTGGCCCGATTCGGTGGATGAAGCGGCGCAGATCCGCTATCACCGCCACTATCAGGCGCGTGAGGGCCACCGGCATATCCATGGCGCCAACCTGGGTGTCAGCGCGGCGGCTTATATCTCTGCCGGCGGCTTCAAACCCTTGGCTTGCGACGAAGACGTGCAACTGGTGCGCGCCCTGGAACGCTCGGGTGCGCACATCGCCTGGAGCCATCGCCCACGGGTACACACCAGCGCCCGCCTCGACAGCCGCGCCCGCGGCGGATTCGGCGACTATTTGCGCAATCTGACACAGTCTGGCGAAAAAAATACGGATCAGATTGATCTGTGACGCGACGAATCCCGTGTCTTGAGCAATACTCTGCATCGCGGTAACCCAAGGGTCGGAGCACCGCACAGTTGCAACCCATTTTGCCATCAGCGTTCACGGTCAGCGTTTGTGACCGATGACGCTGGGCATGCCACACAAGGACGTCGCACTGATGAAACCGTTCATCCTCAATGAAAGCAATCTGCCGGCGCAAATCTGGAATTCGGCCGCGCAGCTCGACAGCATTCCCGTCATCAATACCCTCGCTCTGGTCCCGCCCGGCGCTCGCGCCGTGTTGATCGCTCCGCATCCCGGTGACGAGGTGGTGACGTGCGGCGGCCTCCTGCAACTGCTCGCCAACCTCGGCCATCCGCTGCAATTGCTCTCGATCACCGATGGCAGCGCCAGCCACCCCGGCTCGCGGCAATGGTCGGAAAAACGCCTGAGCGTGTTTCGCCCGCAGGAAAGCGTCGAAGCCCTGCGCCGCCTCGGCCTGCCGATGCACAGCCTGAAATGGGTGCGCGGCGGTTTCACCGACAATGCGCTGCGGGTGCAGGAAGCGCAGGTCTGCGAGTTCATCAATCGGTACCTGCGCCCCGGCGATGTGGTGTTCAGTACCTGGCGCAACGATGGCAACGATGACCATGAAGCGGTCGGCCGTGCCAGCGCCAAAGCCGCTGAACAGGTCGGCGCCCGCTACCACGATGTGCCGGTCTGGGCCTGGCACTGGCCGGAGCGCGAACAGCAACAGATCCCCTGGGAGCGCGCACGCAAAGTGCGCCTCGACACCTGGACCGTCGCGCGCAAAAGCCACGCCACCCACGCCTACGCCAGCCAGCTCAACGGCGAACCGGCCATTGGCATCGCGCCGCTGTTGCCACCGGTGATCCTGGAGCGGATGCGCTTGCCCTACGAAATTGTCTTCGTCTGACAATGAATGCCCCCTGTAGGAGTGAGCCTGCTCGCGATAGCGGTCTATCAATTGACGCATCTATTGCCTGACCCACCGCTATCGCAAGCAGGCTCACTCCTACAGAGGGGTTGTGTTCAGATCAGACGGAACTGCCGCCCCTCCCCATCAGTCGCATGAACAAGCGTGCGCAAATCCGAGGAGTGAACGTGTCCAGCGAACCCGAGCGTCAGCGTGTCGACGCACCCGTCATTCATCGCCTGCGCGTGTTGACGGTCAATACCCACAAGGGCTTCACCGCACTGAATCGCCGCTTCATCCTGCCCGAGCTGCGCGAAGCGGTGCGCAGTACGGCGGCCGACCTGGTGTTCCTGCAGGAAGTGGTCGGTGAACATGAACGGCATTCGAGCCGCTACAACGAATGGCCACAAACCTCGCAGTACGAATTTCTCGCCGATAGCATGTGGAGCGATTTTGCCTACGGGCGCAACGCTGTGTACCCCGACGGCCATCACGGCAATGCCCTGCTGTCGAAATACCCGATCCGCGAATACCGCAACCTCGATGTGTCGATCACCGGCCCCGAACGGCGTGGCTTGCTGCATTGCATACTCGATGTGCCGGGGCACGCCGAAGTGCATGCCATCTGCGTGCATTTGAGTCTGCTTGAAAGTCACCGGCAATTGCAGTTGAAGCTGCTTTGCCAGCTACTGGAATCGCTGCCTGACGATGCCCCGGTCATCATCGCCGGCGACTTCAACGACTGGCAGTTGCAAGGCAACGTCGCCCTTGCCCGGCGTGACTATCTGCACGAGGCATTCGAGCGTCATCATGGCCGCCCGGCCAAGACCTATCCGGCACGATTCCCATTGCTGCGACTGGACCGGATCTACCTGCGCAATGCCAGCAGCCATGACCCGCAAATCCTCGGCAACAAACCGTGGACGCATCTTTCCGATCATTTGCCGCTGGCAGTGGAAGTGCATCTGTAGACGCAATTTTGACAGTGCCTTGCTTGGCGCCTAGGTCGGTGGCGCCACTGTTAGCGCATGGACGACTACCTTCCGTCGGGGGACTGAGCAGCTCTGCCTGGCTGTTGCGCAGGCGATTCCTCGCACAAACAACCACTTAGTAATACGCATAAAAACAAAGATTTGGCGGAGCCGTTTTGCCATTACCGCCCATCGTCCAATTTCTTGACGCAGCGCCATCACTCTTCTTATCTCTACCTTACTACCCCGGAAAATCAACCGGGACGAACCCCCGGCCACTCGCAAAAGCGAGCGGTCACGGCTCGCCCCGCTCCATTCGGTCGCCCCTCGTTCGGGGTAGGAGAGGCGCCACATCGAGATGCCGCATGCGCCTGCAAGGTAGACCGCCATGAAAACTTCACTCACCCCACAAGAGATCAGATTCACTTTCTGCACCGTGTCGAGCTCGATCCTGTTGTGCTCGTCCATGGAGGCCAAGGCCGAGCCAGCGGTGGATGCCACCCGCATCTGGTATCGCGCGGATGTGCCGGTGATGACCCTCCCCGTCACAGTGATTACCCCTGGCCCGCAGCAACTCGGCCCACGGCGTGATCCAATCGGCTCACGGCTGATCAGTGAAGATCTCGCACCGTCAGCCTGGGATGAGTTGTACGGGCGCAGTGCGCGGCAAGCGCAAACCGATGTGTTGTCGTCCAGCTACGCAATGCCCGGCAGCGGCGAGAGCAAAGGGCCGGCGCTGCTGACCCTGCAAAGCCACAACGGCTATACGCAAACCATCGGTGTCATCGGTGGCGATAATCAGATCCGCGCCAATCGCAACGGCCCGCTGACCAGCCGCGCCCTCGCCGACCCCGGCACTGACACCCTGAATCTGCAAGGCCAAAGCCTGGGTGCCTATTACAGCCTGACCGGCGCTCAGGGCTGGCACGTCGATGTGTCCGCCAGCGCCGGACGTGTCAGTGGTTTCAGCCGCAGCCCGCAAGGCGCACGCCAGGCCAGTGAAGGCAGCGCGATGACCTTCTCGGTCGAAGGTGGTTTTCCCATCGGGCTGAGCGAAAACTGGGTGGTGGAGCCGCAGGCGCAATTGATCAATCAACGCATCAGCCTCGACACGCCTTATGCAGGTTCCGGCAACACCTCGTCCAGTGACCTGACGGCGTGGAGCGGTCGCGTCGGCGCGCGATTAAAGGGCAGTTACGATTTGAACGGTTTGCCGGTGGAACCCTACGTGCGCACCAACCTCTGGCACACCGTCTACACCGGCGGCACGGTAACCCTTGATCAGGTCGACAAGATCAGCAGCAGCCGCAAGTCATCGACCGTGGATTTAGGCCTCGGACTGGTGGCACGCATGAGTCCCACGGTGAGCCTGTATGTGAGTGCCGATTACAGCAGCGACGTCGATGACAATGATTTGAATGGGTTGATCGGCAGCCTGGGTGTGCGGATGCGTTGGTGAGTGGTTGGCTTGGTTGCGAAAGTGTTTGCGCTGACGCTGTCGCGAGCAGGCTCACTCCTACAGGGGAATGCATTCCAAGTGTAGGAGTGAGCCTGCTCGCGATGGCTGCGCCACGGTCTCGGATCAACCCTCCGGCTTGAGAATCAACACGGCCAGCGGCGGCAGGTTCAACTCCAGCGACAGCGCCTGACCATGGCTTGGCACTTCTTCGGTCTGCGCCCCGCCGCCGTTGCCATAGTTGGAACCGGCATAGGTCTCGGCGTCGCTGTTGAGCAGTTCTTTCCAGCGGCCGGCAAACGGCACACCGACACGATAGGACTGGCGCGGCACCGGCGTGAAGTTGGCCACCACCAGCACCGGCTCGCCCTCCTTGCTCCAGCGCAACCAGGCGTAAACGCTGTTGATCGCATCGTCGCCGATCAACCACTGGAAGCCCTGCGGCGCGTCATCCTGATCGTGCAGCGCCGGCTCTTCGCGATACAACCGATTGAGGTCACCGACCAGTTTCTGCACGCCCTTGTGCTCGGAATATTGCAGCAGGTACCAGTCCAGTTGCTGATCGTGGTTCCACTCGCGCCACTGCCCGAATTCGCAGCCCATGAACAACAACTTCTTGCCCGGGTGGGTCCACATGAAGCTCAGATAAGCGCGCAGGTTGGCGAATTTCTGCCAGCGGTCGCCGGGCATCTTGTCGATCAGCGAATGCTTGCCGTGCACCACTTCGTCGTGCGAAATCGGCAGGATGAAACGCTCGGACCAGGCGTAGACCAGACCGAAGCTCAGCTCGTTGTGATGGTGCGCGCGGTACACCGGATCCTGCTGGATGTAATGCAGCGAATCGTGCATCCAGCCCATGTTCCATTTGTAGGAAAAGCCGAGGCCGCCCTGCTGGGTGCTCTGGCTGACACCGGGCCATGCAGTGGACTCTTCGGCAATCACCAGCGCGCCCGGCGCTTCGAGTTCGACCACATCGTTCAGGTGGCGCAGGAAGTCGATCGCCTCAAGGTTCTCGCGTCCGCCGTGGCGGTTCGGCACCCATTCGCCAGCCTTGCGTGAATAGTCGCGATAGAGCATCGAAGCCACCGCGTCGACGCGCAAACCGTCGATATGGAAGTGCTTGAGCCAGTGCAACGCCGAAGCGAGCATGTAGCCGTGCACTTCGGTGCGGCCAAGGTTGTAGATCAGTGTGTCCCAGTCCTGATGGAAGCCTTCCAGCGGGTTGGCATATTCATACAGCGCGGTGCCGTCGAATTGCGCCAACCCGTGGGTATCGGTCGGGAAATGCGCCGGCACCCAGTCGAGGATCACACCGATGTCGGCCTGATGGCAGGCATTGACGAACGCGGCGAACTGATCCGGCGTGCCATATCGCGCGCTCGGCGCGAACTGCGAAAGCAGTTGGTAACCCCACGAACCGCCGAATGGATGCTCCATGATCGGCATCAATTCGATGTGAGTGAAACCGAGTTCTTTCACGTACGGAATCAGTCGATCGGCCAGCTCCGGCCAGCTGTACTGGCGCGCTACTTCGCCGAGATCGTCCAGCTCGCATTGCCACGAACCGGCGTGCAGTTCGTAGATCGATAGCGGTTTGGCACGTTGCTGGCGCTCGTGGCGGCTGCTCATCCAGTCCTGATCCTGCCAGTCGATCTGCAACGGCGAGGCGACTTTCGAGGCGGTGTCCGGCGGCAGGCTGGTAGCCAGCGCCATCGGATCGGCCTTGAGCGGCAAAATGCCGTGCGCGCCTAGAATTTCGTATTTGTACAACTCACCCGCTTGCATACGCGGAATGAACAGTTCCCACACCCCGGACGGATGGCGCAAGCGCATCGGATGGCGACGACCGTCCCAGACGTTGAAATCACCAACCACCGAGACCCGCCGGGCATTCGGCGCCCATACGGCGAAGCGCACGCCATCGACGCCGTCGACGGTTTTCAGCTGCGCACCGAGGCAGGCACTGAGGTCACGGTGATTGCCTTCGGCGAACAGGTACAAGTCCATTTCGCCGAGCAACTGGCCGAAGCTGTAAGGATCTTCGGCGACCTGCTCGCCACCCGCCCAGCGTGTGCGCAGCAGGTACGAACGCGCCTGGTTAAAGTGGCCGACAAACAGCCCGGGCGTTTCGGTCATTTCCAGCGGACCGAGTTCTTCGCCGCTGTCCTTGTCCAGCACCGCCACACTCAGCGCGCCGGGCAGATAGGCGCGGATGAATTGCCCGCCAGCGCCATCGCCGTGCGGACCGAGAATGGAAAAAGGATCGTGATGTTCAGCACGCACCAAGGCATCGATATCTTTTGCCGAGGGCAGCAAGGCCTCTTTGACCTGACCCTGTTCCTTGTTCGAGAAACTCATGACTACTCTCCACCAAGATCGGAAAAGGGTTTAAGCCCCGTCAATAACCCATACAAACCGTGCAATGGCACGGGTAACCACGTGGGGCGATTCAAGGCTTCATAGGCCACTTCATAGGCCGCCTTCTCCAGGCCGAACAGCGCCAGTGCGGCATCGGCACCTGCAGGATCCTGCCAGGCATGATCAAGGTTAGCCGCTGCCTGGCGATAGGCCTGAACAAATGCCTCGCGGGCTTCACGCAGATAACGCTCGGCGACGCGTTTGCGCGCGGATTCGGCTTCGGCGCTGTTATCGACGTTGTGCACGTTGATGGTCATCGCCGCCGCGTAATCAAAGGAGCGCAGCACCCCGCTGACGTCCTTGTACGGACTGTGTTTGCCACGGCGCTCACTCAATGGCCGTGCCGGTTCGCCCTCGAAATCGATCAGGTAGGCATCGCCCTTGATCACCAACACTTGCCCCAGATGCAGATCGCCGTGGACGCGAATGCGCAGCCCGCCGGTGGCTTTCTTCGCCAGATCCTGCACATGGGCGAGGATGCTTTTCTTGTCGTCGATCAAGCGCTTGACCAGTTTCTGGTCGGCGGCGCTGAGTTCGCCCTGATGCTGCTTGAGCAGGGTCAGCGCACGCTCGACCTGTGCGGCAACGTCCTTGCCGGTCGCCTGCATGTCCTTGGCCGATGCCACTTGCGGTGCGAAATCGGCATTGTCGGTCGGCGCGGCGAGCACCTGATGCATCTCGCCCAGACGCTGGCCGAGCATGCCGGCAAAATCCTTCAACTCGCCAAGGGCGTTGTAATGTTGCTCCTGCTCGGAGACGGCATCTGCCAACTCGTCGCGCAAGGCCCGTTCGAGGTTGTTCTGCGTCCATTCCCACGCATCGCCCTGATTGCTCAGATAACCTTGGGCAATCATCAGCAGATTGTCTTCGCCTGCGCCATCGCGGCGAATCACTGAACCCAGCAGCGGAGAGATATTGGCAAATCCGGCCTCGGTCAGGTAAGCGCTCATCTCCAGTTCCGGGTGTACGCCAGAAGCGACTTTGCGTATCAGCTTAAGCACCAGGCTGTTGCCGATCACCACCGAGCTGTTCGACTGCTCGGCCGACAGATAACGCACTTCCGACTCCGCGCCGAGGCCAAGTTTTTCCAGATGCGGTGTCGAGGCAAAGCGGATTTCACCCTCGGCCGACTCCAGCACCGTGTCGTTCTGCATGCCTTGCAGCACCGCACGCACGAACGCCTCAAGGCTGAACGCATCGGTGATCAGACCGACCTGTCGCACGCGTCTTACACGCGACAGCGCCAATTGCTGCGGCAATGCCGGGCCGACCTGGTCCTCTGCGATGAAGCCGAACGGCAACTGATAGCGATGGGTCTGGCCGCCAGCAGTGACTTCGATTTCGCTGAGCAGCACCGGATGCTGGGCATCGCCGAAACGCACGCCGTAAGCCAGATGGACCTTCTCGATCGCCGCATCCTTGCCGGCGAACCAGCGGCGGTTCTGCAGCCAGCTCGGCAGGATGCTTTGCTCCAGCGTCGTGCGCGACGGCGCTTCGAGCAGTTCTTCCATGCGTTTTTTCAGTACCAGCGTGGTGAAGTCCGGCAGGCTCTGCGCCGGCTCGACGTGCCAGCTCGGCATCTGGTTTTCCGCGGCCAGGCCGAACCAGTAGAAGCCATACGGCGCCAGGGTCAGGAGGAAATTCAACTGGCCTATGGGCGGGAACGCGTTGCCGCCAAGCATTTCTACCGGGACCATGCCGGCGTAGGCCGAGAGATCCAGCTCCACCGCTTGCGCACTGCGCGACACGTTAGCCACACACAGAATGATCTCGTGCTTGCCGTCGACATCGGTGTACTCACGGATATACGCCAGCACGCGACGATTGTTCGGCGAGAGCATCTTCAACGTGCCCCGACCGAACGCCTTGGACTGTTTGCGCACAGCGAGCAGGCGGCGCGTCCAGTTCAGCAGCGAATGCGGATCGCCGGACTGGGTTTCGACGTTGACCGATTGATACCCGTAGAGCGGGTCCATGATCGGCGGCAGTACCAGACTCGCCGGGTCGGCACGGGAAAAGCCGCCGTTGCGGTCGATCGACCACTGCATGGGGGTGCGCACGCCATCGCGGTCGCCCAGATAGATGTTGTCGCCCATGCCGATCTCGTCGCCGTAATACAGAGTCGGCGTGCCGGGCATCGACAGCAACAGGCTGTTGAGCAATTCGATGCGGCGGCGATCACGTTCCATCAACGGCGCCAGACGGCGGCGGATACCAAGGTTGATCCGCGCGCGACGGTCAGCGGCGTAGTAGTTCCACAGGTAATCGCGCTCTTTGTCGGTGACCATTTCCAGGGTCAGCTCATCGTGGTTGCGCAGGAAAATCGCCCATTGGCAGTTGGCAGGAATTTCCGGGGTCTGGCGAAGAATATCGGTGATCGGGAAGCGATCTTCCTGTGCCAGCGCCATGTACATGCGTGGCATCAGCGGGAAGTGAAAAGCCATGTGGCATTCGTCGCCATTGATCCCGGCAGCATCGGTGTCGCCGAAGTACAGCTGCGTGTCTTCCGGCCATTGATTGGCCTCGGCGAGCAGCATGCGGTCAGGGTAATTGGCGTCGATTTCGGCGCGGATCTGCTTGAGGACGTCGTGGGTCTCCGGCAGGTTTTCGTTGTTGGTGCCGTCACGCTCGATCAGATACGGGATGGCGTCCAGACGCAGACCATCGATACCCATGTCCAGCCAGTAGCGCATCACCGACAGCACGGCTTTCATGACTTGCGGATTATCGAAATTCAGGTCCGGCTGGTGCGAATAGAAGCGATGCCAGAAGTACTGGCCGGCGACCGGGTCCCAGGTCCAGTTGGACTTCTCGGTGTCGAGGAAGATGATCCGCGTGCCGTCGTATTTCTGGTCGTCATCCGACCACACGTAGAAATCCCGCGCCGCTGAGCCGGATTTTGCCTTGCGTGCCCGTTGAAACCACGGATGCTGGTCCGAGGTGTGGTTGATGACCAGCTCGGTAATGACGCGCAAGCCACGCTTGTGCGCCTCGGCAATAAAGCGCCGCGCATCGGCCATGGTCCCGTAGTCGCTGTGCACGCCGCGGTATTCGGCGATGTCGTAGCCGTCATCGCGACGTGGCGAAGGATAGAACGGCAAAAGCCAGATGGTGTTGACGCCGAGGTCGGCAATGTAATCGAGTTTGGCGATCAAGCCGGGAAAGTCGCCGATTCCGTCATTGTTGGAGTCGAAAAACGACTTGACGTGAACCTGATAGATCACCGCGTCCTTGTACCAGAGCGGGTCCTTGATGAAGGCGGCTGCCTTGGGTTTCTTCGCCATGTGAAACTCCTGTTAAATACTTGAAGACAACCTGCTTTTCAAAGCAATGAGGTCATTGTGGGAGCTGGCTTGCCAGCGATTGCGGTGGAACAGCACCGAAAATGCTGGCTGACCCAACGTCATCGCTGGCGAGCCAGCTCCCACAGGAAAATCGCCAGCCTTACGTAGCGCTGATTCGCCAGATCCCGAACGGCTGGTACGCCGGATCAATGCGCATGAACTGGTATTTGCCATGCCAGTCCCAGCGGTGGCCGTTCATCAAGTCTTCGCCGTGCGTCGTCGCATCGTCTGGCAGACCCATTTCCCACAGCGGCAGTTCAAAATTCGCTTCCTGAACGTTATGCGGATCAAGGCTGACCGCCACCAGAATGAAATTGCTGCCATCCGCGCTGCGCTTGCCGAAGTACAGAATGTTGTCGTTCCAGGCGTTGTAGATCTTCAGGCCCAGATGCGTGTGCAGCGCCGGGTTCTGCCGGCGGATGCGGTTGAGCTGGGCGATCTCGGCAATGATGTTGCCCGGCGCGGTAAAGTCGCGGACGCGGATCTCGTACTTCTCCGAATCCAGATACTCCTCTTTGCCCGGCACTGGCGCCGATTCGCACAGTTCAAAGCCCGAATACATGCCCCACAGGCCAGAGCCCATGGTCGCCAGCGCCGCCCGAATGAGAAAGCCGGGACGCCCGGAGTCATGCAGGAACGCCGGGTTAATGTCCGGCGTATTGACGAAGAAATTCGGCCGGTAGCATTCACGCCACGGCGACTGGTTCAGTTCGGTGAAATACTCGGCCAGCTCGGCCTTGGTGTTGCGCCAGGTGAAATAGGTGTAGCTCTGCGTGTAACCGACCTTGCCCAGACGCGCCATCATTGCCGGGGTGGTGAAAGCTTCAGCAAGGAAGATCACCTCCGGGTACAGCGCGCGCACGTCGGCGATCAGCCATTGCCAGAACGGCAGCGGTTTGGTGTGCGGGTTGTCGACGCGAAAGATCTTCACACCCTCCTCGACCCAGCCGACGACGATGTCGCGCAACTCCACCCACAGGCTCGGAATCGCATCCGGTGCGTAGAAATCGACGTTGACGATGTCCTGATATTTCTTCGGCGGGTTCTCGGCATATTTGATCGTGCCGTCCGGGCGCCAGTTGAACCAGCCCGGATGCTGCTTGAGCCACGGATGATCCTGCGAACACTGGATGGCGAAATCGAGAGCGATCTCCAGCCCGTGTTCAGCAGCCGCCGCCACCAATCGGCGGAAGTCTTCGCGGGTGCCAAGTTGCGAGTGAATCGCTTCGTGGCCGCCCTCCTCGCTGCCGATCGCATACGGGCTGCCGGGATCGTCCGGGCCGGCGGTCAGCGAATTGTTGCGGCCCTTGCGATGCGCGCGACCGATGGGATGGATCGGCGTGAAGTACAGCACGTCGAAACCCATGTCCTGAATCATCGGCAAGCGTGAATGCACATCGTTGAACGTGCCGTGGCGCTTGGGATCGTCGGTGATCGAGCGCGGAAACAGCTCGTACCAACTGGCGAACTCGGCCAGTTCACGTTCAACGTCTACGGGGAATTCGGGACTGATGCTCAGGTAGGCGCGGTGATCGGCCTGGGCCATCAACTCTGCACTGCGTGAGTGCAGGAACAACGCGACCTGCTCGGTTTCGAGCAGCCCGGACAATTGGTGGTGCAGCGCTGCCAAGTCTTCGCTGAGCTGACCTTCGCTGCGTTCGGCGGCCTGTTGCACCATGCTGCGGCCTTCCTGCAATTCCAGCGAGACCGGCACGGCGGCGCTGTGTTTCTTCTCCAGTTCATATTGAAAACTGGCGAAATGATCGATCCACGCTTCGATGCAATAAACGTAGCGGCCCTGCTCCTGCGGGCGGAACTGGCCTCGCCAGCCGTTATTGCCCTGATCGGACATGACCTCGGTCTGCCATTCCTCGGCGCCTGCTTCGCGCCAGCGGATGCGCACCGCGAGTTTGTCGTGGCCATCGGCGAAGACCTTGCTGGTGACGACTATGTCGCGCCCGGCGATCGACTTGACCGCGAACTGGCCGCCGTCGAGGGTCGGCATGGTGTTTTCAATAACGATACGCGGCAGCAGCAACGCCTGCGCCAGCGGCATGTGCGGGTTGTAGCCGAGTTCGGAAGGTTGTTCAGCAGTCATTGAGCATCTCTCCTTCTACGCCCCAAGGACGCTCTTGTGCCTGATCACTGTTCGCGACAGGGCAGCCGCCCCGTGTTGAACTCACTTAGGTTCCGAGCGACCGCCGCGGATAAAAGTTCAGATGAAATTACTGCGCCGCGACGGCGGATCGAATTGATCGCAAGGTGGTCAACCCACTTAAGCACGTCTCACGCCATGTGCCACACGGAGGTTCTCAATGACTATCCCGATCCCGGCGGAAACGCCGGACCCGAACATCGACAAACCGACCCTGCCGGAAACCGAACCGCCAGCGGTGCCCGAGCAGGAACCGCCGGGTACCACACCGCCGCCGAAAGAAGAACCGCCATCGACGATGCCCCCCGTAATCGTCTGATTTTGTACCCGATCGTTCCCACGCTCCGCGTGGGAACGATCACCGTGGCAGCGAATCACCGTGGCAGCGATCGGTCAGAGGTGGTCATTCTTGTCGACGTCCTTTTCAAACACCCGCACCACATGAGGCATCACGCTGAAGATCGCCAGCGCCAGAATGGTACTCAGCAGCGCTGTCGCCTCCTTGCCCAGCCCCACCGCCACGCCGATCGCCGCCGTCATCCACAACCCCGCCGCTGTGGTCAGGCCTTTGACGTGGGCCTCGTCGCCCTGCTGATTCTTCAGAATGGTCCCGGCCCCCAGAAAGCCGATCCCGGCGATCACGCCTTGCAACACCCGACTCATGGCATCGGATTCCGCGCCTGAGGTTTGCAAGGCGTG
>Ga0196970_1001422_pt1 | contig 16234 bp, 12 predicted proteins | sample S1v_513CmetaG_FD_148672 | JGI IMG/M metagenome (GOLD analysis project Ga0196970, IMG submission 148672) | Soil microbial communities from Anza Borrego desert, Southern California, United States - S1+v_5-13C | ecosystem: Environmental > Terrestrial > Soil > Desert | place: USA: California...
CAGACAAGTGGGATCGAATCTGGCTCAGCTTCTCCACCTGGACCCCTCCATTTGCTGAATGTACATACTTTTCGTCTGACATTCGGCGGAGTCCTGCTTCACGCGTAAAAGCCAGGGCGTCGGTCCTCAAAACCGACGCCCTGGCGCCCTCTACATTAAGCCTGCCCCTTGCCGTGGCAGAACTTATACTTCTTCCCGGAGCCGCAGGGGCACGGGTCGTTCCGGCCCACCTTCTTCTCCGTGTTCTTGTGCGGCGTCGCAGGCTCGGCGCCCTGGCTGCCCACCTCAATGGTCACCCGGGGCCGCTCGGGCTGCCGGGCAATTTCAACGGTGAACAGGTTCCGCACCGTATCGGCTTGAATCGAGGCGATCATGGTGTTAAACATCTCCATGGCCTCGAACTTGTACTCAATCAGCGGATCCTTCTGGCCATACGCCCGCAGGCCAACGCCCTCGCGCAGGTCATCCATCGCATCCAGATGATCCATCCACTTTTCGTCAACCGTCCGTAGGAGGATGAAGCGCTCCAGGCTGCGGAACATCTCAGTGCCAAGGCGTTGCTCCTTGTCCTCGTAAGCCTTGCTGCCGGCGGCCTTAATGACCTCCACCAGCTTTTGCTTGCCTTCGGACTCTTTGCGAATACCCTGAACCGCTTCCGTCAGCGCCTCGGGCTTCACATAGCCCTTCGGAATACCGGCCTCCTCGCAGAGGGCGACCAGCAGGTCCGGCTCCCACTCCTCAAAGTAGATGCCCTCAGTAATCGCCTCGTTGACCAGGCGCTCGGCAATCTGCTCGATAGCCAGCAGCGAAATATCCCGGGTATCTTCGCCTTCCAGCACACGGCGGCGCTGCTTGTAAATCAGCTCGCGCTGTGTGTTCATCACGTCGTCGTACTGGATAACGTGCTTACGAATGTCGAAGTTCCGGTTTTCAACCTTCTTCTGGGCATTCTCCAACGCCTTCGACACAATCGGGCTGTCGATGGGCACATCCTCTTCAATGCCCAACTTGTCCATGATGTTGGAAACCATCTCACCGCCGAACAGGCGCATCAGGTCATCTTCCAGCGCCACGTAGAAGCGGGATTCGCCGGGGTCGCCCTGGCGTCCGGAGCGGCCGCGCAGCTGGTTATCAATACGGCGGGCTTCATGCCGCTCGGTACCGAGCACGCACAGGCCGCCCACCGAACGCACCTTGTCGCCTTCGGCCTTGCACTCGGCCTCGGCTTCCTTCAGGTACTGCCGGTACTTCGCAGCGGCCTCCTGCACCTCAGGCAAATCGACGGGGTTAATCTCCGTCGCCGCCATCATCATCTCATGCTCCATGCCATCGGCACGCAGGCGGCCACGGGCCATAAACTCGGGGTTGCCGCCCAGCAGAATGTCCGTACCACGGCCGGCCATGTTGGTGGCAATCGTCACAGCGCCAAAACGACCAGCCTGTGCAACGATCTCCGCTTCCCGCTCATGATACTTGGCGTTCAGCACCTGGTGCTTCACACCCCGGCGAGTAAGCAATGCCGACAGGTACTCCGACTTCTCGACGGAAACGGTGCCAACCAGCAACGGCTGGCCCTTCTTATTCCGCTCGACGATATCTTCGACAACAGCGTTAAACTTGGCCTTAATCGTCTTGTACACCACGTCGGGATGATCCTTACGAACCATCGGCTTGTTGGTGGGAATCACGATGACGTCGAGGCCGTAAATCTTCCGGAACTCTTCTTCTTCCGTCAGGGCCGTACCGGTCATGCCGCCCAGCTTCTTGTACATACGGAAGTAGTTCTGGAAAGTCACGGTGGCCAGCGTCTGGGTTTCTTCTTCGATCTTGACGCCTTCCTTGGCTTCCACGGCCTGGTGCAAGCCGTCAGACCAGCGGCGGCCAAACATGAGGCGGCCGGTGAACTCGTCAACGATGGTCACTTCATCATCCTTGACGATGTAGTGATGCTCACGATGGAAGAGCTCCTTCGCCTTGATGGCGTTGTTCAGGTAGTGGACGAGCTGCTGGTTCTCGCCTTCGTACATGTGTTCAACGCCCATCCACTTCTCGACCTTAGCAATGCCCTCTTCATTGACGCCAATGCGGCGCTCCTTCTCCTCCACGACATAGTCAACGTCGCGCTCGAGGCGCTCGGCGATTTTCGCAAAGGTATAGTAGAGCTCCGTCGGCTTGCCCGAAGGGCCGGAGATAATCAGCGGGGTACGGGCTTCGTCGATCAAAATCGAGTCGGCTTCGTCGACGATCGCGTAGTGGAACTCGCGGTGCACCATGTCATGCGGATACATGGCCATGTTGTCACGCAGGTAGTCGAAGCCGAATTCGTTGTTGGTACCGTACGTAATGTCGCAGGCATAGGCCTCGCGGCGCTGACCGGAAGTCAGGCCATGCACAATCAGACCCGTGGTCATGCCCAGGGCCTTATAAATGCGGCCAATGTCTTCCTTGCCCACGCGGGCTAGGTAGTCGTTCACCGTAACGAGGTGGCAGCCGCGGCCGGTCAGGGCGTTCAGGTAGAGCGGCAGCGACGCGACCGTGGTCTTGCCTTCACCGGTCTTCATTTCGGCGATGTTGCCTTCATGAAGCACCATGCCGCCGATGAGCTGCACGTCGAAGTGACGGCGACCGGTGGTGCGCACGGAGGCTTCGCGGACAACGGCAAACGCCTCGGGCAGCAGCTGCTCGAGGGTTTCACCGTTCCCGTAGCGTTCCTTAAACTCAATCGTTTTGCGGGCCAGGTCAGCATCAGACAGCTTCTGCATTTCCGGTTCCAGGTTGTTGATGATCGCCACCGTTTTCCGATGACGGTTGACGACTTTTTCGCTGTAATTGCCGAAAAGGCCGGTCAGAAACTTAAGTGCCACCAGTCACACCTTCTTTGGCTGGGCTGCCGAATGGGTCGGCGCATTAGAAATACCCGGTTGCTATCTAAGAGTCTTTCTGACCGGGTATGGGTTCGCACATCAGGGTCCGTATCCGCGATATTTTAACACGATCAAGTCGGACAGGCAACGCGGCACCTGCGACTTGCCAGAACAGGCAACCAAGTCCAACGGTCATTTCGGTGCGTGCGGGCCCTTCACCTGACTGACCCTGGGCCCGCCCCGGGCTGCAATCGCGCGGTCCGCCAGAATCCAGAGGCCCCCTGAAACAATCGAATGCCCGCCCAGCAGCACGGGAATCCGGCACTCCAGCGCCGCCTCCGTGAACTCCCGCACCCACGGGTCTTCGATCAGGTCGACACGACCGAGATCAGAATGATACCTGTCCCAATCCGAGACCCGCCGCCCCCGGTTCGCAAAGGCGACCCGCGTATCGAAGAAGACCGCCTGACAGATCGACTCCAGGTGCCGGAAGAACTGGCGCGGCCCCATCTGGTCGATCATATCGCCCACGATCGATAGGACCTTGCCCTCTTCCTCCCGCCGCAGCGCCTTCATGCCGCGCTCCTCGGATATGATTCGCAGGCGTACCCGCAAATTGCGGTTAAAGTGATCGATAATCGGCGTGCCAACACGCCCAATCAAGGCCACTTCTGGCAGGTCGGTCGACAGCACATCGGCGACACGTTTGACCCGGTCAACCGGCCAGGTAATCGCCTTCAGCGCCGCCAGCGCCCTCGGCCCCGCCAGGCCCGACAGCCCAAGAATCAGGAAATCCGTCGGTGTGTCGAGGTCAAAATGAATGCCCGCCGAGTTGGGAATCAGGATTTTCTCCATGCCGGCTTCTTTGAGCAGCCAGCCCAGGAAGTTATCGCTAATGGGTGGCTCAATGCGCTGAATGTACTCGGCGGGGTTCCAAGCCAGCAGGTCGACGGACTGAAGGTTATTGACCACCACGCAGGGCGGGTGCTTCTCCATCGTCTCAAGAATCCAGGAAATCTCCGCCTGGGAGATCAACGGCAGAGCGGCGCCGCTGCAGTATAGGATTCCCTCGGCCTTCAACTCTCCTATCACGCGCTGGAGCGTCCGGCCGAAATGGAAAGGTCGGGCGTCCCGGGTATCCCAGGTGCGGGCGCCGAGCCGCTCGGCAGCAGCCGCCAGCGCCGGGTAGTTGGTCGCAAGCACCACCTCTTCGAGCCCGGCCGCTATGTACTTTTCGACCGTATCCAGCGTAATCGCGTGACGGAGGCCCGTAATGGTCTCCTGCAGTTCGTTTTGCGGGGACTCGCCCCCCTCAAAGATCACGGCAGCTCTATGCAACGAAGTGAGCCTCCTCCGAAAAGTGGCGAGAATTCCAGGCCCTAAAACATCTTAGTATTCCATTACGACGCTCCGATCCCCTTTACCGTGCCCAGAAAAGAGCGTTTCCCGCAAAATGAAAGGCCCGTGGCGCATAGCCACGGGCCGTAGTACTCAGTTAAAACTCGGGCTCCAGCAAACCGTAGTTGCCATCCTTCCGGCGATACAGCACGCTCACCCGATCGGTGTCGGCGTTGGCAAATACGAAGAAGTCATGCGAGAGCAGGTTCATCTGCACGATCGCTTCGTCGACCGACAGGGGCTTCACGGCAAACTTCTTGGTTTTCACCAGCATGCCCTCATGCTCAGCAGGAAGCTCCACTTCGGAAATGCCGTTCTCCCGGCCACGCTTCTTGAAGCGGGCCTTATACTTCATGAGCTGCTTCTCCAGCTTCTCAGAAACGAGGTCGATGGATGCGTACATATCGCCCGTGGACTCCTCGCCACGGAGCAGCAAACCATTCAAGGCGGCGGTTACCTCCACAATGTGCCGCCCACGCTCGGTGTACAGGTTGACCTGTGCGTTCATTGGCTGATCAATGAACTTCTCGAGCTTGCCGATCTTCTTCTCCACGTACTCACGAAGGGCGTTGGTAATCTCGATGTTCTTACCGCGCACAGAAAGTTGCATACGGCCAACTCCTTCCTACCGCAGGGGATTCCCCACGAATCCGCTCGGTGCTCAATGATTCAAGCACCGTAACAAGATTCCCTGCTTTCCAATACCATTCTACCCCGCGGAGAGGGGGATTCAGTATGGCTATTCGGACAGAAAAAGGCGCCGATTCCCATCGGCGCCTCGGGTTTGCAACCTAGTTTTTGAGCCGTGGATCCAACGCATCGCGCAGGCCGTCGCCCAGCAGGTTCAGCGCCAGGATCATCAGCGTAATGGCCAGCCCAGGGTAGTACACCAGGTAGGCCGAGTCGTGGAAGTACTCCCTGGCCCGGGCGATCATCAGCCCCAGCTCAGGCGTGGGCAGCTTGGCGCCCAGGCCCAGAAAGCTCAGGCCGGCCGTCTCCAGCACCGCCTCTGACGTGCCCAGCGTCGCCCGCACCAGCAGCGGTGCAAAGATATTTGGCAGCACATGGCGCCAGAGCAGCCTGGCCTGCGAGGCGCCAAGGGCGCCCGCAGCTAGCACGTAGTCATTCTCCTTGACGGAGAGAACTGCGCCCCGTGTAATGCGTGCATACGTGGGAATCGACACAATACCCACGGCGATAATCGCCTTATCCAGCCCCTGCCCCAGGCCGATCACAATCGCCAGGGCCAGCAGGAACGCCGGGAACGCCAACAGGATATCCATGACCCGCATAATCGCCGTATCGACCCAGCCGCCCTTGAAGCCAGCCAGGGCGCCCAGCGTCACGCCAAAGCTCAGCCCGATGGCCACTGAAATCAGGCCGACCACCAGCGAGAGCCGTAGGCCAAAGAGCGTGCGGGTAAATACGTCCCGCCCCTGCTCGTCGGTCCCGAAAATGTGCTCGCCACCAGGCTTGAGCAGCGTCTTGGCGTAGTCGCCCAGCTCCGGATTGTGCGGCGTCAGTACCGGCGCCAGCACGGCGGCAAGAATCAACAGAAGTAGAATCGCCAGTCCGACCATGGCCGCCTTATGCCGCCACAGCCGACGCATCAAGGTCCGCGACGGAGAAGCCGCGGCCGTCTGTCCAACAGTTGCTGCCACGCTGCTTCCCTCCTATGCGTACTTGATGCGGGGGTCAAAGAAGGCGTACATGACGTCCACGACCAGGTTGGCCAGCACAAATAGCGTCGCCACGAGAATGACGACCCCCTGCACTAGCGGCAGGTCCTGCGCTTCCACTGCGCTGATGGTAAGGGTGCCCAGACCCGGCCAGGTAAAGACCGACTCGGTCAGCAGGGCGCCGCCCAGCAGGCCGCCGAACTGCAGGCCAATGACCGTAATGATGGGGATCATCGCGTTCTTCAGCGCATGCTTGAAAATCACCACGCGCTGCGACAGGCCCTTGGCCTTCGCTGTGCGGATGTAATCCTGCCGCACGACCTCCAGCATGGTCGCCCGGGTCATACGGGCTAGAAGGGCCGTTGTAGCCCCTGCCAGCACCACTGCCGGCATCATGATGTGCTTTGCAAGATCCCAGAAGTAAGCCCATTTGCCGGTGAAGAAGGCGTAGGTCAGATAGAAATTGGTCGGCGGATGGAATTCGTTGAGCAGGGCCGCACTCATGCGCCCGTTAATGGGCAGCCAGCCCAGCTTCACCGAGAATATCGAAATAAAGAACAGACCGAGCACGAAAACCGGAATCGAAACGGCCAGCAACGCCGCAGTCATGCTCAGGTAATCCAGCAAGGTATACGGCTTGACGGCGGAAATGACGCCGACCAGAATACCCAACACCACGGTGATCGTCATGGCAATCACCGTCAGTTCAACGGTATGGGGAAACTTCTGGGCAATCTCCGCCGACACAGGGGTCTTGCGCATCCAGCTGTCGCCGAGGTCCCCCTGAACCGCATGACCAAGGTACCGGGCGTACTGCACCAGCAGAGGGTCGTTCAGACCGAGAGACTCGCGCAGCGCCTCCCGCTGGTCCTCCGAACCATGCAACCCAAGAATGACCTGCGTCGGGTCCGATGTGAAGTGGAAAATCAGAAAGACCAGCAGCGTGATCCCGAGCAACACCGGGATTAGCTGCAACAACCTCTTTGCGATGTAGCGTGTCATCCTTGCATCGCCCCTCTGTTTCTCTACATAAAGCGTGCAACGAGGGGAGCCCGAGGCGGGCCCCCCTCGCATCCATACACGCCTACTTCGTAATGTAGCCGAGCTTCGCCATCAGTTCCTTGCCCTTGGCGGCGTTGTAGGGCAGTGCCTGACCGTAGTTACCGGACTTGCCGGTCAGAGCCTCCATAGACTTCTGCATAAAGGGCGGCACGTAGGTGGTGGCCGGGGTGGCGGTCTCCTGGTACAGGGCCTTCACCATGGCGTTCCGGTCCACGAGCTGGACGATCGCCTGGCGCAGCTCCTTGTTGTCGAACGGCGGCCGGTCGGTCCGGAAGCCCATGTAGGAGATGTTCATGCCTTCCTTCTGCATGAGCACGGCACCAGCGCCAACCCGCTTGACGTCGGCCGGAGCGATGCCGTCGATTGCATCAACTTCGCCCTTGATGACGGCGTCAACCCGCAGGCTGCCTTCCTTGATGACCTTGAAGATCACCGTGTCAACCTTGGGCTGGGCATCCTTGTTCCAGTAGTTCGGGTTCTTCTCAAGCACGATCTGCTGGTCCTTCGCCCAGGACTTGAAGACGAAGGGACCGGTGCCAACCGGGTTCTCGGCGAACTTGTCGCCGTACTTCTGGTGGGCGGTGGGCGAAACGATCGGCGAAGCCAGGCCCATGGCCAGGTTGGCCAGGAACGGTGCCACCGGCTCCTTCAGGGTGATAACCACCTGGTAGTCGCCCTTGGCCTCAATCTTCTCGACGGCGCCAAACGTGAAGCTGGCGTACGGCATCTCCTCGGTCTTGCCCTTCATCAGGCGCTCGATGGAGTACTTGACCGCTTCCGCGTTGAACGGGGTGCCGTCATGGAACTTGATATCCTTCTTCAGGTTGATCGTATAGACCTTACCGTCAGCGCTGATCTGCGGCAGGCCATCGGCCAGCTGCGGAATGACATCGGTGTTCTCGGGCTTGTAGGTGTACAGGCCCTCGTAGATCTGCTGGACCACCTGGGAGCTGGCGCCGTCCTCGATGACGGCGGGGTCAAGCGCGATGGAGTCGCCGCCGCGGCCAAAGATGAACTCCTTCTTGCCCTCAACCGCAACCTTGCGCAGGTCGAGCATGCCGGTGGGATGGATGTACATGCCCGAGACCTTCTTGGTATGAGCCATGTAGTCGTTGCCGTAGGAGATGGGAATCCAGACCGCATCTTCGGAGATGAGCTTCTGGACCTCCAGGTAAGCCTCGGCGCGGGCCTTCGGATCGGCGGTCTGCTGGGCCTTGATCAACAACTCGTCAACCTTGGGGTTCTTGTAGTTGGCGTTGTTGAGGCCGCCATCGGTCTGGCTGCTGTGGAAGAAGGTGTACAGGAAGTTGTCAACGTCGCCGTTGTCGCCAATCCAGCCGAGCAGGAAGGCGTCGCCCTCTTGCTTCACACGGACAGCTTCCAGGTGCTCAGCCCAGGGCAGCGCCTTGACGTTGACCTTAATGCCGGCCTTGAGCAGCTCCTGCTGAATGCCTTCCGCCAGCCGCTCCTTGACCGTGTTATACGGACGGTCGCGGGTATAGGCCATGAGCGTGAACTCAAACTGCTTGGTGGGCTGGGTGGTGCCGGCATCCGGAGTCGTGGGTTTCGTTTCGGTCTCCTTGGGCTTGGAGCAGCCCGCCAGTGCCAAGGCAAGCAATAGGATAGCCGTAAGCACCAGCGCAAAGGATCTGCGAGTCCTCCGCATATGTTTCTCCCCCTCTGTATGTTACCGGAACGTAATATGTAAAGGCATTCTGCCTATACACCATAATCCATATGGTCTCTATTTTCGCGGTGATACTAATAGTTCGTTGGATTCTCACAAACTCCTGCTGCCGAAAACTGTATGCGCTATCCTCACAATCCACAACAGGGACGGCCAATACCCTGTGGATAATGTGGATATCTTTGTTGATAAGCCATGGGACAAGGATCGCGGGTGGGGACAATCTGTGGACGCGCCTGGGCATAAGAAAAACCCGGAGCATGCGCTCCGGGCGGGCTAACGGTTCTTATCCACAAAGCGCGCCGCTTGCATGAGCGGCGAACCGCTGCTGCTGCGCCGGTAGGCCGAAATTCCGGCCCGGGTCTGGCTCCCTTCCTGCAGCACCGAGCGGGTGGAGGCCAGGGCGGAGTCAAGCACGGCCGAAATCTTCGCATCAAGTTCGGCGGACCGGGTCAGCAACTGGCGGGCTGCTACCTGCTGGGCAGTGCTAAGGCGGAGCGAGTCGGGGGGCAGTGCGTCCACCTGATCGATGACCGCCTGCCGCCGGCCAAGACACTCATTCAGGGCGTCCCAATCCTGTTGGTTCGCCGTCGCCTCGGCTTCCTCAGACAACGTTTTCAGGTCCTTCAGGTGGGCAAGGTAGACCTCTGCACCGGTCAAGCCGCAGCGCCTCCCTTTATCCGCGTGTGTTCAGGGCCACACTGGCGGCACCAGCGGCGGTCGCGGCCTTGCGCTGCTGCATCGCGATGGTCGCCCAGGCATCAGCGCAAGCGCGCACCATGCCCAGCACCTCGTCGATCTTGCTCGTGTCACGCCGAATCTGGGCCTGGAGCAACCACTGAATCCAGAAGTCGTAGAGGCGGGCCAGGTTTTCGGCCACCTCGCCGGCCCCGCGGTTCAACGACGAAGCCAGCTCCACAATAATATCCTGGGCCCGGCCTAACGCTTCGCTGACGTCCTTCCCTTCCTGCAGGCCTACCTTGGCCTGCTCCAGGAAGCGAATAGCGCCATCGTAAAGCATCACCACCAGTTGCTCAGGCGGTGCGGTCTGAATGGCGGTCTGCCGGTACTGGTCAAATGCGCTGCTCATGCAGATTCTCCCTTACCGATCACTGGTTTTGTGAGAAGCCACCCAGACTCTTGATCTGTTGGGACATCCAGTTCCCCTGGTTTTGCAGGGTCGACATTGACTTTTCCAGGTTGAGGAATTGGGCACGAAGCCGCTCCTCACGCTTGGGCAGAATCTCTTCTTCCCACCGCTTAATCTCGTCCTTGAGCAGTTTGACGCCCTTATCAATCGCGTCCGCCCGCCCTTGGAGAATGCCACCGGTTTTCGTGTAGTTATCCAGGTAGGTGCGGGCCCTTACGGCAACGCCTTGCTTGTCGCCATCGTTCATGGTAAACAGATCGCGCAGGGCATTGGGATTCGCCTCAAGCGCCTTGGTGAGTTTATCCTGATCCAACGTCAGCTTGCCGGTATAGGCCGTATCCTTGGCATACCCCTGCGAGGTGATTCCCACGATTCCCAGGCTGTCATAAGCGGCGGGCTGGCCGCTCACCGGGTCGATCAAGACCCGACGAATGCCGTCGCGCAGGTCATTGATGCGCGGGTCACCCAACAGAATGCCGGCCTTTTTCGTCTCGCTGTCGTAGCTTGTTTTCTCGTTGATAAAGTCAATAACAGTGTTGTACTGATCGACAACCTTCTTGACGGCGTCGACCACCTTTTGGGTGTCCTTGCTCACCGTCACGGTGGCGTTGCCTGTCTTGGTGAGCGTGAACGTAGTACCGCCGACGGCGTCCTTCACGGTGTTTTGCGCAAAGGTGATGACCGAACCGTTTACCTTCATGCTGCCATCAGCTGCGGTGGCGACCTTGGTTGCCGAGGCGCTGGTCAGCTTAAGGTCGGCTGCAACGGTGCCACCGTCGTCCACCAACGAAAAATCCGCTGCCGCACCGGTGTTGCCCTTCAGGACAAGCCGATAGTCGCCCGGGTTCACCTGCGACACACTCGCGGTAAAGCCCAGGTCGGCGCTGTTATCGTTAATGGTCTTGACGATGTCGTTCAGTGAATCGGTGGCCACAATCGTAAAGGTCTTGCCATCCTTAGGGCCGCCGGAGACCTTAATCTTGCCGGACAGGTTGAGGTCTGACTCCGGATCTGCGACGGGTTTGGCGGTCCCGCCTCCATCCACCATGAGCCCGGATTGCCAGGTCGTTGCTGCGGCAAGGGCAGTCACTTCAACAGCGTAGCTGCCCACTTGCGCCGTAGAGCGGGTCTCGGTAATCGCTACAACCGATGCATCCGAACTGGAAGACCTGCGCGCTGAGTAATCCGAAGCAGCAAGGTTGCCCAGCTCTTCGATCCGCTTCTGCAGCGTCATAACGCGCTGATTCAGGTCGCGCCAGGCGTTGGCCTGGTTGGTCTGGGTGTCACGTTTTGTGGTGAGGGCCGTCAACGGCCGCTTCTCCAGCGTCATCAGGGTCTTGATCAGGTTATCGGTATCCAGGCCGCTGGCCAGCCCCGGGATTTTCAGGAGTCCCATCGTGCCACCCTCCTCTTTGTTTAGAACTTCAGGTCAATCAGAAGGCCAAGGGCGTCCTCCATCCGCTGGTAGGCGTCGAGGAACTTCTCGGGCGGAATCTCGCGCACAACCTGACCCGAGTTCATGTCGATTACCCGGATCACGATCTGGTTTCCCTGGCCCATCTGGAAGCGCAGGGATTGGTTGAAAACCTGTGCCGTCTGGTTGACCTTGTCCACAACCTTGGCCAGTTCGCCCGGCTGCAGTTCGATCACCTTGTCGCCCAGGTCGACGGTCAGCGGACCTGTCTCGACCTTCGGGGGGGCCGGCATGACCGGTGCCGGAACAGGGGCCTGAGATTCGGCGCCAGGGTTCTGCGCTACCGTCATGGACACGATAGGCGTAGGCGTTACACTTGCACGGATTCGCACGACCCTAAACCTCCCTTAGGCGAGAACGGGGCCAACCTGGGAAACAGGTTGGCCCCCACCGCTTACTGCTAAGACGAAATTACCGGAGCAGCGACAGGACGGCCTGGTTCTTCTGGTTGGCCTGTGCCAGCATGGCCGTGCCGGACTGCATCAGAATCTGCGCCTTCGTGAACTGGGTCATTTCCAGCGCCATGTCCACGTCGCGGATGCGGGACTCGGAAGCGGTCAGGTTCTCGGAGACCACCGACAGGTTGTTGATCGTGTGATCAAGCCGGTTGGTGATGGCGCCGAGCTGCGACCGCTGGTAGGAGACCTTGCCGATGGCGGCGTCGATGGAGGCGATGGCCTTCTGGGCGCCTTCGACGGAGCTGACGTTCAGGCCGGCGTAGGCCTGGGCGTTCAGCTGCTTGGCACCGCCGGAGAAGGAGGCGGCGTCGGCATGCTGCTCCAGGTTGTTAATGCTGATGATGGCGCGCTGGCCAACAGAAGCCAGAACAGGAACAGTCGCCACATCAACCTTGACAGTACGCTTCGTGGTGGTGTCACCGATTTCGACCACGCCGGTGCCCGAGAGGACCTTGGCAGCGCCGATGGCGACGCCGTTGGAATCCTGCAGCTGGATGGTGTTGGTTGCGGTGATGGCCACCCGGTAATCGCCGGACTTCAGGCCAGTGCCAACGGCCTTGACACCCTTGTTGGCGGCCAGCAGGTTGGAGGCAGCGTCCAGGGAGACCTGGCCGACGACCGACTGGACGGTCAGGTTATCGGTCACCACCGAGCTACCGCCACCGCTGGTGGGTAGGTTAGACTTCAGGGTGATTTCCACGGTCTGCGCGGTGTTCTTGTCGCCAAGAACGAGGGGCTTGGTAACGTCGACCTTCGGGTCGTTCAGGTCGATGAAGGCGCCAATGTCCTTGCCAGTGGCGGAATCGACCAGCTTGAGGTGCTGGTTGGAGGTGTCGTACTGAACCTGGAAGGAACCGGCGGTCAGTCCGGCGCCCATCTCACCGATCTTGCTGACGATCCGGGAACCGCCGTTATTGAACGTGGTGTTCGAGTCGGCGGCAGGGTCGGTGGCAGCCAAGGTGACCGAAATGGTCTCACCGGTGGTGGTATCGCCAAGCGTCACAGGAGTGGCGGAACCCCACTGGGCAGCGCCAATGGTCGCACCGTTGCCAACCTTGCTCCAGGTGGCGCCGCCGTCGCTGGAAGCCTGCAGTTCGAGGGCGTCAGTGGCGTTGGTGAAGTTCACCCGGTACTGCTTGTTGCCATCGAAACCGTTGCCAGCGGCGTTAATCGCGGTGACCGAGCCACCCAGCGCCACGGTGTTGATCATCTCGCCATTGTCGACGGTGCCGGTCAGCACGTCGCGGGAGATGCCGAGGCTCTCAGCGTCCATGGCGCCGATACCGAAGGTAACGGTCTGGCCGCCGTTCGGGCCGATCTGCAGGGAGATGTCGCGAATGCCGCTGGCCTGCAGCGAGCCGTCAATCAGGTCCATGCCGTTGAACTGGGTGGCGTTGGTGATACGGGTAACTTCCTTCGCCAGGTTGTCCATTTCGGTCTGGATCTGCTTGCGGTCTTCGGGCTGCAGGGTGCCGTTGGCGGACTGAACGGCCAACTCACGCATGCGGTGCAGCATGTTGTGAACTTCGGTCAGGGAGCCTTCAGCGGTCTGCAGGAGGCTGATGCCGTCCTGGGCGTTCTTCACAGCCTGGTTCAGGCCCTTGATCTGAGCCCGCATGTTCTCCGAAATGGCCAGGCCGGCGACGTCGTCGCCTGCACGGTTGATCCGGAAGCCGGAAGACAGGCGCTCCAGGTTTTTGCCCATGGCGCCGTCGGTGCTGGTCAGGTTACGCCACGCGTTCAGAGAGCTAACGTTCGTGTTAATCCGCATTCAAAGGTCTCCTCCTTGATATTCTTGGAACCGCTTGGCATCCTTGCCGAGCGCTGAGACGAAGGGGTAGTGCAGTTGAGGCGGAGGGAGGCCGGCATCTCTCTCCGCCCAAGAGACCTCTCCACTTCCCTTATCGAGGAGGAAGACCTGGAGGTTAAGGCTCACCAAACACCGTATTCGCCGCCCAAGCCCGCCCAGGCCGTAAGATCGCCTCTTTCTTCCCGATTGCTCTTTCAGACGCAGTTTTTTGCAAATATCACTACTCGGCGAGGAAAGTGAAAGAGCACCACTCCCTGGGGAATGGTGCTCTTGGTGGTAGAAGCGATTACCGGAGCAGCGACAGGACAGCCTGGTTCTTCTGGTTGGCCTGGGCCAGCATGGCCGTACCGGACTGCATCAGAATCTGCGCCTTCGTGAACTGGGTCATTTCCAGCGCCATGTCCACGTCGCGAATGCGGGACTCAGAAGCCGTCAGGTTCTCGGAGACCACCGACAGGTTGTTGATCGTGTGATCGAGCCGGTTGGTGATGGCGCCAAGCTGCGACCGCTGGTAGGAGACCTTGCCGATGGCGGCGTCGATGGCAGCAATGGCCTTCTGAGCGCCTTCGACCGAGCTGACGTTCAGACCGGCATAGGCCTGAGCGTTGAGCTGCTTGGCACCACCGTTGAAGGAGGCGGCGTCGGCATGCTGCTCAAGGTTGTTGACCGAGATGATCGCCGTACCCGCAGCGGCCGGAACTGCTTGGAGGTTCACCGTGACAGTCCGGTTTGTGCTCTTGTCGCCAATCTCCAGCTTGCCGGCAGCGGTAGCGGTGACGGCATTACCGATGGCAACGTTGTTCATATCGAACAACTGGACCGCACCGGCCGCGGTGGTGACAACCTTGTAAGAATCAGACTTCAGCCCGGTCCCGACGGACATGACACCATTCTGATTGGCCAGCAGGTTCGTGGTGGCATCGTCCTTCGTGACCTTGCCGACGACGGACTCAATGGTCAGCTTGTCGTTAACGACGCCGCCCGAAGTGGGCAGGCTGGCGTTCAGGGTAATCTCAACGGTCTTGGCGGTGTTCTTGTCGCCAAGCGCAAGCGCCTTGGTCTTGTCGACCTTCGGATCGTTCAGGTCGATAAAGGCGCCGACATCCTTCCAGGAGCTGCTGCTTGTATCGTACTCCTGAAGCTGGAGGTGCTGGTTGGAGGTATCGTAGTTGACTCGGAAATCACCGGCGGTCAGGCCGGCGCCCATCTCGCCAACCTTGCCGACAATCTGGGCACGAGTGGTGACATCAGTGATGGTCACGTTCGCTGCAGCACCAGGGGCTGCAGCCGTCGTGATGGTGATCGTCTCGTCGCCGGAACCAAGGGTGACCGTTGCGCCAGCAGCGGCGACGGTGTAAGACGAACCAACGCTGGTCCAGGTGGTGCCACCGTCGGACGAGGACTGCAGCGAAAGGGCGTTGCCGGCAGTAATGCTGAACCGGTAGTCCTTGGCGGCATCCAGTCCCGAGCCATACGCACCGACGGAAGCGACGCCCACGGTACCAAGTCCGGCCGGGTTGGCGAGGAACCGCTCGCCGTTGTCGACGGTGCCGATCAGCACGTCGCGGGCGATGCCCAGGGACTCAGCGTCCATGGCGCCAATGCCGAAGGTAACGGTCTGGCCGCCGTTCGGGCCGATCTGCAGGGAGACGTCGCGAATGCCGCTGGTCTGCAGCGAGCCGTCAATCAGGTCCATGCCGTTGAACTGGGTGGCGTTGGTGATACGGGTAACTTCCTTCGCCAGGTTGTCCATTTCGGTCTGGATCTGCTTGCGGTCTTCGGGCTGCAGGGTGCCGTTGGCGGACTGAACGGCCAGCTCACGCATGCGGTGCAGCATGTTGTGAACTTCGGTCAGGGAGCCTTCAGCGGTCTGCAGGAGGCTGATGCCGTCCTGGGCGTTCTTCACAGCCTGGTTCAGACCCTTGATCTGAGCCCGCATGTTCTCCGAAATGGCCAGGCCGGCGACGTCGTCGCCTGCACGGTTGATCCGGAAGCCGGAAGACAGGCGCTCCAGGTTCTTGCCCATGGCGCCGTCGGTGCTGGTCAGGTTACGCCACGCGTTCAGAGAGCTAACGTTCGTGTTGATGCGCATACAATAATCTCCTCCTTGATATTCTTGGGGCCGCACGGCCTCCTTGCCGAGCGTTGGAAGAAAAGCGGTAGTACGTTTCGGGCGGAGGGAGGCCGGCGTCTCTCTCGACCCAAGAATTCTATCCACTTCATTTATCGAGAAGGAAGAAATGGAGGTTAAGGTTCGCCAACCACCGTATTCGTCGGCCAGGGGCGTCTACGCTGCGAAATCACCCTCTTTGTCCTGTTTCCTCTTTCGGACGCAGTTTTTTGCAAACCCCAATACTCGGCCAAGCATGTAAATGAGCACCACTCCCGGGGGAGTGGTGCTCTTGCTGGTAGAAGCGATTACCGGAGCAGCGACAGGACGGCCTGGTTCTTCTGGTTGGCCTGGGCCAGCATGGCCGTGCCGGACTGCATCAGAATCTGCGCCTTCGTGAACTGGGTCATTTCCAGCGCCATGTCCACGTCGCGAATGCGGGACTCGGAAGCGGTCAGGTTCTCGGAGACCACCGACAGGTTGTTGATCGTGTGATCAAGCCGGTTGGTGATGGCGCCGAGCTGCGACCGCTGGTAGGAGAC
>Ga0196970_1001423_pt1 | contig 16228 bp, 9 predicted proteins | sample S1v_513CmetaG_FD_148672 | JGI IMG/M metagenome (GOLD analysis project Ga0196970, IMG submission 148672) | Soil microbial communities from Anza Borrego desert, Southern California, United States - S1+v_5-13C | ecosystem: Environmental > Terrestrial > Soil > Desert | place: USA: California...
CCGCCTCCCACACGATCATGGAAACATGCTCGGCAAGACGGCGAATGGCTGCGCGCACGACGGAGCGGTCTTCCGAACCTGGCTGTTTCTGTGACGGGCGGTAACTGGCGTTCATGACCCGTATGTTACCACTTTGACACGATCTTAATATGGTGCGATGCAGCGGAACTTAGGAAGTCGCGCCGGCGTCGTAGCTTGGATTGCCCGAGAGAATTTCCATCATCCATCTACTTCCGGCTGGAAACATGAAACACCACCACACTCATGAACTGCGGCGCGACGAGATTCTCGCTCTGGCCCACCAGGCGAAACTGATGATTGTCGACGGCGAAATCTGCTACCTGAACGACATGGCGACGGAGAAGGAACTGGTCAATTTTGCGCGGATGATCGAGGCCAAGTTCGGCGAAAACAAGCAGGTCTGAACAAGCGGACCTAATACTCCGCCGTGCCCGTCGCCGGCCCGAGCAGCGTGCTGTTCTGCGCGTTGCGCGAACCCTCTGCGATTTCCTCGATCTCATTGAGCTCGATGAGCGCCATGACGAACACGCCGACCACGAGCGCGGCCATGAGCAGTGCGAGTGCCAGGATTATTGTTGTCACCATCGCTCCCCCCTCCTGCGAACTGTCCCCGATGAAGTTCATTTAAGCACCTCGTTTCCGGCCGGACTTGCGCACGATCAATGCCTGGTTGCGGTCCGACATTTTTTCCTCAAGGCATGAGATTAGGGCCGAGGGGAAGCACCCTATCGAACGTATAGAAAAAATCTCTGGAATTTTCTTTTGTGCGGGGCAACCAAAGTTGGGCTGCCCTGTCTATCAGCTTCTAACCAGCAACGTTGCGCGACACTGGACACCGTATCCGGGACACGCGCTCTCAATTGACCTCCCAAAGGACGAACGAATGCCAAGATGTTCCAAGGTGTATGAAGCCTTCAACAATGCTTATGTCGGCGCGGTATTGATGGTGCTGCTGGCGTTTGCCAGCGTCGCCGCCGTCGTATTCAAGCCCCTCGCGCTGCGCGACGCCAACCCGATCGTGCACTCCCAGGACATTTCCGAAATCACTCGCATCGCCGCCAACGCCGGCCGACTGGAATACCTGCTGGTGGCACAGCCGCTCTCCGATTTCCCTCGCTATGTATTCAAGTACAAGGATGCCGCGCAGATCAACGTGGTGAAGGTGCCCAGCACCTCGCACAGCAATCTCGAACGCGAAGTCCTGTTGAAGAACAGCATCCCCTACGCGATCGCCAACGCCGAGTACCTGGAAGCCAACAAGGAAATCCTCGAAGACAAGGAAACGAAGAACGGCTTCATGAACGAAGCCGGCGGCTTTCTTGTGCGTAATGCCGTCGGTATCGCGCTGCTGATCTTCCTCTTTGTCAGCCTGCGCAAGGGCCTGCCCGGCATGGGCATGGGCGGCGGCGCGTCTGTAGTCAAGCCGGAAAACCTCAAGGGCAGCATGGACGACCTGATCGGGATGGAAGACATCAAGCAGGAAGTCGCGCACCTGGAAGAAATGATCCGCAACCGTGACCTGTACCGCTCGCACAACATCGACAAGCCGTTCAACGTCATGCTGACCGGCCCGGCCGGCACCGGCAAGACCAAGCTCGCCGGCTACCTGGCCAAGAAGCTGGACATTCCGCTCATCCAGGCATCGGGTTCGGGCCTGGAATCCGGCCTCGTCGGCGGCGGCTCCAAGGCGCTCAACGCGATTTACAAAAAGGCATGCTCGATGGAGCGCTGCATCATCTTCCTGGATGAAGCGCAGAGCCTGTTCATGCCGCGCGGCCGCGGCGACAAGAAGTGGGACGACGACACCGCCAACACCCTGCTTTCCCTGCTCGACGGCATCAAGAGCGACAAGGGCGCCGGCGTGATCTGGGTCGTGGCCTCGAACTTCAACGATGCCACCACGCAGATGGATGAAGCGATGCTGCGCCGCTTCGCGGTGAAGATCAACTTCCGCCTGCCGAACAAGGCCGAGCGCCGCGAACTGCTGAACGTCTTCCTGGCGAAGAAAGATCCGGAGTGCGTGGACTGGGCGAATCTGAACCTCGACTATGCGGCCGAGATCACCGCCAACCTCAGCCCCGCGCTGCTGGAAAGCGTGGTCGACCGCGCCAGCATGATCGCCATCCAGGACAAGACCCTGATCACCACCGATGTCATGTTCCGCGCCTTCGAGCGCTCGATGATCGGCCTGACCGACCGTGCGACCACCGCCGAGCAGGACAAGAAGCGCGAGCGCGTGGCGCTGCACGAACTGGGCCACTTCTTCATGCAGATCGATCCCTACCTGCGCCAGGGCATGAGCTGGGAAGAAGTGAAGGCCAGGTCGCCCTTGCTGAAGATCAGCACCGAATCGGTGTCCAAGGTCGGCGCGCTGGGCTATGTGCTTTCTTCCTCGGAAGACGTGTCCCTGCAGACGCTGGAAGAAATGGAACAGGACGTGATCCAGCTTTACGGCGGCGTTGCAGCGGAAGAACTGTTCTACGGCGCGCGCGGCATTTCGACCGGCAGCCAGAACGATATCCAGAAGATCACCGCCAAGCTCGACCTGATGGTGAACCAGCTCTCCATGTACTCGCGCTCCAAGGTGGACTACACCCAGTTCAAGCGCGAAGGTTCGACCGAAGACGCGATGCGCCAGGTCGAAGCCAAGGCGGACGAGCTCTACACCGCGACGCTGGAAGCGATGCAGGCGTACAAGGATGTGATGTGGGCGCTGAAGGACACGCTGCTGGAGCGCTACGTGCTGTCCAAGGACGAGGTGTTCGAACTGCTGTCCGAGATGATGACGGTGCCGGCGCAGTCGAAGGCGGCCTGAGAACCCTGCCATCCACGCTGCAAGCCTCGGTGAGTCCGGGGCGACGAGATGTTCCCTCAACCCTATCGGCGGCTGCGCCGGTAGGGTTTTTTTGCGTCATTGCATTTTTTCCACGAGTGGACTAAGCTAGACTAAGTCAACAGGAAGGCAACCATGATAACCGTTAACATTCATGATGCAAAAACGAATTTCTCCAAGCTGATTGATGCAGTTGGCCAAGGGGAGGAAGTGATCATCGCGAAGGCCGGCACGCCTGCCGCCCGACTTATGCCCATTCAAGGCCAAAAGGTGGAACGGAAGCCGGGAGCACTGAAGGGGAAGATCCGGATCGCCGATGATTTCGATCATCCGCTGCCCGATGATCTGCAAGCTGCATTCGAGGGGAACTGATGCGGCTGTTACTCGATACCCATATTTACCTCTGGTGGCTGGCCGATCATCCCAGCCTGTCGGATCAGGCAAAGAGCAAGATCGCCAATGCGACGGAGATTTACGTAAGCAGCGCGTCCATTTGGGAGGCATCCATCAAGGCCGGCCTCGGGAAACTGGAGGTCGACATCGACGAGCTGGTTCTGCACATCGAGGCCAGCGGTTTCAGGGAACTGCCGATTTCAGCGCGGCACGCTGCCACAGTGCGCACCCTGCCTGCCTTGCACAATGACCCCTTCGATCGATTGCTTGTCGCTCAGGCAGTCTGTGAACCTTTGCGGCTACTTACGCACGACGACAAGCTGAAGGGATACTCCGAACTGGTTGATGTCATCTAAGGAAGTCCTCACGCTGCCTGCGCCTGCGCGACAGTATCGAAGCGTTCGCGCAGTTCCCGCGCCACGGGCAGCAAGCCTTCCGCCGACAAATCCGCCAGCAAGATCTTCGGCGACTTGTCGATCTCCGGATAGTTGCGCAGGATGGAACGGCGGTAGGTCGGATCGTAGTGGTTGCGCATCAGGCGCTCGAACAGCGCCGGCACTTCGCGCCGCGCGGCGAGGTCTTCCCAGACGGTGAATTCTTCGCCGCCGATCAGCGGCCGCAGGTAGGAAAGGCGCTCTATTAGCGCTCCCGGGTCCTGCTCGAAGTGGGCATAGTCCTCGCGCAGCAACTGCACGCGCTGCGGCATCGCGGCGTCCACCGCGATGGTCAGGCCGGAACGCATGGCGCCCAATAGCGCATCCGGCAGCTGCACCTTGCCGATCTTCTTGCTCTCCGATTCCACCCACACCGGCCGCGCCGGGTCGAACTCCTGCAGCTGGCGCAGCAAGAGACTGTCGAACATCTTCTGCGACGGCTGCTGCTTGCCGGGCACCGCGCCGATGATCGAACCGCGATGCGTGGCGATGCCTTCGAGATCGAGCACCTGCGCGCCCGCCTGGCGCAGGGCGCCCAGCAGGCGCGTCTTGCCGCACCCGGTGGGGCCGCTCACCACGATGTAGCGGAAGTTGGCCGGGTATGCGGCCATTTCCTCGTTCACCGAGCGCCGGTATGCCTTCCAGCCGCCCTTGAGCTTTTCCACGCGGTAGCCGATGGTGTCGAGCACATCGAACCAGACCTTGCTGCGCTTGCCGCCACGGAAGCAGTACACCAGAATGCGGCTCTTGGCGGGATACTTCGAGATGCATCGCTCGATGTGGCGAGCAATGTTCATCAGCGAGTATCGCGCGCCGAGCTGGTACGCGGCCAGCGGATCGGTGCGGTGCAGGGTGCCGACTTCGGCGAATTCGGCGTTGTCGACCACCGGCAGGTTGATCGCGCCGGGGATATGGTCTTCCTCGTATTCGCGCGGGCTGCGGGCGTCGATTATGAGGTCGTAGGAATCGAAATTTTGCATCCCCACATTGTACCCGGTGGGCCCGGCGCGGACCGCACTTCCATCCGTGCAATTGCCCCGGCGGTGTGACGAAAAACGGTTTCCGCGGTATTCTTTGCCCCTTCGCGTCCGGCCCGGACCATCTTCTTCCACACATGCCATGAACAAACCCGTCGAAAGCCCCCTCCGCCTGACCTCGTTCTCGCATGGAGGCGGTTGCGGCTGCAAGATTGCGCCCGGCGTGCTCGCCGACATCCTGAAGCAATCCCGCGGTTTTCCGATGCCCGGCGAGCTGCTCGTCGGCATCGAAACCTCCGACGATGCCGCCGTCTACAAGCTCAACGACGAACAGGCGCTGGTTGCCACCACCGACTTCTTCATGCCCATCGTCGACGATCCGTACGACTTCGGCCGCATCGCCGCCACCAATGCCATCTCCGATGTCTACGCGATGGGCGGCACGCCGATCATGGCGCTGGCACTGGTGGCGATGCCGGTCAACCAGTTGCCGGTCGAGGTGATCGGCAAGATCATCCAGGGCGGCGAGGCTGTGTGCGCGGAAGCGGGCATCCCGATCGCGGGCGGCCATACCATCGACTCTGTCGAGCCGATCTATGGCCTCGTCGTGATGGGCCTGGTGCATCCGGACAAGGTCAAGCGCAATGCCGGCGCCCGTCCCGGCGATACGCTCATCCTCGGCAAGCCGCTGGGTGTCGGCATCCTGTCGGCGGCCCTGAAAAAGAATGCGCTCGATGCCGCCGGGTACCGGGCGATGATCGACAACACAACCAAGCTCAACAAACCGGGCAAATCGCTGTCGGCCATGGCAGGCGTGCACGCGCTGACCGACGTCACCGGCTTCGGCCTGCTCGGACACGCGCTTGAACTGGCGCGCGGCGCCGGCGTGACCGTGCAGTTGGACCTCGGCAAGATCCCCCTCCTCCCCGGCGTGGAAGAACTGGCGGGACAAGGATTCATCACCGGCGCGTCCGCCCGCAACTGGGCGGGCTACGGCAATGACGTCGCGCTTCCCGCGGACATCACCCCGGTACGGCAAGCCTTGCTGACCGATCCGCAAACCTCCGGCGGACTGCTCGTGGCATGCGACGCCTCCTCGGCCGATGAAGTGCTGGCGCTCTTCCGCCGCGAGGGATTCGGCGATGCCGCCGTTGTCGGCACTGTCGTCGAAGGACCGGCCCAGGTCGTCGTCAAATCCTGATGTGAACAGGACGGGCACCCCTGCCCGTCCGTTGTGCACCGCACCATTTTCCGCCCGCCGGCGGCCTCCGCCTCCCTTCTCTCAATCGTGTAGGCGTCTGTCCTACAAGTGCTGGAAGCCGCACGCCTTAATGTTTCCGTACGGAAATCTTGTGTTGCATCTTCGGTTCTTCGGCAGAAACTTTCGATAAAAAATTACTATTTTGCAACGCAGCATATGTAATAGCTCGTTACAATTGACTCAAATCAACTGATTGCAGCCTTTCGCTTTACCCGCAGCCAGAAATCCGGTTGAGCCCGCTCTGGCTCGCCACTTCCAGAACAACGCCGACAACCCGACATGATCGCCACGCATCCTGCTGACACCCGCGCCGTCGCCCCGCCGCTCCCCCGCCTTCCCCGCTTGCTTTCCATGACTGCCGCTGTCGCCGCCGCCCTCGCGCTCGCGGCGTGCGGCACGGTACAGGTCCAGCCTCTCGGCACTGCCGACATCGCCCAGCAGTCTGCGCTCGACCGCGCGACAGCGCGCGAGGCCGTGCCGCCGATCAGCGGCGAGCTCTCGATGGACGAGGCGATCGCGCGGGCGCTGAAGTACAACCTCGACCGCCGCACGAAAATGATGGAAGAGGCGCTGGCGTTCAACCAGCTCGACACGGCCAACTGGGACATGCTGCCGAAGCTGACCGCCAATGCCGGCTACTCGACACGCGACAAGGACCTGATCACCCGCAGCGTCGATTCGGTGACCGGCCTGCCCTCGCTCGCCAATCCCTATATTTCGTCCGAACGCTCGCACGCTTCCTACGACCTCGGCCTGACGTGGAACATGCTCGATTTCGGGCTCAGCTACATCACCGCGAAACAGCAGGCCGACCGCGTGCTGATCGCTTCGGAGCGCCGGCGCAAGGCGATGCACACCCTCATCCAGGACGTGCGCTACGCGTTCTGGCGCACCGCCAGCGCGCAACGCCTGAAGGACGACGTGCGCAATGCGATTGCGCTGGCCGAAGATGCGCTGGAGGATGCGCGCAAGGCCGAGAGCGAGCGCCTGCGCAATCCGGTCGATGCGCTGCGCTACCAGCGCCAGTTGCTGGAAAACCTGCGTCTGCTGGAGAGCATCGAGCAGGAACTGTCGACGGGACGCATCGAGCTGGCCAACCTCGTCAATGCCCCGCTCGGACAAGACTTCCGCGTGCAGGAACCGAGCGACAAGGTCGACGCTTCGCTGCTGGAGGTTCCCGTCGAGCGCATGGAGCAGCTCGCGGTGGAACAGAACGCCGACCTGCGCGAGCATTTCTACAGTGCCCGCATCGCGGTCGAGGAAACGCGCCGTACCATGCTGCGCCTGTTCCCCAACCTGTCGTTCCGCACCACCGCGCACTACGACACCGACCGCTTCATGATCAACAACCGCTGGAACGACGCCGGCCTGCAGCTTTCCTACAACCTGCTGAACCTGTTGAGCGCGCCCTCGCAGAAGGCGCTCGCCGAGGCCGGCGTCAAGCTCGCCGACCAGCGCCGCGTGGCGGCGCAGATGGCAGTGCTGACGCAGGTGCACCTGTCGCGCCTGGCGTACACCATCGCCTACCGGCAATTCCTGCGCGCCGACGCCATCTGGCAAGCCGACGCGAAGATCTCCGCGCACATCCGAAATCGCGAATCGGCGGAGACGCAAAGCAAGCTGGAGCAGGTGGCCAACAGCACGACGGCCATCCTGAGCCTGCTGCGCCGCTACCAGTCGCTGTCGCAGCTGCAGGGCGCGGGCAGCAAGCTGCAGGCCACCATCGGCCTGGAGCCGGCGATCGGCAATACCGCCGACATCCCTCTCGACGAACTGACGAAGAAGGTGTCCGACGCCATCCGCGACTGGAGCAAGGAAGCGTTCAAGCCGTCGGCGCAGGCCCCCGTGGCGGACGAACTCGCACTCAGGATGACGATGGCGCCGGGCTGGCGCGTCGAGCCGGTACTGGCGTTGTCGGACAACCAGGAGAACTAGCCCATGCCCGTGTGCCAACAATTGCGGATGCTGGCCCTCGCGCTCGCCGGCCTCGGCGTGACAGCCGCTGCCCTTGCGCAGCAGGCGACGAAGGTGGCCGCGCCCGCTCCCCGTCCGGCACTGGAACGGCAGGACATCCGCGCGCAGCTTTCGCCACGCCGCTTCACCACGGTCGCCGCCGAGATCGGCGCCAAGATCAGCCGCCTGCCGGTGCAGGAAGGCGGCAGCTTCCGCGCCGGCCAGTTGCTGGTCGGCCTCGACTGCTCGCTGCAGCAGGCCCAACTGCAGAAAGCGCGCGCCGCGCTGTCGGCCGCGGAGCGCACCTTCGTCGCCAACAAGCGGCTCAACGAACTCAATTCCATCGGCAAGGTGGAACTCGACGTCTCCGAATCCGAAGTCTCCAAGGCGCGGGCGGAAGTGTCGCTGATGACGGTGTCGCTGGAGAAATGCCAGGTCGCCGCGCCCTTCGCCGGCCGCGTCGCCGAGCAGCGCGTGCGCGAGCAGCAATATGTGCAGCCCGGCCAGCCGCTGCTCGACATCATCGACGACAGCGTGCTCGAACTGGAATTCATCGTGCCTTCGCACTGGCTCGCCTGGATCAAGCCCGGCTACGCGTTCCAGGTGCGGATCGACGAGACCGGCAAGTCTTACCCGGCCAAGGTGCTGCGCCTCGGCGCGCGCGTGGACCCGGTCAGCCAGTCGGTCAAGACCGTCGCGGCAATCGACGGCAACTTCCGCGAACTGATGGCCGGCATGAGCGGCAAGGTCACGGTCGCGCCGCCTGTGGGACAAAACTAAGCACTTCCGCCCAGGAGCAAGAGCATGAAAACAACGCACAAGAATCGCAGCCGGCTCGTCACCGCGAAACCGAAGCCCCTGGCCCTGGAAGCACGCATCATGTTCGACGGCGCAGGCGTCGACGGTGCACTGGCCGCGCGCCAGGCAACCGATGCCGTGGCGCGGGAAGCCGTACGTGCCGAACAGCCGGCAAAACCCGCGGCGGAAGCACCGGCGCTTGAAGCCCCGGCTGCGCCGCGCGACCGCGCATCCTCCTCCCCTGACCTGTTCGCCGTGCCCGCCTCCAGCGGTGCACTAAAGGATGCCGCATCCACCGCCGCGCAGCACATCCGCGACTACCTGGCCGCCAATCCGGACGACGGCGCGCTGTTCAAGCTGTTCAACGGCGGCACCCGATCCGAGATGCCCTCGCAGGAGTGGCTGGAAACGGCACGCGCGCTGCGCCAGGACATCCTTGAAGGACGCAACGCGTTACAAGTCGTCGAAATCGGCGGCAGCGAGATCGGCGGCGGCTTCGCCGCCTTTTCCGCGAGCGGCCCCGGCGGCCGGGCGACGATCTTCGTCAACCGCGACTGGCTGGCATCGAACCCGGCGCCCGCGGCCCTCACCCGCGTGCTGGTCGAGGAATTCGGGCACGGCATCGACGCCGTACTCAACGCCGGCCGCGACACGCGCGGCGACGAGGGCGAAACCTTCGCGGCAGCAGTGATGCGCTTCGACCTGGGCGAAGGCGACCTGCTGCGCATTGCGGACGAGGACGATCGTTCCACCATCGTCGTCGACGGCAATGCCTACGAGGTCGAAGAAGCATCGTTCACCTTCGCCGGGGTCTACCAGGGCACGCCGAGTTCCTGGAGCCAGGAGGCCAACCAGATTGCCAATGTCACGACGGTCGTGGGCTCGCGCTTCAAGTTCACGTCGGCCGATCGGTCCGCCCCCTACTTTTCGGGCAACAATGTCGCCGGCACCCTGTCCTACGTCGACGGCAACGGGCAGACCAAATCGGTGGACGGCGTGATCAGCCGACTGTTCAAGACCAATGGCACCGTGCAGGCCCTGTTCTTCTATGCCTGGGGCAACAACACGACCATCGGCGATGGCGGCTCCGGCGGCGATGCGGCGGAGACCGCCTATCTGCTGGTCCTCGATCCGACGAAGTTCAGTGCCGGCGGCACCTACCGCACCAGTTCCGACCCGGTCGACACCGCAATCAACAAGCTGATCGTCCCGAACAGCGTACCGATCGCCGTCAACGATGCGGTATCGGTGCCGGAAGGCGGCAGCATTGGCGGCAACGTCCTCGCCAACGATACCGACGCCAACTTCGACGCACTAACTGTCACCGGCTTCAAGATCGGCTCGGCGGCGGGCACGCTCAACCAGGACAATGCGATCGCAGGCGTCGGAACGCTGCGGTTGAACGGCGACGGCAGCTATACCTTCACACCGGCGTCCGGCTACACCGGGCCGGTTCCGGTCATCACCTACACCGTGTCCGACGGCCAGGCTGCGTCCTCCGGCAGGCTGACAATCACCATCACGCCCGTCAACGATGCCCCTTCCGGCGCAGACAAGACCATCACGCTGTCTGAAGATTACAGCTACACCTTCGCTGCATCCGATTTCGGCTTCAGCGACGCCAACGACAATCCGGCCAACTCCCTGCTTTCGGTCAGGATCGCCAGCCTGCCCGCCGCCGGCACGCTGAAACTGAACGGCGTCGCGGTAACGCTGAACCAGGAGATTGCCGCCGCCGACCTTGCCAAGCTGGTCTACACCCCTGCAGCAAACGCCCACGGCACCTCCTACGCCGCGTTCAGCTTCCATGTGCGCGATAACGGCGGCACCGCGAACGGCGGTGCCGATACCGATCCGACGGCGAGGACGATTACCTTCAACGTGACGGCGCAGAACGACGCTCCTGTCGGCGTGGCGGATGCGGCAACGGCTAAGGAAGCCGGCGGCACGAACAATGGCACCGCCGGCGAGAACCCAGCCGGCAACGTGCTCGGCAACGATACCGACGCCGACTCCGGCGACACCAGGACGATTACAGCGGCTTCGAGCGCCGCCCAGTCCAGCACGAACGTCGCAACGAACACGACGATCATCGGCCTGTACGGCACGCTGACGATCAGCGACGACGGCAGCTACAGTTACGCGGTCGACAACGACAATGCAACTGTGCAGGCACTGCGGACGTCGTCGAACACCTTGGCCGAGACCTTCAGCTACACGTTGCGCGACGCCGGCGGCCTGTCGTCCTCGGCCACGCTCACGGTAACGATCCAGGGCGCGAACGACAATCCGGGCGCGGTCAACGATACCAGCACGGCCAAGGTGCACCTGTCGGGCGGCTACGATCCGGGCGTGAATGCGAGCGGCAACGTGCTCGCCAATGACGCGGACGTGGATGGCAACGGCGAGACCAAGAGCTTCACCGGTTTTACCTCCACCTTCACCGGGCAAGGCATGACGAGCTCGGGGACGAGCTACACCGGTACCGTGATTACCGTCGCATCGGTTGCCGGCATTGTGGCGGAAAACATGGGCACCAACGGCTCCGAAAAGGGTGACCGTCTGTATATCAACAACGTCGAGACGGCTTTCTATGTCAAGAGCGTCAACACGGCGACCAAGGAAGTAACGCTGTACAGCAGCAATTCGGCGAATGTGACCGTCAACAACGGCGACACCCTCACCTTCAAGGCAACAAAGCCGAACGGCGACGTCGAGCCGAACGGTGCGCACGACACCACTACGGCTGTCGTCGGCCAGTCAGCCAGCAGCACCCTGGCGATTTCGTCAGGCATGTCCAAGATCCAGACCGGCATGACCGTCAGCGGCACCGGCATCCCGAATGGCACGACGGTCACCGCGATCGATGCGGCGAACTCGAAGATCACGCTGAGCAATGCCGTGATGCTGTCCTCTTCGACAGCGCTCACCTTCACGCAGACACAGACTTCCGGCACCTTCGAGGGCCAGTACGGCTCCCTGTCGCTGCAAAGCTCCGGCGCCTACACCTATACGCCGTACACCGACCTCAGCAGCATCCCCCTCGGCTCCAGCGCCAACGAAACCTTTACCTACAGCATCGTTGACGCCGCCGGCGCGCAAAGCACGGCGACCCTGACCATCACCGTGCTCGGCTCGGTCAACCTCGACCCGACTGCGAAAGCAGACGTCCGCAGCGTGACGGAAGCCGCCGACAGCGCCGCGCCTTCCGTGATCAACGGCAATGCCCTCGGTGCAGCCGGCGCGGAAAGCGGCGACGTGGCCGACACCACGCCCTCTGGCACCACGCCGCTCAACATCGTGCACGCCTGGCTGTCCGGCGCGGGCAGCGAAACGGCCGTGACGAGCAACACTGGCATCCCCGGCCTGTACGGCAGCCTGACGATCAGCGCCGACGGGAGCTACAGCTATTCGCTCGACAACACGAATGCGAAGGTGAATGCCCTCGCGAACGGCCAAAGCCTCACCGAGACCTTCTTCTACCGCGTGCAGAACGCGTCCGGCAAGCAGAGCGTCGCCAGCATCACGGTCACCATCAACGGCGCGAACGATTCCCCGGCCGGCGTGAACGACACCGCTTCCGCAATCGAGGCAGGCGGCGTCGCCAATGCAGGTGCCGGCTTCAATCCGAGCGGCAAGGTGCTGTCCAACGATACCGATGTCGAAGGCAACAGTCTTTCCGTCTCGGCTATCGCCGGCGGCACGGTCGGCGGCACGACGGCGGGAAGTTACGGCTCGCTCATCCTCAATGCCGACGGCAGCTACACCTATAGCCTCAGCAACGGTCACGCCGATGTCGAAGCACTCGGCCCCGGCGGCACGCTGACCGACACCTTCACCTACACCGTCAGCGACGGCAATGGCGGCACGTCGACAGCCACGCTGACCGTGACCATCCACGGCGCCAACGACGCGCCGGTCAACAGTTTGCCGTCCAGCACACCCACCGTTGCCGAAGGCAATCCGCTCGCGCTTACCGGCATCACGGTGGCCGACGCGGACGACACCACTCTGACCGTCCAGCTGACGGTCGTGAACGGCACGGTCACCATCGGCAACCTGAACGGTGCGAGCAAGACCGGCGGCGACAACGGATCGTCGACCCTCACGCTCAACGGCACCAAGGCACAGCTCAACGCCGCGCTGGCCACCTTGCAATACCAGGGCGCCGCGGAATTCAGCGGCACCGACACGCTCACGGTGACGACGACCGATACGGCGGGCCTGTCCGACGTGGACACGCTTGGCATCAGCATCACGCCCGACGACAGGCCGGTGACTGTCCAGGGCAGCATTGTCAACGAAGCCTCGCCCTACGCCTTCTTCAAGGTGGGCGGCGCCGCCGGCCAGAAAGTCTCGCTCGCGCTTTCGACGACAGGAACCGGCGCCGGGCATGCAGACAGCGGCACCGACTTCGCACCAGGCATGGAGTATTTCGACGGCGCCGCCTGGCAGACCTATACCGGCGGCTACGTCTCCATCGCGTCCGACGGCACTCTGCTCGTGCGCGTTGCCGTCCTCAACGACGGCACCCACGAAGGCGCGGAAACCTTCCGTCTCACCGCCGCCAACAAGAACGGCACGGCGGCCGCCGCCAACTCCACGATCAAGGATGACGGCACCGGCAGCGTCTTCCTCGACACCAACACCACCGGCACGCCGAACGTGCCGGGCGATGCCGGTCACCCGGCCTACCTCGACGACGACCGTGCCTTGGCCGTCGACAGCATCACCATCAACGAGGCATCGCCTTACGCCGTCTTTACCGTCTCGGGCAGCGCCGGCCAGATCGTCGGCCTGTCGCTCACCGGCGGCACCGCCGTCGTCGGCACGGATACCGGCACCACGCTTCAATATTTCGACGGAGCGGACTGGCAGAATTACGATGGCAATTCGGTCACGATGACTGCATCCACGCTGCTGGTGCGCACGCAAGTCAAGCAGGACACGAACTACGAAGGTTCCGAAACTTTCGGCCTTGTCGCCACCAACCTCGGCGGCGGCGACCCGGCGCTGGGCATCGCCACCATCGTCGACGACGGCACGGGAACCATCCATACCGGTGCAATCAGCGGCGGCGCTCCCGTCACTTCGGGCAGCGGCCTCGACGACGACCGTACGCTGGAGGTTGCCGGCACCACCGTCAACGAAGCGTCACCCTATGCCATCTTCACGGTGACCGGCAATACCGGCGAGCAGGTTGCGCTGGCACTGCACAACGACAGCGCCGGCGGCACGGTTCCCGGCCAGGCGAACATCGACGCGTCGCAAGTCCTGCAGGTCTGGACCGGCACGCGATGGGAAAACTACGACAGCCAGTACCTGCCGGCCATCCAGTCGGGCGGCAAGCTGCTCGTGCGCGTGAACATTTCGGCCGAGCACGACGGCGCCTACGAAGGGGCGGAAGATTTCCGCCTCACCGCCACCTTTAGCAGCGGCGACACGACCCGCAGCGCAACGGGAACGATGCGCATCATCGACGACGGCACCGGCACGAAGCATCCGGGCACCGTCACCACCGTGACGCAAACCGCCAACAACGTCACCACCGTCGTGAGCAGCACGCCGGATGCATCCGCCAGCAGCCTGGACGACGATCGCGTGCTGACGGTCAGCAGCCCGATCGTCAACGAGGCATCCGGCTACGCCATCTTCACTGTCACCGGCACAGCCGGGCAGACCGCGGCGCTGCAGCTCATCGAACAGAGCGGCGCCGGTTACGCCGATATTCTCGAAACGCAGACACTGCAAGTCTGGGACGGCAGCAACTGGGTCGATTACACGACCGGAATCACCTTCCCCGCCGGCGGCACCGTCCTCGTGCGCGCCGAAATCTCCGCGGAAAAAGACACGGTGTTCGAAGGTGCCGAGACCTTCCAGCTGAAGGCGACCAGCACCTCGGGCAGTACCGCGCTCACGGCGACAGGGACGGCATCCATCAGAGACGACGGTACCGGCATCACCTATCCCGGCACGGTCACGAACGGCACGCCGGACACGGGCAGCACGAACCTCGACGACGACCGCGGCATCGTGGTCAGCAGCCCTGTCGTCAATGAAGGTTCCAGCTATGCGGTCGTCAGCGTCACCGGCGCGGCGGGCTACGCCGTATCGCTGCAGCTTGTGGAAGGCAGCGGAAGCGGTTTCGCCGACATCGACCAGAACCAGGTAATCAAGATCTGGTCGGGCAGCGCCTGGACCGACTACAGCGGCAGCGCGACCATCCCCGCAGGCGGCACCCTCCTCGTGCGCATCGATATCAGCGCCGAACAGGACACGCCCTATGAAGGCAGCGAGACTTTCCAGATCAAGGCGACCTACACCACCGGCAACGGCGGCAGTCACAGCGGAACGGTATCCATCATCGACGATGGTTCCGGCGTCAAGCACACCGGAACGGTAACAGGAACGGCACCGGACACCAGCACCACCGGCCTGGACGATGACCGCGTCGGCGCGCCGGTCCTCGGTGCCGACACTGCAACCGCCCGCGAAGCGGGCGGCACGAACAACGGCACCGCGGGCACCGACCCGAGCGGCAATGTGATGGGCAATGACAACGGCACCGGCATCACCGTGGTCAAGGCGCAGGCCGGCGGCTCGCTGGACGGCAGTGCATCGGCAGTGGCAGCATCGAGCACCTCGGCCGCCAACGGCACCGCGATCGAAGGCACCTACGGCACACTCGTCATCGGCGCGGATGGCAGCTACACCTACACCGTCAACAACAACCATGCGGACGTGCAGGCCCTCAACACCGGCGATGTTCTCAGCGATACCTTCAGCTACGAGGTGCGCGATACGGCCAACCAGACCTCGCGCACAACGCTGACGGTCAGCATCAACGGCGCCAACGATGCGCCGGTCGCCTCGTCGGCCGGCGACAAGTCCGCCACCGTCGGTTCGGCGATGACGCCGTTCAGCGTCGCCGCCTTCACCGATATCGACAGCAGCACGCTCAGCTACAGCGCGAAGCTCGCCGATGGCAACGCCCTGCCCGCCTGGCTGAACTTCAACAGCGCCACCCGCACCTTCAGCGGCACGCCCGCGTCCGGCGCCAACGGCACCTACAGCATCAGGATCACCGGCAGCGACGGCACACTGAGCAGCGATACCACGTTCACGCTGACCGTCCTCAATCCCGGCGCACCGGCGCAAACGGTGGCGATCACGTCGATGACGAAGGACACCGGCAGCTCGCCGACCGATTTCGTCACGTCGGACGGCACGGCGAACCGGACTGTCGGCGGCACCATCAGCGCGCCGCTGGGCGCCAATGAAGCCGTGCAGGTTTCCTTCGACGGTGGCCTGAGCTGGAGCACCGCCGTCACCAACGGCACGAACTGGACCATCAACGACCCGAACGCGCATGGCGGCGACTGGACGATCAAGGCGCGGGTAGTCAATACCGTGGCCAACCTCCAGGGAGCGACGGCAACGCAGGACGCAGTGCTGGACGCGGCCGCACCGGGCGCACCGACGGTCAACGGCCTCGTCACCGACAGCACCGCCCCGGTCCTGACCGGCAATGCCACGACCGGCAACGGCGAAACCCTCT
>Ga0196970_1001424_pt1 | contig 16213 bp, 12 predicted proteins | sample S1v_513CmetaG_FD_148672 | JGI IMG/M metagenome (GOLD analysis project Ga0196970, IMG submission 148672) | Soil microbial communities from Anza Borrego desert, Southern California, United States - S1+v_5-13C | ecosystem: Environmental > Terrestrial > Soil > Desert | place: USA: California...
GGAGAACAGGTTAAAGTTCCTGTATTCAACGAGCCTGACAATAAGAACGCCGTTGACATCGCAATGAAAGCCATAGCCCAGGCAAAAGAGAACGGTAACAAGGTTGTCATCATCGATACAGCAGGCCGACTGGCCATAGACGAAGTGATGATGAATGAGGTGGCAAATATCAAATCCGCGGTCAACCCACATGAGATCCTTTTTGTTGTCGACTCTATGACTGGTCAGGATGCAGTGAATACTGCTAAGGCGTTCAATGAAAAGCTTGACTTCACAGGTGTCGTATTAACGAAGCTTGACGGTGATACTCGTGGTGGTGCTGCTCTATCCATAAAGTACACAGTTGACAAACCGATCAAGTTTGTCAGCATGGGTGAAAAGCTCGACACGCTGGATGTTTTTTATCCCGAGAGAATGGCTCAGCGTATATTGGGGATGGGTGATATCACAACGCTGGTTGAGCGTGCCCAGGCGCAGTTCGATGAGGTGCAGGCTAAGAAGCTGGAGAAGAAGATCCGGCAGAATAAGTTTGACTTTGAAGATTTCATCGAGCAATTGCAGCAGATTAAGAAAATGGGTAATCTCAAGGATCTTTTGGCTATGATTCCTGGTATCGGGAAGGCAATGAAAGATATTGATATATCTGATGACGCCTTCAAAGGCATTGAAGCTATTATCGGGTCCATGACACCATACGAGCGTCAGAATCCAGACGAAATCGACAGTAGCCGCAGGAAACGTATCGCAAAGGGTGCTGGAAAGGATATTTCTGAGGTTAATGCTTTTATGAAACAATTCGAACAAATGCGCCAGATGATGGGGCAAATGGGCAAAATGAAAGGTATGATGCCTGGAATGGGTATGGGTATGCCGTTCGGCAAGCGGTAGAGGCTGTAGATAGACTATATATAAAGCATAAAAACATTTAATAATTAGGGTGCATCGTTTTCAGAATTTGGTTATCTTTGCATTCCGAAAAAACTTTTTTAAACACAAATAATTTCTATTATTTATGTCAGTTAAGATCCGCTTACAGCGTCATGGCTCTAAAAAGCGTCCTTTTTACTTTATCGTAGTGGCTAACAGCACTGCGCCACGTGATGGCAAATTCATTGAAAAGCTTGGTACCTACAACCCACTTTCAATTCCTGCTACTGTTCGTTTGAACCGTGAGCGTTCACTGCATTGGTTACAGAAAGGAGCTCAGCCAACTAACACTTGCCGCCGCATTCTTTCTTTCAAGGGTGTATTGTACCTGAAACATCTAATGCGTGGCGTCACCCTTGGTCTGTTTGATGAGAAGACCGCATGGGAAAAATTTGAGAACTGGAATGGTGAGCACGAAGAGATTGTAGCTCGTCGTCAGGAAACACATCGTAAGCACAAACAAGAGAAGCGCCACGCAGTTGTGAGCGAGTCTGTTCGCCGTGTTGAAGAGAAGAACGCCGCAAGGGCCGCTGCAGCAACTCCACAAGATGAGGCTACAGAAGAAACCGGTGGTGAGGAAACAGCAAATGAAGAGACAGCGTCTGCTTCAGCAGAGAACGAATAAGATCAATCTTACTTTTAATAGAAAAGCAACGTTCATTGAGCGTTGCTTTTTTTATTTAAGCTCATTAGATTCGGAGCACGTCTTTTAACATCTCTCCTATGATTTACGGAGTTTGTACACGTAATGGTGCATCATTGTAGGGAAGGGTCGCACTTCTCCCTGAAATTCGATCTCTAGACCTTGCTTTTCAAACTCCTTCAGGTAGTGACTGTGGTAACGGAAATTCAGTGGCACAGGTACTCCCTCTTTCATCTTGTTCAGCAACCAGTCTTCCACTGAAATATAAATTTTGTCAAGCAGGTTTATTGCCATCTCCTCTACTAATATCACCGCGCCTCCTTTTTTAACCACTCGCTTCAGCTCCGTCAGGAAATACTCAGGGTCTGGAGTGTGATGGAGTGTTGCCAGCGCTATTACAATATCAAAGCTGTTCTCCTCGAAAGGAAGTGCTTTTGTAGTACTGATGATAAACTCCAGCCTTTTGTCTTGTAGTATATCGTCACTAAGGTTCTGGTCTCTGATTATGTCTACACCTGTTACCTTGATATTTGGTCGATGATTAAGTAGTTGAATTACTGTAAACATATTGCCACATCCAAAATCCAGTACATGCGATCCATCTGGTATCAGCGGCGCCAGGTATTGAGCAAATGTAATAGAACGTTGTCGGGTGAGCTTCTTATAGATTGGCAAGTTGGCCAGGAACATAGAACAGCGCGGTCTCGGTTGCTTAAAAGTGGTAAAGATAATCTTTGTCAGATATTTATCGACAAGCGTTTAATTCTCTCGGATAACCTTATAATTCTTTTATTTTTACGCTCTTCTAAAGGCAATCAATTCTTTATGCAGCAGTCGCTTGTACAATCTTCTGAGTCCAGGTATTGGAAGCTCTCCTTTTACATCCTCAGTATCCTCATACTTGTTATTATGCCGCTCATCAGTCGCGACTATGGACAGAGCGGTGACGAATGGCTGCAGATAGAATATGGACAGCATATCTGGAACTATTTTGTAAATGGTGACCCTCAGGCGCTTAATTATGACAGCATGAGCCTGCAGTACCAGGGACAACAGTTCTATGGTGGCTTTTTCGATTTTCTTACAGAGGTGCTGCACCAGTGGTTCCCCTCAATTCCACTTTTACTGCTAAGGCATTTTTTTAATGCCCTGATGGGTGCATTGATGATGATGTTCACCGGCATGTTCGTATTCCGACTCAGCAAAAGCTGGCGACTTGCGGTAATAGCTTTACTGTTCATCATCTTTTCTCCGCGCATCTTTGGCGAGAGCATGAATAACCCTAAAGATATTCCGCTGGGTTGCGGATTCATCATAGGCGTTTACTACTGGTTAGCTTTCCTTCAGGAGTTCCCCAGGCGTATGTGGCGCTATGCCATTGGTATAGCTATCGGCTTTGGTATTGCGTTCGGTGTCCGCTCTGCTGGTGGTATCCTTCAGATCGGCTTCTTCGGCGTAATGTCGCTGCTGTACTATTTTACTAACAAAGAATTCCAGGCGCAGCTAAAGGCAGATAGCAATAAGTTGCTGAAGAAGGGTATCCTTGTTCTCGTAGTTGCTGTTGTCTCCGGCTATATAATAGCGCTGCTAACATGGCCCTGGGGCTTACAAGCTCCACTCACACATCCTTTGGAGTCCCTCAAGGAGATGACCAATCGTAGCGTTACCCTGAGAGTTTTCTTCGAAGGAGTATACAGACCAAATAGTCATCAGCCTTGGTATTACGAGTTAAAGTGGATCATTATCTCTAATCCTTTAGTCGTTATTGCTGGGGTGCTTTTATTTCTGGTCTTGATGGCTCGTGCCAGAAAGGTCTATGGTACTTTCACCGTCGCATTTCTAATTTTCGCCGCGTTCTTTACGCCTTTTTATATGATATATAAGAAGTCGAGTGTACATGATACCTGGCGTCACCTGTTCTTCATTTATCCATTCTGGGTGTCCATGGCAGCGCTGGGATGGCCGTTAATTCTGGGTTTCTTTAAGAGTGAGAAGCTCAGATGGCTTCCTTATGCTATTGCCATAGCAGGACTTCTTCCTGCTATAGTCTGGACGGTAAAATCACATCCTAACCAATACGTCTATTTCAATGAACTTGTTGGAGGTGTTCAGGGCGCCCATGGTTATTACGACACGGACTATTATCAAAATAGCGCCCTTCAGGATGCAAAGTGGATCATCAAGAACGCGAAGCCGATACCCGGCAGAAAGATTGTGGTGGCCTCTAATATGCTTGGGTTCGATAAGTACTTCGCTAAAGACACTAACTGGATATCATGGTACTACGTCCGCTACAATGATAGGCATCATAAAGAATGGGACTATTATGTCACCTATTCACGTTATATATCGCCTGAGCAATTACAAAATGATAAATGGCCGCCTGCCAACGCAGTTCACCTGGTTCAGGTAAACGGTGTCACACTGTCCGCTGTTCTGGAAAGGAAGAGTACTGCTGGTATACCCGCATATGACGCGCTTCAGAAGAATGATTTTGCTACTGCTGTTCAAAAATACAGCGAGTACGTAGCTGCTGATCCTTACGATGAGAACGCGTTGGCAAATTATGGTATCGCGCTGGCTTCAATTGGTCAACTTGACCACGGGATTAATGTTTTGAACCAGGCGATCCAGCTCGATCCTGGTCGTGCCGATTTTTATCAGATTCTGGCAAGCATCCACAATGCTAAAGGGGACAAGCAAAACGCACAACAGGCGGCAAATGCCGCTAATGCAATAATGATCAGGGAGCAGGAACTCGCACAATAAGGGGGATTTTAATTCGTCTACCAAACCTAGTTTGTCATACGATCGTCTGATTCATTAGACGCTTCGTCGTATTTGAAAATATGACAAATGTCTAATTGGTATTACTTTATCTTTATTGTGATATAAAAGAAGTCCCATGAAGAAGTTCTCATTACTCCTCCTCCTTCTGGTTTCCGTAGTCATCTATTCCTGCACAAAGGAATCAGATATTGACGGTTCCGGTGTAGTGTATGTTGACGTACCTGCGAATGGTGCTGACTATTATGGTACAAATGCATCTGATCTCAACCAGAAGGCCACACTTGGTCGGGTACTCTTTTACGAGCGTCGCCTGTCGCTCAATAATTCTGTTGCTTGCGCAAGTTGTCACCAGCAAGACGCTGCCTTTTCAGATAAGGTAGCCCTGAGTCGTGGTTTCGAGAATCGCCTTACCCGTCGCAATTCCATGCCTATTCAGAATCTGGCTATGTCCTTTGGTGGAGTTGTCAATCAGTTTCAGCATAACGGCAGCTTCTTTTGGGATGCACGGGAGTCTAACCTCAATGACCTTATTGCAAGACCTATCACCAACCATGTTGAGATGGGCATTGACGATGTGTCTGTCATTCCTGATAAGTTGCAGGGTTTGCCTTATTATTCTGATCTATTTACCAAAGCATTTGGCTCACCGGAAATAACCATGGATAAGATCGCAGACGCAATGGCTACCTTTCTCCTGGCCATTCGGGCAGAGAACACAAAATTTGATCAGGTTTTTCAGGGCCGTGCCAGCTTCACCGCTTTGGAATTGGAAGGTCAGAATCTCTTTAACACCAAGTACAACTGCAACGGCTGCCATCAGCTTCACCCTATGGGCTATTCAAGCATGCAGTTTATCAACATCGGCCTTGACTTTCCAAACACAGATAAAGGTGTTGGTGAAATTATGAAGTTGCCACAATTTTCAGGTGCCTTCAAGATTCCTAATTTAAGGAACGTTGCGCGTACTGCACCCTATATGCACGACGGACGGTTTGTTACCCTGGAGGCCGTCCTCGACCACTATAGTCATGGAATCAAAAACGATCCTAATCTGGATATCAGGCTTCGTGGCGCGGATAATCAGCCAATGCGCATGAATATCTCAGCAAATGAGAAAACTGCCATTATCGCTTTCCTGAATACGCTTACCGACTATGATATGCTTACTGATGAAAAGTATAGCGATCCTTTTAAGGTAAAGTACCAATGATCGAAAATCGTTCACCTCTTTATAAATAGTTCGGCCAAAACAGTATTATTAGGTTCTGAAAACTAACCACAGATCCAGATGAAGAAACCCCTTCTAATGTTCCTTGCCACCATAGCGCTGGCGACAAGTACTTATGCCCAGGATGAAACAGAGATGAAGGAAAGGAAGCTGGAGCATCATGTTGGTGTTCAGATAAATGAGTTGCTTCGGCAGGTATTCAACCTCAGTGGTAATACTACCCCCGTGAATAATAATCCATACCTATTGGTTTATTCAGTCAACTCTGCCCGAAGTGGGTGGGGTGGCAGACTAGGTGTGGGCTATACCTACAGGTCCTTTATTGATGATGATGGCGTCAACAGACGGGAGACTGACATTAACAACATGCAACTGCGGCTTGGCGTAGAAAAGGCTTTTAAGCTGTCGGGAAGGTGGACTGCAGGTATTGGTCTGGACGGCGTGTACAGCATGAACGATGATCGTACGCGCAACGTCATCCGGGCGTTCGACACTACTACAACCATCACAAAAACTGACATCAGCAGTATAGGCGGCGGAGCCATGGGGTGGATTCGTTATCGTATTTCCGAAATGGTGGAGATCGGTACGGAGACCAGCTTCTACTATGTCACCGGCGATCAGAGGCAGGATGTATCCATAACCAAGAGAGACTTTAATGCTCCTGGTGATCCGCTTCGTACTACCATCTCTAAGATTGATAATAAGATTACGGAGGGCACCTTCCGGCTTCCTGTAGCTATCTACCTCTTTATTCGATTCTGATACAGCCACTGGCGCATACACTTTTTTGTGTTCAGATGTAATACTTGTTATCCACTCTGAAAACTATTCTTATTTTTGCGGCCACTGATTTATTTAACTGATAGAGATATATGGGTCGCATATTTGAAGTACGGAAATCCACAATGTTTGCCCGGTACGACCGGATGGCCAAACAGTTTTCCCGAATCGGTAAGGAAATAGCAATCGCAGTAAAGAAGGGTGGTCCTGACCCTAACACCAACCCGATGCTGCGCCGTATTATTCAGAATGCGAAGTCGGTGAACATGCCAAAGGACAGGATCGAAGCTGCGATCAAAAACGCCTTAGGCAAAGACACCACTAACTACGAAGAGGTATTGTATGAAGGGTATGCACCACATGGCATTGCACTACTCGTAGTTACAGCCACAGATAATACCACCAGGACAGTAGCAAACGTCAGGTCTCACTTCAATAAAGGCGGCGGCGCATTGGGCAATAGCGGTTCCGTAGGTTTTCTTTTCAAGCACCTTGGGGTTTTCAAGCTCAATCCCGAAGGGCTCAGTCAGGAAGACCTGGAACTGGAACTGATCGACGCTGGGCTGGAAGAGCTAGGAGAGGACAGCGATGGCAACCTGATCGTCCGTTGTGGGTTTAATGACTTCGGCAACATGCAGAAGGCTCTTGAAGAAAAAGGTATCACACCTATTTCCTCAGAGGTTGAATGGATTCCTGCCACCACGGTAGAGATAAGCGAAGAGCAGGCAGAAGACGTATTTAAACTTATTGAGCGCCTGGAGCAGGACGACGATGTTCAGAAGGTCTTTCATAATATGGGGTAACATCTCCAATCGATTTATCAAAGAGGCTGTATCGAAGTCCGGTATAGCCTCTTTCTGTTTTGGGACCTGACGGAGGCATCAGTCGCAACCCCCAAATCCATAGAAACCTTTGGAATTTGGAACTTAACCCTTTTGGAATTTCTATCTCCACAAGACAGTCGAATGCATCCCTTTGGAATTTGGGATTTGCCTTTTTGGAATTTCTATTTGCACAGGACAGTCGAATGCATCCCTTAGGAATTTGGGATTTGCCTTTTTGGAATTTCTATCTGCACAAGACAGTCGAATGCATCCCTTTGGAATTTGGGATTTGCCTGTTTGAATTTTCTATCTGCACAAGACAGTCGAATGCATCCCTTTGGAATTTGGGATTGCCTTTTTGGAATTTCTATCTGCACAAGACAGTCGAATGCATCCCTTTGGAATTTGGGATTTGCCCGTTTGGAATTTCTATCTCCACAAGATAGTCGAATGAATCCCTTTGGAATTTGGAACTTAACCTTTTGGAATTTCTATCTCCACAAGATAGTCGCATGCATCCCTTTGGAATTTGGGATTTGCCTTTTTGGAATTTTTTCTAACAGTCTATCAAAGAACTTCTTTTCCGGAAAATGTAAAATTACATCCACCTATTCCAGTCTTTCCGGAATTGTGAAAAGTTTTTTGAGATTCCATTGAGGCAGTGAAAAAGCAAATGCCTCCGGAAGGAGGCATTTGCTGGTTTTATGGAGATAGAGCCTGCCTATTTAGAGGCAACAGCCGCGCGTGGGGTCCACTTGATCACTTCATTTTTTATGGGGGTTACAGTCTTCAGGTACTGATAGATAGATGACAGATCCGACTCGCTCATCGAGCTGTACATCACCCAGGGCATTATAGTGTTGTAGTCAGTCATAGTCAGCTTGGGCGACACATATGCTGAATCCTGATATTGTTTGAAGGTACTTATGAACTTCTCTTTAGACCAGTAGCCAAGTCCCGATGCATCAGGAGATATGTTTGCTGATGTCAGTGTCCCTCCGGGAAGTTCAAATATCCGACCGCCACCAAACTCTGTACCGGCAATAAATTCACCTTTCTCAAACTTTGTATGGCAATCAGCACAGGCAGCTACCTTAACCAGGTATCCTCCGTAAGCCACGGAGTCGGATGGATCAGGCTTAGGTGCCGGTGCAGCCTTTGTAGGTATAGTATGAAGTATCACACTAAAGGGAAAGTCTACTTCCCTTTCTTTGATATCGTTTTTTACAGTTGGCAGAGAGCGGATATAAGCTATAATTGAGTACAAATCCTCATTGTCCATCTTGCCGTAGTTGTGGTAAGGCATCACAGGGAAGATCGCTTCATTATTTTTGTTCACACCAGTAGTTATTGCACGATATATCTCTCCATCCGTCCAGTTGCCTAAGCCATAAGGCGTAATGTTTTTTGAATAAAAGTTGCCTGGGAAACCCATGGTCTTGTCAAACACTTCACCGCCACCACCTTCTGTTCCAGCTACGAGTGGGCCGGCAAACTGGCTCCAGTCCCTCTTCGAGTGGCAGTCCATACATACCGCCACGGAATTGGCGAGGTATTTACCGCGCTCTACGCGCTCAGGGGTTACCTCTACCTTCAGGTCAGGTGCATCACCTACATTTGGCAACATTAGTTTTACGTAACCTATTCCGGCAAATATAATTACTACAAGTACTGTGATAGTGACGCCTAGCCACTTGAAAACTTTCTTCATGAGGGTCAATGTTTGAAACCTCTAAGATAATTGCTGATTTTTAATATTTATAACTTTCCCATGACATTATTTAATTATTAGTCCCTTAGGGCTTGTGGTACAATATTATAGGCGGTAGCAAAAATGGAAAGATGATCAGGAGATGGTGTATACTGATGGGGTTGATAGTGTTGCTTATGCCCGAAACGGCAGATGCGCAGAAGTCCAATGCAAAGAAGAAAAAGCAAAAGAGTAAAAACGAGGCGCCTGCTAACAAAAAGTCAGTTCCCCCGGCTGTAGGAGTCGGTAAAGATTATACTGGCAATAGCCACATCTACTACCCGGATTACTATGCCTTTTATGATCCAAACAGAGGTTATGTTTACTGGAATGTCCAGACCAACAACTGGACTACCTCACAGCAGGTACCCGCATTTATGAGCAATGTAGATATGAGGCGCACCAGGGTTCAGATTCTGAAAGGCCTAAGTCTCGACCTATATCCCGAACGCAATTATCCCAATTATATGAAGCTATACCCGGCTAAGCTTGACAACCCCGATGTCCCGGTACCCAATCACCGGCAGGGTCACAGGCAATAGGCAAGGAATTTTGGCTTAATACGATTATTAAATACTGCAGGGTTATGATACATTTATGCATCAAATAAATGTATGGTACTGCAAATCTTAAGTCATAAACCAACCAAGATTTTTGTCTTTCTGGTCTCGTTCTTTGTAGCTAATGCACTCATTGCTGAGTGCATTGGTGGTAAGCTCTTTTCACTGGAGAAAACACTTGGCTTTGAACCTGTCCCGTTCTCTCTACTTGGCGAGGATGGGCTCACGTTTACCCTCACCTGTGGTGTGCTCCTCTGGCCGCTCGAGTTCGTGATGACCGACATTGTAAATGAATTCTACGGCCCAAAGGCAGTGCGCCGCATATCCTATATTGCTATAGCTCTCATCAGCTATGCATTCGTTATGTTTTACATGGCCATAGGTATCCCCGCCGATACCAGTTTCTGGACAGGCAGCCGGTTAGCAGATGGCATACCTAATATGCAGCTTGCATTTGCAGGCATCTTCGGCCAAGGCATGTGGATCATCTTCGGTAGTCTTATAGCTTTTCTTGTAAGTCAGATTCTGGATGCATGGATCTTTCATAAGATCAAGAAGCGTACAGGCGAGAAGCACGTGTGGCTCCGTGCCACAGGTTCCACCATCGTCTCTCAGCTTGTGGATAGCTTTGTAGTGCTGTTTATTGCTTTCAAGATAGGGCAGGGGTGGTCTTACCAGCGGGTCATTGCTATCTGTCTGGTCAACTACTCTTATAAAGCCGCGATGGCATTTATCCTTACGCCCCTCATCTATCTCATCGAAAACCGGATCGAAGCCTACCTCGGTAAGGAAACTACCTTCAAAATGAAGCAGGCTGCTATGGGCAACGAATAGAACTAACCAAGCCTCAGCGGAAACTATCACTCGCCACATCACTCCACATCGTCATCGTGGCGATGAATAAAACTCCTGTAGTCCAATCGGTATGCCAAGATCTCCGATTTCAGCCTCGGCGGAAACTATAGTCCGCAATTCCTCTCGCGCCGCACCTTTTGGAATTTGGAATTTGCCCCTTTGGAATTTCTATACAAGAATTTGGCCCTTTGGAATTTCTATTCAGGAATTTGCCTCTTTGGAATTTCCTAGGCACATCCCCCAAAAGCAAATGCCCCGGCAAATACGTCCGGGGCACTATTTATTCCTATCTGTAAAATGGAAAGTCTTACTTAGCCTTAGGTATCTGGTTCTTTTGACTGAATCGATAGAATATAGAGAACTGATAAGATGGTGCCCTATACAATTGCCGCGATACTTTTTGAGCACCCTCACCTGATGCATTGTCCCAGAAGTTCCTTGTAGCCCTTAAGTCTAGCTGAATGGCTGGTGATAATTCATAAGCAACGCCCAGCAACCCGCCAAGTCCAAACCTCGACTTGAAATCATTGTAAGATATCGTCGGTCCAAATCTGAAGTTGGTTGGTCCGGGAGGCACTGGTGTAAAGCTGTTGTCTGGCGCGGGAAGGTCAATTTCCTCAGCATTTACGCGGAAGTTGTACGACAAATTCACACCCCCGAATATATTCAGACGTCCGGCCGCATACCTTAGTGCTATCGGCATTTCTATACTCTGTATAGTGGAGAATTTGAAGAAGTGCCTCACATCACCCTGCAATTGGCCGGTTGGCGACTGCTTTGTTGTTACGTAGTCGTCATTCACTATCGATCCATTGCTGAAACGGTGAACGTATTTGCCTTCTGTCATCACACTCCACTGGTCGCCAAAAGTCACCAGGCCAAATAATCCAAACTGCACACCGTTCAGGTTGTTCGAGCCCGACATATAGGACCCGCCTGCAGATATACCTGGGTAAAACTTAATCTGAGATAAACTGAACTTAACATCTCTCACCCTATCCTGAAAGCGCTGGGCATCCCACCTGCTGGTCTTGCGGCTGCTCACCTTCAGAGTAGATAATGCAACAAATTCCTGGCTTATAGCTGCGTCTGCTTTTGCTGCAGCCAGACTCACACCTGCTGCAGGCATTATCGGTGCTGTAGTGTTCTCAGCTCCTGCTGTCTCTGGCATAGGAGCGGTTTCTGAATTGGAAAGGGCTAAAGTTCTTTCCAGTGCGAAACGTTCAACGGAAATAGTATCCGTTATCAGCGTACGCGTTTTTGCGATAGGGTTAATTACAGAACGCTGTACGATGGTCATCTTTCGGAAGCTATCCTTGGGCAACGCAGGTTCCAGAGGGGCTGGCGTCTTTATCCGTGCAGTGCTGGTGTTGTCTGGCACTGAAGCATTAAATGTATTTGCCGGTTCTATGTTATTCTTGGCTATGAGGTCCTTGCCGGGTTGCTCTTCAGCAGTCTGTGCGCTCGTAGTGGCTAAGGTCTCCTTTTCACCATTTAATGTTTTGGGATCAGCCACGGGATTATTTACTTCCGTCCCACGGTTAGCTTTTGGTTCTTCAGGTCGGCTAGTGGACTTCGTTCCGGTTAGCGCTCCTGTCAGACCAGCAGGTTTCATGTCTGGGTTGGTGGGGCTATTTAGCTCTTGGTTTTTATCAGGACTCGAACTACGCTTCATCGACGCAGTAGCATCAGGCGCCTCACTGTTTCTGCGGCTCAGTTGCTGATTGACGGTCCTATGTGTCCGGGTTGTAGTTGTAGCTATTGAATTTTCAGTTGTCTCGTTGCTGGTATTTGCTGAGTGAACGTTTACTTCGTTTTCTGAAGCGCTCTTGCCAGGCACATCATTAGCCGCAATGTGTTTGTTGCCATTGGCCGTATATCCCGGTAGTGTTCCTTTCGGCGCTGCCTTTTCTGCCTCATTGCCGTTGTCAGCAAAGCGGGTAGAAGCAATTTGGTAGCCTCCCAGGGTAAGCGCAGAAAGCAATGCCACTCCGGTCATCAATCCCAGAGTCCTGCGCCAGTTGTGTCCCCCCGTAGGCGGTGCTACTGGCATCTTCTGGTCCAGCATCTCGCGCATTTGCATCCAGGAGCCGGGACGTTCCCGCTCCTCGCCGCCGCCGAGCCGCTGCCTTACCAGATCATCAATGTTTATCATGTTTTTATCCATCTGGATAAAATTTTATCGTTTTAAATGCAGATTCTGTCTTTCAATCTTCTCCTTCAATATGCGCCGTCCTTCCGACAGGTGCCATTTGGATGTCCCCTCACTTATGCCGAGGTTCTTTCCTATCTCCTTATGCGAAAACCCTTCCATCACATACATATTGAACACCGCCCTCGTAGCACCCGGCAAAGTCTGTACCAGTTCCAGCAGTTCGTTGTAATACAACTTGTCCGCATGGTCTTTATGTACATACTGGTCTTTCTCTACCAGTACTACTTTTTCGTTATACTTGATGTTTTGCTTTACGTAGTCAGAAACTGCGTGGAAAACTATCTTTCTAAGCCAGCCTTCAAAAGAACCTTGGAAGGTATACTGCTCCACTTTTTGGAAAGCGCGCAGAAACCCGTTGTTTAATACCTCTTCTGCCTGCATTTCCTGGTCTATATATCGTCTCACCAGCGCCATCATGCGCGGGTAGAACAGTTTATACATTTTTTCCTGAGCACTTCGTTCGTTACGAATGCACCCCTGGATGAGTTCCTGCAACTCACTTGTTTGACCTGGTACGCTATATGCCAAAGCTATAGGCAAGTAATGGGTAATTAAAGTTGTCCACGTATATAGACTGCATTGATAGCAAAAGAGTTGGGTAAAAATGCAGCTTTATTGCCTAAGTTAACAATTTTTATGCGTCTTTCCTGCCGCTTCAGAAGCTGCTCAGCAACACATTAATACTCGTTCTAATTCAGTTTACCCTTTGTCGCTTAATGTTGTTGTCACCTCCCCTGATAATTCACCCCCAATCTTTGAGTTATATTACGATTATTCGTTAACTTAACATCTCCTTTTCACCACCAAAATTTATTGTTATGAAGAAAGTACTTTGTCTCGTTCTTCTATTTGCCCTCTGCGCTGATGCATTTGCTCAAAATCGGCAAAGGTCTCTTAAAGTCCCCAAAGGTGAGAAAATGAAGAAGATCGGCAAATTCGCGCGGCCTCAAGGACCTCCGCCTACGCTTGATTTAGGGTTCAGGGTCACGCATAAGGACCTTTTTCACTATGGCAGCACAGCTTTTTCAGCTCCGCCTGGTACAGAAATCAGAACTGTGCAAAAGAAGCTCTCACCGTATGCACCTGGTAAGTTCTATTTACTGGTGCTCCTCACCGATAATGTCACTTATCAGGTCGAGGTCAAAGGCAATAATTCTTATGATGTTAAGAAGCTCGGCATAATCCCCATGGCACAGTACGAGTCCGGGCGTGTATTCATCGGCGATGATCTTTACGTGATGAGCGATGAAGCCGTATACATCTCCAGTGATACGCCCAATCATCAGATATGGGCAATTGATACTGCCGGCCTCAACGTGAATGGCATGTTCAACTTCTGTCGCGACATGGATATCGACACCACACAAAAGGTATGGCTGGCCACCGCTAATGGTATCTACTCTCAGCTTCTTGGCTCTACTCAGTGGGTTCACGAAGCCGCTTATAACGGTGGTGCGGTAGGCCCTACAAAGATTTTTGTCGATGGTATGCAGCGTATCTGGGTGGCTCAGTATTCCAATGTTTCTGTCAGTTCAGATGGGGGTGCGTCCTTCCAGACTGCACCCTCCGGCCTCAATGGCTTTGTCACCGATTTTGGTGATGATGCCTTCGGCAATATTTACATTATCACAGGTGACGATGAAGTGTACTATTCTCCTGGAGGAACTCAGCCTTTTACTCGCATCGACATGCCGATCGCCGGTAACTTTGCCCATTTTGGCGCTAGTACTCCTCGCTATAATGACATCACCGGAGACACACTTATTTATCTCTCTACCGAGGGTGGGGGATACATGAGTGCAGATCAGGGCGCCACATGGACAAACACCTCAGATGAGCTTGCCAACAAAGCCTACTCTGTAGCCGCCACGGCCGATCATCGGCTGCTTATGACCACCAGCCTCGGGCTCTACCGCAAGGAGTCTGCCGGTAACTGGTCTAAACTCCACCCATCAGGCGATACCGCACTTAGCGAAATGATGGTGTTCACTGACAACACAGGTACTATCTACCATACGGGTGAGGTTGCTTACTCCAACTCCAGTGCCGGAAACTTCCTCCTCGTCCGTAAGAGCACGGACAACGGAGATAGTTTTGTCCCGGATACTGCAGGCGCGGGTGCTTTGGGTGTAGTAATGAATCCCTTCTTTGTTGATGAAACCGGTGTACAGCACGCAGCGGCCGTGCCTTTTGTTTCAGGGGTGGGGCCTAAGCCAATGGTATGGAAAAAGGAACCTGGACAACCATGGGCAACAGACACAGCAGGGCTTTCATTTGTTACCAACCTCAACGCCATGGCAAGCTTCCGCTGTTTTGGGTCCGACAATGCAGGGAACGTATACGTGGTAGTCATAAACAATAATGACAACATGAACTATGTCTTCAAGCGCGCCGTGGGTGGCGGCTCCTGGTCTGCCGCAGGCACTCTGGGTGGTATAGTGATAGAAATCACCGGCAGGTCAGGCAAGCTCGTCGCAGCCACCAGCAACGGCGTTTACTATTACAACGCTGGCTCATGGTCGTTAGTTCCTGCTCCCTCCACCCTCAGCAATCCTCAGGCATGGACAGTCGCTGTCGCACCCTCAGGCATCGTGTGGGCATATTTTGAAGAGTTTGATGTTACCAACTTCCTTTCCCTTGGTAAGGGCATCTGGTACACCACGGATATGACCACGTGGCACTATCCTCAGCCAAATGTAGACACCGCCTTGTTCGCAAAGCTCATACCTGTCGGCGATTCTCTCTTTGCTCTGGATGGTAATTGGGAAGGTATCTACGTATTCGATACTTCCACCATCTTATCGGTCAACCCTTCGGAAACACCTCTGGAAGATCAGCAGGTGGTAGTAGTCCCCAATCCTTTCACAGATCAGACTTCCTTCAAGGTAATGCTCACAGCTCCCGCCATGGTAAGTGGAACAATTTATGACATACGTGGGGCAATTGTGAGTGAAATACCCGCACATCACAGACAGGCCGGATCCCAATATATCAGCACCTCTTTCCGGCAAGATCTCCCACCCGGTATGTATATCTACACTCTTAGGGTAAATGAGAAGGTCTTCCGCGGCAAGCTACTGAAGCAATAGCTCAGTAGTTCCCGCTATATCCTCAGGGCTGACCCATATCCAGGTCAGCCCTATTTGTTCGCGCCTGCATCACACCGACATATAACAAAAAACATAAAGGCACCTGGGATATCACCGGCTTTGCACTGGCTTTGCATTGGATATGCACCGAGATTCCACCAGTATTGCACTGTATGGCCGGAAGCTTTCTTTCATGGCTAAAGGGAAGACAATGTGATTCCCGCCAGCCAATTGAAGCCCGGCATCGGCCTCGCACGCACCACCTGGTACTCAGCATCCAGAATATTGTTTAGCTGCAGCGAAAAGCGCAGTGCAGTTGTCCACATGGAGAGGTTATAGCCTGCCTGCAGGTTGGCTGTATAATAAGCAGGTATTTGGTCCGTTTCATCTATGTTCACATAGCGGTGGCTGGTATAGGTGTAATTATAGTTCACATACAGCCCACGATAGGTGAAACCCACATTGGCTTGCCCATTCAGATGAGGTGTGTACGGTATCTGCTTTCCTCTGCTATTATCATTAGGCAGGTAACTGCTCATGGTTGTGGCC
>Ga0196970_1001425_pt1 | contig 16208 bp, 9 predicted proteins | sample S1v_513CmetaG_FD_148672 | JGI IMG/M metagenome (GOLD analysis project Ga0196970, IMG submission 148672) | Soil microbial communities from Anza Borrego desert, Southern California, United States - S1+v_5-13C | ecosystem: Environmental > Terrestrial > Soil > Desert | place: USA: California...
TGGAACAGTGCATTTTCTATTAAAAGATCAGGCTGGTAGAACTTCTCGTTATACAGAAGTGTTTAATGCTTGTATTTCAGGATTTGGCGCTGGGATAAAGCAGGGGATGATACATGAACCTGGTGCAGCTTATAGCCGCGAGGGAATTAGAATTGCGAACTATTCTACGATGCACTTACCTAAATTGCAAAAACCATTCACTGTTGGATTGCAAAATAGTAGCTCAATTGCATGTGATTCTAATTCAACCTTAACAGTTGCAGATTCTATTGGAGCTCAAAGTTCAGTTACGTTAGAAGGGGCTTTAAAATTTGAGATTCGTCCTATTGATTTTAAGAAAATTCCGGAAGATACCATTTTTACTCAAACAGAAAATCTTAGATATATTTTAAACATGCCGGGAATTCATAAGAGACAAGAATTTATAGACCATGGAACTCCGGTTGTTATTGGATTTCCTGTAAGGTTAATGCCTCCAGTTCTCTCTGATAGGATTTTATCCGAAAAAGAGATCCCTTTGACTTTTGAAGTGCAAAATGTAGTAGATACTCCTTTAGGAAGTAATGCCTCATCTAAAAGAGAGGTAAAGCTCCGATTGACTGATCTCTCTAGAAGTCATTCTATTACTTGGATGCAGGGGAATCGCTCTCACTGTTTAAATACTGTATATGAATACAGTTTTCCGGTTGTTCATACTTCTGAAAAGGTCAAGTTATTAGGACATTTGATCTTTCCTTCAACTATCCCAACCTATACGCCGATTCCATTTCGAGCGGAGCTTTTTTTGAGCGATGTTAGAGATCCCTCTCAGCTCAATCGAATTCAAACCGCTTGCTTTTCTGCTTTTGTTTCTCAATCATTTAAATTGGATCCAGAGGCTGATATTGTTCTTTGCGTGAATCGAGAAACACCTCAAGAAACTATCAATAGATGGCACAGTGAATTAGCAAGACTAAAGCTTAAATGTGTTTTATGGGATATATCTTTTTATAATGGTTTTAAATTTTCTCAAGTCGTGAATGGATCAGCTCTTAAAGAGCACTTAAAGGGTAAAGTAGCTGTCTTTTTCAATCATCCGTTTGCAGCAAGAGGAGATTCTATTCTTCCCACTTCGCTTCTAGAAACAAAAGACTTTTATGAAGGATTGCAGGAAACAGGAGCTTATATTTTAGGAGACAGCTCTTTTCCTCTTCCGATTCTTTCTCAAGAGCCGGAACAAACTTTCTCTTCAATAGAGGATTTCCTGAAACAACCGAACTTGACAACACCTGCTCGGATTACACTACAAGATAAGAGCTTTTTTAAGGCCAATCCAAAGCTCATTCATGAAAAAGCTAAAGAGTTACTCCAGACGTTAGCTTTAAGGCAGCCTGATAAACGTCATCACATTCATATAATTTCTGATATCAAAACGGTGAAACCTGGACTTAGAAAAACATACGAATTGGGTTCATATATTATTCACCAAGATAAGTCCTTTAATTTACTTCAGGGTTTTGGAAACACGCAATATAGGAGTTTTGATCTTTTCCAGGTCATCAAACTACTTCCTTATGAGAAAAAACTCGATTTGTTAAAAGCTTATGGGCCTGATCAAAAGATCCCTGGTTTCATTAAGCAAAGTATTCTAGCTGACCTAATTGAGGATCTATTGCCTTATTTTCGCTCTGATTCTTCAACCATTTTGTCTAAAGATGAGACCCAAAAATTATTGGAGAAGTTATCTTTTTTTAAAGCAGTCTCTTTCCCTTCCTATCTTGTAGAATCTTTGGTTCTTCCTTATGAGGAGTTATTGATGTGTATGAACGACAATTCTTCTCGCATCTTTAAGAAAAGATTCTCTACGATCGCTCAATCGGCTCAGATTCTTTTAAAACTGATTCGCTATACCCATGGGATTTCTGAAAAAGAGTATCAACAAGTGCTGAAAGAGATGAAAAAAGCTCATAGTCATTTGAATCTTGAAGAGGCTTTAAACAATATAATTAAGCCGCCTAGTTCTCAAACCACATGGTTTAAAAAAGGGGTAACATTGATTCAAACAGAAGGGAGACCCAATTCTAATGGAATCACTATGCAGGAAGGAAGTGCAATCATAGGATTCTAAGACCTCTACCCATTCTCTTCATACTTGAAATAAAAGCGTCAAAAATCGAGGGCCATAAATTGCAGTTTATTGATTATATGAAATTTATGGTCTTAAATTAATATCAATTTTTAGAATTCAAATATGAGTTTATTAATCTTATTCGATGTTAATTAAGTTGAATAAGAGATTTTTGTTGCAAGTTTTTGGGTGTAGTTCTTTTATCGTGTCCAAGGTATGCCATTAAAGAACCAAGAACAAAACCATGGCTTTTCAAACTCGATGAATAGGCACTTGGAATTAAGTATTTACTTCCAAAATTCCCCGGAGTTCGAATGTGCAAATAAGTTAGTACTCGATCTATTCTCTCTATTGATCTGAAAGTCGTAAGCCAATCTCCTTGTACACAAAGATGGGTGATATAGTCTTCAGCTTTCTTTAAAGATTCGTCTCCAATTAATGCTTGTAATCCAGCCCCAAGTTGAAGGGAATTAAAACAAATTGCTTTTAGGCCTTTCTTAAGAGCTACGTAAGAGGCGATAGAACCACCAAAGCATTGACCCACGAGAGTAATTTTTTTGCCTTTGAATCGATCTAACTCTAGAAGAGAGTTGATTGCTTGTTCTGCTTGGAGGTATACGTAAGGAACGCCTCCGGAAAGATTGATTAATTTTGCCGGATCTCTTTTTATACCATTAAAATAATCTCTAGCTTTTTCATTTTTTTCACTTCCTGCGCTAAAGAGTAATCCCGGTATGGCAATAAGTATTTCATTTTCTTTTTCTGCAAAAGAAATTTTTAAACCTGTGCTTTTGTCAAAATAACAGTAAGGGGTTGGCGTTAATTCTGAATGGATTAAATTCAAATCCTTTGGGAGTATTGGGGTCCATCCCAAAGGAAGTAAAAATTCCTCTGCATTTCCAGTAAATCCATAAGCTGCTGCAGAGATATAAGGAAGATAAGAAGCGGCCTCTTCTTGTGATAAAATGTTCTTAAATCCGAATTGATATTCGCACTGAAGCTTGCTTCCATAATATCTAGATAAAAGAGTCGGAAGAAAGGTAAAAGTTCTCCATACTGATTGAAAAATCCGAGATAATAAGTTATTATGGATTACCGTTGTTTTTTCAAATGATTTTTTGAAAGGTCTAATTGTAGAAATTTCTGTCATATTTAATTAAATTTTTTGTTTATCTTCTTATTGAAGTTTTGTTTTTGTTTTTAATTTAGTTTATTTGTTTTCGTTGATTTTTTGTTTTGTTTTTATTATATTAATTACCAAACGAAAAATCAAATGGTTTATTAATGGAAAGTAAAAATATTATTTTATTTCAGCCTATGCGGTCTACGTGGCATATATTTTGTGAGTTTCGAAATCGCCCTTTAATTGAAGAGGGATCTGCCGATACAAGAATTAAAAAACGAGTGGTATGGTTAGTTAATGAGTCTAAAAATCGACTCACAGAAGTTGCTTTAGTAGTGACCACTGTATTTAGTTTTCTTTACAGCTTGATCACCTATCCAATTCGAGTATATCAGAATAGGAAATTGGAACGGCTGGCTATTCAGTTAGATCTAGATCGATTTTCTCCTGAAGAACAAATAGAAGCAAGAAGAACGATTGAGGATTATTTTAAGAAACATGAAGAAGCATTTTCTTCTTTATCACTAGAAGAAAAGCAAACAATTTGTGAAAAAGTGCTTTCTCAATGCGCTCGTTCACAGAAAGTATATGGTCCTATTGTTAGAAATTGGGTGGATCATCTTCTGAAAATAGCCGATCAGGACGATAAAAAATTGGTATTTATGGCTCGCGATGGAATTCCCTTTTATCAGGTTGCTACCGAGTTAATGAAAAAGGATGAGTATAAAATTAAATTTCCTCAACTTGCACAAAAAGATAATCCTATTGTTTTAGGACATTTTTCAAGAAATGTAGTTACAGGTGCAAAAGAAAAACCAGATCTTTTTAAACGTTATGTAACAGAAACTCTTCAGATTAAAGAGGGTGAGTCTTGTATTTTTGTTGATATTGGTTTTTCTGGTTCTATGGTAGAGCCAATTCGAAAGCTTTTACCTGATAGAAAGATCGACTTTCATTTCCTTGTGGCGACAACGAATAAAGCGCAAGGATTTTTAGGTAATCCTCAAAAACCTCTTTCTAATTTATTAACAGCAGCGAATAACTTAGGGGTGCGTTGGGTTGAAGAATCTCACCACGGAAACCTTGCTAGCGCTCAAAAGTTGGTAGAGGGAGAGGATGGTCGTGTTTATTCGGATAATCTTTATCCGAAAAAGGTTCTATGTGAAGAAAAATTCTCTCTGCAGTACCTCCTTAGAAAATTTTGCTTGAAGGGAGTTGTTAAGTATGCGGTAAATCTTCCGTCTCTGTCGGAGCGAGAAGCAATGAAGGCTAAAGATGTGTTTAATGAGACAATTGGAGCTATTAAAAACATGGAATTGCCGGTATTTTTAGGATGGGATTACTAAAACTATGCATCTTTCTTGCTATATAACGCGAAATACTTTCTTTCATTTAGAACAAAAATGGGATTCGCACCCTGAATTTCGACCTTTAGTTATTTTAGCTGCAACAGTTGCTTTAGTTGCCACTCCAATTTTTTTATCTGCTGATGTAATTCGATCCATTTATCGATCTTGCATTAAGGAAATCCCTTCGTCTGATTACCATTATTTCTTTTCTACTCCTATATTTTCTGATTATGAAAAGCAGCTTAGGCAATTTATTAAAAATGAAACAGACAACCTTCCGATGCTAGCAGATTTAGATTTAGTTCGGTGGATATCTAAACCTATCAAAGATAAACATTTGTTCTATCAAGGCGTTTTATTAAGGCTCCGAGCACTTGTACATCAGAAAACTATGCTTGACCCTGAAATAGCTGAGTTTACTGAGAGGGCTTGTTGTTGGATTTATACAGGTTCTAATTTGTTGCCAACAATGACTGATTGGGTGAAAGGACATATGAATGATGAGGAGAAAAGAGGGCTTTCTTACGGGAAAATTCATGAGGTTATTAAAAATTTGCATAGTCGTTGGAAATTAGATGCTCGATTTCAAGGAGAAATTTTCCAAGATTACCGACCTTATGATCCTCGATATTTAGGAGATACTCCAAGCTTTTTCTTTCGTGTAGGAGATACACAAATTATTCGGACTCCGGCTATTACACGTGATAAGGGGAGAAGTTTTTGGGGAACTCTGAATGAAGCTTCTATTGTGGAAGAGTTTCTCGGTTTTTTACAACATTATAAGCGCCAAGAAAAAGTCCATCTTTACGTGAATCTTATGGCATCACATGGATCAGAAAAAATAAGAAATAAGGCTCTTGAAGATTTAGAATCGAAATATTCGAATGTTTTTCATTTGATTACTCTTTCTAAAGATTGCATTTTTTATCATCAGACAGATCGCTTTGCTCATCAAAATGAAGCAGAGTTATTTAAAAAAGATTTTATTAACCAAATGTTTAATGATTCTTCTGCTTTTCATTGGCCTGTTTCATGGGATCGAGATGAAACTAAGATAAGATGTCTTGAAGCGATTGAAAAAGTTCATGCTAACTATTTCGGATCGGCCTCTTTACTGAATTTAGAGCAGAGACGGCGTTTTATTGAGCTTGCTTATACAGAAATTATAGAGTCTTTTCTAGTTGAGAATAAACCGGCTACTTGTAATATCTCATGTCGAAGTTGTGTGGATCGAGGTGCTGCAAATTTATCTCTTCTTTATGCTAAAACTCATCCTCTGAAAAAGCCGGAATCACGAGAAACGCTTGCAGTAATGGCCTTGGCTCCAGCGATGATTGCTCAGAGCCGACAAATGTTAGATCATCGGATGTTTCGACTTTCTGAAGCTTTAGATCAACTTTTATACCAAAAATAATAAAACAAACTTCATAATTGGGAAAAAGTGAAATTTGCCCAAAATTGAAGATTGCAAGGGGTGTAGCTTTCTCGTGATCACTCACAGAATACAATAAGCAGAGCCCTGTTGTGTTTTGTTTCGGTTCCCTTCTTTGCTTAGTGCATTCGCCAAAATCAGCATTAGGTCGATCCTTATAATTTTTTTAACAGAGCATTATGTATAGCCTCTTGGAGGCTTTTTTTTATTTTCATAATCGCTAAGGTTGGATAATCTTTTGGGTCTTTTGATTAGAGGAGGATTATGAGTTTCCCTTTTTTATTACCCACAAGCCGTTCAGCCAGAACCGTTTTTCATATGTCTGAAGAGGAAATTATTGAAGTGGAGCGCCGGATGAGGCCAGGCCAATATTCGGGTGAAGGCTTTTTAAAAGAAGGGGAGAGGCTTGTTGAGGTATGTACAAGAGATCTCATGCTACTTTGGGAAGAAAAAGTATCGTGTGATCTCATTGCAAATGTACTCGATGGAATCATTCAAGCAGCTAAACGATCTGAAAATGAGAAACCAATTGTGGGTGGGAAGTTTAAAGTACAAGGAGCTCGCATAGCTATGAATGGTTATCAGAAGTGTCCCTTTCATAAGCCTTCCCTAGAAATTTGTCATCTAGGACGTCAAGATTTTACAATTACCAATATCAAAAATTCGAAATCGATTCGTGTGGCTTCTTTGGTCATTGATATGATTCGTGATCATGGTTTTTTTGAAAGTGGTCCTTATCGTCTAGATCCTAAAGAGGCCATTGAGTGTCTTGAATTGCAAACCGCAGAATATGAAATGATCACAGAGTGTACTGGCGAAATGTGCTATCTTTTGGATGAAGAAGAACTTGGGATCGAAGAAGAAGCGGCTAAGAAAAATGCATCAAAATCTTTTCTTATGGGACCTTGTCTGCGAGCGTATATTCTTCCCTATAAAGATCGAGATAAATTTGAAAACCATGGCCTTACTTTAGAACAAAAAATCAGAAAAGAGGCTATCTCGCAAGGTAAAACAACAGAGGAAGAAATTCAAAAACATGTAGATTCTTGCGTAAGTTTTCATCAAATCATTTATAAAAGTAAATGCAATAAGAGCTCTCTAGATTCTAAAGCCATCCTTTCGACAGTGATTAAAAGGTCTGAAGAGGAAGGAGAAGAGTTTCTTCATATTTTTAATGATTCCCCCTTAGATAAAAACCCACTTACGGAATTTGAAGGTATTAAACTTTCTTCTCCTATTAAGCATAAGGGAGCTTATATTTTTAAGCTCAAAACACATACTTATGCCAATATTTCGAAAGATACTCTTTCTGCAACTAGAGAACCGGAATTAAAAAGAAGACGACTGAAATAAAGGATATACCGAAAATGATTCAAGAATCGGCGATGAGATTGAAATATGTTAGATATTAATTTGGGGCCCCATGTTCTCTAAGTAAACCATTTGTTCTAAAAGCATTTTAGGTAGGTCTGAAGGTGTATCTTCAAGAACAAATAGCGCAGAACCTAGTTTGTCCATGGTGCCTTGATGAGAAGCTTCGAGTTGAGCTACTTCTTCTTTAATAATTTTTTGTTTTTCAGGAGATAAAAACTTGAAATAGAATGGAATTTTGGAGAGTTTGTATTTTTGTGCAATTTCCTTTGCTTCCTCTAGTATTTCTTGGTCCTTTTCTTGAATGAATTTATTAAGTACAAGTTTATAGGCCAGTATTTCTGATTCCTTTTTTTCTAATCCAATCTTTGAAAGCTTTAAAGCTTGCAAGAAACCAGGATCAGTTTCTTCGAGAGTTTTTGTAGCATGGAGGGTCATGCTATTGAGCATGTCTGAATAAACTTTAACCCTCCAAAACGACTCAGCGAGTTGTTGGTAGTTATTTGCATTCACTGCTTCAAGGGGAAATCTAGTTTTTATGTCTTGAAGACTCTTTTCTAGCTTAGTTTCTATATGTAGAATATGGTCCCATAACAACTTATTAAGAACATATTGGTGGGGCTGCATTTGAGCTTCGATTTCTTGTAATTTAGCTTGTACAATTTCTACAACTTTTATGAGTTCGGGATTGGTCATTTCTAAATGGGAAAGAGGTAATTTTTGTAATGATGCATATAGGTGTTTTATTTTCTTTTTAATACCGGTAAGTGTTGTTGTAAATAAACCGATGTCTTCTTTTGTCTCAGGTTTTTGGAGGGGAATGGTTTTCAAAATGTCTGCAGATATAGATTTAAGCTGTTCGTAAGATTGTTTTATTTTAAGAACTCTATCTTCCGCAGCATCCGATTCTTGCTTTAGAGTTTGTAAAATTTTAAGGAAAGTAAGTATGTTTTGGCATTCTTGGATGAAAATTTCTAATTCTTGTGGACTGATTTTTGTTTCCTTAGAATTTTTTACGTAGAATAGAATGGCTGTCATATGAAAAACCATGTCTTGGATACTTTCTTTTGTAAAAGTATCTAAGGCGAGTTTCAAAAGGTCAGGCCTTAATCCATGGAATGGGTTTTCTTCAGAAAGTTGAAATTTGTCAGCTGAGGAGTGAATGGCTACTTCATTGAAAAGCATTAAGGCAGTTTTATAATTGCTTTGAGCTCTTTCTTTTACTGCTTTCTCTTGAAGTTGCGAGAGAAATTCTTGTAAAACTTTTTCTCTTGAAGTCTCATTTAATTGAGCCCATTTAGTTGTGATTTGAGAAATTAGCTTTTTATGGTCCGATTTAGAGAAAAAACTATCATTTCCCTCATCTCGACGAATTTTAACACGAATTTTTGATAAATCTTTAAGGTTAATAGAGACTGTAAAAGAGTGTTTTTTATTTTCGATATCTTGGAAGGAGAAGGAGAACTTAGAATCAGCCTGTTCAGGTGCTTTTCTAATCTCATAGCTAGAGATCCCAAACTTATCTTCCAATACAATTTTTAATAAGAGTTGAACCGTTTCGATGAGATAGTCTGGCTTTTCTAAAATAGAGGTCCTTTGGCCTGTTTTATTTTCTATAAGTTGTTTGTCGATGTTGTATTCGCCTATGACATTAACCAGCTCGTCAGATATTTCTTTTGTAAGGCACTGATCAATACTGTCTTTGTAAATTTTTGACTGAGCTACTCTTTCAAAATGATGTCTTAGATCTCCAGGTAAACAATTCCATAGCTGTTTTGTTTCTAGACGCATGGTGGCGATCAGGAAAGAGTTATCTAAGATATTAGGATGAGATTTAGGATTTGTTTGTAGAGATTGGAGCTTAGCTCTTGCAGCAAGAATCGGTTGTTTTACTTCAAAAGCTTTTATTAGATCTTCTCGTTCTTTAGGGTTTAAGCTTCGAAGATCTGAATACAATTTAAAAGGTATATTCTCTGATGCAAAAAGTTTTTTTAATCCTTCTTCTTTCCAGCTTTCCCAAATCGCTACAGGATGGTTTTTCTGAGTAGTATGGAGAGTTTCTGAAAAGTTGCCTTGTCGAATCAGATGAATGATGAGATAGAGTTCCTCATCAGAAAAATAACGAACATCCAATGTTTGCTGCTGAGGACCCTGAAGAGTTCTGCTGATTAGATTGTGAGGGAGAATGCGCTGAATAGTTTTCAAGATAGTAGAAGGAGGTTTCCTTAACTGCTCGACAATTTCTCTTGGCGTCATCTTCTCTTTTGGGAAATCATCTATTGTTTCCTGAAGCAGTTTGAGTTGAGCTAGCCTTTTGTGAGCAGTATACTCAGTCAATATTTTATCTATCTTTTTGACTCGGGCATTCGTTACCCATCCCATAAAATCCCATGAAGGGCGAAGAGTATCTCGGACATTTGAAATGGCTTCACTCTGATCTGTAAGTGTTGAGAGCTCAGACAATGAAATATGGTGAATTTTTATTTTAGAAAGCCTTAGAAGATCGCATCCCTGATTCCAAGTAGAAACCATTTTGTCGTCTAGTCGATTCCATTTTTCATTGAACTGATCCCAAGTATTGGCAATGCCCCAAAACATTTTATCTAACCAACTTTTTCTTGCTGGTGACCAAATTTTTAGCATGATGTCATTGATTCGGTTGTCTTGGTCTTCTTTTGTAAAAGTAAAATTTTTCCAATAACCTTCTGTCGAAGTATCAATTAAATTATTTATTTGTTGGGTAATGACTGGCTTAGAACTTAAGATAGAAGGAATCATTATTATCTCTTTTTATTATTTAGTGTATTTATTTTATATAAAAATTATTATTATTTCAATTAATAATATAATTTTAATTTTTGATTTTTTTATTTTGTTAAATAAGAATTATGAGATTAAGAAGTGAAAATCAATTTCGGGAGAAAATAAAGCTAAATTCTATTTAGATGTTAAATTTTTTATTAATAGAGTGCTTTAATTAAGAATTGCCTTAAAGAAAGCTGTCTATCAAAGGAATAAAGTAATGATTTGATAGAGGCGTCTACAATATAGATAGCACCTACTGTATAAGCTCCGATTTTAGCTACTAGCGGAGCTAATTCCGGATCGTCTGAATATATAGGCAGCTTCTCTAATAAGGTGTTGATGCCATATCCGATGCCGTATCCAATGATGTAGCCTTTCAAAGCGCCTATTGGGGGACTCAATGTAATCCCCATAAAAACTCTAGAAGTTATAAAAATAATTCTTTCTTGAGTGGTTGGCGAGAGAATTTCTTCCGGGGGAGCTGCGCTCAGAGGGTTTGCTAATAAACTCTCTCTAGGCATTTCTATCCTCATATTCCCCTCTTTTTTGAATCCAAGGGAACATAAACTATTTTTTTATATCTTTAAAGAATTTTTGTTACATTCGTCTGATTGTAAAATGTAAAAAAAAACTATGACATGATACGGTGATTTTTTGTGGGATAACCATCAGAAAGAAGGACGCTATGAGTTTACAGGGAAAAGTGGCTATTGTTACAGGGGGCAATAGTGGTATAGGCAAGGCGATTGTATTGGAGTTAGCTAAACAAAAAGCCAATATTGTGATTGATTTTATTACTAACCCTCAAGCTACAGATGAGCTAGAAAAGCAAATTGTATCTCTTGGCGATCGAGCTATTGGAGTGCAGGCAGATGTGAGTCAGGTATCTGAGCTACAAAAATTAATCGATGCAGCCGTTCATGAATTTGGCAGAGTAGACATCATGGTGAATAATGCAGGAGTTGAAACACGAACCTCTATTTTGGATACAACCGAGGCGCAATATGAAAAAGTTTTGAAGGTCAATTTGAAAAGCGCTTTTTTTGGTACACAGATTGCTGCAAAGCAAATGATTAAACAAGGAGGAGGGGGAAGAATTATTAATATCACCTCTGTGCATGAAGAGTGGCCTATGCCGGGCAATATTGCTTATTGCCTCTCTAAAGGGGGAATGAGGATGCTCACTCGTACTGCAGCTCTTGAATTGGCCAAGCATAACATTCTGATAGCTGCAGTGGGACCTGGAGCTGTGGCCACGCCTATTAACACGAAAACAATGAAAGATCCCACGCTCATGCAAAAACTAGATGCAGCGATTCCTTTAGGACGCATGGCAAAACCTGAAGAGATTGCTCAAGTCGTTGCTTTTTTAGCTAGCGATGCGGCGTCTTACATCACTGCAACGACTATTTTCGCAGATGGTGGGATCATGCATCAAAGTCCGGGGCTTTAAATCCATGAAAACAGAAGAAGAAAAGAGATTAGAAGAAGCGAGATTAGGAAAAGCTCCTTGGCGTCTTTGGGGTCCTTATTTGAGTGAACGGCAGTGGGGCACAGTCCGTGAAGATTATAGTGCAAATGGAGAGGCCTGGAATTATTTTTCTCATGACCAAGCTCGCTCTCGCGCCTATCGTTGGGGAGAAGATGGGATTGCGGGTATTTCGGATGATAAGCAGCACCTTTGCTTCTCTATTGCTTTGTGGAATGGACAAGATAGCATGTTGAAAGAGCGCCTGTTTGGATTGACCGGCAAAGAGGGCAATCATGGCGAGGATGTCAAAGAGTATTACTTCTATGTAGATAACGTCCCTTCTCATGCTTACATGAAGTATCTTTATAAATATCCTATGCAGGCTTACCCTTATGAGGATTTAGTTAGAGAAAATGGACGCCGTACGCGTTTAGAGAGTGAATATGAACTTTTAGATACAGGTATTTTTGACGAAAATCGCTATTTCGATGTTTTCGTAGAGTATGCTAAATCTTCTCCTGAAGATATTTTCATTAAAATCTCAGTAGCTAATAGAGGATCTGCTCCTGCAAGCTTGCATCTTCTACCAACTTTGTGGTTTCGTAACACTTGGGACTGGACTGCCGATAGTGTACACCCGAGTCTTGTCTTAGATCGAAAGACAGATGCATTTCAAGTGATTCGAGCATCACATTCTTTACTAGGAGATCGTTGGCTTTATTGTGAAGGGCCGGATTCTATTTTATTTACTGAAAATGAAACGAATAATGAAAAGCTTTTTGGATCGCAAAATCGCTCTTCTTATGTGAAAGATGGAATCAATGATTATATTGTCCATGGACGTAAAGAAGCTGTAAGTCGAGAAAAAGGGACGAAAGCATCGCCACATCATCTTCTGCAAGTAGATGCAGGAAAAACAACAGTGGTTCGCCTTCGATTAACGAATCAAAAAAACATCCAAGATCCGTTTTCGGCGTTTTCAGATTGTTTTGAGAAACGTCTGCAGGAAGCAGATGCATTTTATAAGAGAATCACGCCTTTCCCTTTGTCAGAAGATATGCGCAACGTTCAAAGACAGGCGTTCGCGGGGCTGCTTTGGAATAAGCAGCTGTATCATTACAACGTGCAAAAGTGGTTAGATGGAGATCCTACTCAACCTCTGCCTCCTGAAGAGCGTAAGTCAGCTCGCAATGCCACTTGGAAGCATTTAGATGCTTATGACATTTTTTCTATGCCGGATAAATGGGAATATCCTTGGTTTGCTGCATGGGACTTAGGCTTTCATACGATTTCTTTAGCGCTCATCGATCCTGATTTTGCAAAAAAGCAACTGCATTTGTTGGTTCAAGAATGGTACATGCATCTAGATGGGCAAATTCCTGCTTATGAATGGTCTTTTAGCGATGTCAATCCTCCCGTGCATGCATGGGCAGCTCATCGGATTTATCAAATTGAATCTAAGATGTACGGGAATAAAGACGTCGAATTTTTAAAGAAAATGTTCCATAAGCTCGTTTTGAACTTTACTTGGTGGGTGAATCGAAAAGACAAAGAAGAGCGCCATATTTTTGAGGGCGGGTTTTTAGGTCTTGATAATGTATCCATCTTCAACCGCTCTGATGGAGTGCCTGCAGGAGATATTTTAGAGCAGGTAGATGGCACAGGTTGGATGGGAATGTACTGTCTGAATCTTCTACAAATGGCTTTGGAGCTCTCTCTCTATGACTCTTCTTATGAAGAGATGGCGACACAATTTTTCGAGCATTTTATTTCTATAGCAGAGGCTATGAACAGTAGCAAAGGGCTTTGGAATGAGGAAAAAGGGTTTTATTATGGTGTGCTGGTCATGCCGGATGGTACTCGGCTTCCATTAGAGTACGATACAATTGTGTGTATCATTCCTTTATTTGCTGTAGCGATTAATGATCCTGCTAATAAAGAGCGATTTCCTGAGTATTACCAGCGTTTTAAGTGGATTCTTACGCATCGCTCTGAATTTAGCCAAGGACTTGTAGAATCGAAAGGAGAAGCTGAAAAGGCTCTGATTTCTTTAGCAAGCCCGGACAGAATGCGCCGTGTTCTTAACAAACTATTAGATCCCAATATTTTCTTAAGTCCTTTTGGAATTCGTTCTGTATCACGTGAGCTTCAAGATCACCCCTACAGTCGAGATTTTGAAGGAAAAACTTATAGTCTCAATTATGAGCCTGCTGAGTCGACTACACCTCTTTTTGGAGGAAATTCTAATTGGAGAGGACCTATTTGGTTTCCTTTGAATTTTTTGATTATAGAATCACTACAGAAATATCATTTTTATCTGGGAGATGATTTTAAAGTGGAGTTTCCTACAGGATCCAACCATCAAGCCACTTTATGGGAAGTGACTACAGGAATTACCTACAAGTTGATTCAGATCTTTTTAAAAGATAAAAACGGAAGACGTCCTGTGTATGGAGGAATAGAAAAATTTCAGACAGATCCTCATTGGCGCGATTATATTTTGTTTCATGAGTATTTCCATGGAGACAATGGAGCGGGGTTAGGAGCGAGTAATCAAACAGGATGGACCGGTCTTGTCGCCAAGTTAATTAGCCAATATGGGGAATATCATGGATCTTGAGTATGATGTGATTATTATTGGCAGCGGTGCTGGCGGAGGCACGTTAGCTCGTCATTTAGCGCCTTCTGGCAAGCGCATTTTGATTTTAGAAAGAGGAGGTTGGCTCAAACGTGAATCTCAAAATTGGGATGCTTCCTCTGTATTCATAGAGAATAGATACGTTTCATCAGATACTTGGTATGACTCTAAGAATCGTCCCTTTCAGCCCCAAGTGCATTATTTTGTAGGTGGCGCTACTAAAATGTATGGAGCGGCTCTTTATCGATTGAGAAAAGAAGATTTTGGTGAGCTCCAACATTACGATGGGATTTCACCTGCTTGGCCGATGAGTTATGAAGAAATGGAGCCTTATTATACAAAGGCAGAACAGCTTTACCAAGTACATGGTAAGCGCGGTGAAGATCCTACGGAACCTTTTGCAAGCAAATCTTTTGCTTATCCTCCCGTTTCTCATGAGCCCCGCATTCAAAAACTTTTCGATGATTTGAAAAGAGTAGGATATCATCCTTTTTCAGCTCCTTGCGCTGTCATGCTCAATGAGAAAAATATGGCTTTTAGTCCTTGTATACGTTGTAAGACGTGTGATGGATTTCCTTGTCTAGTGCAAGCTAAAGCAGATGCAGAGATGATAGGGGTTCGCCCTGCGCTAGAATTTCCCAATGTCACTCTTCTTACGCAAGCTCGCTGTGTCAAACTGAATACCGATCCTTCCGGCAAAACAGTGAATGAAGTAGTTGTAGAAATCGATGGAAAGCTAGAGAAGTTGCGAGGCAAAGTTGTGGTAGTTTCTTGTGGAGCTGCCAATTCAGCTAAACTGCTCCTCATGTCTGCTAATGAAAAACATCCTAAGGGTTTGGCTAATGGATCGGATCAAGTGGGGCGCAATTATATGTTTCATAATAGCCAAGCGGTTTTAGCTCTCTCCTTGGAGCCAAATCCAACGCAGTTTCAGAAAACGCTTTGTTTGAATGATTTTTATTTTGGAAGTGAAGATTTCAAATTTCCTATGGGATCGATCCAAATGCTAGGCAAATCGATGGGGCCTATGTACAAAGGGGAAAAACCACTAGAGACTCTATTGGTGCCCATGGTGGCTTTAGATAAGTTGGCTGAACATTCAGTAGATTTTTGGCTATCTACAGAAGATCTTCCCGATCCAAACAATCGGATCACTGTAAATAAAAAGGGAAATATCTCATTACATTATACGCCTAACAATCAAGTAGCTCATACAAAACTTTATGAAAAGCTCAAATCGATGTTAAAACTTATGGGCATGTATTCAGATCATCTGATTTCTCGCAGCGCTTATCTAAAAACAGATATTCCCATTGCAGGAGTGGCCCATCAAGCGGGCACTTGCCGCTTTGGTAAAGATCCTAAATCTTCTGTTCTCGATATTCATTGCAAAGCCCATGAATTGGACAATCTTTATGTTGTGGATGCAAGTTTTTTTCCTAGCATTGGAGCTGTGAATCCTTCTTTAACCATCATGGCCAATGCGCTTCGTGTGGGAGATCATCTTTTGGAAAGAATCCGCTAGCTGATATATAATTTTTTTTATCCTGCTATGCTTTTTCTTTCTATTTCTCGCTCTGAACTTGTGACATCTACTCTCTCTAAAGAGTGTGGAATTGAGCTACGCCTTGATTTATTTCCTTCAATTGATTTCGGTTGGATTGAAAAGTTCTTAAAGACTTCTGTTTCTCCGGTGATGTTGACTTTGCGTAAAAAATCTCAGGGAGGAAAATTTGAGGGAAGCGAATCACAAAGAGAAGAGCTCATTGAGCAGTTTTTAGATTTAAGTCCTCCTTTTTTTGATTTAGAATACGATATGCGTCCTCAGTTTCTTCAAAAGGTATTTAAAAAGTATCCAAAAACAAAATTTATTCTCTCTTACCATAATTTCGAAAAGACTCCGGAGGATTTA
>Ga0196970_1001426_pt1 | contig 16204 bp, 10 predicted proteins | sample S1v_513CmetaG_FD_148672 | JGI IMG/M metagenome (GOLD analysis project Ga0196970, IMG submission 148672) | Soil microbial communities from Anza Borrego desert, Southern California, United States - S1+v_5-13C | ecosystem: Environmental > Terrestrial > Soil > Desert | place: USA: California...
CTATCCGTTTACTTCCAGTTGCTCTCCACGGTTCATTTCTGAACCGCAGTTACCTTCAGTCTCTGGCGGGAAGCGCCGCCAGACAGGGACTCTCACCCTGCGATGTGCGTTGTATCCCAAGCGCACTAGCGGCAGGCATCCCTGCCTGCCGTGGAGGGCGCGCATCTTGCCGCCCGGAAAGAAACGAAAAAACCGAGGAACGCTTTCCCTTCTCCACGCGCCCGACCCTTTCCAAAGTTCCTTCCGCCGGGCTCGGAAGCCCGGCTCTACGGCAGGCAAGATGCCCGCCGCTACCCTTAGCGGCGGCGAAAGCAACGTTTACGAGCAAAGGCCGTGGCAGCCTACCCCGTTTTTCCGCCCTTCCCGCTGGAAACCTGCTGGAGATGCCGGGTCACCGCTTCCGTCCGGGAACGCACGTGAAGCTTCTCGTAGATGTGCCGCACATGGGTGTGAACGGTTGCGTAACTGATCTTTAACTTTTCGGATATTTCGCGATACAGAAAACCCTGTGACAGCAAGTCCAGCACCTCCTGCTCGCGCAACGAGAGCTTCTCGTAATCGTTCACCGGGTTGCTGATTTTCTGGAACGATGCCACCACCTTGCGCGCGATATGGCTCGTCATCGGCGAACCTCCCTCGTGAACTTCTCGAATCGCCTGGATGATCTGCTCCGGCGAACTTTGCTTCAGGAGATAGCCGCTCGCACCCGCAGACAACGCGCTAAAAATGATGTTCGTGTTCTCGTAAACCGTGAGCATCACCACCTGCGTCGAAGGCAGCAATTCTTTCAGGCGGCGCACGCAATCGACGCCATTCATTCCCGGCAGGTTGATGTCCATGAGCACGACGCCGGGCCGGGTGATCACCAATTCAGCCAGGGCGTTTTCGCCGCTGGGATGCTGGCTCACGCATGTGAACCCATCTGTGGAATCGATCAGGCGCGCGAGACTGCCGCGAACCTTGACGTCGTCTTCAACGATTGCAACTGTGAATGGCATAAACGCGGTCAACTGGCCAACGGTCATCCCGCAGCGCCATTCTGTATCACGACTGTCAACTCCACTTCCGTCCCCTCGTTCCGTTTGCTGCGCACCGCGGCTTGTCCGCCAATCTGTTCAAGGCGCGCCGTTATGTTTCGCATCCCATGCCCCGCGCTGGCACGCAGGCCCGCGAGTTCAGCCGCGCCGCCTTCCTCTGACTGGAATCCGTGTCCATTGTCGCGAATCACAAAACTGATCGAGGGCGGATCGACAACCAACTGCAGCGAAACCTCGGTTGCCCCCGCGTGCTTCACCACATTGTTCAGTGTCTCCTTGATCGCGAGAAACAAGTTGTGGCGAACATCGGCTGAAACGGCAATTCCCGGCAGCGTCGCGGGCAGGTTCAAGCGGCACCGCAGCCCCGCCACGGAAACGAAGTCATGGACATACTTCCCAACGTATGTCGCGAGCCCATCCAGCGTGTCATTCTCAGGGTCCACCGCCCAGACGATTTCATCCATCGTTCGCACGAGATCCCGGGCCGTTTCGCCGATTTGAGCGAAATGACTTTCCGTCTTGGCAGGATCTTCGCGGCGCGCCAGTCCACTTTGCAGGATGATCTGCGTCAATCCCGCGCCAAGGTCGTCGTGAATGTCGCGTGCGATTCTTTCCCGATCCCGCTGCAACGCGCGCTGGTGTTTTAAAAGCTCAACCTTCCGCTTCAGATTTCGCGTTGCTGCGTATCGCATCGTCATGGCGCTGCCGCCTAATAAAACAACCCCAACCATTCCCTGAAACCACCATGTCTCCCACGCGTGGGGCAATATTTCGAACGCCAGGTGCGCGCTGGGAGAACTCCACACGCCATCGTTGTTGCATGCAATGACTTCGAATCGGTATTCGCCCGGTGTGAGCGAGCTGTATCGCGCGCTCCGATCCCCGCCGGCCTCGAGCCATGGCGCGCTTTCACTGCCCAACCGATACCGGAACCTCACCTTGTCAGGCGCCGCAAAACTTAAAGCGGTAAACCTGAATTCCAGCTGATGCTTTCCAGGCGGCACTTGCACCGGAGATGCCGTCGACGCGCCCGCCCGGAGCTGAATCATTCTGCCGTCGACCCACATCTCTTCAATCGCAACCGGCGGCGGAACTTCATTTCGCGACACATTCCGTGGCTGGATGGAAACCGCACCTTTCACCGTGGCGAACCAGAGGGTCCCATCCTTCGCTTTCCAGCACGACGGCTGGTAACTCCCGGAACATTCCAGCGTCGGGAGACCATCGTACAAGCCGTACGCAACACACGACAGGGACCGCGCGCCGCCACTCTCAAACGCGTCAATGGACTCGCGGGCGAGCGAGAAGATTCCGCGGCGCGATCCGATCCAAAGATTTCCGTTACCATCGTCCAGTAACTGGCAGATGATGTCGTTCGGCAAGCCGTGCTGTGTTGTGAATCGCCGAAAGACTCCGTCGCGGAATCGAAGCAACCCTCCGCGGAAGGTCCCGAGCCAGACGGTTCCGTCCGGGTCCGCAAGCAGCGACCAGATCGCCGCGGCTTCAATCCCGTCGTCCGGACGAAACTCCACAAATGAGCCGTGCGAGTAGCGAATCAGGGTTCCGTTGCCAGTTCCGATCCACACATTGCCTTCGGCGTCAGTCGTCAAAGCGCGAACGACCTGGCTATCAAATCCATCGGCCGGCCCGAACGTCGAAAGGACACCGCCATGCCATCGCGCCAGGCCGGTCTGATATCCCATCCAGACCGCGCCGTCGGCTGCGGCGTGCAGCGCCTTGATCCCATGAACAGCTTCAGGGGCGGGAACGATGCGGCCATCTTCCATGAGGGTGAGATCCTCCCGGCCGGCGCTGATCCACAATCGATTGGGTGCGGCAGGGAAGACGGAAAAAAACGATCCGCGATACGCGCCGCTTGGCAGGTCAAAACGCTCGAGAGAATTGTTGCGCCAGCGATTCAAGCCGCCTCCAAACGTCGCAATCCACACGTCCCCTGCCGAATCTTCGCAAACCGACGACACCGCGGAGTTCGCGAGCCCTTCAGCGGGTCCGACGACACGAAACCGCCGTTCGCGCAAGCGCACCAACCCACCCCGCTCGACGCCAACCCAGATATTCCCTTCGCGATCTTCCAGCCAGGAACTCACGCGATCGCCCGGCAAGCCATTCGTTGACGTGATGCGCTGGGTGGATCCATCAGGCCGGACGTGAAAGAGGCCCTGGCCAAAATGACGCAACCAAACGCCACCATTCCGGTCTTCATAAGCGTCGATATAAAAAGCCGACTCAGCGAGTTGCCGCCAGGCTTTGACTTCCAACTTCCAGCGTTTTCCCTGCAACAAGCTGAACTTCTCCGGGCTCAGCACCCAGCAGCCATTCGTGCGGGTCGCCAAAAGCATCGATACCCCTCCGTCCGTCCCAACACTCGCAGTTTGATCTTCGAATCGCCTTCCATCCCACATCGCAATTTCCCGTTCTGTCGCGACCCAGATTCTCCCCTGCGAATCGGATGTCATCGCACTGACGTTACTGCCTTGCAACCCGTGATCGGCCGGAAGCGGAAGCGCATTCGTTCCGATGACGCGACCTGCCGCGCCATCCCTTGTGTGGTACCAAATGGTGCCACTTCGATCCTGCTGAAAAAAATTGCCATGCGTGACGCCATCCAGCGCAACGCTCCGCCAATGGTTCGTGCCTGGCGGATGTGCGTCCCTGTAAACGAGTTCGCCCCGCAAAAGGGCAAAGTAAATGCGGTCGGACTGAGAAAACACGGCGCTCACCTGTCCGCCACTCCACTGATGAGTGAACACGCCGTCGAGCAGAGAGGTCATCGCGCCCCCATAGGTATTGATCCACAGAGTTCCACGGGCATCGACAAACAGGGCGAGAACGCGGGCGTGTTTCAGCGCGGGAGTATTGATCGGATCGAAAACCACGAAGCGAACGCCATCAAAGCGCACGAGGCCATTGTGCGTGCCAATCCAAAGGTATCCATCGGGCGTCTGCACGATGCTAGTAACAGAACTGTCGGGCAGACCTTCGTCACTCGTCCACACATCCAGAAGGTAGTGTGGATTGCCTATGGGCCGGACCTGCGCATAACCGCCGGTCACCGCGAGGACGGCGGCGGCGAGGGCGATGATTTTCACGCCAAAGCAGCGCAACACATGCACGCCTCACCCTGAACAAACAAAACTGGAAAAACAAGCAGCGCGGATTGTCCGGTGCGATAAAATGGTCGGGGCGGTGAGATTCGAACTCACGACCTCTTGTACCCGAAACAAGCGCGCTACCAGGCTACGCTACGCCCCGACCCAAAGGCCTGTGAAAGTGCACGGCTCATCCGCGTTTTGCAATCCGTAAATTCAGCCCCATTTCCAAAGAAACGAGACGCGTTCAGCGATGGAACCCAGCTGCGTCGCAACCGCGTTTTTTCGTGTGGTTCGTGTGATTCGTGGTCAACCGCGTTTAATGAAACTTGTGCCACGCACTGGAATTCGACTTGAGTTTCACCCGCCAGGACCGACATCAACCGGTTATGAAACCCAGAATCCGTACCCTATCCATCGTTGTGCTCATCCTCACCCTGGCGCTCGAAAATTCCCCGACCGCGCGCGCAGCAGACTTTGAAATCAAACTCGAGAAAAGCCGCACCAAAAACTTCGGCGCGTCCCCTACAATCATTGTCCCGACGGTCTATCTCAAGCTCCCCATCGCGGGCAAGGTGTTCGTCGCCAAGCAGGGCGGCGTGCTTTCAGGACTGGGTGGCGGCGGCGGCAACTCGGTCAAGGCAAAGGCAACTTACGCCGTCAAGGGCATGGACAAGGAGTTCGCCCAGCAACTTGCGGCCAAGGTCCAGGAGAACTTCGTCGCGGAACTCAAGGAGGCGGGTTACAACGTGAAAACTTACGACGACCTCAAGTCCACGGACGCATTCGCTGATTCGAAACTCGCGAAGGTGGACGAGGACTGGGGCCTTCCAACCGAGAAAGATCCGTCAGGCAACACTGTCTTTCTGCTTGTTGCGCCTACCGACGCCCAAAATTTCAAGGGCGGGCTCGCTGGCGGCGCATTTGCCCCCTTCATGCGGCGCGGCAAAAGCACCCTCGGCGAAGGCACGATTGTCATTCCCACTTACGTCATTGCCGCGCCGCAAGCCTGGGGTGAAACCGGTGGCGGCTACAAGCGCATCTCCGCAAAGGTAAACGTCCTTCCCGGAATGAACCTCTCCTGGGCCTCTGTCGCATTGTTGACGGAAAAAGGCGGCTGGGGCGATGTCCGTCTCAAGGAGCAGATCATCAACATCAGTGAGCAGGTTGGCGAACTGACTGACGAAGACACCACTGACCGCGCGGGCAATGCCGTCAGCTCCGCTCTTTCAATCCTCTCAGGCGCCGGCCGCATCAGCAGCAAATCGGGATTCTATCAGATGAACGTCGATCGGACGGCCTATGAGGCGGGATTGCTGCGGGGCGTCGGGGCTTTCAACGCAGAAGTCGGCAAGGTCGTGGCAGAGGCAAAACAATAAGACCGCCGCGCGTCAGCTGTTCACCGCGAACCCGGCCGTCTCATCGGCCGGGTTCACTCAAAACGAAGACGGCAATCGCAACCGTTTCTCCAGCCGCGACGGATCCCACCAATCGCCGGTTTCAGGGCCGGAACTCCGACGCTTCCCATCGGTGCGATTTAACTCGTAGATCCCTCCTTCCTCCAGGGTCTTCGCATTGAAAGCCGAGCATCGACAGGTCAGAAGCGGAACATCCCCGTTCGCCGACAGGTAAGCCATCGGACCCATGGGCACGGGACCATCATCGACAACACTCGGCACGACGAGCCATGGCGCCTCGGAGCGGGATCGTTCGATTGAAAACGATCTGCCCGGCAAAGCCTTTCCGAACTGCTCTCCTGCTGCCATTTCCAGTCGTTGCGAGACCCAGATGATGTCCGCGCCGGAACTGTCATGACGCACCTCCCAGATTGCCGGATGGCCGGAAGAGTCAAGCGTCAGCCGAACTGACTGGTTCGGCCATTCGAACGTTCGTTGTTCAACCAATTTACCGGCGATCGTGATTGAGTTCGTGTGGTACAACACACGATGCGGAGAAAGTTTTTTCCCTGTGCGCGCGTCCTGCAATAACAAAGGCGCCAGCTGGACCGCCATCGGTTCGTGCCCGGCTGCATCGGGCTTGAACAAAGCGACTCGCTCCATGAGATCCCAGACTCGCGCATAAATCAGACGCCGTGCCGCGTCTGATATTTCCGACGCACCTACGCGTACTGACGCGGGACTAGCGACCTTTTCCGACTGGCAACCCGACAGAATTGCCATGATGAAAATCAATCCAGCGGTGAGTCGGACGTTTCGCTTCATTTCTTCACATACCCGTTTTCGCGGAACCACGCCACCGCATCAGCCAGCGCCGTCTTCGGCTGGGTTTGAGGGATGCCCAATTCCCGGATGGCTTTGGCTGGATTGAAGAACATTTTGTAGCGCGCCATCCGAACACCTGCGAGCGGCGCTTTGGGCGGCTTGCCGGTAACCGCGGCCATGCCCTCGCTGACATACGCGGCGGCGAGCGCAACGGCATGGGGCACACGCATCGTGGGCGCGGGCAATCCTGTAATCCCCTGCAATACATCAAGCGCAGCCTTCATCGTCCAATTGCCCTCGGCATTGCCGAGAATATAGCGCTCGCCAATCCGTCCCTTTTCGGCTGCGAGAATGTGCCCGACGACCACGTCGCGGACGTGAACCCAATTCAAGCCAGTGTCGACGTAGCCCGGCATGTTCCTGTTGAGAAAGTCCACTATCACCTGACCCGTCGGCGTGGGCTTCACGTCCCGCGGCCCGACGGGAGCGCTCGGATTAACAATCACAATCGGCAGGCCTTTCGAGGCGAGTTCGCGGGCAACCACCTCGGCGCGCCATTTCGAGCGCTTGTAATGATTGCTCATTTGCGCCTCCGAAACCGGAGTGGTCTCATCGGTGGGAACAACAGTTCCATTCACCTCCCGCGGCAGCCCAATGCAGCCCACCGTGCTGGTATAAACAATCCGCGAACATCCCGCCTGCGCCGCGGCCGCAAGCACATTGCGGGTGCCTTCAACGTTGGCCGCATACATGGGAGCGTAATCGCGCAACCACAGGTGATAGCTCGCAGCAACATGAAAACACCAGTCGCATCCACGGATAGCCCCCGCGAGCAGCGCCGGGTCTGAGACGTCGCCATCCACCCGCTCGACCTCAAGCCCGCCAATGCCACGCGAATCGCTCCCGCGACGCACGAGCGCCTTGACGCGATGTCCGCGCGCGATCAGCTCGTGAACCAGGTTGGCGCCGACGAATCCCGAGGCGCCAGTGACAAAACAGTTCATGACGCGAGTCTGCCAACGACCGCGCGCGGAGCCGAACACATTTGTTCGTGTTCACGGATTTTGTTGAAAACTTCTCATCCTCGCGGGGGAAGCATGCCTAAAGTCAACGTGTTCACGGGCCGATACTTGACTCAACTTTTACGATGCTAAAGAATCACGGCGTCGTATGCCGCTAAAGAGCAGTGTGAGAAAGAAATTATCGCGCCGGGAACAACGGGATTTGGACATCAAAATCGAATTTATGGAAGGCGTCGTCAGGCGCGATCCAAACTACGTCGAGGCCCTCCAACTCCTCGGCGATCACTATACCCAGCGCGGGCGCTTTGATCACGGCCGCCGCGTCGACGAGCGACTTTCCGAACTGCAGCCCGCTAATCCGCTCGTTTTTTATAACCTCGCCTGCAGCTATTCGCTGACGGACGAAGTGGAGCTGGCCGCCGCCTCGTTGCGCAAGGCCATCGCGCTCGGCTATCGGGATTTCAACTGGCTCGCCAAGGATCCCGACCTGGTCACGCTTCGCAAGCACCCGCTCTTCCGCGGGATTCGCGATCAGATCCGGCGGATGAAGGTGAAAGTGCTTTAATCGCACCACCCGATTCCGTTTAATCTGCCCGCATGAACGTCACCGTCCGCGGGAAAACCCGCCACTATCGCACCGTCACGTTTGATGCGGAATCGAACGAGGTGCTGCTGATCGAACAGCGGCTGCTTCCCCACGACTTCCAGATTGTGGCCATGCGGGATTTTCGCGAAACCGCCCGGGCGATCACCGACATGGTCGTGCGCGGCGCAGGAGCGATCGGTGCCACGGCTGCTTACGGCCTTGCCCAGGGCGCGCTCGCATTCCGGGGCAGCGACCTCAAACGCTTTGCCTCCCACATGGATGGAGTATATCAGACGCTGGCGCAGGCGCGGCCCACCGCCGTCGATCCGGTGAACGCGATGAACACGATTCGCGGGCTGATGCGGCACGGCGAAAGCGTGTCTGAACAGCAGGCGCTCGCAGTTGCCGGGGCCGAGGAATTCGCGAATGAAGACGCGCAGCATTGCCGTGAACTCGGGGAGCACGGAGCAAAGTTGATTCGCAATGGAATGAAGGTGCTGACGCATTGCAACGCGGGTTGGCTTGCGTTCGTCGATTACGGTTCAGCCACCGCTCCGCTCTATTCAGCACAGGAACGCGGCCGCACGTTTCACGTCTTCTGCGATGAAACCCGCCCGCGCTGCCAGGGCGCAACGCTGACCGCGTGGGAGCTGGCGCAGCAAAAAATCCCGCATCACATCATTGCAGACAACGCCGCGGGCCACCTGATGCAGCGCGGCGAAATTGACCTCGTCATCGTCGGCAGTGATCGCACCCTGGGCCGCACGGGCGAGGTTGCCAATAAAATCGGAACCTACACGAAAGCCGTGCTGGCGAAGCGTCATGGCATTCCGTTCTACGTAGCGATTCCGCTTTCTACGATCGACTGGAACTTGAAGTCAGGCTTCGAAATTCCCATTGAAGAGCGTGATGAAAGCGAAGTGCTCGGGGCCTGGGGCATCGGCACCGATCCCAATTCTCGGAAACGAAGCGGCAAACCCGGAGCACGCACGTACGTTCGCGTCGCCAATCCTTCGAGCCCAGCCCGCAACCCGGGATTTGACGTGACGCCTGCAGATTTGATTACGGGTATCATCACTCCCATGGGCATCTTCAAACCACGGGATCTCTGGAAGAAGCGCAAGGAACTGGGTGGGTTCTGAACAGCGGCCCGCCCGCACTCCTATGCGCCGGCAGGTTCGACTACTCACCAGATGATTGCACTGAAGCAGGCTGAAGCCTGCGCTCTGAAGCGCGGCGTCACGCCGTTTGGTCAGCGTACCGTCCAATGCTGAAACAACGGTCCGCTCGCTCCGTGCAGCGGGTCGTTCTTGGGCATCGCAACCTGCGCGATGTTCTCATCGCTTGCTGGGCGTTCATTCGGCCGGCCGTAATTCATATCCCACTCAGCGCCGCCAGGGTAGCCGCCGACCACTGCGAAATCACTGCTGGCACCAAGGTTCTTGTGCGCCACACCGGCTGGAATGATCACAACGTCTCCAGCCGTAATCTTTTGCTTGATCCCTTTTTCTCCGCCGAATTGAATCGTCGCAGACCCCTTGAATACGCCGAGTACTTCGTGCGTGGTGCTATGGTAATGATGATAGGTGTAGATGCCATTTCGCCAGGTGCCGGTCCAGTCGTTGCTCTGGAACAATTCCTCGAACAAAGCAGCCGGATCGCGGCCTTCCAGGTTAACTGCCGTTCTGTAGACCAATAATGGCAGCCGGTTGTTGGGAACCGCTCCATCATCCTTCAGCACGGTCGCGATGATTTCGGGACGATTCAAAACATCAGTAGCCAGGCCCATTTTTCCACTCATGCCTCACTCTACGTTCGTTTTCCCGAAACCAATAACGGTTTAGTGGTCGGTTTTTTCCCCAGTCGGAGGGCGGGTTTGAGTGCGGCAGGACGAAGAGCGCCAAACCGTTGCTGCAAACAGGCGCCCCTCGGCTATGGAAGAACTTCCACCCGATAGAATCGTTGAATCGCCCCCGGGGTCGTGATGTCCACCTTCGTTGAATTTGTGCCAGCCGCCACGACGAGCCCGGGCAGGTCGTTCCACCCGATGTCGGAAAGCCCGGCCTTGAATTGAACGCGGTACGTCTTGCCCGACACGGAATTCCATCGAACCGTTGTCTGCAAAACAGTCTTCGTCACGCTCCGCTCCATCCTCAAAAGGGATTCCGAATCGTCAGGATTCGTGCCCGCCAGAAATTCGGCAAGGTCACTGAACCCGTCTTCATCGAAGTCACCTGTGCCATCCCTGGCGGTCGTCTTGAAGTAAAGCAACTCCCATGCATTGGCCATTCCATCGCCATCACCGTCCGCCGTGACCACGTCTGTCGCGCGTTTCAAGTTCCCTGTCACGTCATACTGATAGGTCCGGCCTTTTCCTGATCCGTGATTGATCGCAATCAGACGACCGGCGGTGTCGTAGGTAAAGGTGGCAAACTCCGCGGCTGCGACGGTCATGACCGCCAGGAGCCCGCAGAAAATCGCGAAGATGGAAATTCGATTTTTCATCGGAGTTAATATCGATACGTTCCCGTCACATCGGACCACGATCCTCCCGTGCCGCCCCATTGGAAACTATCCAGGAGCTCGGAATACAAGAGCCGCCTCTGCCTCGAAGACGAATACATCGCGTTATACAGATGCCAATGGACCCAGAATCCGTAAGTGAGATCAGCGAGCTTCGGTTTGACCTGCTGCCCATTCACAAAGGCCACTCCGCGCGGCATCAGCATCGGTGGAAACCCCGCCATCCACAGTGAGAAGTTCATTTGATCCTGCGTTTGGCTGTTGCCGCGCAGGTCGGTCGGTCCGCTTTGAAGAAGGGCCCCATAAATGCCAACCATGAAGGATTCGGTAGACAGCTGGAACAGGTTCACCTGTCCGGTCCTCCTGATCGGCTGCACAATCGAGAACTCCGCGCCTTGATCAGCCCAGTGGTTCACAGTCGTCGAAAGGATCGGCTCGAACTCAGCACCGACGTTGAGAGTGAGATAGTCGAATTCGTTTTCGGTTCGCCTCGTGATCACGTTCACGGCTCCAGCGACGGCATCCGATCCATACACGCTCGACGCGCCATCCTTCAGCACTTCCACCCGATCCACCGCCGCCAGCGGTATGCTGTTGAGGTCTGCAGCCGGGGAACTTCGAACCCCATTCAAAAGCACGAGCGTCCGATCCGAGCCGAGCCCTCGAAGGTTCAAACTGCTCGCGGCCGACAGGGCACCGATTGAGGCCGGCAGCGCTGCCAGCACATCAGAGACGTTCTCCATTCCCGCCTTGCTGACGTCATCGCGCCCAATGACCTGTAATGGATTTGCGCTTTCCGCGAGCCGCTCATTGCGCGTCCCTGCAGGGTCAATGAACTGCAGGGGATTGTTCGCCGCGTAGGCGTAGGGATTGAGGCTCAGGGGGTCGCTCAGCATCGGCCACAACGGATCGCGCGAAAGGAATCGCGCCGTCAGCGGGTCATAAAACCGTGCGCGCATGTGATACAACTGCGCGTCAGAATCCCAACGCACCCCATACTGCCCGGCATACCTGAACGGCTGATCGGCTGCACCGCTTTGCGCAACAATCAAGCCGTAAGGACTGTAGGCATAGGCGGCACTGAGAGCCCCAGCAGCCGAACTCAGAGCCAGGGTCGAACCGTTCAGGTCAAAGTGGTAATACGTGACGCTGTTCCCTCCAGCACCATCGATCGAATACAACAGCCGTCCGTCGGGCGTCCAAACGTAGTAGCGTTGAAACGCGCTGTTCGCCGCGTTCTGCTCCGCAACGATCGGGACACGGTGGATGGCATGGTTGTAGTGATACGTGATCGTCGCGGCCGACGTGCTCCGCGCCAGCAGGTTTCCCACTCCATTGAAGGCATTCGTCACACCGCCAGCGCGGATGAGTTGCGACGCGGCGTTCCACCCATACGTTCTTCCAGGCGACGCCGTCATGCGCCCGCGGCCGTCATAGGAGTAACCCGCTGCCGAGACTTGATGTGCAACGTCGAAGGTGAAATCCCGTGTCTCGGGTGCATCCGGGGCGGAGAAAAGTGGTGTTTCAGACGCCAATGCGACCATCAATCCAGCCGCACTATAGGTGAATTGCAGATCGATCAAATTGCCCTCCCGAATGCGGGTCACCTTTCCAGCAGCGTCGTGCGTGTAGATGCCATTGATGCCGTTTGCGCGAAAGACGTTTGTAAGGCGTCCGCCGTCGTCGTAGAAAAAGTTCACCTGGCCGTTGCCCAGCGTGTCACGAACCTGGATGAGCCGATCCCTCGAATCGTACGAATAAACAGCGGAAAAGCTTCCGTTGTTGTAGGTGACATTGGTCAGCCGCCCTCCTGAATCGAACGCGGCACCGAACTGGATCCCGCTGCTTAGCGTGTTCGTAACGCGATCCTCAGGGTCGTACGCCAGTGCCAAACCTGCGGCATTCGTCAGACGATGCAAGACGTCGTAGCTGAATGCCGCGGCAGGCCCTCCACTGAACTCCAGCTTTGTCAGATTACCCGAAGGATCGAAGCTGTTGGTCTGGGACGCACCATCTGCAAACGCAACACGCGCGGGCCTGCCGCGGCTGTCGTAGCTGACACTGTTCGTGCGATTCAACGGATCGACAGAACGTAACAGCCGTCCCATGTTCGAATACTCAAAGCGCCACTGGCTCCCGCCCTGATCCACCAGTCGTTCCATCATGCCAAGCGCATTGAAGACAGCCGTGGCGGGGCCAAGCGCTGACCGGTTTGCGTTGGTCAGCGAGCTGCGAGGCTCATGCCCAAATTGATCGATGTGGCCCATCGGATCCACCGTGCGAAACACGCGGTGCAGTGCATCGCGGTTCAACACGGAAACCAGCCCAAGCTGGTTCGTTATCGCAGACACAAATCCAACCGCATCGCGATCAACTGCCATGCTGTTGCCGAGCGCATCGGTGAAACTGCGCACCAGGTCTTCATCGTCGGAGCCGAAGGTGCGGGCCTTGCCTGCAGCGTCCACGATCGAGGTCAAGCGCTGCCGCGCGTCCCACGCAAATTGCATGACGTTTCCATTGCGATTCGTGAAAGTGGATATCTGATCGAATGAATTATAAGTATAGGCAAGCCGCCGTTCCATGCGATCGACAACCTCATTCAGCCGGTCAGCTGCGTCGTATTGAAAACGGGCAACATGTCCCGCCGCATTCGTGATCCCGATCAAACGATCGTTCGCATCAAACGCAAACCAGGTCGTGTTCGTCCGTTCATCCGTGATCGCCCGGATCCGGTCCGCAGCGTCGAGCACGACTCGAACCGCGCGTCCATCCGCAGCGGTCGCATTCGTCACACGCCGCAGCGCGTCATGATGGAACGTGATGGTTCCAAGGACGGGATCTGTCCGCGATGCAATGGTACCATCCGCGTTGTACACGAGCGTTGTAACTCCCCCTGCAGCGTTGGTTGCGGCGGTCAGCTGTCCGCGCGCATTGTAACCGAATCGTGCAACGTGACCCGCCGGATCCTGGAACGCAGCCAGGTTGCCCATCGCATCGTAAGAAAACCGCTGAGTCGACCCGCCGGGAAGAGTCACCGATGCCACTTCATGGAACGTGATCCCGTTCACGATCCGATTTGTATAGGTGAACTGTGTTACGGATCCATCGGAGTTGGTGAAGGCGCCCGGCAGGCCAGAGGCAGGATGGAATGCAGCGCCGACCGAAGCTCCCGTGCGATCAATGATTGCTGCCCGCCTTCCCTGCGAGTTTGTCTGAACCGTCAAGCTCTTCCCCGCCGCATCCTTCATTGCCAGCAGCACTCCATTCGCTGAATGGGAATACACCGTCACCCCGCCCGCCGCGTTGGTCACATAGGTGATATTTCCAGGACTGTAGTTAAAACGCGTGATGTTCGTTCCCATGCGGCTCTGCTGCACAACCCGGCCCTGGTCGTCGTAGACCTGCGAGTAGCCGAAATTACCCGCTGGGAAGGTGGTCGACGTCAGAAGGGAACGGATGGATTTGCTGTTGTCGTAAGTATGGAAAGTCGTGCCGCCGAGTGCATTCGTGATCCGCAGGAGATTGAAATCGCTGCCCGACTGCGCAAAGACGAGACGCACCTCGCGGGTGCCGTCCGAAACGCGGTTCAACAATTGCGCTCCCACGTAGCTGAACGTGAGCGATCGCCCCAGCCCATCCGAAACCTGGTTCAACAATCTTTCCTCGGTGTAAGTCAGGCTGTGGGCGTTCCCTTTCCCATCGCTGACGCTCATCAACAGCCCGTTGGTGCTGAATGTGTATGACAGATTGGCGCGCGGATCTCCGAAGATCACGTTCGTTCCACTATCGACCAATTGAAACGGCATGAACGTCGGCGAGCGCAGCATCCAGTTGGTTCCCACACGATCAAATCGAACAGCGAGTCCCTGCGGCGACACGATAAGTGCTTGGTTCGTTAGGCCAAGAATGGCGGACCACTCAAAGTTGTGCGTCCAGTTGTTGCCAATTCGGGAATTCACGAGCGAGTCGGCTTGCAGGCGCGAAGCGTAATAGCGCGAGAACTGAAGCGGCAGCGGTCCCCCGAGCCATAGATCAGGCGCCTCCTGCATCACCAACTCGCCCGTGTAGGCGTTCACGGGATCGCCTGCAAACGCGGAGTCAGGCGAGTTGCCTGATGTGGAGGTCGTTTCATTCGTTGTGACTCGCACTTCAACAAAGCAGAAGCCGCTGGCCGGTGGCGGTGTCGGGAAATCCCAGCCAAGAATCATGCTGTTGGTGCCGACCTCCCGCGCTTCGATGACGAACGTTCCCATGATCCGCCCAGTCGGGGTGAAAAACACGACGGGCGCAACGTCGGGACGTGTCTGCGATACCACGCCGAAAAAGCTGATCCCCTGCTCGGCGCGATCGGAAACAATATAGTAAGTAACAACGTCACCCGGCTTGCAGCGAATCACGGGCGGTCCGCAATAATGCGCGTGAGCTGCTGGCGTAATCAATTGGGCGGTCAGGGCGAGCACCAGCATCAAACCCAGGCGGGAAGCGCGGAAAGATTTTAACAGGTTCATGGCAGGGCAGGCCGTTTGGGAATGCCGCATTAAGCCACGTTATGAAGGATTTGAGAAGCGGTAAAAATACCGAGGTTGCGCCCCCTCGACGCGGATCAATACGGATGGGGAAGGGCAGAACGGGTTTAGGGAATTGCGCCAATTTTCGCGAATTGCCTGCGGGTTTCGTGTAATGAGTGTGTTTCGTGGTTTTCGATTCTTCTGCGGCTCCGTGGGCAAACTCGGCAAATCCTTTTAACCGCAGATGGCACGGATAGGTGAAGCAGGAAGTAATGGAGTGGCAGAGTTCACGCGGGTTGATTGAAACCTGCCGACAGGGAAGCCGGCGATACAACAGGTTTGGAAACCTGTATAGCTACGGCGGACGAGTTTCTTAGATCCGTCGCGGCGGCTCTTCGTCTTACTCCTCTTCTGGCAAATCCCCAAAATAAAAGCTGACGGCGCCTGAATACTCGCCTTTGGCCGATGTGAGCTGGCTTTGTGGGCCGCTATGCGTGGCATCTTTGAACTTGGTGCCAATCGGCGGAATGGCATGCAACAATCCGAGTCCCGCATCGGGGAGTTGAACCTTGGTCTTCCCAATGAGCTCATCCGGGGCCTGGCCCGGCGTCAGAACCTGAATGAAAGGCACTCCCTCAGGCACGACAGAAATTGTTCCTTCAGTCGTCTCCCATTGCATCCAACGCACATCCGCGAGGCACCCTTTAAACGCCGGATATTCCCACTCCTGATAACCGGGAATCGTGTCGTTGAACACATCCTCCCAAACCCCAAATGTCACGCCCGCGAGCCGGTTTTTCCACACGCGGCTTGGCCCGCCCCCCATCCACCTCTTGCCCGTCACATATTCCTCGGGGTAATCGAAAACCGCGCCAAGCCATGGATGCGATCCCTCGGCAGAAAAACGGTATTCACAACGAACCCAGCCATTCCCATGCACGCGCCACAGAATCGACTTCAGATCGCCTTCAAACCGCGCGGCGACAATGTAATCAGGCCCGTCCTGGTCGCCTCGAATCGACCGCAGGACAGAGTTCGTGAATTGAAATCGCGGGCCGTTCACAAGACTGAACTGTTCTTCGCCGCGCGTGATGCCGGCCAGCCGCGCTGAGTCGCGGGCAATCCTGATCGTCAGCTCGCCCGCCGAGATTTCAAACGCTTCCGGCGTCTCGCGGCCGGCAGCCTTTTGCGCCGCC
>Ga0196970_1001427_pt1 | contig 16186 bp, 18 predicted proteins | sample S1v_513CmetaG_FD_148672 | JGI IMG/M metagenome (GOLD analysis project Ga0196970, IMG submission 148672) | Soil microbial communities from Anza Borrego desert, Southern California, United States - S1+v_5-13C | ecosystem: Environmental > Terrestrial > Soil > Desert | place: USA: California...
GCCGACATCCCCCAGACTCGGCTTCACGAACTCCTCCCGTGGAATTGGAAAGCCGACCGCGTCAACGCAAAGGCCTGACCGCGGCGCTCACCGGATGCTTACGGTGAACTCGTTAAAGGCTCCGGCAATGTCGGTTCGTAGCTTCGGTGGATCATTGCTGTGGCGCAAAATTACCTGTTCTAGGTAATCCTGGCATCGCGCGACTACCCATTTGTCGTTGATGTCTCCCGTCTCCGGGGCGGGATGCCTAAGATTGACGCAGCCGTTCTCTGGCCAAACGTTATTGAGGCTTGAGTGCTGCCACGGGAACGCGACAATCGTAACAGCGTCTTTTGTGATTGCGTACTGATCAATCTGCAGCGCCTCAGTGAGCAGGCGCTTCGTTTCACTATCTGCCTGCGCTGCATCGACAGCGGTCGGTGATCGAAACAAATAGCATCTGGGATAGTCTCGCGCGCTTGCGCATCCCATGAGGGCTATTGCCGACACCACAGAAATATGAAATTTCCACGGCCTCACCGCTGGTGCACTCCGTCTATGAAGTCATTGTAACTGAGCTTTCCGGACACAAGCCCTTTCAGCAACTCGTCGGGGATCGGATCGTTAACGCCATGGTGAGCTTTTGCATTTACAGAAGGCCCAAGTACATCCTCAACTTTAAGCCCGATAATTCTGCACACACGTGGTCCATCGGCAAATGTTACCGAGTTGTTCGTAATATCTTTTAGGTCCCAGTCTGTCCGTGAATTGTAATGTCCGGAAAGCCCAAAAATCCATCCTCCTATTGACAACCCGCCAGTTCCTTTAGATTTTAGATCACGCCAGCTATTTTGATGAATGTCACTGTCAAAGCTGAGACGGACAGTGAGGCCACGGCACACTATCGCTGATGTGACAATGTGGCGGAGATTATCGCGGAACTCCGGCTGCGCATCCAGCCACTTTTGAAATATTGCACTCTTGAGGAATGCTCCAGAATACCACCGACCGCGGACCATCACGATGTCTTGTATCGCTCTGAATCCAACTTTGATGTGCGCAATTTTTTTTATCTGCTCTTCAAAATGTGCTTTCTCAGAAATAGAAAGATTCGCCCTAAGGAAAAAGAATTTTCCCGCACTTCCGGTTGCTTCCCAGTCAGTGTCATGGGAGAATGTCGTTGTTTTTTGTCTCTTTATTTCATACCCCCTCTGGAACTGCGTCTGCTCATCACCGTCCACGCTCTCGTCCAAGAGCACATTGAACACCTCTGTCCCGGTGGGGTAAATCGCCGGCCGTCTATCGTAGTCACCAGGGCTATTCGTTGAGTCGGAGGGAGTGGTTTCCTCAAGCTCCGGTCGAATCGGCAGCTTGACCTGATTGATTGTTGATAGGTTGTCTTTCAGATCTTTGTATAATAGGCCAGCGGCATCGAGATGAGCCAATTCTAGATCAGATATTTCGATCAGAATAGCCATTTGCTTGTCGTATAACCGCTGGACTTTGTCTTTGCGCTTGCGCCACCAATCGGCCTTAGATTTATAATATTTTGCTGGATTATCTTCTTCAGAGAGTCCATAATTTTTTGCATATTCACTCCAGCGGCCCTCCAAGCTTTCGAGCTCTAACATATACGCATCCCAAGCGCCAGACCAAGTGCCTTCTAGCGCAGCTATTTTTGCTTTTACCGCAGGATCTTGAATGTATTTTTTTAACTCCTGAAGCAAATTTGAAAATGCTAATCTATAATATTCCCAGCTCCACGCATCGCCGCTGTTGGCACTTTCGATAACATCATTGGGGGGCGTTTTCGGAGATCCAGCCTCTTTTGACGACGACCTCCGGATAACAAGATCCGCATAAGCTCTAAGAACAAACATGTTATAGAGCGGCTTGTCTTTTACAATAGAATATGGGGTTATGGTGTTCATAGTAACAAGCCGCTGCCCAGGCTCAATTGCCCCGCCACTGTTTTCCACAATCTTGTGCAGAAAGCCGTAATACTCATCAAGAGCATGCCCGAATTTTGCTTCTGGCAGTGTGATATCATTGCTCATGATTTTTCCTCCCGTGCAAGGACGACAATGGAAGATCGTTTCCCCTGAGCTTCTGTTGGCTTAGGGAGGCATCGCCTCGTATATTTGAGCAGAGACAATCTTGTCTCCGCAATAGCAAATAGAGCTTATCCATACCCATCCTTGGCATGCATACTATTATATGATCTCTGCAGTATGAAAGTTGGCGTGATGTTCTCTGCTTCAATCCTTAATGGATTGTTTTGCAGGCATTAGGAATGCTATTTAGAGCGCCTAAAATACTCGGTTTGGGATGTTATACCGTTTCGAACGAGGAGCGTCCTATCAGCCTGTTTTAAAAGGCTGCGGCGGAGAGGCGAGGCTGGCGCTTGTTCGTGAGGCGGTGGACCATGAGGCGGATCATGGCGAGTTGGAGCATGGCGCGCGAGACCTGTGGCAGATCTTCATAGTCGCGCGCCAACCGGCGCCAGCGCCCGAGCCAGCCGAAGGTGCGCTCGACTCTCCGCCGGACAATGTTGCCAAGTTTGGCCGTGGTCCTGGGGCGTTGGGGGCGGCGGCACGCGGAAAACGACCTCAACGTGCCCGCCATCGATCTCGATCCGGCGGACCAGGGTTCGGATGATGTCACGCTTGCCCTGCCAGTCGATACCGTCCAGCCCCTGGCGGACCCTGGCTGCGAACTCGTCCAGCCGGCCGATGATCACGGTCAGTTCGCGTGCAGCTTCGGCGGCCTCGGCGGCGACCCGCTGGCGTTCCTCGACCTGAGCAAGGCGACTGCGCAACCCCGCGACGCGGGGCTCGAACTCGGCGCGGTCGAACAGGCCCTTGGCATAGCCGTCGATCAAGCGGCCGATCCCGCGGCGCAGGCTGGCGGCTTGCCGGTCGAGCAAGGCGATGTCGTCGGCCTCGGAGGTTCCGGCGGGAGGGGCGCTGAGCCGCCGACGGTACTCGTCCGCGACGCGACCGGGATCCTCCAGCACGGCGCGCACCCGCTCCCAAACCGCACCTTCCAGGAAATCGCCGCGGATCTGTGGGTTGTCGCACACCGCGTGGCCGTCGAACCGGCCGCCATCGGTGCCGATGCAGCGGTAATAGCAAAGCTCGTCCTTGGACTTCTTCCAGTCCGAACGCGGCGCCGCTTTGCCGTAGTAGGCGTAGCCGCAGCGCCGGCAGACGGTCAGGCCTTGCAGCAACCACCGCGGTCCTTTGTGGCTCTCCCGCTTGCGCCGGCGATTTTCGTCCAGTTGCTCCTGCACCGCGTCGAACACGGCCGGATCGACCAGCGCCGGCACGGGAACCTCGATCCACTCCTCGCGCGGCACCACCACCCGCGCACTGGGCCGTTTGCACGGCAGCGGATGACCGCGCAACGGGCGCAACAACTTGGGAGGCGCCGTCACGTAGCGGGCATGGCCGTAGATCGCCTTTCCGATGTAGGTGGTGTTGCGCAGCACGCCGTGGATCGTCGAGGCGTACCACAGCGCACCCCCGCGGCGTGTCCGGCACCCGGCCTGTTTCAGGCGGCGGCAAACCTCGCGCAGGCTGACGCGCTCCAGCCCCACCCAGGCGAAGATCAGGCGCACGAACCGAGCCTCTTCCGGATCCACCTCGAACCGCGCCACGCCGCCCCCCATCCCCTTGGGAATGTAGCGGTAACCGAAGGGGGCGGTGGTGAAGGCGCTGAGCAGGCCGGAGCGGGCCGCATGGCGGCGCCCGCGGCGGCCACGTTCCAGGATCTTCGCCCGTTCGTATTCGGCGATGACGCCCTGGACCTGCAGCAGCAGGTCGTCTTCGGCGGTGCCGCCAAGCGCGTGGTTGAGGAAGGTGACCTCCGCTCCGCCGCGGCGGAACTCTTCCATCAGGAGCACTTGGTGCGCGTAGCGGCGGGCCAACCGGTCCGGCGCCAGAACGTAGACGCGCTCGACCACCCCGGTGGCGACCGCATCGCGCAGGCGCTCCAGTCCGGGCCGCAGGAGCACCGAGCCGCTGTAGCCCTCGTCCACATAGACGTCGTCTGGTTCCAGTTGGCCGCCGTCCGCGGCAATCCGCTCGCGCAACGCCGCCACTTGGCTGGCGATGGCGTTGTCGCGGGCCTGCTGTTCGGTCGACACCCGCGCGTAAAGCGCAACACGGTGATCAGGCATGCTCACCTCCGCTGGAACGGAGCCGGTTGACCGGCGGCGAGGGGGGAGGCCCCGTCTGGGCGGCCATCTTGGCGATCGTCCTGCGCGGCACCGGAACGGCCCGGCTGTACGCGGCAACCAGGCACTGCGGGGACAGTCGGGTGGGTTCGAACGTCTCCCGCACCTCCAGGTGAGGCGAACTCCTCGGTCGGGGCATGCTGGCCTCCCGCGGCGGCGCGCTCGCCCTCCGCTTCCCGATGAGCTTTCAACCCGGCAGCGGCGTTCCCATTGCAGCGCTGCCGCCGAAGATGCCGACGTTCGAACCGAACCGACCACTCCCACCGCGAGATGGAAACATTGTACGAGCGATCACCAGCCACCGTCTGCACTGGTGTCATTCGGGCCTTACCCCACACCTGCGGCACGCCATACCGCTGGCCCAGGCTACGGCGATGGAGTTCCGCGCAGACGTCGAAGATCATCTCAAGTGGTGGCTCGCCATAGGCGCGCTCCCCGAGGGCGTAGACCGAGTTCTGCGTGCGGGCCAGCCCCCGCTCCAAGTCGAGGGTCCGAACGCTGGACGTTCGCCGCAGCTTCCCCGTCGCCGAGTTCTCGCCGTACAGGAGAAGCAGATATCGCTCCTCGGCAAGGTCGCGCAAGACGACGGTCCACCAGTGATCGAGCGTCGCGGCTACCGCCGCGTCGGCGTCGATCGAGCCGCCGACGGCTGCGAGTTCGTCGGCGGTCGCAAGGCCGACCTCGAACTCGTCGCGGTTGCGTCGGATGATGTCGCTGAGCGACATGGGGATCTGCTGTCGCGAGTCCTCGATCATGTCGGCCCTCATGCTTGCTCGATCTTCATGTCAAACAGTTGCGGCGTCGGCTTAGGGACTGGACGCGGAGGAGGCTCCGAGTACAGGCACCGGAGTTCATCTGCGGCAATCTCGATGCCGTCAAGCTCCACATCATCCACAAGCCGGTCACCCCTCGACAGCTGGGTGAAGCCCTCGAAAGGCTCCTGGCGCCTGGGTGAGGTCCGCAGGCGCGCCGTTGGGATGTGCCGTGGTGAGGGGCGGTCAGAGTCCCGGCTCCGGCGGCACCGGTGTTCGATCAGGATTAAGATGGCGACCCTTGGCCGTGCGGCTTGTTTCCTGGGTGCGGAAGATCACCGCAGCGGAAGGGAGGTCCGCATGGCCATCAAGATCGTCCTCGAAGAGGAGCCGTACCGGCTGATCACGGATGGAGCTGGACACTACGCCGTCATCGAGGTCCGCGATGGCTGCGTCTACTCGCTGCACTGCCATGAACGCCACCAGGCACCAGACACCCCGGAAGGCATGGCGGCCGTCGTCGGAGACGGATGGTGCGAACGCACCCGGGCGATGGAGCGTTACGAGTACATGACCCGGCGCGAGACCCGATACGGCGAGATGCTCTGGTAGAGCGTCGCCAGAGGCGGCAGTGCCATTGCAATGGTATCCATGCGCTGCCCGATGGAGCGCTGCACTGCCTACGGCTTCCGTTCAGGCTCCGTCGGCACCCGGTTCTCGGAGGTCTCTGAGCCAGTGGCGGGGGCGCCAGTCCGCTTCTGAAGCGAGACGGCGGAGCCGTCGGCGCTGAAGTCGGGCATGCCGACAACATCGGCTCGGGTCAGGCTCAAGAGGCGGATGCCCAGGTCCGGCCTGACCGCGACCTCCTCCACGTCGACCGCGACCATCTTACGAGCGGCTTCGGCATTGTTGTCCAGCCCGACGACGAACTCGCGGATTTGGCCGGTCTGCGTGTCGAGCACGACGTCCTCGACCCTGCCGATCTTGCCATCTCTGTCGTAGACGGTGCGCCCGACCATAGCCGGGACATCCATTTTCGCTCCCTTGGAGGTCGACGGGGCGGGATCGGCCACCGGTGCCGTCGGAGTGTCCTGCGTGTCCATGTAGCCCGTCTGGTCGGCCGCATCGGCCCGGGACCGCGTTGGCGGATCCTGCGCCCAAGCGGTCCCGGCGAGGAGCGCCACCAAGCAAACGCTCGCCAACATTGGAAGGCGCATCGGAGCCTCCTGCGGTCATCACTCGTCAACAGACATCCGCACCCTAGAAAACCGGTGGATTGGCCGGGAACTCACGGTCCGCTTGCGACGGCAGAAAGCCCGACCTGTGCCTTCCGCGCTGAGTGCTGCCTATCAGCGGTTCGGCGAGATCCGCCGGACCGATCCCGCCGTCCCGACGTGGCTTCCGTCAAGCCGCTGGCGACGGGATAGCCAAGCAAGGCCGAAGACCTCCGCACCAGCAACTCGTGCTCGATGGCACCGAGCGCGCTGGTATCCTTCCCCGGTCGGGACATCCTGCCTTGAGTTGCAAACCTTAGCCACTCCCCGACGTCCAACCCGTTGACGGCGGTACAAGAGAACAAGTGGCTGAATGGGTATCGGTGATGCTGGTACCCTATGCGCTCGTGCGGTCGGTGAATCGGCAGCCGCCGCACCCGCAGACCGGGGATCACAGGTGAAGGCGATGCGCGTTGTGCTCTACCTTGCAACCGGCCTATCAGCGGCGAATACGGTGATCCTGCTCTTCGCCTATCTGTGGGAGGCGTCCGCAGGACTGTTCAGCGACTCACCTTATGGTGGGCTGTCGGGCTACGACCTGCCCTTCGCCCTGTCCTTCATCGTGACCGTGCTACTCTTCTGGTACCTCTACGCGATACGACGATAGACGAACGAGGCCCTGATCCGCTGCATCGAGGAGTGCTATTCCTGCGCTCAGACCTGCGTGTCCTGCACCGATGCCTGTTTGGCCGAGGGCATCTCCCCCCGCCGGTCGGTCCCCATGTACGGCGAGGTGCCTCTGGCACGGGCTCAGAACACCGACTTGATACGCTCCCACAGCGACGGCTCGCGCCCGTGGCGGTCCTTGGGGCCGTGATGGTCCTTGATGAGGCCGTCGTTGGTAAGCGCGTTGATGTGGACGATGGCGCTGGTCGGGTCGAACTTCAGCCCATGATATCGGGCGCGCAGGTTGCCCTCGCGGTCGATCAGGTGCATGACCAGGGCGTGCATCTGCATGCCGTCCGGTGTCGCCGTGAACTTCAAACCGTACTGTTCGGCCAGCCCCCGGGTCGCGGTCGGCGCCTCGGGGGCGCTGGTCAGCAGTATCGCGTTCGCCGGGTCTAAGCCGTGCGCCGGGCCGTATTCTTTGAGCACGGTGGGGGTGTCCCGCTCCGGGTCCGTGGTGATCGCGACGAAGCGCACCCGGTCCTTCATTGGCGTGGCGTTGATGGCGCGCTGGATGGACGCGATCGCCTCGGTGTGCAGGGGGCACACGTCCGGGCAGTTGGTGTAGATGAACCACAGGGCCACAACCTTGCCCTTCAGGTCGTCCAGGGAGACCGTGTGGCCGTCGGTGTCGGTCAGCCGAAAGCCCGGGGCCGGGCGGTTGACCACCTCGACGTATTGGTCCTTGCTCGAGAGGCTGTGCTCCACCTCGTTCAGCGAGTGCGCCTGGGCTATGCTGCTCATGCTGAGGGCGAGGAGTGTTGCCGCCACGGCGGCAATGTACGTGTTCATGGTGTTGCCATTCTCATGGCGGGGTCGGCATCGACCCCGCGGTCACTGCTTCGAGCATCGACCCCGCGGTCACTGCTTCGATGGTTGCATGAGGGCCGACTGCCGCGCCCGGACCTCCGGCGGCCACGTGCTCTTGATATACGCCAGGACCGCCCAGATCTGCTCGTCCGTCAGCACACCGCCGAACGCGGGCATGTCGCTCTCGTAGTCGGGTGGGGCGAACTCAGTGATGCCCTTCTTCGTGATGCCGAACAGGACGTCGTCCGGGTGATGCCAGGTGTGCCCCAAGGCGTCGTGCGGCGGTGCGGGCATCCTGCCGCCGGGCTTGCGGCTCTGCCAGTCCGGTTGGCCTTCCAGCTTCGCTCCGTGGCATGACGCGCAGTGCTCGGCGTAGACAGCCTTGCCGAGTGCCACCTGGGCGGCGTCGGTAGGGTCGGCCCGGCCACTCTTCATCAGCATCCAGGCCACCATACCTCCGGCGACGAGGAGCGCCAGCGCGGCACTCCCAGCCCAAATCATGATCCGTTGCCACATCATTCGACCGCGAACACCTGCGGTTCGCCGCCATTGCCGAAGGTGTAGGTGACGAGCGGCTCGGTCCTCGGTCCCTCCATACCCGGTGAGCCGATCGGCATGCCGGGCAGCGAGATGCCCTTCACGGCGGGGCGCTCGGCCAGCAGCCGCTTGACCACCGCCGCGGAGATATGGCCTTCAACGACGTAGCCGCCGATCAGCATCATGTGGCAACCCACGAGCTCCATTGGGACGCCCTGCTCCTGCCGCTTCAAAGCGAGATCGTGAGTGGCAACCGACGTCACGTTGATACCGTTCGCCCGCAGATGCTCGGCATGCCCCTCGCAGCAGCCGCACTGCGGGTTCTTGTACAGGACCGCCTGCTCGGCGAAGACAGTCGCCGGGGACAGCAGCGCCAACGACAGGGCGATGGTCTTGAGGATGCGCATGGTCGTGTTCCTCGTATCTGGTTCAGTGTCAGGCGACGTGGATGGTGCTCATCATCCCCGCGACCTGATGCTCGAGGATGTGGCAGTGGAACATCCAGTCCCCTGGGTTGTCGGCGACGAAGGCGATCTCGACGCGCTCGCGCGGCGACAGCAGCACCGTGTCCTGCCATTCCCTGAAGCGCGTCGGCTGGCCGTTGCGGGACAGCACCCGGAACGTGTGGCCGTGCAGGTGCATCGGGTGGTGCCAAGCGGTCTCGTTGGCCATTGCGATGACGCAAGTCCGGCCGCGCTCAAGCGTGAAGATGGGGTCCATGACGTGGCCACCCCCATGGCCATCAGGACCACTGGCGGCAACGCCGTTGATGGCCCAGGCCATTCCGCTGCGCATCATCGTGCGCATGTCGGTCATCTTCCCATCCACCATGGCCCCGGCCATCATCCCCATCATCCCGCCGCCCAGGGTCACCTCATGCCGGACCGCACCCGCGAGGTTCGGCTCCGACACGGGATTGGCTGTTAGGCTGAGGGGAGTGTCGAGTGGTCGATCGCGTAACCGCTCAGGCCCATAGGCCAAATCGACCAGCCGGTAGGCGAGGTCGCGGTAGAAGTCGTCCACCACGGTGGCGCGGTCGCCGGGGGCGCCGGTCATGTCGAGGACGAGGTCGATGCGCATGGCAGGCGCCAGCACCACGCGGCCGTCGGCAGGCTCGTGGGGCTCGACCGGATGGCCGTCGATCGCGACGATCATCGGCCGATGCCCCTGGAATCGTAGGCCGAAAATGCGAGCGTTGGCGGCGTTGATAAGCCGCAGCCGAACCCGTTCGCCCGCCCGCACTGGCACCTCGTCCAGCAGCTGACCGTTGATGGTGACGGTGTTGCCGACCCGGCCGTTGTGGCTCACGTCCATCATGTTGCCGAAGTCGTCGCTGATGGAGGCGTCCGTCTTCAGGCGCCAGTCGCCCAGAACCCAGGTGACGTCACGGTCGACCCGGATGGGTTCACGCTCCTCGACGATCAGCGCCCCGTACAGGCCGCGGCCGACCTGCTCGTGGCTGCGCATGTGCGGGTGGTACCAGAAGGTGCCCGCATCCACGGCGTCGAACTCGTAGGTGAAAGTCTCGCCGGGAGCGATGGGCGGCCGGGGCATGTGCGGCACGCCGTCCATGGCGTTGGGTACACGGACGCCGTGCCAGTGGACGGTCGTCTCCTCGGCCAGCCGGTTGGTCACGGCGATCCGCAGCCGGTCGCCCTGGCGGACGCGGATCTCGGGTCCGGGAACGCGGCCGTTGTAGCACCAGACGGTCGTCCCGGGGTACTCGGCGCCGACCAGCCGAACCCTTCCCGGTCCGGGCGTCAGCGTGTGGGTCGGTTTCGCAGCCCATGTTGGGCGCTGGAATCCAGAGATCAGGCCCGCTGTGGCGACGGTGCCGCCCGCGAGGAGCAGACGCCGTCGGCTCAGCGGCCGGGCAAAGGGGTTCATCAGCATTCAATCCCTCGAACTGAGCCTGATGGCGGGCGGCCAGATGGACCCCGCCGGTCAGGCAGGAGCATCGGGCGCGCGCCGACCTCCGGCGCGCGGCTTAGGCGAGGGAGATCGGTCTTGGGGGGCGAGGATCGGGCGGCGGCGACAGGCCGTCCGTGACCGTCAGCGCCGCTGGGACGAAGGTGTCGGGCGCGACGGGGAGGCTGTCGGGCGCGTTCGGCAGCAGGCCGGGCAGGACGATGCAGATGCCGTTGTGGCAGCCCGCCATTGTCATGCCCTTGTCGGTGTCCTGGCTGGGGACGCAGCCCTGGCAGCCCGCCATGTCGCCATGGTCCATAGTGGCCATGCGCGGCATGCCCGCCATCATGCCCACCTGGGCGGCCTGCACCGTCGTCCCGGACACGAGGCCCAGGATCAGGAGAACGGACAGGATGCGGCGCACCAGGCTCATGGACCCAATATGGACGGGAGAAGTGTCGGAACCAATTGCTTTTTCGAGGCAGATACCGGGAACCCACGGCCATGGGCCTCTATCAACGTCACCTTCTGCCGCTCCTGACGGACTGGTCCATGGGACAGTCCATCCTCAGGGATTTCCGTTCCCGCGTCGTCGGTGGTGCCCGCGGGCGTGTCCTCGAGATCGGCATCGGCTCCGGGCGCAACCTGCCGTTCTACAGCGCGGCTGCCGAGGAGGTGGTCGGCATCGACCCATCGGCGGAACTGCTGGCCTTCGCCCGGCGAGCCGCGGCAGCTTCACCTCGTCCGGTGACCTTGATCGAGCAGACGGCCGAGCGGCTGCCCTTTCCCGAGAGCAGCTTCGACACGGTGGTGGTGACCTGGTCGCTGTGCAGCATCCCCGATCCGATTGCCGCCCTCCGGGAGGCGCGGCGGATCCTGAAGCCCGATGGGCAGTTGCGGTTCACCGAGCACGGGCTGGCCCCCGATCCCGGCGTCCAGAGGTGGCAGCATCGGCTCACCCCGTTGTGGATGCGGTGCGCCGGAGGTTGCCACCTCGACCGGAAGATGGATGACCTAATCCGGACCTCCGGCCTCCGCCTGTCCGGTCTGGAGACGGGCTACCTGCCCGGCATCAAGATGCTGGCCTTCATGTACGAGGGGACCGCCGTCCGGTGACGGCCAGGCCGCTCAGCTACGCGACCGAAGGTACTTGATCAGCGCCGCGATGCCGAGGATGACGAGCACGAGGATCAGGATCCAGAGGAGTCCCATCCCACCCATCATCCCGCTCATGCCATTCATCATCGCAGGCCCTCCTTCAGGTTCTCGAGGTGCCCCGGTCGCCCGGTGTCGTGCGGGGTGCGCATCGCTTCCGGCGAAACGTGAGCGTGCCCGTGTTCGCCGCCATCGCCAGCGTGGGCATCCAAGGGATCCTCTGCTCGGACCGGGAGAGCGGCTCTTGGAGGGTACGGATCGGAGCGGGTCGGAGTTCCGCGCAACGGCACGCCTTGACGCCTGCCGCGCATCGGTCCACACAGGCGAGCCAGCTCATCACCGGCAAGGGCGTGGTGAAGAAGGTCGACCCGGCGAAGAAGACGGCCAACCTGAACCACGAGCCGATCCCCGCCATAGGCTGGCCCGCGATGAGCATGGACTTCGCCGTGGCCCCGGCCGTTGACCTCTCCAAGGTCCAGCCGGGTCGGCAGGTCGACTTCGGGTTGGAGAAGGGGAGCGGGAGCAACTACACCGTCACGAGCATCACGCCCGCGGCGAAGTGACGGAGTGCCAGGACCGGCGCGCGGGGGACCGGGAGAAATCCCGGTTCAGGCCCGCGCCGGGTTCCAGAGTGTCAAGGCTGCTGAATGCTTGCTCATCTCATGCTGCTTCCGCTTGACCTTCCGTCCGCTGGAAGGTGCAGAGTTGATAACGGAGCATAGGGGAAGGTGATGCTGGCATTGGCTCCGATCCGGAACCTCGTGCTCGATCCGCTCGGCCTCGGGGAGACGGACATGGCGAACCCGCGCTTGGAGACCCGGATCCTGGCTGTCTTCGAGCAGGCCGTGGCAGACGGCGAGTGGGATGCCGCCAACCATCTGCTGTGCGCCCTGGAAGCCCTCAGCTGCGATGCGATGCCCGGCTCGTCCGTGGCCGCAGCCTACTGCAACATCGCCCAAGAGGCCGCGCTCCCGCAGCAACGACAGCGGTGCCGATCCGGTCGTCAGGTCAGGACATCGGAGCCGCATCCGCGTGGCAGTACGCGGCTCCAAAGCCAATAAGCGCCTCGCCTCAGACTGCCCCGGCGGGGGCCGCGGTCACGGTGACCTCGATGACCGCGGAGACTGGCGGCACCTGGGCCACGCCGTCCGCCCTCGTCGAGGTGTTTGTCGGCGTGGCGGTCATGTGCGGGATGGCGCTACTGGTCCAGGTGTGAGGTGCCTGTCGGGCAATCAGCGGCGAAGCGGTGGGACGTGGCTCGCGACCGTGCGACACGGAAGTCTGCTCCTTGTTACCTGAGTACCATGGCTCCTGGCCTTGATGCCGCACCGCTGCCCGGCCGCCCCAGTAGCCGCAGCGCGTTCATGGTTACGATCACCGTGGCTCCGGTGTCCGCCAGGATCGCCAACCAGAGATCCGTTGCGCCGATTACCCGAGCACCACCAAGGCTGTTGTCGCGTTCCTCTCACGGGCACCGAAGTCGGGGTCGCTGTTTCCTACGGCGCGTTGCCTGTTCCCGCGCTTCGGCTCCGTGCCCACGGCACTGTTTGGTCGCCTGAAGCGCTTCTTGCTGATCTACATCCTCCTGATGCTGCTGGTCGTGCTGAGCTTCGGCGCGCTCGGTTCGGTAACGGCCGACTCCGACCGTGTTCGTGCGTTCCTCACGGACATCGTGGTGTTCGCCCCTGGCGCATTCCTCGCTTATTGGATGGCGTCGGTGCTGAGCGAGCGAGCTCTGGATGCGACGGCGGACATGCCGGGTTTCAAGGCTCTGGGTTGGGCGATGCTGCTCGCTGTCATGATCGGCGTCGCGTTCCTCGCCGCCGGGTACGTGGCCCGAACGGGATGGGCCGGGTGGGAATCCTTGCAGATGGTCACCTCCATGTTCGGCAGTCTGTCGTTCCTCAAGCCTGGCTTCGTCACGGGGACATGGCAACTCTTCGACCAACTCGGCAACCGCACCAACGAGCTACTGTTACCGTTGCAGCGAGGCGGCCCAGCGCAGTTCAAGCTCGTGTCGTACCACTCGCAATTCGCGCTTTTCTTCTCGGTGGTCGCCGAGGCGCTGTTCGCCTTCATCGTCGCGACATGGCTGCTCATCTACCGCTCCTATGACGGCCTGCGGAGTGCCCTGGTCGGCGCCCTGAACGTCAAGAAGCATCCCTATTTCTTCGCCGTTCTGCCGCCGGTTCTGTTCCTGGAGCTGATCGGGCTGGCCATCGCGCTGATGTCCGGCGTGATGGCGGCCTCACCATCGTAATCGCCGCCTCTGTGGGCGCTTGGCCCGCTCCGAGGGGCCGCATCGAAATGACCGCAGGCAGGCGCTCACCTGTTAGGCTCTCCAGACGCGTGGCGGCGCTACGTGCCTCCGGATGCAAGCGTTACCTCGCTTTTTCCGCCATCGATGGACCACGCGTACGTTTTCCTTTGAACTATGCCGGCATGCGCTGCGGCACACCAACTTGCGCCATTTCAGCAAGAGCTGCGACGTTATCACCTAAGAGCGCTCGGAGCACCGAGCCGTTGTTTCATTGACGGCGGACCGGAGAAGGACAACCTGTCCTTCAGACGAGAGCGGCCAAGTGTTGGCTCTGATTATTCACCGCCAGAATGCTATGGGCGAGCAAACCGGCATCCGCCTTCCTACGCTGTTGACCGAGCGCGAAGCCGCGGATCTCCTGAGGGTGAAGCCATCCACCATTCGCGCAGAGCGGATGCGGGGAAAGCTGGGTTATACCCGGATCGGTTGCCGCATCTTCTACACCATGCAGCAGCTTGGCGAGTACCTTGAGAAGCAGTCGGTTCCCGCATGCGCAAACGTCGCGAGCAACGCCCCGGCCAGATCGGAAACTACTGGCTCAGCAAGAAACCCGGCCGCGATGGCGCCGATGATGCGTGGTGTCGAACCTGGTACGAGCCCAGAACGCGACAGACACGCCGTGTCAGCCTTGGCACGACAGACTTTCAGGAGGCAGGACTCCTTCTCGCGGCCTGGGTCGTCGCCAACGAACGGCCCCGAAACGCCGACCCGGATCGCGTCCTCATAGAGACCGTCCTGCTGAACTACTGGAACGATCACGCCAAGCACCTACCGAGTGCGCGGACCCAATGGCTTGGCCTCTCCTATTGGCAAGAGTTCTGGACGGGACGAACCGTCGCCGACATCACGCCCCACGAGCAACGCCGGTTCCGCGAATGGCTCGCCAGCCGAGGAACCGGCACGAGCGGCATCGACCGCATCCTGTCGGTCGGACGGGCGGCGCTGAACCGCGCCAAGAAGTGGCAGGAGCTGAGCGAGGCCCCCCACATATTCGGGACCGTCACCGCGGAAGCCAAGAGGGCGCGCAAGCCGAAGGGCCGCCCGATCACGCCTGCGGAGTTGGCGCGCCTCCTCGATGCGGCGCAGTCGCGCCACATGCTGCTGTTCCTGCTGATCGCCGCCAACACGTTGGCCCGCCCGGCTGCCGTTCTGGACCTCGAACCGGCGCAGCACGACCCGGAGCATGGGCTTCTCGACCTCAATCCGCCCGGCCGCGTTCAGAACAAGAAGTTCCGGCCGGTGGTGCCGGTCTCGCCGACGCTGCGGCCATGGCTGAGCCAACCGGTGGGAAAGAGCGGCCGGTACGTCAGTTACCGGAACCAGCCGATTCGCTCCATCCTCCATATGTGGCGGATCACGCGCGAGGCGGCAGGGCTGGACGAGCGCGTCACCCCATACTCGATCCGGCACGGCATGGCCCGCGAGATGCGCAAGCGCCGCGTTCCCACCGAGCAGATCAGCCTGTTCCTGGGCCATCTGCCGGACGGATCAGCCGCGACCACGTCGATATACGCGCCCTACGAGCCCGGCTTCCTGGCGGATGCCGTGGAGGCCATCGAGGAGGTCATGCGGGAGGTGCGCAAGCACCTGAAGCGAGTCCAGATCGACCGTCCGCAGGCAGCGCTCGGTTCCGGGATTGAGATCAGCTTCACCGGCCGGGCACGCCGGCACGGGATCGGCGAAGACAAGCAGCAGGAGGTTCGGCAACTCATCCTATCCGGTGTGCCGCATGCCGAAGTGGTCCGGCGGACGGGCGTGTCGGGCGGCACGGTGAGCGTCATCCGGCAGGAGCTGAAGGCCGCCGTGCCACTCTACCGAAACACCGAGTTCGGTATTTGCGTGCCGCTTGCGTGCCGCGACGACGAGGAGGATTTCGATGAGCTGCCGAAATCCCTTGGAAAGCTTGGTGGGCCCGGCCGGATTCGAACCGACGACAACACCGTTATGAGCGGCGCGTTCTAACCGCTGAACTACAGGCCCTTGCCGAGCGGGGAATGTGGCGCCAAACCGCACGCCGCGCAACCCCGGAGTGCGATCCCCGAAACGAAAACGGGGGCCCAAAGGCCCCCGTCCACGTCACGTTTCCCAAGCTCCGGATCAGGTGTCCAGGAAGCTGCGCAGCTTGCGCGACCGGCTGGGGTGCTTCAGCTTGCGCAGCGCCTTCGCCTCAATCTGGCGGATGCGCTCGCGCGTCACATTGAACTGCTGGCCGACCTCCTCCAGCGTGTGGTCGGTGTTCATGCCGATGCCGAAGCGCATGCGCAGAACCCGCTCCTCGCGCGGCGTCAGCGAGGCTAGGACGCGGGTCGTCGTCTCGCGCAGGTTCGCCTGGATGGCGGCGTCGAGCGGCAGCACCGCGTTCTTGTCCTCGATGAAGTCGCCGAGGTGCGAATCCTCCTCGTCGCCGATCGGCGTCTCGAGGGAGATCGGCTCCTTGGCGATCTTCAGGACCTTGCGGACCTTCTCCAGCGGCATCATCAGACGCTCCGCCAGCTCCTCCGGGGTCGGCTCGCGACCGATCTCGTGCAGCATCTGGCGGCTGGTGCGC
>Ga0196970_1001428_pt1 | contig 16174 bp, 16 predicted proteins | sample S1v_513CmetaG_FD_148672 | JGI IMG/M metagenome (GOLD analysis project Ga0196970, IMG submission 148672) | Soil microbial communities from Anza Borrego desert, Southern California, United States - S1+v_5-13C | ecosystem: Environmental > Terrestrial > Soil > Desert | place: USA: California...
CCGTTGGCCAGGTCTACCCGCACGGCAGACACGTTCTGCTTGAAGACGGCTGTGCCGCTGGCTGTCACGCTCACGGCCAGAGGCGAGACTGGCACCTCGAAGACCGCCTTGGGCGAGGCACCGTAGACGTTGATGTACGGCACGGTAGTGGCGCCCTTGAAGGTGGCGACCGTTCCGGAGCCGGTTACTTCTGTGGTCGTCACGTTATACGTGCCGTTGATGGTGGTCGTGCCGGCAAGCACCCGGAAGGTGCCCCCGCCGGTGATGGAGCCGCCTGCACCGATGGTGTGGACGCCGTCCAATTCGAGGGTGCCGCCGACGGTATAGCTGCCCGTGGATTCGCCCGCGCCGCCGGCGATAAAGGCGAGGGTGCCGGTCTGCACGTCGACCGTGCCGTCGTTGTCAAGGACGACGCTCACTTCGTTGCGACCTGTGCCCGCCGTCTTCCGGATGGTTCCCGTGTTGTTCCAGCGGCCCGGCGTTGCCCAGGATCCAGCCCGTTCGATTTTGAAATCGGCTTCGATGGTGATGGTGCCGGCGTTGTTCAGCACGGCGCTCTCACCGGCGAAAGAGGTGCCCTTCATGATGATGGTGCCGAGGTTGTTCAGCGTGTGGCCCTCACGGAGGTACTTGCCCACGCTGCCTTCCATCAGGGACTGGGTTGATGCTGCCAGCGTGGTGGTGCCGGCGCCCTTGAAGGTGCCCCCGTTCCAGATTAACGACTGCGTGACGCTGACCGTCCGGCCTGCCGGCACGTTCAGGTAGGCGCTGTTGCCGTCCATTTTCAGGGTGGCAGCCGTGAGGTCACCGTTGACGTTCACCGTGCCGGACGTGAGGTGAAAGAGGGTGGCATTCGGCGTCCCGGCAAGGTTGGTGGTGCCGCCGTCCTGCCTGAACGTGCCGACCGTCAGCGTTTGCGCGAGGCTGGTAGTGCCGAAGTCGATGTCAATCGTGCCGGGTCCGCCAACTTCGCCGGTCAAATTCCGGGTGCCGCCGCCCGAGAATAGCAGCGTCCCGCCCGCCTGTGCGGTCCACTTACCGCCTTCTTCGGCTGCATGGACGCCATCGAACTGCAGCGTGCCGCTGGAGACAGAGATAGTGCCTTCATTGTCGAAGGTGCCCCGCATGGCTGCGGTGCCTGTGCCACCCGTCTTCGCAATGGTGCCTCGGTTGTTCAGCTTCAGGTCGCTGTCCAATACGCCCTGGCCCCGGGCGAAGATCACATCGCCCTGAATCTCCAGGCTGCCGTCGTTGTTGAAGACTGACCCGGTGCCATACGAGATGCCCCCCGATTTCCAGACCAAGGTGCCCTTGTTCGTCAATGTGTGGCCGTTTTTCAGTTCGCGGGAGGTGTTCCCGCTGATCTCCGCGGTGGCGCCGTCCGCGATGACAGTAGTCCCGGCCCCGTGGATGTAGCCGGCGGACCATGCGAAGGCGTTGTTGACTGTGACGGTACCGGTGCCGGTCCGGTGACCGCTGCTGAAAAGCAGGTGGTCGACGGATGCGTTCACGTCAAACTGTGCTGTGCCGTCCTTTATCTCCAGCGTGGGCAGCGCGGGTGCGCCGGTCCAAATCGTCGGGTAGGAGGCGGAACCGGTGAGCCGGGTGGTTGCCACCGTGTAGGGGCCGGCGAACGTGACCTTCGCCGTGTGCACGATGACGGTGCCGGCACCGGTGACGGAGCCGCTGACGCTGTGGGTGCCGCCGTCCACAAAGTGGATGGTTCCTCCGGCATCGGCCCGCAGGGTGGCCTCGGCCACGTCGGTCAGGTTCCCCCTCAGCCCGAGGATGCCGGAGGAGACGCTTATGATGCCGCGGTTCTCAAGGGTGCCATCGAGGACGGCCTTGCTGGTGCCGGCATCTTTGGTGACGGTGCCGTGGTTGACCAGTTTGGCGATGAGGTAGGTCGTGTCGGAAATGCCGGTGTAGCGAAGCCAGAGGTCGCTGTGGTTGGTCAGGACACCTGCGTTTTTGACCGAGAAACTGCCGGCGGTCAGCGCAACGGTGCCGTAGTTCTCAAGGGTCGTGTACAGGTTCCGGCCCGCAGCGCCAGTGATACTAAGCGTGGCGCCCTGCGCGATGGTGAGCGGTCCGGTGCCGGCCACGTCGCCCTGGGTCCACTCCATGCTGCCGGTGATCCGCCGGTCGCCGATGCCGCCGAGTGTGGCGTTGCCGACCAGCCGGAGCGCCGGAATCTGGGTGGGCGCATCAAAGTTGAGCGTGCCGCCGGTCAGTTCGGTATTGGCGATCTCCCAGGCAGCGGTGCTGCTGACGGTGCCGCCGGAGACCAGCAGTTTGCCCGCGCCGGTTACCCTGCCGTTCAGGGCATGGGCGCCCCCGGCGAACTCCAGCACGGCGTTCTGGGGCACACGGTACTCACCGGTTTCGCTGGCGTCCCCGGAGGACTTGCGGGAGAGCATCCCCTCTTCCACCGTCACCAAGCCGTCATTGTCCAGGATGGTGTCGAAGGTGGCCCCGCCGGTGCCGGTCTTGATAATGGTGCCCGAGGGGCTGTTGTAGAGGCGCCCGACGGTGGCGGCTGACGCCGCGGCGAACTGTCGGCTGCCTATCACCGTGACGGTGCCATGGTTTGTGAAGGTGGCGCTTGACTGGGTGATAGACCCGTCAGACCAGTTGATGCTGCCGTAGTTCTCAATGGGCCGGCCCGTCTGGGTCTTGCCACTGGTGGTGGTGAGCGCCGCCTGTGCGCCTGCGGCAATGATCAGTTTGCCGGCGCCTTGGACGGTGCCGCTCTTCCAGGCAAGGTTGCCGGTGATGGTCAGGTCGCCGGCCCCTTCCAGGATGCCGCCGGAAAGAATGAGGCTCCCCATGCTTGTGCTGCTGGCGATGGTAAGTCTGCCAGTGCTGCTTGCGATCTCCGTCGGGACGGTGTAGGTCGTGGTGGCGGAGGTTAGGGTCAGGTTGGCTGTGCCGCTGGTGAAGACCAGGCCGGTGCCGGTGACGGAGCCTTCCCAGGTGTGGGTGCCCGTCAGCTTAACCTGGCCGGACACGTTGGTGGTGCTGCCCGGCAGGAAGGTGGACGGCTTGGGGAGCGAGAGTACGCCGGTGCTGACTTCAAGGGTGCCGGCGTTGGTCAGGGTGCCGTCGAGGGCGACTTCGCCCGTGCCGGACTTTTTGACAGTGCCGTTGTTATGCAGGGCGAAGGCGGCGCCCGTCGCCTCGACGACGGTGCCGGCGCTTGGAAACTCAACGGTGCCTTCGTTGGTAAAGGTAATGGCCGACGCCACTCTGAGGCCGCCCGACTCCGTAAACGTGACGGTGCCCCAGTTGGTGACGTGGCGCTTCAGTTCCTTGGCGGTTGAGGTGAGCAAGTTGACATTGGCGCCGGACTCGATGAGCAGGGCGCCGGCGCCGCTGATGGTACCGTGATCCCAATTGAGGGTGGCGTACAGGTGCAGTGCGCCTGCCCCGTCGATGAGCGCTGTACCGCCGGTCATTTTGACCGGACCGCGCAGGTGGCTGTCGGCGCTGGCGTCGGTCAGGGTGAGGGTCGCGTTGTTGACGGTGATGGACTCCGCGCTGTCGATGCCCCGCAGGGTTGTATCCGTGGGGATGGCGAGGTTAATGTCGGGGGTCATGTCCGGAACGCAGACATAGTCGGACGAGGAGGGAACCCGGTTCAGGTCCCAGTTGGCCGCGGCAGCCCAGGCGGTGGTGCCCGCCCCGCCCGTCCAGGTAATGGTGCAGGCGCCCGCCGCGTCTGCAGTAGGCGGCAGAAGCATCGCTCCCGCGATGGCTGCGAGCAGCAAGGTCCACAGGGTCAGAATTTGCAGGAGTCTGGTCAAGGTTGTTGCCCTCCGTCCGTTCGGCCGCATCAGGTGGCCTTTACGCTCTATAACACCTGATACAAACGTACGGGTCCGAAAGATTCGCGGGGATTGTATTTATTTGAATAAGGCCTTTACTTTATCTATACGATGTGCGTTATTTGAAAAGAGGGGAGTTCGCAAGGGAGTGGGTACGATGCCATGGCTCAGGCAGGTGTGGAAACTGGGGAAGTTCCGGCTGATGAAGAGCCACGCAGATGAGTACTTTGTCGAGTGGGGAAATGGTCGTACGACGCGCATTCCACAGATGAAACTGCCCACCCTTTTTGGGCGGCGCAGGCGTGGGGCGTAGCGCAGATATGAAGAAAGACGCCCCGGACCTCGAAGGTCTGGGGCGTCTCTATTCATAGCTTATCGCGCCGTCACCCAGTTCCACAGCCGCTTCCCGCCAAGAATGAGCGCCACGAAGAGCAGCAGGATGGCGCTGCTGAGCAGCCCGGCCTGATTGGCGGCTGCCAGGTCCCGCCCGAACCAGGCATAGGCCAGCAGGGCCGGGCCCTGGCCCAGGGCGGCTACCCCGAGGAAGGTGGCCAGCCGAATCCGGCTGATGCCGGCCAGGTAGGCGACAATATCAAACGAAGCGATGGGAATGAGCCGGCCGAAGAGCGTCAGCACAAAGAAGTGCAGAGGCGTGAGGCGGCTGGTCTGCTTTGTCCAGCGTTCGCCCAGTTTCCGCTCCACGAACGGCTGTCCGAACTGCCGGGCCAGCAGGAAGTTGATGGCGGCGCCTGCTGTACCGCCCAGCAGCGAATAGAAGGCGCCCGGTACGGGGCCATAGAGGGCGCCCGCAGCCATGGTGACCGGCCAGGATGGCAGCGGAGAGATAACCGCCTGCAGCATTTGCAGGCCGATGACAACCAGCGGCCCCCAGGCCCCGGTCCGACCCAGGAGGTTGGCCGCCGCCGCCGCGCCACCACTGAATACGGGACGCACATAGGGCCAGGTGAGGAGAATGACGGCGCCCAGGACGGCCAGGCCGAGCCATTTGAACCAGCGCACTTAGGTGGTCTCCCCGCCCCTCATAGAGGGCTGTGTTTCTTCGCGCTCCACCCCTGCCGTCCCGGGTGGCTCGACGGGCACGACCTGCGGTACCGGCTTCGGTGCAGCAGGCTTGGCCGGGGCCGGCTTCTGCCACTTGAAGATCCTGTTGAGCAGGTTAAAGATTAGCTTGGACTCCTTCGTTAGCAGCGGCCCTATGACGGCCAGAATCAGCACGTATAGTGCGGCAAAAGGCTGCAGGATCGCCGCGAGACCGCCGGCCTTCCCCAGGTTTGCCATAATAATCGAGAACTCACCGCGGGAGATGATGGTGAGGCCGATGTTCGAAGAAGCCCGGTGTGAAAGGCCGTTGGCCCGGCCTGCCAGCATGCCGGCAGTGAAGTTGCCGATCATCGTGACGACGACGGCGCCCAGCGCAGGCCAGACAGCGCCGCCCAACGCCCGCGGATCGATCGTCAGGCCGAAACTAAAGAAGAAAAGGGCGCCCATAAAATCACGGAAGGGCAGAACCAGATGTTCGATCCGCTCCCGGTGCTCCGTTTCGGCCAAAACCATGCCGACAAGCAGAGCACCGATCGCTTCAGCTACGTGCAGCGTTTCGCCGAAGCCGGCGATCAGCATCAGGAGACCGAACACCATGATCCCAAAAATCTCGGCCGACTGCACATTGAGTATCTTATTGATCCAGCGCAGGCCCACCCGGCCGACGATGAGGATAGCCAACATAAAGCCCAGCGCAATGCCGCCCGAGGTGAGCACACCGCCAAGCGAAGTCGCTCCGCTCAGCACGAGGCCCGAAACGATCGACATGTAAACCGCCAGGAAGATATCGTCAAACATGATGATCCCGAGAATTAGCTCGGTTTCGGGGTTGGCGGTCCGTTTCAGGTCAACGAGCACCTTCGCGATAATGGCGCTCGAGGAGATGGTCGTAACGCCGGCGGAGATCAGAATCTCGTAAGTTCCCCAGCCCATGAGCCAGGGATAGATGACGCCCAGTGTAAAGTTGAGGGCGACATGAATCGTTCCGCTGATGGCGATTTTGCGGCCAGCCTTCATTACACGGCTGACCGAGAATTCTAGCCCCAGGTAAAAAAGGAGAAACAGAACGCCCAACCGACCCATAAACTCAATCAGCGGGGCGCTGTTAATGAACCGCAGGTCGAAGATGCCGATTTGGGGCGCCTGCGGACCTACGACCATACCGACCAGGATCAAGAACGGGACGATTGATACTTTGAACCGGCTTGAAAGCAAGCCGGCTGCCGCCATTAAGGCCAGGGCAAGGCCAATTTCAAATATGACATGTTCCATCTACTACTCGCTCCCCACGGTGGAAAGAAGTTGCTTGAGGGACTTGATTTGATGACGTTCACCGGAGAGAACTAACGTTGCTTCGGCGTGCAGGACGTGATCGGGACCGGGATTCACCTTCTGTGTGTGGTCTTTTTCGATAATCGCAATGACGGTAGCCCCAGTCCGTTGCCGGATCTGCAGCTGACCAATCGTCTTGCCGGCGCACTTGAAACCGGGTTCGATGCGGTACCATTCGATGACCAGGTCGTTCAGGGCCACTTCGACCGATTCCAGGGCGCGGGGCTGGTAGGTCATGCCGCCGACAATGGCCGCGATCACCCGGGCCTCGGCATCATCCAGGCTGATCATGGAGATGGAGTCGTCCGGATCATCGTGGTGGAAGTGGTACATTTCCCGGCGGCCATCGTCATGGACGACGACGACGAGCTTATCGCCGCTGCGGGTTTCGATTTGGAACTTGCGCCCGATACCGGGCAGGTCGGACTCGCGGATATTCGGCACGATGGAGACCCTCCTTAGGCTGCGTCTATCCGTGGGGATAGATCTGTACAATTATAGTACCACGAAAAAGCACGGACCCCGCCAGAAATGGCGGAGTCCGTGCGCTTTGTTGCAGATTTGAAGATGAGCTTGCTACTGGAAGATTCGCCGGGCGCCCAGGTAGCGGCTCGACCACCAGGGGTTGTCGAGGCTGGTCACCTTGACGCCGGTTTCGGCAGACTGGGCGTGGACAAACCCGCCATTGCCGTCATAGATGCCGACGTGCGAGGCGCCGGGTGCGTAGGTTTCAAAGAAGACCAGGTCACCGGCCCGGAGCTCTTCAAGGGGAACGCTGGTACCTACTTCGAACATCTCCTGCGAGGTGCGGGGCAACTCCGCCCCTGCCTGGCTGGAAACGTACCAGATAAAACCGCTGCAGTCAAAGCCGGTATCGGGGCTGGTACCACCCCATGCGTACGGGGTGCCCACCAGAGCCTGGGCGGTGCGCAGGGCGGTTTCGCCGGAGCGGCTGTTCCCGCGGCTGACGACCGGCTCTGTGGCGCGCTCGGTCTCAATAACAACCGTGCGGGTCTCGTTCTCCCAGCTGACGCTCATGCCAAAGTTCTCCACGAAGAAGCGGAGCGGCACCAGCGTGCGGTCTTCCACGATGCGGGGCGGCACGTCAAGGGTAACGAGCTTGCCGTTGACGGAGGCCTGGGTGTTGCCAATCTGCGCCATGATCGTCGTATCGTTCAGGGTCGAAGTAACGGTGCGGGTGGTCTGGTCCCAACTGACGCTGGCGCCCAGCGCCTCGAGGAGGTCCCGCATCGGAAAGAGCGTACGAGAGTTTTCAATAATGGGTGCTACCGCCAGGCCGAGTTCGCGGCCGTCGAGCCGGGCTCGAATCGGGTCGGCGGCGAAGGCCGTCTGCGGCAGAACCGTAATGACAAATGCGGCTGCGCCTATGAGCAGCGGGCGCAGGCGGTTGAACAAGCTTTTCATCTCTTCCCTCCATGTACTAATTTGTATGTGGTTGAAGGAAGCGTCATACAAGGTTCTCCCGCGGGAGCCTTGTTTCCTGTGCTTTTGGCGTAACTTGGTTCAGGTAGTTGCTACCAGTCGCTCTCAATTTCAGTCTTTGTTTAACCGGGAGCGGGCTGTCAGTATAACAACCAACAGTTGATATGGTCAACCTTTATGCGAGTCCAGTTTTTGGAAGCTAACGGTCAAGGCTCTGCTATGTTCATACGAAAAGGACCGTCAGGTTTCTGACGGTCCTTCGACATTTTGTGGTATGAAATTTAGTGGTTGGGAATTAGGGGTTGGGCTGGGGTTCGGGTTCAGGCTGTGGGTCAGGTATGGGCTGCGGCTCGGGTTCAGGCTGCGGCTCGGGTTCAGGCTGCGGGTCGGGTTCAGGCTGCGGCTCGGGTTCAGGTTGGGGTGCCGGTGCGGGCTGCGGTGCCGGCCCGACGAGGAGAACCTGTGCGGTGGGTAGGTAGCTGTCCTGGGAGAGACGCTCCTTCTTGAGCAACTGGCCGTCCTGGTAGACCAGGCGGTAGGCCTCGGAGACGAGGCCGGGTATGCCGGCTGACTTGACAACTTCCCTGCCGGGGGCGAGCGTCTGGTCGACCACCTGCTTGGTGGGATAGGGCCGGGATCCGAGCACGTTGGATTCGATTTTGACTTCCTGACCGTCCGGGAGATCGCCGTACAGCCGGAAGGTGACGCGACCTCCGCCGGCTTCCGCTTCAATATACAGATGCCCGCCGCTGGTGTTACGGATTTTCAAGTCCTCCCACCCCTGGGCAATGGCTGCATCCTGTGACGGGTCGATATAGCTGACCGCCAGTTGGTGCTGGTGACGTTCCACAATTTCGAGGTTGGCCCGCAGGGCGGCGCCGTAGAGCGTGGTGGCCGTCTGGCAGACGCCGCCGCCCACACCGGGCACCAACTCGCCGCCCACGATGACGAACGCTTCACGCCAGCCGTTGGCCGAGTCGACGGGGCCAACCGTCGCGTTGTAGGAGAGAATGTCGCCGGGCTTCACAATAAGGCCGTTGAAGGCGCGGGCCGCCCGTTCGACGTTGTCTGCCCGGGGAATGGTCGGGTCGTACATGGTGGACCACTCGGCGACCAATTTGCGGATGCCCATTCCTTCCAGGGACTGCTTTGTGACTTCGGGCGCCCGGGCTGAGACCGGCAGGTCGAGCTTGGCCGTGCGGCCCGCTGCCTGAAGCGCCGCATGGACAGCGTGGGTCTCCACCATGGTGCCGTTGGTTTCCGGCGTAATGACCGGCTGCTTGTCAACCACTTCAAAGGTGGCGGGGACGGGCTCGGTTTCCACTTCGGCCCGGAGGGAGCCGAGGGCGCTTTCGAGGACGGTCTGGTCCCACTCGGTGAGCCCGGTTAGCCGCAGCGCGGGGCGCCCCACGAGGTTACGCTGCCACCAGGGCACCAGGGCTGCCGCCTCCTGCACCGCCTCTGCCGCCGGCTTGGCTGGCAGGAGCCCCAGTTGCCCACGGGTAAAGGACCATTCCTTTTCGCCGTAAGCCAACACGATAGGCTGGCCCAGTTGCTCATCGACCCGGGCCTGCACGGCGGCGGCCAGGTCAGAGAGGCGGCGGCTGGCCGCCACCTCAGTTTCGCCAAGGTAGACCCGGTAGGTTGGCTTTACGGAGAAGGCCAGTACGACCAGGCCGGAAAGCAGAAATGAGAGCGCCAGGGCCAGCGGCCACGTGTGGCGGGCCGGCGACCCGACGGCTGCGTGGCGAGCTAGTTCAGCGGACTCTCTCACTGCGCGTCACCCCCTATACAGTGAATACGGAATATGGGGCGACAACGTTTGGTATCCAAGGAAAAAATGCCCCTTCCATGATGCTATCCGGTTTCCCACGTCCTTATTCCGGTCATGTTAATGCAGGTCATGAATCAGGTCCAAACGCGGAATTTCGACATGCAGGCGGAGTTCGGCTCCGCCGATGGCCCGGTGGACCGGTTCGGTGTAAATTAGGCGCCCAGTGGGGGTGTAGACGAAGAGGGTAAGGTCAGCCGCTTCGACTAAGGGCGCATAGGTCACCCGGAACCGGCCCAGGTCGCCACTGATGGTTCCGCCCAGCAGTTCCACGTGGTCGCCGTTGAGCAGCCTGGCGGCCACAACTTGGAGTCCGGCCAGGGGGCGCCCGGATTCGCGCACGGTCAGCGTTCCCGATACTGCCCGATTCATAGGCCTTCACCTCGGCTTTTATCCGGTGCACGCGGTATGGACCCCAGCGCCAAAGTCCTCTATAATAAGGGACTGGTACTACCTGAGTATGGCACCATTGGGTCATCGTACAGTTTCTGCGGCCTTATACGCCCAGCCTGTTTGCTGAAGGATGAAAAACCAAAGGAGGCGCAGCCAGCTTGCCACTTCCCATTTTCGTTAAGTGGATCGGTGTTATTGTGTTCAGTGGCCTTCTTGGCGGCAGCGTGATGATGCTCGCCAAGGGAACCCTGCCCCCGCCGTTTGCCAAGGTCAAGGTCAACCCGATCGTTTCAACCGCACTCTTCGTACTGGGTATGACCGGCGTGCTGGTCTTCGGCGAGCCGGAGTTGCTGCTGAACACGATCAATATGTTTGCGGGCAAGTAAGAGTAAACACGAACATAGGAAGCGCCCCGCCACGGCACACGTGGCGGGGCGCCCATCTTTCTGAGCGCCGGTGCTCTTTTGGACATGTACCCTGCGTAGAGATATGGCGAGTCATATCGACCCTTCCGCACGTGAATCCGTTTATATGTATAGAAGTCGCGAGGAGGGCTGCCGATGGATGCCAAGGAGATCAAAGCGCAGGCGCTGCATGACTTTGCCGGGTACGTTAACCCCATGAAGGCCCGCATTCTGCACCATGCTGGGCTCGACATCATTGAGGCCCGCCGGGAGGGCGTGCGGGTCTGGGACCTCGAGGGGCGTCCCTTCATCGACTGCATTACGTCGGCGGGGAGCTTCAACGTGGGGCGGCGGAACCCCGCCATCGTGGCGGCCCTGAAGGCGGCCCTGGACGAGGCGGACCAGGGCATCTTCCTGCTGGCAAGCAAGGGCAAGGCCGACCTGGGCCGGCGCCTGGCAGAGATCACGCCGGGCGATATGAAGTTCAGCATGTTCGGCGCGTCGGGCGGTGAGGCGGTCGATTTTGCCATCAAACTGGCGCGGGGATACACCCGGCGACCAAAGATCATCTCGACGAGCAAGGGCTACCACGGGCATACGGGCTTCGCCCTGTCGGCCATTGGGCGAGATGCGTATCAGGCCCCCTTCCACCCCCTCATGCCCGAGTTCGTGCGGGTGGACTTCGGCGACCTGGGCGCCCTGGAAGCGGCCATCGATGACCGGACCGCCGGCGTGCTGATGGAGCCTGTGCAGGGCGAAGGCGGCATCAACGTGGCGCCCGAGGGGTATTTGATGGGCGTGCGTGCGCTGTGCGACAGGGCCGGCGCCATGATGATCCTCGATGAGATTCAGACCGGCTTCGGCCGTACTGGCACGATGTTCGCCTGCGAGTGGGCGGGCGTGGTGCCCGACATTGTGACGCTTGGGAAGTCGCTGGGCGGCGGGCTCTATCCCATCACGGCGGCGGTCTTCCGTGAACCGCTGGGGGACTTCCTGGTGATGAACCCGTTCATCCATTTGTCGACATTTGGCGGGGCGGACCTGGGCTGTGCGGTGGGGTTGGCGACCATCGACTACATCCTGGAGCACGACCTGCCGGCGAACGCCCGGGCGATGGGTGCGCGGTTCATGGCCGGCTTCGCCCGGCTGCAGGCGAAATACCCCGAGGTGCTGCGGGAGTACCGGGGGCGCGGGCTGATGATGGGCCTGCAGTACGCCGACGATTCGATGGGGCCCCGCATGAGCTACCAGCTGGCCCAGCACGGGGTGATCGCCCTGTATACGGGCAATGACCCGTCAGTGATGCGGCTGCAGCCGCCGCTGACAATTGCGGCGGACGAAGTAGATGAGGTGCTGGCAGCGCTGGACGGATCGATGGCGGCCATTGCGACGGGGGCAGGTAGTGCGGGGAGCCCGGTGGCCGCGGGCGGAGAGAAGAAGCGGAGACCCCAGCGATAAAGGAGGGCGTGGAACGTGGCGACCAGTCAGGAGATTCTGGAGGCCCTGGCCGATTATCAGGAGCAGTGTAACTCCAACGCACGGCTCCGGCGGATGCAGAAGGATTGGACCAAGCGGCTCCACTTTCGGGGAACCGACACGGACGACTGGTTCACGATGGTGGTCGTCGAAGGGGAGATTACCGAGTTCTCCGCCGGTGCCGAGGGCGTGCCGGATATTGTCGTGCACGCAACCAGCGAGGACCTGTGTGACATGTTCTGGGGTGACCTGAATCCGTCGCAGAAGTACCTGCGCGGCGAGATTCTGGTGAAGGCGTCGCCGGAGGATGTGATGCGGCTGGACGCCATTACCATGATCATCTGGCCGTCATGAGTGCAGGGGAGCTGCCGGTATGACGCAACTCCGCAAGGCGGTGGGATTGCCGACGGTGATTGCCACCAGTTCCGGCCTGGCACTGGCCACCGTTTCGCTGACGGCCGATGTGCAGATCGGCCTGGGCATGCCCGGCGCCGCCGGCTGGATGGCCGTGCTGGCCGCCGGTCTGATCAGCGTGCTGGCCAGCTGGTGCTTTGCCGAACTGGTGGGCATGTTCCCGACGGCGGCAGGGATCAAGCTCTTTATTGAGAAGGCGTTCGGGGAGAAAGCGGCGCTGATTTGTGCGACGCTGTATGTCGGGATTACGGTGCTGATTGTGGGCAGCGAATCCTATGTGCTGGCGGCCGTGCTGCACTACGCTTTTCCGGCCGTTCACCAGGCCTGGTGGGTCTTCGGTTTCCTGACGCTGATGGCGCTGGTCAACCTGCGGGGAATTTCCATTACGGGCATCGCACAGGACGTGGCGACCTACGGCATGGTGCTGGCAGTAGGCGGCCTGGCGGCCTGGGCGCTGCTGCGGCCGGGCGCCCCCCCGATTCCCACACCGTTCGAGCTGGGTTCGGGCTTTGGCTTTGCCCAGGCGGTGGCGCTGGGGGTCTTCCTCTACCTCGGCTTCGAATGGGTGACGCCGTTGGCCGAAGAGGTGACCGATTTCCGCCTGATTCCGAAGGGAATGCTCTGGTCACTGGCGATTTTGGCCTTCGTGTACGGCGCCTTGCATATTGGGATGATGACCATGGTGCCGAAGGAGCAGTTGGCGGCGTCTGCGATTCCGCATGTATTGTTCGGCGAGGCGGCCCTGGGCCGGTTCGGACTGGTGGCCATGGCCGCGGTGTCGGCACTGGCCTCGATTACGAGCTTCAACGCCGGGCTGCTGACGGCGTCGCGCTTTCTGTACGCCATGGCCCGGGACTGGGCGGCGCCCCGGTTCCTGACCCGGCTGCATCCGGACTGGGCGACGCCATGGGCGGCGATTCTGGCCTTGTATGGCCTGTGCTCAGCCATGGCCGTGGCGGTGCTGACGTCAGGGGCGTTCAAGCTCTTCATTTTCCTGGGTGCTGCGATTGAGTGCATGATCTTTGTGGTGATGGCGCTTTCTGTGCTCAGGCTGCGACGAACAATGCCGGACCTGGTCAGGGAGTTCAGGGTGCCGGGAGGGACGTTGGTGCCCTGGGTGGTGGCGGTGCTCTACTCGCTGCTCTTTGTGCTGGTCTTTGTGCCGGACCCGGCGCATCCGGCGGACCACGGCGCCCAGCTCGGGGCGCTGGTGACGCTGGGGGTGGTTGCGCTGGCAGTGGTTGCCTACGTGCAGTGGGTGGTGCCATGGCTGCGCAAGAAGGCGGCGCCGGCGGGCGGGCAGAAGCGGCGGCGACGGCCGGGGGGATAAACCAAGAGCCACCGAGACTTGTGCTCGGTGGCTCGTTTCACGCCCGGACACGCCGGGTTGGATTACATAGTTCAGGTACCGCCGAAGCCGATGTGGACGATGACCGGCACAACCGCTTCGCCAGTTCCGCAGATGGCCTGCAGGTGGCTCATGGCCTTCTGGTCACGGCTCACGTCGTAGTAGGTAAAGTTGATCTGCCGCTGAATCAGGTCGGCGACGGCATCCATGGAGGCTGCGCAGCCGCTCCGACCGTAGATGATGACGCGGGCGGTTTCGCGGGCCGCGGTGACCGGCGGCGCGGGGACGGGAGCGCTGACAGGGTGCCCAGGTTGCATGGGGTATACCTCCTCCGGCAGCGGTACGGTTCCTTCGACGGCGCCCGGCAGTGGCTGATGTGCCGGCTCGGCCTGACCCGTGGCCGATTCGGGAACCCCCCCAATCATGGGGAAGTTCATTTTCGGCAGTTTGACCGGGGTGGTGGCGCGCCGGGAAAGGATGCCTGAAGTCAGGTCAGGACGCAGGGGCATGCCGGTCGCCTCGCTTTCTCTGCACATCATTGGTGTGATTGGGTATATTCACCATCACATGTCATTCACCCTTTTCGCTGATAGGAGAAAAGCAGGAGTTTATCTATTGAGGTGCGTAATATTGTGCTTAGGTTATGTATGGAGGTGCTTATGGTGCCGGAGCTTCATCGCCTGGAAGCCTGCTCGTTGAAGGGAAAGGCAACGCTGGTTCTGACTGATACTCACCTGGTTCTGGAGCCGGACGCGGCATTTCGGGCCGAGGTCGAAGGAGCCCTGGAGAAGGGCCGGGAAGGCGCCGAGAAGGCGCCCGGCGTCATCGGCTGGATTGCAGAGAAAGCGGTAAACCTGGCGAGCCGTGCGGTCGAAAAGTACTTCCAGCCGCATCCGCTTACCGAAGTGGAACTGCTGCTCAAGCACGACCGGGTTGACATCAAGTTAGGGCGGCTCAACATGGGCTCCGACCTTAAGGTCGACCCTACGGAGGCTTTCATTTTCGATGCGAAGTTCCGGGACGCCCGGGAAGCTCTGATGAAGAAGTAAATGACAGGTCCGCCCTGATGAGGGGCGGACCTTTTGGCTTTCACCATATCTGGTTGCGCGCTTTCGGGACTAAAAGAATAGAGGGCTATCCGGATTGGATCACATGGTATACTGTATGGCAGCAACGATCGAGGGGCGAATGAGGGTTGAAAAAATACCGGGCCGGCAAGATCAAACGGGAACATCATGTCATAGAACGGGTCTGGCCGGTTCTGGAGCGGATGGCGGAGTGTGATCTGATCGCCAGCATCATTCCCGGGCCCATCAGCCCGCTCAACGCCCGGGGCTTTGAAGTGACATTCCAGCGCTTTACCGACACCGGACTGCGGCTGCTGGCCAAGAATGGGTCTGCGGTGCAGGAGGTCTGGGTGGTGACCGACGCCAAGGATGAAGCGCTCAGATGGCTGGCCGGGCAGGGTCTGGTTGACTGGGAGCCCGAGCCGCCTCCCAAAAAAGCGGCGGCGCCAAAGGGCCCCGAGCCCCTCAAGACCGTGGTCTTACCTTCGGATATGGCCTGTGCGGTCTGTGGACGGCCCATGCTGTCCGGCAGCCGCGCGGTGCAAGTAGGCCGCCGACAATACACATATGCGCACGTTCGATGTGCAAAAGCGTAAAGGGGAGTTCGCAGGTGGAAGTAACGCTTACGCCCGCTGCAAGGGCGTTTTTGGGGGCAAAGGGCGCCGCTGCCGTGACGGTCAGCAGCCTGGTCTTCAGTTCCTGCTGCTCAGGTCCGCTGCCGCCCGAGGTGAAGCCCGGCGCTCCGGCGGATCCGGACGGGTTCGACCGGTACGACGCCGAGGCGGTTGTCATCTATTATGATTCGCTGCTTGATCCCAAGCCGGCCATTGTGATCGATTGCCGCGACTTTGGGAGCTATCAGGAACTGTTCATTCAGGGCTGGGAATAAGGCTGTGGTCGGGTGGCAGACTAAGAGCGGGTTCGCATCTTACGCTGACCAAAAAACCGACTACAGGGGGTCTCGATGATGGAGATGCAGACGCCGGTTCTGGAGAACTTTGACCAGTGGAAAGAGTTCCTCTCCAAGCAGATCGATAACGCAAAGAGCGCGGGTGCCTCCGAAGATGCCATCGTGAACGCCGCCACCCGCATCGGACATTTCCTGGCTGATAAGGTGGATCCCCGCAACCGCGAGCAGCGGCTGCTGAAGGAGCTGTGGGATCGGGGCTCTGATGAGGAGCGCCACGCGCTCATGTCGATGCTGACCAAGATGCTCTCCGACGGTAAAGTTCACTAGTGTGCAAAGGGGGGCCGCTCGCCGCCCCCCTCTCCTTTGTCCAATCGTATGTCAGACGTTGTGACGCCTCCGGTGTTACGGCGTCTTTTTGTTTATGATAGCGCCGCGGAGGAGTCTTTGCCGCGGCAGGCGAAACGTATGGGTTGATAAGGGGGATGACTCATGCTGAACGTGACTGAACGGATTCTTGGGCTGTCGGCTCAGTATGCACCTCGCATGGTGGAGATGCGGCGGGTCCTGCATCGGCATCCGGAGGTATCCGGTGAGGAGTATTGGACGACCCAGCAGCTAAAGCAGTGGCTGACGGAGGCGGGCATTGCCGTGCTCGACCTGCCCCTGA
>Ga0196970_1001429_pt1 | contig 16161 bp, 12 predicted proteins | sample S1v_513CmetaG_FD_148672 | JGI IMG/M metagenome (GOLD analysis project Ga0196970, IMG submission 148672) | Soil microbial communities from Anza Borrego desert, Southern California, United States - S1+v_5-13C | ecosystem: Environmental > Terrestrial > Soil > Desert | place: USA: California...
CAACTTGGATCCATATGGGCGGCAAATGCTCCGCTTTAGATGTATGTTGCCGCAATTCGGAGCGGAGTCCGGCACGGCTGAACGTAGCAAAGGGCACCGGGCGGGTCAATATCCAGCTATTTACCCCCGAGGTACGAAAGTCCAATTACTTGAACAGTTTTGACAAAATTGTGTTATTGCATCTGGAATGGTGCAACTGTACCATGAAGGCGCCGCTAGAGCATGAGCGCACTCACATCCATCACTACGACGACGCGGTTGCTGCCGCTTAGGCTTCCGCGAGTATGTGTCGCCATCGTGGGCGACGACGCAGTCGAGATGATCGAAAAAGCGGAAGCCGTAGTGCGCGAGAACCCGTTTTTTGAGTTCCGCCTCGATTACCTCAAGCAGCCTGCCGCAGCACTTTCGAAGCTTAAGAAATTTTTCGATCTGCATCCTGAGGTCATTGCGATTGGCACCTGCCGGCGTGCTCCCAATGGCGGCAGGTTCAAGGGATCTGTCGCTGCACAGATTGAGGTGCTGTCTAAGGCTGCGGCGATCGGCTGCCAACTGGTCGATATTGAGCTCGAAACGGCTGAGGCTCTGAAAGCTTCTGAGTTCCAGAGACTGCATTCTCGTGCCGCCATCGTGTTGTCGTATCACGATTTCCGGTCAACAAAGAAGCTGGAAGAGACCTTCGCGCGCATGCGAGAATTCCCGGCCGACTTCTACAAGATCGTCACTACCGCAACGAGCCTGTCCGACAACGTGACGATGATGAAGTTCCTGGAACAGAAAAGTTACACGCATTCCGTGATTGGGTTGTGCATGGGAGAGCAGGGCATCATCAGCCGCGTGCTGGCTCTGCGGGCCGGCAGCGTCTTCACCTTTGCCGCCGCTAATCCCGGCGAGGAGACTGCCCCTGGACAGGTATCTCTTCGGACGTTGCGCGACACCTATCGAATCTTCCAAGTTGACGCCGCTACCCGCGTCTACGGCGTAGCCGGTGACCCCGTGGCGCATTCCCTCTCGCCGGTGATGATGAACACCGCTTTTCGCCGGGAGAATGTCAACGCCGTTTATCTGGCGCTGCATGCCAAGAAGCTGGATGACCTGCTTGCCTGCATTCGCAACATCCCCATCAGCGGCGTGAGCGTAACCATGCCGTACAAGCAGGAGATCGTGCCGCACCTCGACAACACAGATCCCCTTACCGCCAAGGTTGGGGCCTGCAACACCGTGGTTCGTGGGGCTGACGGACGCATCTTCGGCTTCAATACGGATGTGGCGGGGGTTGTGCGTCCGCTGGAACGCCGTCTTACCCTGGCAAGTTCGAAAATTCTTGTAATCGGCGCAGGGGGCGCTGCTCGGGCAGCCGTGTTCGGGCTGAAGGAACGGGGTGCCGACGTTTACATCATCAATCGAACGCCGGCAAACGGGCAGAAGCTGGCGAAGCTGGCCAAGGCCAAGTACCTGAAACGTACTGACCTGAAGAAGTACACCTTTGACTGCATCATCAATGCCACGCCGCTTGGCATGGAGGGTGCGCCGAAACAGTCGCCGTTGAGCGAAAAGGAGATCCGAACGAAGTACGCGTTCGACCTTGTTTATAGCTCACCGGAGACTCCGTTCGGCAAAGCCGCAGCTTCCGCCGGAGCAACAGTCATCTCCGGTGGCGAGATGTTCGTGCAGCAAGGCGCGCGGCAATTCGAGATCTGGACCGGGAAACCGGCTCCGGCCGTTGAGATGCAGAATGTGGTGGATACCGAGCTCGCGGCCCGTGCCGCACGGAAGGCTGCGTCCAAAAACGGCAACGACACACACGCGAAAGTGCGTAAGTCTTAGGTCGCAGTTTAGCGCCGACAAACAGGCGCGATCACCTACCGGAAATTCAGATCGCCCGACGAAGTTTCCGCCGCGATCTGCTTTCACCCCGCCTCTTTTCTCTGGATTTTGGACAGATCTGAATAGAGTACGACGCTATTCCGCCCGTGCGACTTAGCGTAGTACAGGGCAGCGTCGGCGAATTCGATCAGGTCGCGGCGGAACTGCGCGTCCTGGTCAAAGACAGCAATTCCGATGCTGATCGTGAGCCGCTCTACCGCAGTTGGCGACCCGGCGAAGAACTTCGCCTGCTCGACTGCCCGGCGCAGACGTTCGGCAACGAGGCGAGCACCGGGTCCTGTGGTTTCGGGAAGAATGATGACGAACTCCTCACCGCCGTATCGGGCCACCGTGTCTACCTCGCGCATGTCCTTCATCAGGATAGAGGCGACGTCTCGGAGTACCTGATCTCCGGCATGATGTCCGAAGTGATCGTTCAACCTCTTGAAGAAGTCTATGTCGATCATCAGCAGCGAGAAGTGGCTCTTCTTACGTTCAGAGCGCTTGATCTCCAGTTCGAGTTGCTGTTCGAAGTAGCCACGAGTCTTAAGGCCGGTCAGATAATCCGTGAAGGCGAACCGAATGAGGCCGTCATTAGCGTAGTCCCTGGTCAGGAGCGACTCGGCAACGAGCGACAACACCCAGAGCAGTTGCGCGTCTTCGCGCGAGAACGCTTTCTGCTGCGCAGAAAAGAGCTGCAGCGAACCCATAACGCGGTTACTGACGAACAGCGGAATAACCAGCGCCGATCGTGAATGAACCGCGTCCAGAAACGAGTCTGCCCGAGGGTTGTGCCCGCGTTGTACAAGCAATGGTCGGCTGTATTTCGCCGCCCAGAAGTTCAGCAGGTTTCCGCGCGTAACGATGTCGGATGAGATCTCGTCGAGTCCTCGGACCGTACGAAGTTGGGCCTGCTCCTGGTTCTCGTCCCAGAAATACGTCAGTGACCGCTCGTGTGGCGTGATCTCGAGCGCGAAATCGCAAAGCATGTTGAGGGTTGCGTCGAGCTGCATGTGCAGCCCTGCCAGCATGCTCAGGCGCAGAATGACGTTTACCGCGTGCCAGCGCTCCCGAACCGTCGCTTCGTCCAGATCTGAAAACACCTCAACTACAAAGCTTTCCGGCGGATGCGGGTCGAGGGCTGTGTAGTCGACGGACATAGACGAAGTGGTGTGCTGGTCGGAGCTGCGCCCGGCGCATAGGCGGCAAGCCCCCGATTGCATGCGGAGGAAACTCCGCTATCGGAATGAGATGCAGATAAAACCTGTCGCCGTTCCGGTGATGTTCACGATCGGCCTGGGCAAACGGGGCACTGCGTCCCCGTACGCCGGAGCCCCGCGATGCCGCACTCAACCGCCAGAGCTGAGCTGGGGAAGCCCGGCTCTTAGGGCGCCGATGCGCACGGGACTCGACCGGGGCACAACCGTCTTCCCAATATGGTCCGAAACGATACAAAATTTGCGGGTCGTTCGGCTGAAAAGTTCATCCAGAGTTCATCGCTGTCGCATGATGGATTGAGAGATACTGAAATAGCCGTAATCTGCTCGCCGGGCCGCTGTTCTGAATCGGTAATGGTGTTCTGAATTCGTAACAAAAGAACGAAAGTCGGCTTTTGTGATTGACTTCGGAATACGATGCTTTTGAAGTTGCACGACCCGGCTCTGAAGTACTGAAAAATACACGTGCTGACCGTTCTTCCGAACGGCCAGCCAAACCAGGTAGGCGTCCCCCGCGCCGACGTCGTACCAGTACTAGGCCGAACCTATCGTACGTCCACTGACCAGGGCTCACCCTGACTCGGAGACCTCTTATGGCGTGGTACGCATACTGCATCACTGAACAACGCAATTTCCAAGGTAACTATCGTGCACGTCGGCCGTTCCCTATAGAAGGACTCCGGGGCGTGGGAGGGGCTCAGGTAATTGGTTACCCCAGCGGCGACTTTGCCGTAATAGCGAGTGAGTACGTTAGAACAGGCACGCTCGATCAGAAGTGCGCAGTGGAACACGCGCGTGTGATTGGCGAGTGTTTTCGTAGCGGCACGGTCCTTCCTTTCAAGTTCGGCACGGTATTCGATACCGACGAAGCCATGCGCCAGGCCGTACGCAACAACCGCAAAACGTTCCTGGAAAGTGTTGCCCACCTGCGCGGGAAGTCGGAAATGCACGTCAAGGTGGTAGTGCCCAAAGCCGTTCTTGCCGCGGGCCCGGGAGATGATCTGGAAGTTCCGGCAGCGGTCGGCTCAGAATATCTTACGAAGTTGCGCTTAAAGGCTACTCGCGATCGCGAGCGCCAGACAAAAGCTCGCGCGCTTTCGCTTCAGGTTCACAAGCTCTTCAATCCAATCGACGAGGAAATCACCTGCAAACAGGCGGACTCGGGAGCCTTACTTATTGATATAGCTCACCTGATTGACTCGAAGATGGTTGAAAAGTATCAGAATCGGCTTAGCACAGCCACGAAGCAGTTGAAAGATTGCGAGATTGCTATCAGCGGCCCATGGCCTCCGTATCACTTCATGCCTGATAAACTGCGCCTGGTGAACGGAAACAGCTAATAGCACTCGGCGACACCCAACAGCTCGAGACCATGTCTCGGGCTGTTCTGTTTTTGGAACAAAGAAGGGTCGCGATTACTTTCTCGGTATCGCTAGGTTGGTAAAGATCTGCGCTCCAGCCCGCTCATTTCGCTATGCATCGCTAATCCTGTTGTTAGCATGCGAAACTCGCACGCAGCCATAGACTCTGCCCGGTAAAGCTGCATCCAACGCATATAGCCGCAAGCAAGAAATCCGGCCCCCTGGCGTCCTGTGATGCACATTACCAATTCCCCTCGGATCCTCGTCGTCGATGATGAACCCAACGTTCTCCTGACCGTGAAAGCGATCCTGAAGCAGGAAGCGTATGAAGTGGATGCTTGCGGCGATGGCGCAGCGGCGATCGCCGCCATACGCGAGCGTCACTACGACCTCGTATTGACGGATCTGAAGATGCCTCACGTGGACGGCCTTGCAGTTCTGGCGGAGGTCCGCAAGCGCTCACCGAATACTGTCACCGTGGTCATGACGGGTTTCGCATCGCTCGACAGTGCGATCGGCGCTCTACAACTCGGAGCGTATGAATACCTGCTGAAACCCACCGACGTGGCGGAACTTAAGGCCGCAGTACGTCGCGCTCTTGAGCGGAAGCGCTTTTCAGAAATTGACACGCTTTACAGAATCACCAGGACGCTCACGAGTTCGCTCGATCGGGAGGCCATAGCTGCCGAAGTCTGCAACGCGACCAAACGAGTGCTTGGGGTCAACAGCGCTGACCTCGTGATCTTCGAACGAAACGGCGCCCTGTTTCAGATGGCAAGGACGGCAGCGGATGGCTGCTATCGCAAGTTGTTGTGCGAAGCCGGATTGCAAGCTGCCGTCGAAACGCTCAGACAGGGAGCGATCATTAGTTCCGACGATCCCAGTTTGTTAACAAACTTGTGCGGCGCACTACTCAAATCGAGATCATTTGCGTTGCTGCCGGGTATTGCAGGCGGCCGGTTGGCCTGCGTGCTATGTGCAGACAACGGCTCTCAGCCGTACGAATTCCATGCGTCGGTCCTGCGGTTCTTGCAGGCGCTCGCCAGCCAAGCTGCTCTGGCGCTGGAAAACGCATCGCTGGTAGACGAGTTGAAGAGAAACAACGACGAACTTGCCACCGCCAACAGCAAGCTGCGCGAGTTGGACACGCTTAAGTCACAGTTCTTGAGCGTTGCGACGCACGAACTTCGGACACCCCTGAGCGTCATCCTCGGCTATAACGCGATGCTGGCTGAGGCCCTTCAGGACCGGCTCAGCCCCGACGAAAGTGAGACCCTGCGAGAGTCTGTGATCGCATGCAAACGGCTGATTCGACTGGTGAACTCGATGCTCGACGTAACCCAGATCGAATCCGGCAAAATGAGAATGGACTTCGCGCCGGCCGACCTGAAAGGCCTCGTCACCGGGGTGGCCTCGCTCTTCTACTACGAGGCTCACAAGAGGAAGGTCAGACTTCGGGTTGACCTGCCGCCGAAATTGCCTCAGGTCACCATGGATTCCGAGCGCATGCAGCAGGTGCTCATCAACCTCGTCAGTAATGCACTGAAGTTTACTGATGCAGGTGGCGCGATCACGCTTCGAGCAACCTTCGATTCTCAGCGTGATGTCGTGTGCTTGTCGGTCGCAGATACGGGGATCGGCATTGCATCCGCAGACCGGCATCGCATTTTTGACGAGTTCGCCCAGATCCGTCTACACAACAGTCTGCGGCACCGAGAGGGATCGGGCTTGGGGCTTGCGATAGCCAAGCGCATCGTCGAGGCACACCACGGTGTGATTCAGGTCGAGAGCGAGCTTGGCAGGGGAAGCACCTTCACGGTCACGGTGCCCAGTGCCCGAACGCCCGCGACTATCACGGCAATGACGGCGTGAAAGCTGAAGCGCGTAGGCCGGCACCTGGATGGTGCTGGCCCTTCACGCTACCGTGGGTTAGGCAGCTTTTCGAATTTCGCGCGCACCAGCAACGCCACGCTTGGGCGCCCCGGTTCCGCCGCCGAACGTTGCAGCACCTGCTCCGAGTAACAGCATTACGAACGTACCAAGCGCTGCACCAGTGATGCCGGCTTGTGCTTGGTCTCCGCGCTGCTGCACAGTCTGCTGTACCTTGGCTTTTGCGGCTTGGTACTGCTGCTGTGCCTTCATGTACGTCTGCTCGTAGTTCGCAACTTGCTCTCTAGCCTGCTCTTGGCTGATGTTGTTTTTCTGGGCGATAAGGTTGGCGATCTGTGTGCGTTCGTTGTCATCCAGCCTGCCGTCATCGAATGCCGTTTGGGCAAGCTGCTGTACCTCGGGATCTGTAGCCAATTCGACTACCGATGGCTGTTGCTGGCCCTGGCCGGTTTGGATGGCTCCTTGCGCTGCGCCGGCGACAGTCTGCTTCAAACTTGAGGCGGTGCCGCCCACCAGCGCACCGACCGTTGTCGTCAGGAGGTAGAAGGTGACCAGCGTGGCGAGACTCCAAGTTAGAAATCCGTGCACCATGCCATCGCCTCTCCGAGGTATGCCAGCCAGGCGCCCGGCGATGTAGCCACCAACGAAAAGCGCAATCAAGCCACTAATCACCCACCAGATCGCAGCACCGATTCCGAACGACGACGGCCTATCCTGCGTCGGATCGAAAGCAACAGCTCCAATGCCGATCCCGAGCAAGGACAGCAGGATCTGTATAGCTAGAACCGCGACGACGCCAGCAATGATTGCGCCCCACGAGACTCTCTTGAGCGCAGCCGGAGCATTCCGGTCTGCAACTGCGTCCGCGTACACCTCTTCCATGACACAACCCTTCGTTTTGGATTTCCAGTTTGTTTCAGATGCGCAGGAAACTTACTTGCAACCCGATTTCGCGAGCTGCGGCCTGGACCAGGCCCGACGGGGCGCTGAAGCTGGCGCCCGGACCAGGCCCCTAAGGTATCTTCGTTCTACAAAATGGAACTGTAGTACAATCCGTGCGATCGTTTTCCGCATCTCAGAAAACTGCACTCCGCCGAGCTTGTTGGGGGCGCGAGCGATGGCGTGGACTCGCATACCATCCTTTTGTTGCAGGCGCTACGCGCGCCAGCAGGTGTCTGGGTCCCAAGAACAAGGGCTCCTCCGGAGCGACTCTCAGCAGTCAACCTGTCGGCCGGTTAGAGTGGGGTGCTTTTCTTCAGCGGAGGGTTCCGTGATGTTGCCAACCCAGAAAACACGCGTGCTGATCGTCGACGACGACGGAAGTATGGCCAAGTATCTTCAGTCTTATTTGGCGCGTCGCAACTTCGACGTGAGCACGGCGGTGAGCGGCGAAGAGGCCATCCGGATGTTCCGCGTGTATGATCCCACGCTGGTCCTGCTGGATTTGGCGATGCCGGGGATGAATGGAATCGAGACGCTGGAGCGCATGAAGCAGATCAAGCCCGACGTCTCGGTCATCATGCTGTCCGCACAAAGCAGCCCCGAATTGATTTTCAAAGCCTCGAAGCTCGGTGCCGATGACTACATCGCTAAGCCTTTCGAGCCAAAAGAATTGGATATTCGCATCACAAAGGTGCTGGAAAAACAACAGTTGGTCACAGAAGTGACGCAGTTACGCGAACAGGTCAGGAAGCAGAACGACTTCACCATGCTCTTCGGAACCAGTCCGAAGATGGAAGAGGTGAAGATGACGATTGAGCAAGTGGCGGACACGACGGCCACCGTGCTCATTCGCGGTGAAAGCGGAACCGGCAAGGAAGTTGTAGCGCGAATGGTTTACGCGCAGTCCTCCCGTCGAGAGAAACCCTTCGTGAAGGTCAATTGTGCGGCTATTCCGCATGAACTTCTCGAAAGCGAGTTGTTCGGCTATGAGCCGGGCGCATTCACCGGTGCTAACCGCCAAAAGCTGGGCAAGTTCGATCAGGCTAATAACGGCACCATATTCTTAGACGAAATCAGCGAGATGCACCCCGCGCTGCAGGCGAAATTGCTGCACGTCCTGCAGGACGGGGAGTTCGCCCGACTCGGCGGCAAGCGTGACATCGCCGTAGATGTGCGTGTGCTCGCGGCCACGAACAAGCCCCTGGAGCGAGCGGTAGAAGAAGGCATGTTCCGCGAGGACTTGTTCTATCGCCTGAACGTCGTGACAATTCACATCCCGCCCCTGCGGGAACGTCGCGAAGAAATTCCGCTCTTTATCGATTTCTTTCTTCGCAAGTACAGTGAGTACTACGGCAAGCAGCCACCGCCTTTCAGTGACTACGCCATCAACCGCATGATGGAGTATTCGTGGCCGGGGAACATTCGCGAGTTGGAGAACCTGGCGAAGAGATACGTGATTGTAGGGAACGAGCCGCAGATCATACGCGAACTCTCGACCCACAAGCCCATCATCTCGTCAATGACCGGGGCCAGCCCGATCTGGGGACTAAAGGACCAGCCCGCGAACCCGCAACCGCCACCGCCGCAGGCGCCACCGCCTTCTTCGTTCGCCAAGCCCGGACCGAATGGAGAGATGGAAATGCCATCTCTGCTGGAAATCGGAAAAAGGGCGGCGATGCAGGCTGAGCGGGAAGCGATCGAGCGTGTACTGGCGCAAACACGCTGGAACCGTCGCCAGGCAGCGAAAATTCTCAAGATCAGCTATAAAGCGCTACTGAATAAGCTAAAGGCGATGGAAGAGAATACCTCCCTCCAAAGTAAGCACCATTCTGCTTAGAGTGTGTATTAACGTACCACATTTGGCCGTGCAGGCGATGCGTGTGGGTTCCTTAAGGTTGTGCAAAACTATTGCCCTCCATTCGCTAAGTAGCGTGTACGCAAGGGGTTGATGTGGTTACGCCCAAAATGCCGCCAACAACCTACTTTGGAGTCCCACGTGCTACTTAGGTGGGCAACGAAAAGAGGCCATATACACAATGAGTTTGACCCTCTTCCAAGATTCTCGACTTACCAACGACGTTCCGTCGTGAGGCGGAACAAGTTCTTGCATCGCCTTCCCTGACTTTCCCTCCCTCCCTTGCCTCTTTTAGAGACCCCGCGAAAGCGGGGTCTCTTTTTGTAAGCGTCTTTTTCTCGGAGTTGACGTTCATACTGTGCTGCTACTTTGGGTCTGTTGACCGCATCCAAGGTATTTCCGGGAGAGCAAGGGTTCGGGCGTACTCCGGGCAGTTGACGCTATCTCCGGGGCACGCTTATGATGTGCGCTTTAGTCCGAGGGCCCCTGGGGATACCCCGTGAACGCAGGCGAGCGTATCTGGAGAGGCTAATAAGGCAGTGATGGATAAAAAAAAGCTCGACAACTTTAAAAAGCTGCTCGAAGAACGACAACAGGCGCTGCGACGCAACGTCTCACGCACCGAGCTCGACGGCCGCAATGCTGAAGAAGGTACAGCGCAGGACATCGCAGACCGCGCGGCTACTTCGTACAACAAGGAATTCCTTTTCCACCAGAGCAACAGCGAGCGCCAGTTGCTGGCTATGGTAGAGGGCGCGCTGGAACGCATACGCGAGGGAAGTTTCGGGGAGTGCATCTCCTGCGGCAGAGAGATCAATCCGAAGCGTCTCGAAGCCGTTCCCTGGACACGACACTGCATCGAGTGTCAGGAGAAACTCGAGCAGGGTTTGCTCGAGGAAGCCGCCGGCGATTAAACGCAGCACGAGATATGCAGCAGGAGCCGCCCTACTTCGGGCGGCTTTTGCATGTCTGACGTTAGAGTCTCAAGCGACGCTAGAGCCTGCAAAGTTCATGAGCCACTTGCCGCAGCCGATCACGGCGTGAGTCAGGCGCATGAAGTCGAGTTTGTCGGGTGTGTCTTGCATCGTGTGGTAGTGAGGGTAGCGGAACGGGGCCGTGTCTGTGACCATGATGGCGGGGTATCCATGTTCCCAGAATGCCCACTGGTCGGACCAGCCAACGCCTGGAATCGATGCGGGCGCTGCCATGCCCTCAGAAGGCAATTCGGCGATGCGGCGAAAAGCCTCGATTGCGTCCTGCAGCAATCGTCTAGATTCGAGGTTGCCGACGAAACCCAGGAAGTTACCGGTGTCCGGGAAAAGCGAACCGATCCCTGCGGGGTATTGCTGGGTTCCGGGAGCATCGTAGTACGACCCGATCGTCTCGATCGAGAGCATGCCTCGGACTTTCACGCCGGCCTCGCGCAGCCGACGCGCGTAAACAAAGCTGCCCATGTCAGGAGTTTGGAAGTAAGGCGGCTCTTCGTTCACGAAGAACACAAACCGTAGCGTGCGGTCTGGGTGAGTATCTCTCAGTAACCGTGCAATCTCAAGAACGGCAGCAACTCCGCTCGCATTGTCGTTTGCTCCGGGCGTCCCTATGACGGAGTCGTAGTGTGCGCCGACGACGACACTCTCACCAGCACGCACACCGGGCACAATCGCCTCTAAGTTGCGCACTTGCCTGCCAGCAACCACGTATGGGTGTTCCGTTACGTCATAGCCAAATTCCCGGAGCCTGCGTTCAATGTACGCAGACGCAGCCTGCAACTCGGCGAAGTGGTTCAGGTTGCGCTCGCCGATCTCCACGGAAAGAACGTGGACGTGTTTGGTTAGTCGACCTCGGATGTCAGCTTCTTCCGTACTAAGCGGTCGAGGGGTGCCTCTGAACGATAGCAGCGGCATGCGGAACGCTCGAAAAGCGAGAATAGCGGTGCCGGACAACGCGGCAACAACTAGAGCTGAAAACAGCCACGTGTTCTGGCGACGTAGTACGTTCTTCATACAAGGTCGCAGAGCGTGTAGTGTGACGAACCACACTGCACGCTCCTCAAGCGACAAAACTTATCGTTTTTATCGCGGCGGCGGCGTTTGCTGCTGTTGTTGCTGCTGCTGGTTCTTCTTCTTCCCGCCGATAATGGAATTGACCAGATCCCCAATGGCGTTTGCAGGTTCTTGCTGCTGTCGTCCAGCCTGGTTCTGCTGCTGGTTCTGTTGTTGCTGCTGTTGCTGAGCAGGCTGACCTTGCTGCTGCTGCTTCGGGCTCTGCTGCCCTCCAGTGATCGCTCCGATGATGCCGCCCAGACCTTGCTGACCGCCTTGAGCACCCGCACCACCCTTCAAAATTGACCCCACAACACCGCCCGCGCCAGGATTGGTGACGCTGGGCAGCAGGTTGTTGAGCTTCATCTGGGCTACGGCTTGAAGGTCGGGCGCAAACTTCGGGTTGTCGAACGTGCCGGATACGAGTACAGGAATGACCGTTTCGCCACGGTTATTCTGCAGGGCCGTGGTCATCAGGCCTCCGATCGATCCGGCCTGCTGGGTCACATTCCTGCTGAGCACGGCGGTCATCTGCATGTCGAGAGCCTGTTTTGCCAAGTCCACGCTACCCACGGCAGCCAGCGTACCGCCATCGATGACGGCCTGCAGGTTGTTCGTGTGCGCCACGCCGTCGGCGATCTTGAAATTTCCGCTGAGCTTCGCCACGTTGGTCATCGCCTGTTCACTCTTGCGAAGACCGGCGAACTTGCCGATTGCAGCCAATTGGTTGAGCAGGTCGATCCCGGCGATCCTTCCATTGGTCAGGTTTAGAGCCAGCGTGCCGTTGAGCGATCGCGCTACGTTGCTCGATGAGTCTGCCCCGAAACGTAGGTCGCCGTTGGCTACGAGCAGGCCATAAAGCGTGTTCTTGATGGAGCTAACTGCTGAAAGTAGCTCGTTTGCCTGCACGTTGTTCAGTTTTGTAGCAACGGTGACGAGCATCGGTGTTGCGAGCAGGTTCGCGGTGATCTGGCCCGTCTGCTGACCGCCGTAAAGCTGTGCTGTGACCGGAGCCAGAGTGAGGAGTCCGCGATTCAGAGTAACGCCCGATCGCACATTGTTCATCACGAGCTGATCGTATTGCAGCGTTCCGACAGTCAAGTTACCCTTGCCCGTCATCTTCGGAAGCATGCTGGGTTCAGCTTTTCCGGCACCTCCCCGCGCATCTTGCGCATGTGCGAACGGCACAATGCTCCAGGTGTCGCCTGCGCGCTGCTGCGGTGAACTGCCTGATGCTCCGCCCGTGATCTGCTGCAGTTCGGCAACATTGACCTTGTCGGCGTTCAAAGTGAACTGAAGATTTGGCGCTGCGAAATTCCGTACGGTCATATTGCCCGTAGCGTTCGTGGATCCAAGTGATGCGGCGATATTGGACAGCACCGCCGAGTTGCTGGTGAACCGGATGTCTGTGTTGCGGATCTGAAGGGGTTGGGTCAGCGTCGGTGACTTCAGCGATGCATTACGCAACGCTCCCGTGCCATTGAACGTCATCGCATCGGTGTTCTTCACTGGACCCGTCGCGCGTACATCCAGGTTCAGCGTGCCAGAGCCGCTCATCCCCTCGGCGGACTTCACGCCGGACGCCTTCGCCATGCTGAGCAGTTCAGACACCTGGGCGTTTGCCGTACGCAGTGTCGCGTCAAGGTTTGGCGAAGGTGAGGTGTACCCAGACATTGTGAATTGCACGGCCACGTTCGTTGAGCCTGATACTGCCGTGAACGGATTTGACCGTATTTGTTGCGGAGTCAGCGCCAACTCGACGGCCTGCACCTTCACTGGTTGTGGCAGGTCGCCTCCGCTCACTACGACATCTCTTGCCGAAAGGGACCCGTTCAATGCGGGCTGGTTCGCGGCTCCCTTTGCCTGGATGTCTGCTTTAACCTGGCCGGCGACCTTGGTATCTGGATTGAACGCTACGCCAAATGCTGACGCGAGCCGCGCGGCCTCAGCTACGGACACGTCCGAGGCGCGCATCTGCATGTCCATCTGGGCGGGTGTGGGCTTCGTGTTCATTGTGCCCGTTACGGACAGCGGCGTAGAACCGAGCCTAAGATCACCCTTCTCGACGTTAATCACGTTGTTCGCGAGATCGTTGAGAATTCGGAAATCGGCCGTGATTGGATAGCCGATCTCGACTCCTCGCACCCGAGCCTCGCTAATAGTGATAGATCCGCGGGACGATAACTTTCCGCCGTCATTGTTGATGTCAGTTGTTCCCGTGACAATTGCGTCGATTCCAGACAGCGCAGGCGAATCGAGATACTTTTGCACCCCGGAGAGCCGTACGTTATTCAGCCGCAGCGTACCCGTCATGGGTGTCTGGATCAGGTTGGACTGGTTAATGGGGCCGGCGCTGCCCCTAAGCTCGACCGTCTGTTTCCCTTCGCCGGGCAAATGGGCCGCAGCCCTCATCGAGAACCGCTTATCCGGCGCGAAATCGCTCAGGGTGACGTCGATGTTGTCATAAACGGCGCGGGGTTCGCCTTCCTGATGGTCTGTCACGGCGACTCTGCCGTTCGATATCTTCAGGCTGTCCAAAGAGAATTCAGTCTGCTGCTCCGATGTAGGCTGCTGTTCCGGACCGGCCGGCTGCTGCAGTTGTTGCTGCTGCGCCTGTGTAGATCCGATCGTCGAGAAGTTCCACACCCCCTGTGCATTCCGGATCAGCTCAATCTGCGGTTGGCGCAATTCCAGCGCGCTGATTTCAATCTGCTGCTTAAGTAAAGGCCAAATTTTCGGCCGGACGTACAGCTCCTGCGCGGCTGCGAACTTCTGCTTTCCGAACGACGGGTCATCACCAATAGTGAAGCTGTTCACCTTAACCGAAGGCGGGAAGAGGCTGAGTCGCATTTCCCCCAGTGTTACCGGGCGGTTCAGTCGTTTTTCGAGCTGTGCCTGGATCGTGCCCCGGTACTGGTTCACATCGATGAACTGCGGCACGATAAGTACCAACAGGACCACAAGGACCAGGACAATGCCGATGCCGATAGCTAGCTTTCGCATGACGGTGCCTTATAGGCGCGGCGTGTTGACGATCGAAGCGGTCACGCGGCGCGGGTTTTGATTATCAAACGAAGTGGACAGAGTGGCTCACTTATTCGCAGGACGGGCGGCGTCAGACCGTTGCATTTCGGGAAACGATCTTTGTTCCGCACTGACGCAACCGGTCTTTCGTTCGCCTCCTGGCTACACTGGCGCTCTACGGCCGCGAACCAAGTGCACAACTAGCGCGACTACAGCAGCGATAAGCAACAGGTGGATGAGCGCGTTCGCGACGTGGAACAAGGTGAATCCCAATATCCACAGCACCAGCAAAACAAAGAAGATCAGAACGTACATGTCCGCCACCACCTATTAATTCTTAGATGGAGGTCTGTCGGGTGAGTTTGCACAAAAATCGATGCAGACGTGTCACTTGCGGCAGCTCAAAGGCGACGTTCGTCAGGGCGAAACTGAAACGCCGTTTGACGCTCATTTTTCAGACTGCTAGACTCAGACTTTCCTCATAAGTTCTTCCGAAGGATCACCTGTGCGTACAACGGAACGTCAGCAACTGAAGCATGACAAGTTTGCCGAGACTGCAGCGGACACGTATTCGTGGGCAGTTGAGCACCGCAACAAAATCGTTTATGGCGGCATCATCGCTGGTGTCGTGCTGCTAGTCGTTTTGGGCAGCCTGGCATTTATGAACCGGCGCGAGCGGCAGGCCAGCAGCGCTTTGAGCAAGGCCATGGAGATCTACGACGCACCGTTGCGCCAGACAGGCATGCCAGAGCAGCCCGGCTTGGTGACTTTCACCTCTTCCGCCGAACGCGCCAAGGCAGCGCACGCTGAGTTCGCCAAGATCGCCGACCAGTACTCCTGGGTGAATTCCGGTAAGATCGCCCGTTATTTCTCCGGTCTTACCGCTAAGGACATGGGTGATGTCGCTGGTGCGGAAAAAGACCTTAAGCAGGTGGCTGATTCCGGAAAGCAGGACCTGGCTTCGCTCGCTAAACTCGCGTTAGCGGGCGTCTACCGCGATGCGAACAAAGAGTCACAAGCTATTGAGCTCTACAAGCAGCTTGTTGATCGTCCGACGCAGGCTGTCTCGAAGAGTATGGCCCAGCTTCAATTAGCTGAGCTATATCAGACCAAGCAGCCGCAGGAAGCAGCAAAGCTGTATGAGCAGATCCGAAAAGACGATCCGCAGAGTGTCGCGGCTGAGATCGCGGCGCGGAACATGAGCACGCTCAAGTAAGTAATCAATCCTCTTTGCTTCTCGAATCCCCGCGGACTCCCGCGGGGATTTTGCTTTCGCAGACAAAGCCATGTCCCGGCAGTCCCATTCCGGTACTCGCGTTTGACCTTCGGGAGGACTCGGCAAACCCTGAGTGCGTTCGCGCATCTTTGAAGGCTGAAGGCGTGCGTGTGTCGCGCGCCCAGAGTTCTGGCCAGCGACGAACGTTGGTGAAGCGAGCATCGGAAAACACAAGGAGATAGTCATGAAGGCATTTCTGTTCGGACTGGGTATTGGCATCGGATTGGGCGTGCTGTTCGCGCCTATGAGCGGCGAGCAGACGCGGGAGAATCTGGCACAGCGGGCGACGGATCTGAAAGACTCTGCGCGCGAGACTTTCGAGCAGGGTCGCGAGCGAGTACAGAGGGGCATGGGCGCGGTTCGCAACATGGGTGGCGAAACGCGGGCGACGGGCACGGAAACTCCTGGCATCTAGCACTCGCCGCATCGGCAAGCCCGAGAGTAAGGCAGCCAGCGTTAAGGGCTGCCTTTTTCCGCCTTAACCGGTGCCTCGGCCGTCAACCCCATTGCAGCCTCCCCGGTCCCCAACCTCTGTTAGCGTCCTGTTTTGTTGACAGTGCGTATTCCAGCCCTTATTCTTGTTTTTTACCCTGAGCGGATATTTCTGTCTGGGTGGGTGTGTGCAGCCGTCACCATACTGCAGCGACCCGAGCGGTACTAAGATGTTCATAGATATACGCGAACTGGAACT
>Ga0196970_1001430_pt1 | contig 16158 bp, 17 predicted proteins | sample S1v_513CmetaG_FD_148672 | JGI IMG/M metagenome (GOLD analysis project Ga0196970, IMG submission 148672) | Soil microbial communities from Anza Borrego desert, Southern California, United States - S1+v_5-13C | ecosystem: Environmental > Terrestrial > Soil > Desert | place: USA: California...
CGGCGAGTTCACCTTCTCGGCGACGGGCACCGCGGCGGCGTCGGGCGCCGACGAGCCGCAGCCCGTCGCGGTGTCCGCGATGCCGCCGCTGACGACGACGGACGAGGGCTCCGCCACAGGCTGATCCCTCGCACGGCGTCGCGCGCCGCGCTGCACGTCCCGGAGCCCGGGTCCCGCGAGGGACCCGGGCTCCGGTGCTCCGCCGCGCGTGCACGGGTCGGCGCCGTGCGAGGATCGCGGGCATGCCAGGCCGCCGACTGCCCCGCGCCACCCCGGAGTCACGCGGGCTGCCGTCCGGCGCGGTGGCCGCGTTCCTCGACGCCGCCGCCGACTCCCAGGAGCTCCACAGCCTCATGGTGGTGGTGCGGGGCGCCGTCGTGGCGGAGGGCTGGTGGGCGCCCTACGAGCCGGACCGGCCCCACTACCTGTTCTCCCTGAGCAAGTCCGTCACGTCCACCGCAGTCGGGTTCGCCGTGGCGGAGGGCCTCCTGTCCGTCGACGACCGCGTCGTCGACCACCTCCCGGAGGACGTCCCGGCGCAGCCCCACCCGAACCTGGGCTCGATGCGGATCCGGCACCTGCTCACGATGACGACGGGGCACGACACGGACGCCACGGACGCCACGTTCGCGGCGCCGCACTGGGTCCGCGCGTTCCTCGCCCTGCCCGTGGACCACGAGCCGGGCAGCCACTTCGTGTACAACACCGCGGCGACCTACGTGCTCGCTGCGATCGTGCAGCGCGTCACCGGTGAGCGGCTGCTCGACTACCTGACGCCGCGACTGCTCGACCCGCTGGGCGTCGAGGGTGCCACGTGGGAGCAGTCACCGCAGGGGGTGGACGTCGGCGGCTTCGGGCTGTCCATGACCACGGAGGACGTGGCGTGCCTGGCGGAGCTGTACCGGTGCGACGGCCGGTGGGCCGACCGGCAGGTCCTGCCCCCGGGGTGGGCGGCGCAGGCTTCGGCCCGGCACACCGCGTCGCGCGGCACCGGCCCGGAGGAGCCCGGCCGGGCGTCGGACTGGACGCAGGGCTACGGCTTCCAGTTCTGGCGTGGCCGGCACGGGACGTACCGCGGCGACGGGGCGTTCGGGCAGTTCGCCCTGGTGCTGCCGGACCAGCAGGCCGTCGTGGCCATCACCGCGGGCACCGGGGACATGCAGGGTCTCCTCGACCTGGTGTGGGCGCACCTGCTCCCCGCCCTCGCGACGCGGCCGGACGCCGTGCTCCCGCCCGACGAGGCCGCGGCGGGCGCGCTCCGTCGGCGGCTCGCCGGGCTGCGGCTGGACTCCCCGGTCGGCGACGCGCTTCCCACCGTGGACCTCGGCGGCCGACCGCTCGCGTTCGAGCCGAATCCCCACGGGGTCGAGTCCGCCGTCGTGACAGCCGGGCCGTCCGGCGTCCGGCTCGACGTGCGGCTTGCGGACGACGTCGTCGTGGGTCTCGACGCCGGGTACGGGACGTGGGTGCCCGGCGTCCTCCCGCAGCTCGCCGCCTGGCAGGGCGCGCGGCCGGACCCGCGCGCCGCAGACCCCACCGTGCCCGTCGCCTGCGCCGCCGCCTGGGCGACGCCCGACACCCTCCTCGTCACGGTCCAGCTGGTCGGGTCGCCCCTGGGGCTGCACCTGACCGTCCGCTACGACGGGGACGTGGTGCGGGTCTCGGCGGACCTCAACGCCTGGTTCCGTCCGACGCACGTCGCCGACCTCGTCGGCGTCCTCGCCTGAGGGAGCTTCCCCCTGCGGCGCTGCCGCGTCAGGCGGCCAGTGCGACGTCGTCGGCGGCCCGTGCCTCGACGCGGGCACGGGCGGCGGCGCGCGCGTTCCGGCGGAGGACGACGACGCCCATGGTGAGGATCGGCACGTTGACGATCGCCGGGGCGCCCAGCCAGAACGAGCCGATCCCGATGGCGTACAGGGTCCAGAGGATGTTGCCCGCCAGCGAGATGACCTGCGTGCTCACGGCGATCCCGGCGAGTGCGGCCGGGTCGTGCCGGCCGCGCCAGACGCGGCGGCCCTGCGGGACCCAGAGCACGAACGAGGTGAGCGAGGCCAGCATCCCGAGGGCCTCCGTGGCGGCGTGCATGACTCTCCGTCCCGGCCCGGGGTGCCGGGCGTCCGAGCGGCCGGCGCTCGCCGGCGGCGACCCGCCGCGGTTCGCACGGGGGCCACACCGCACATCGGCATCGGCGGTGCGACCCTGAGTGCGTGAGAGTGTGATCTTCAGCGCACCTCGGCGCACGGTGTGCGCGGGCAGGTCAGACGCCCTCGGGGAAGCCCAGCTGGCGCCAGGCCTCGTAGGCGGCCACGGCGGCCGCGTTCGACAGGTTCAGCGACCGTCGCCCCGGGAGCATCGGGATCCGCACCCGGGAGGTCACGCGCCGGTGCGCGAGGACCTCCGGCGCCAGGCCGGTGGGCTCCGGGCCGAACATCAGCACGTCACCGTCGGCGTAGGCGACGTCGGTGTAGCGGAGGTCCGCACCGGTCGTGAACGCGAGCACCCGGGCGCCCGGCAGCGCGTCGAGCGCCGCGGCGAGGTCGGCGTGCACCACGACGTGCGCGAGGTCGTGGTAGTCGAGCCCCGCCCGGCGGAGGCGGGGCTCGTCGAGCTCGAACAGCGGCGCCACCAGGTGCAGCTCAGCACCCGTGGCCGCGCACATGCGGATCGCGTTGCCGGTGTTCCCGGCGATCCGCGGCTCGTGGAACAGCACGCGCAGCACCCGGGCAGTCTGCCACCCGTACTCTTGCGCGCATGACGCCGCACGCCGCCGCCGCCGACCGCTACGACTCGATGCGCTACCGCAGGTGCGGACGGAGCGGGCTGGACCTGCCCGGTGTGTCCCTCGGCCTGTGGCACAACTTCGGCCACGCGCACCGGTTCGACACCCAGCGCGCCATCCTGCTGCGTGCGTTCGACCTGGGCATCACGCACATCGACCTGGCGAACAACTACGGGCCGCCCCCGGGTGCGGCGGAGGAGTGCTTCGGCCGGGTGCTGGCGTCGGACCTGCGCCCGTACCGGGACGAGCTCGTCATCTCCACCAAGGCCGGCTACGACATGTGGCCCGGGCCGTACGGCGACGGCGGCTCCCGCAAGTACCTCCTCGCGTCGCTCGACCAGTCGCTCCGGCGCATGGGGCTGGACCACGTGGACGTCTTCTACCACCACCGGTTCGACCCCACGGTTCCGCTCGAGGAGTCGATGGGGGCACTGCACACCGCGGTGAGGAGCGGGAAGGCGACGTACGCCGGCGTCTCGAACTACTCCCCGTCGCAGACCCGCGAGGCGGCGCGGATCCTCGCGGACCTCGGGACGCCGCTGCTGATCCACCAGCCGTCGTACTCCATGCTCAACCGGCACGTGGAGCGCGTCGGCGAGGGCGAGTCGGAGACCCTGCTCGACGCCGCGGGGGACCTCGGCGTGGGCCTCATCGTGTTCAGCCCCCTGGCGCAGGGCATGCTCACGGACCGGTACCTCACCGGCGAGGTCCCGGCGGGCTCCCGGATGACCCACGGTGCCTGGCTGGACGCGCAGCAGATCACGCCCGAGTACCTCGCCCGTGCGCGGGGCCTCGACGAGGTGGCGCGCGGGCGGGGGCAGTCGCTCGCCCAGCTCGCCCTGGCCTGGGTGCTGCGGGACGCCCACGTCACGTCGGCCCTCATCGGGGCGAGCAGCGTCGCCCAGCTCGAGGCGAACGTCGCCGCCCTCGACGCCGACCCGTTCACGGACGCCGAGCTCGCCCGCATCGAGGAGCTGCTGGCCGCCTGACGGACGCCGGGCGGCGCCTCAGCGCCGGCGGGGTGGCGCGGTGCTCTCGCGCACGACGAGCTCCGTGGCGAGGTCGATGCGCAGGTTGCTCGGCTCTCGGCCGCGCGCCAGGTCGAGCACCATGCGCGCCGCGGTCGCGGCCATCTCCTGGAGCGGCTGGCGCACGGTCGTCAGCGGCGGACCGATCCACGCCGCCACGGGCAGGTCGTCGTAGCCGACGACGGAGAGGTCCTCGGGCACGTGGAGGCCCCGCTCCCGGGCGGCCCGCAGCACGCCGAGGGCCTGGAGGTCGCTGCCCGCGAAGATCGCGGTGGGCGGCTCGGGGAGGTCGAGCAGGTCGGAGCCGTGGGTGAAGCCGCCGCCGACGAAGAAGTCGCCGTGCCGCACGAGCGCCGGGTCCATCGGGACGCCGGCCTCCTCGAGCGCGGTCCGGTAGCCGTCGATCCGTGCCCGGCTGCACATGACGTCGGCCGGCCCGGCGATCACGGCGATGCGCCGGTGGCCGAGGCCGAGCAGGTGACGGGTCGCGGCGAGGCCTCCGTTCCAGTTCGCGGAGCCGACGGTGGGGACGTCGAGCGGGGGCTCGCCGGCCGTGTCGACGACGACGACGGGGATCGACCGGGCGGCGAGCTGGACCCGCTGGGACACGTCGAGCCCCGAGAGGACGAGGATGACGCCGAGCGGCGGCCGCGCGAGAAGGTCGTCGAGCCACTCCTGGGGCGGTCGGTGGGCACCGCCGAGCTCGGAGAGCACGACGCCGACGCGGTTGGCGGCGGCCACCTGCTCGACGCCCTTGATGAGCTCCACCGCCCAGGCGAAGTCGAGCTCGTGGATGACGAGGTCGATGAGGCGTGCGGTCGTGGTGACCCGGGTGCGGCGACGGCGGTACTGATGGCGCTCGATGACGCCCTCCACGCGGGCGCGGGTGGCCGCCGACACGTCCGGACGGCCGTTCAGCACCTTGGACACGGTGGGGACCGAGACGCCCGCCTCCGCGGCGATCTGGGCGATGGTCACGGTGGTCGCGCCGGCCACAGCTGTCCCTCCGGTCCGGATCCGGGGCCGCAAGTTTCGTCGCCACCGTACCAGCGGGCGGCGAGGCGGTTCGATAGTTTCGGGTCGAGCCCGCGGCCCGCACGCGTCAGCCCCCGGACGGCCGACTCGGCGGACCGCGGCGGTGCTGCACCATGGGCACGACCCCGGAGGAGAGGACAGGAGCTGCGATGAGCACGGGCCACGGCGCCGCACCCGACGCCGGCGAGGCGGCCGCGCCACGACGACGGTCGGTCACGGCGGTGGTCGTCTGGTTCCTCGTCGTCGAGGCCCTCCTGCTCCTCACCTGCGCACCGGGCCTCCTCCTGCTGGCGCTCGTCTGGCCGCTGGCGCTCGTCACGCCGGACGCGGACAGCATCCCCCTGGTGGCCCTCGCGCTCCTCCCGGCCGGCCCCGCGATCTCCGCTGCGGTCTTCGCCTGGCGGCGCTTCCACGACGACCCGGACCAGGGTGCCGCAGCGAGCTTCTGGCGCGGCTACCGGCTCAACGCGGTCGACGCGCTCACGGTGTGGGTGCCCACGCTGGTGGTCGCCACCCTCCTCGGCGTGAACCTCACCCACCTGGGGACGGCGGACCTCGCGGCCGTCGTCGCCGTGCTCGTGACCGCCGTCGCCGTCGTCGTCACGGCCTGGGCCGCGCACGCGCTGGTCGTGGCGTCCGTCTTCAGCTTCCGGCTCCGGGACACGGCGCGGATCGCCGCCTACTTCGTGTTCGCCAAGCCGCTCGTGTCGCTGGGCGCGGTCGCGCTGGCCGCCGCCGCCCTGGCCGTGGGGGTGCTCGCCGGCGGCTGGGCGGTCGCGCTCCTCGCCGCGCCGATCACCTTCCTCCTGGCGCGCAACGCCCGTCCGCTGGTCGCGGAGGTCATGCGGCGCTTCGTCGCGGGGGCGCCGGACGCGGTGGTCGCGAAGCCGTGGCCCGGTCTGGACGAGGACGCCGACGAGCCCGACGACGCCGACGAGCCCGACGAGCAGCGCGCGGACGACCCCCCGCTCTGAGCCGCACGCCGCCTCAGCGCCCCGCCAGCACCTCGAGCACCTGGGCGCCGTAGCGTTCCTTCTTCGCCGCCCCAATGCCGGTGACTCCCCCGAGTGCGTCGAGCGTCGTGGGCCGGCGGACCGCGAGCTCACGCAGCGTGGCGTCGGTGAGCACGACGTACGCGGGGACGCCCTGCTCCTTGGCCGTCGCCCCGCGCCACGACCGCAGGCGCTCGAAGACCGCGACCTGCGGAGCGTCCAGGTCCGCGGCCGCGGCCGGCGTCCCCGTCCGGCGCCGCGAGCTCGCCGCTCGGGCGCGGACCGGTGCGGCCTGGCGCAGCGCCACCTGGCGCGCCCCGGACAGCACCTCGCCGCTCGCTGCCGTGGCCCGCAGGGTGCCGTACCCCTGGGCGTCCACGCCCACCAGGCCTTGGGCGAGCAGCTGCCGGACGACGCCGCGCCACTCCACCTCGGACAGGTCGGCCCCGACGCCGAAGACCGTGAGCGACGTGTGCCCGAGCGACGTGACGCGCGGGGTCGCCTTGCCCACCAGGATGTCGATGACGTGGCCGGCGCCGAACCGCTGCCCCCGCTCGCGCTCGAGCCGGACGATCGCGGAGAGCAGCTTCTGGGCCGCGACCGTGCCGTCCCACGTCTGCGGGGGGTCCAGGCAGGTGTCGCAGCGGCCGCACGGGCCGGACTCCTCGCCGAAGTAGGCCAGCATCTGCGCACGCCGGCACGTCACCGTCTCGCACAGGGCGAGCATCGCGTCGAGGTGCGCACCGAGCCGGCGGCGGTGGGCGGCGTCGCCGTCCGAGGAGTCGATCAGGCGTCGCTGCTGCACGACGTCGGCCAGCCCGTAGGCGAGCCAGGCAGTCGACGGCAGCCCGTCGCGACCGGCCCGGCCCGTCTCCTGGTAGTAGCCCTCGACCGACTTGGGCAGGTCGAGGTGGGCGACGAACCGCACGTCCGGCTTGTCGATCCCCATGCCGAACGCGATGGTGGCGACCATCACGAGGCCGTCCTCCCGCAGGAACCGTGCCTGGTTCGCGGCCCGGACCTGCCGGTCGAGGCCCGCGTGGTACGGCAGCGCCGGCACCCCGTGGGCGCTCAGGTACTCGGCCGTCTGCTCGACGGACGCGCGGGACAGGCAGTAGACGATCCCTGCCTCGCCCGCGTGCTCGGAGCGGATCAGGTCGAGGACCTGGGCGCGCGGGTTGTCCTTGGGCACGATCCGGTAGGTGATGTTGGGCCGGTCGAAGCTCGCGACGACGTGCCGGGCGTCCTGCAGCGCCAGGCGCTCGACGATCTCGGTGCGGGTGGCGTGGGTCGCGGTCGCCGTGAGCGCGATGCGCGGGACGCCCGGCCACCGCTCGTGCAGCACCGAGAGCTGCAGGTACTCGGGCCGGAAGTCGTGGCCCCACTGCGACACGCAGTGCGCCTCGTCGATCGCGAACAGTGCGATCGTGCCGCGGTCGAGGAGCGCCATGGTGGCGGGCACGAAGAGCCGCTCCGGCGCGAGGTACAGCAGGTCGAGCTCGCCGGCCAGGAAGTCCCGCTCGACGGCCGCACGCTCGTCCGGCTGCTGCGTCGAGTTGAGGAAGCCCGCCCGCACGCCCAGCGCGGACAGCGCGTCCACCTGGTCCTGCATCAGGGCGATGAGCGGGGAGACGACGACGCCGGTACCCGGCCGGACGAGCGCCGGCACCTGGTAGCAGAGGGACTTCCCGCCGCCGGTGGGCATGAGCACGAGCGCGTCACCGCCGCCGACGACCGTGTCGATCACCTCGGCCTGCGGACCGCGGAACGACTCGTACCCGAAGACCGTGCGCAGCACCTCGAGGGGGTCGCGGGCGTCACGCTGCTGCATCACCGGGACACCCTACGTGCGCCCGCCGACGTCCCCACCTCCGGGAGGCTTGCCGCCCGGTCGCGCGCGGGGCGACGATGACCGCCTGATGGCGGTGGTGCGACGGCCGTTCCGGGAGGACGCGGATGAGCACGCTCGAGGCCCTGTGCGCCCACCGCCTGGTGCCTGTCGTCGTCGTGGACGACGCGGCCGACGCCGACCCGCTCGCCGGGGCGCTCGTCGCCGGTGGGCTCCCCGTCGTCGAGGTGACGTTCCACACGGGCGCTGCGCCGGACGCCATCCGCGCGATGGCCGCCCGCGGCGACTGCCTGGTCGGTGCGGGGGGCGTGCTCGACGCCTCGGAGGTCGACGCCGCCGTGACCGCGGGGGCGGCGTTCGTGACGTCGCCGGGGCTGAGCCGGGCCGTCGTCGACCGGTGCCTGGAGCACGGGGTGCTCACGGTGCCCGGCACCGTCACCCCGACGGAGGTGCTGGCCGCGCTCGAGCTCGGCCTGACGACCGTGCGCTTCTTCCCCGCGGCTACCTCGGGCGGCGCGGCGGCGGTGGCCGCGCTCGGCGCCGTGTTCGGCTCCGTGAGCTGGATCCCGGTCGGCGGAATCGGGCCGGCGAACCTCGACGAGTACCTCGACGTGCCGGCCGTCGCAGCGGTCGGGGGGTCCTGGATGGTGCCGCGCGACCGCGTCGCAGCCGGTGACCTCGAGACCGTGCAGCGGCTCGCCGCCGAGGCGGTGGCCCAGGTGCGCCGGGGGCGCCGCTGACCGCCGTCAGGCCAGCGTCGCTGCCACCAGGACGAGGACCGGGATGGCGAGCAATGTCGTCACGACGCCGGCGTCGCGGGCGAGCGCCTGCCCGCGGCCGTACTGCAGCGCGTAGACGAGGACGTTCTGCGCGGTCGGCAGCGACGCCATCGTGACGACCGCCAGCAGCTCGGTGCCCTCGAGACCCAGCGCCCGGCCCAGCGCGTAGGCGAGCGACGGGTGGGCCACCGCGCGGAGCACTGCCACCAGACCCAGCTCGCGCGAGAACCACGGCTGGTGCTCGGGCCGCCCGATGGCGAGCGACATCCCGAAGGCCACGAGGGCCATGGGGGCGGCCGCCGCGCCCAGCACGCGGAAGGGCTCGAAGACGACGTCGGGCAGGTCCCACGGCAGCGCGGCCAGCAGGAGGCCGGTCAGGGACGCGACGATGACCGGGTTCCGCACGGTGCGGCCGAGCACCGCGGAGACCCGGACACCGTGGGCGGGCGGCGCGGCGTCGTCGGCGATCCCCGCACCAGGGCCGACAGGCGCGCTCACCGGCGCCCGGTCCAGGAGGGCGAACGCGATCGGGCCGAGCACCAGCTGCTGGAACAGCAGGGTCGGCACCACGGCCACCGGGTCGCCGACCAGGTACACGGCGATGGGGATGCCGAGGTGCGCCGCGTTCAGGTACGACGCCGCGAGGGTCGCCACCACGGCCTCGCCCACGGGCAGCCGCCACAGCCCGCGGAGGACGACCACCGCGACGACGACGACGACCGTGGTCGCGCCGGCGGTGACGACGGCGACGCGGGAGAACAGCAAGTGGAGGTCCGCGTGGGCGACGGTCACCACGAGGAGCGCGGGGATCGCGACGGTGAAGGTCACGCGCGCCAGCACCGGCGCGGCGTTCTCACCGAGCAGCCGGTACCGGCCGAGGACCCACCCGACGACGGCGATGGCCGCCAACGCGGCGAGGGCGGTGGCGATCCCGGTCACGGGGTGGGGACGTGGTCCCGCCACGAGTGCTCAGGGGCGTAGCCCAGCAGGTCCCGGGCCGCGTCGATCGCCAGGAGGGTCTCGAACTCGCCGATCTCGCGCGTCAGCGGGACGCCGGGGAAGGCCAGCTCGAGGAGGTCGCGGGACGGCGTCGTCATGATGGTGTCCGCGGCCGCGACGATGACGTTCTGGGAGCCGGTCGTCGGGACCTCCACGCCCAGGCGGCAGGCCTGCGCGACGTCGCGCACGTCGACGTAGCCCCAGAGGTTCCACCGCCTGCTCAGCGGGTCCGCCCAGTAGCCGGGCACGGCCGCGTAGTCCTCCGGCCGGTGGATGTTCGAGATCCGGAGCCCCACGAACGGGATGCCCGACCACTCGGCGACGTGCCGCGCGGCCTCCTCGCCGAGCACCTTCGACAGTGCGTACGTCGTCGTCGGGTAGGGGAAGTGCGCCTCGTCGACCGGCGCGTACCGCGGTGGCACGTCGAAGGGGAGGCCCAGCGTCGTCTCGCTCGACGCCCACACCACCCGGGACAGCCCCAGGCGCTCCGCGGCCAGGAAGACGTTGTGGTTGATGGCGGTGTTCACGTGCAGCGTGTGCGGGGCCGTGGCGCGGCCCGGAGCGGGGATGTTGCCCAGGTGTACGACGGCGTCGGTGCCGGCGAGCGCCTCGAGGGTCTGCCCGTAGTCGGTCAGGTCCGCCAGGAGGAGGTCGGCGCCCAGGCCGGCGTCCGGACCGGGCGGCCCGACGACGTCGGTCGCCACGACGTCGTAGCCGTGCGCGAGGAGGTCGGCCACGACCGCCCGCCCCGCCTTGCCGAATGCTCCCGTCACCGCGATGCGCATCATCTGCCCATCGTGGCAGGCCGCGCGCCGCCGCGGGGCGTCGCGGGGCGTCGCAGGCTGGCATCCTGGGCGGCATGGCGGCACCGGACGAGAGCGGCAGGCTGGACCACATCGCGTGGGAGTCGCGCGGAAGCGGCGGCGGACTGCCGCTCCTCGCCCTGCATGGCGTGACGGACGCCGGCGGGTGCTGGTGGCCGGCGCTCGCGGACGTGGCTCGGTCGCGGCGCGTGGTGACCGTGGACGCCCGCGGGCACGGCGGCTCCGCCCTGACCGACGAGCCCTTCACGATCGCGGCGCTGGCCGCGGACGCCGCGCGAGTGCTGCGGGAGGTCGTCGGCGGCCCGGCGGTCGTGCTCGGGCACTCGATGGGCGGGCTCGCGGCGGAGGAGCTCGCCCTGACGGCGCCCGAGCTCGTCGCGGCCCTGGTCCTCGAGGACCCTGCCTGGCTCGCGTCCGACGACGCCCGCAACGATCGCGGGGCGCCCATCTGGCTGCCCGACGTCATCGCGAGCATCGCCGGCCGCAGCCACGCCGAGATCGTCGCCGCCGGCCGCACCGAGAACCCGGGCTGGCCGGACGACGAGCTCGACGCCTGGGCGACCGCCCGCCTGCAGCTCGACCCGCACCTGGCGGACGGCGAGCACCGCTGGGCGGACCGCGACTGGGTCGAGGCGATGGCTGGCGTGCGGGCGCCCGTCACCCTCGTCACGGGCGACGTCGCCCGCGGGGCGCTGGTGGACGCCGCGCAGGTCGCGCGGGCCGCCGAGCTGCTGGGGGACCGCCTGACCGTGGTCGCCGTCCCCGGGGCGGGGCACTCCATCCGCCGCGAGGCACGGCAGCGCTTCAGGGAGGCGCTCGGCACGGCGCTCGCCGCGGCGGACGCCGCCGCGCAAGTACGGTGACCGGGTGAGCTCGCCCGCCCCGCACGTGCCTGCCCCCGCCGTGACCGTGCGCGCCGCGCTGCCGCGCGACGCCGTCGCCATCCGGGACCTGGTCCAGCCCTACGCGGAGACGCGCATCCTGCTCGCCAAGGAGCTGGTCGGGTACTTCGAGGCGATCCCGGAGTTCCTCGTCGCGGTTGACAACGCCGACCGCGTCCTCGGCTGCGGCGCGCTGCACGTCATGTGGTCGGACCTCGCGGAGGTGCGCACGCTCGCGGTGCACCCGGACCTGCGCCGCCGCGGCGTCGGGCACGCGTTGCTGGCGGCGCTCCTGGACCGGGCGCGCGGGTACGGGCTGCGGCGCGTCTTCTGCCTCACCTTCGAGGTGGACTTCTTCAGCCGGCACGGCTTCCACCCGATCGACGGGACCCCCGTGGACCGCGAGGTGTTCACCGAGCTGCTGCGCTCGCACGACGACGGCGTGGCCGAGTTCCTCGACCTCGCGCACGTGAAGCCGAACACCCTGGGCAACACCCGGATGCTGCTCGAGCTCTGACCTAGTCCTGGACCGCCTTGGCGACCGTCACCGAGGTCGTGACGACCGCGCGGTCCGGGCCGCCGACGCCGCCGGCGGCCGCCTCCTCGATCGCCCACAGCGCGTTGCACAGGACGCGGAAGACGACCCAGTCGCGGGCGCGGTCCCGGTCGAGCCCCGCGACCTCGCAGACGACGTCGAGCCGACGCCGCAGCGCCCCGCGGATGTCGCCGCTCGCCACGGCGTCCGCCCAGCGGTTCCACAGCAGCGGGGCGACCTCGTAGTGCGGGTCGCCGGAGAGGGGCTTCGGGTCGATGGCCAGCCACGGCGCCCGGTCCGCCGCGAGGACGTTGAGCGGGTGCAGGTCGGTGTGGACGAGCGTGCCGTCGGTCGCGGCGTCGCCGGCCAGCGTGCGCCCGATCGCGGCCGCCTGCTCCACGAGCCGTCGCGGCACCGGGGCCGACCGCGGCAGGGCGACCAGGCGGTCCGTCCAGTCGGTCACGCACGCGGACAGCAGACGCAGCTGCGGCGTGGCCCGCACGTGCAGGCGGCTGTACAGGCCGGCCACGACGGTGCACGACTCCTCGTCGGAGACCGTCGTGAGGTCCCGGGTGTGGAGCCGCTCGAGCAGCAGGGCGAACCGGCGGGGGTCCGCGCGCAGCAGCTCCACGGCCCCGTTGCCGTGCCAGCGCTGCAGCGCGACGTGCTCCGTCTCGGCCTCCCAGTGCGGCCAGGTGACCTTCAGGACGGCCGGGCGGTCGCCGTCGGTGCGCACCGGCAGGACGAGCGCGCACTCGCCGTAGGCGGCGGCGCCGTCGGCCACCAGTGCCCACTCGTCGAGGAGGTCGGCCGCGAGGCGGGGGAGTCCTGCCAGCCAGCGCGCCCAGGACTCGCCACGGCTCGCCCGGGCGGCGAAGGCGTCGGGCACGGCGACCGGGGACGGGCTCATCCGGGCAGGCCGTAGGTCGGCTCGACCGCGTGCCCGTGGCGGACGGCGAGGCCGTCGGCGACGAGCGACGCGAGCGCGCGGTCCCGTTGGGTCTCGTCGGGCCAGGCGTCGGCGAGCTCCCCGGCGGTGACGGGCGCCGACGCGGATCGCAGGACCGCCATGAGGCGGCCCCGCGCCTGGCGGTCCGTGCCCGCCCACGCCTGGGTGCGCGGCCGCGTGTCGGGAGCCGGGTAGCCCGCCCGCCGCCAGCCGCACAGGTCGGCCACCGGGCACGCCGTGCACCGCGGCGCGCGGGCGGTGCACACGAGCGCGCCGAGCTCCATCACGGCGACGCTCCAGCGGGCCGCCGTGGCGTCGTCGCCGGGGACCACACCGGCGGCGCGGGCCGTCTCTGCGGCGGTCAGGTGCGCCGGTGGCTGGGCGGCGCCGTCGAGCACGCGGGCCAGAACGCGGCGCACGTTGGTGTCGAGCACCACCGCCCGACGCCCGAACGCGAACGCCGCCACGGCAGCCGCGGTGTACGCCCCGACGCCGGGCAGCGCCCGGAGCTCGGTCTCCGAGGCCGGCAGCGCCCCGTGGTGCCGCTCGACGACGGCGCGGGCGGCCTCCTGGAGGCGCAGCGCGCGGCGGGGGTAGCCGAGCGTGCCCCACGCGCGCAGCACCTCCGCCGTCGGCGCCGTCGCGAGGTCGCGAGGGGTGGGCCAGCGGGTGAGCCAGTCACGCCACACCGACTCGACCCGTGCGACCGGCGTCTGCTGGAGCATCACCTCGCTGACGAGCACCCCCCACGGCGTCCGGTCCGCCGCGCGCCACGGGAGGTCCCGGGCCGCCACCGCGTACCAGGCGACGACCGGGCCGACGAGGGGATGCACGCCCCCATCGTCGCTCACGCATCGTCGCGCACGGCGGGCGCGACGCGTCGGCGTGCCGCACGCGGTGGCGCCGTCCCGCGGCCGTACCGTGATGTATGGAGAGGAGGCTCTGATGAGCACCATCCTTCGGCCGGTCGGACCCCAGCCGGCCCGGGTCTACTGGCTCCGCCGCGCCGTCGTGGTGGGAGCGCTCGTCCTCGTGGTCCTCCTGCTGTGGTCGATGGTGCGCGGCGCAGGGGGTGGGGACGCCGCCGCGGACGACGCGCCGGACACCGCCCAGGCCACCGAGCCGGTCGCCGAGGAGCCCGCCGACGACGGCGACGACGCCGCGCGCACCTGCGCGGCCGCCGACCTGACCCTGGTCGTGACGGCCGACGCCGCCACCTACGCCGCCGGTGCGAACCCCACGTTCACCGTGCGCATCACCAACACCAGCGACTCCAGCTGCACCGTGGACGCCGGCGAGAAGACCCGGGAGCTGCTCGTCACCTCGGGCTCCGACCGCATCTGGTCGTCCCTGGACTGCGTCGCCGACGACGCCCCGGAGCGCGTCCTGCTGCTGCCTGCCGGCGCGTCCGACGAGCCGGTGTCCGTGGCGTGGCCGCGGGTCCGCTCGAACGAGCAGTGCGGCGAGGGGCTGCCGGCCCCGCGTCCCGGCACGTACCACGTGGTCGCGAAGCTGGTCGGGGCGGAGAGCCAGCCCGCGACCTTCACGTTGGGCTGAGCGACCGCCCCCGCGAAGGGCTCGCGGTCAGGCCTGGGTGAGCATCGCCGCGAGCTGCGACGGGGTGCTGCGCAGGAGGCAGAACTCGTTGCCCTCCGGGTCGGCCAGGACGTGCCACGGCACCTCGCCCTGGCCGACGTCGACGGGACGCGCCCCCAGGTCGAGCAGCCGCTGGAGCTCCGTCGCCTGGTCGGTGTCGTCCGCCGGCCGCAGGTCGAGGTGCAGGCGGTTCTTGCCGGTCTTGGCGTCCGGCACGCGGACGAAGAGGATCTCCTGGCGGACGGGGTTGCCGGGCGGTGCGCTCTCGATCCACACCTCGTCGGGACCGTCCTCCGGGTGCACCGTCCAGCCCAGCACCTGCGCCCACCAGCCGGCGAGTGCCAGGGGCTCGGCGGCGTCGACCGTGAGCTGCCCGATGACCGCTGTCATGCGCCGAACCTAGTCCGGGGTCCGCCGGGGCGCGCGCCGTCGTTCCTTGCCGGCCTGGCGCGCGGCGTTCTCCTCGAGCCGGCCGCGCACCACCAGCTCGACCACCCGGTCCGGGAGCGGACGGTCGGGTGCGAAGCGGATCGTGGCACCGCGGACCTCAACGTCCGTCAGCTGGTCCGCGAGCCGGCGCACGAGGTCCGGGCTCTGCACGAACAGGCTGCAGAAGCCCGGCCGTGCGCCGTAGGACACGAGGGCGCCTCCGTGAAAGAACGCCGGGACCTGGTAGGCGATGCGCTCGGTGGCGTCGGGCGCCAGCGCGCGGATCCTGGCGCGGAGGTCCGTCAGGGCTGCACGCGCGTCGTCGGGCAGGGTGGCGAGGTAGGCGTCGACGTCGGGAGCGTCAGGCACGGGACCTCCGGTCGAGCGGGCGCCGCCGGGCCGCGGCTGCCGTCAGACGTACCGTTCGAGGATGCTCGACTCGGCGAGGCGCGACAAGCCCTCGCGCACGGCGCGGGCGCGCTGCTCGCCGACGCCGTCGACGGCCATGAGCTCGTCGATGCCGGCCGCGAGCAGCTTCTGCAGGCCGCCGAAGTGCCCGACGAGCCGGTCGACGATCATGCCGGGCAGGCGCGGCACGCGGGACAGCAGCCGGTAGCCGCGGGGGGCGACGGCGCCGTCGAGGGAGTCGTCCGGGCCGGCGAGGCCGAGGATCCGGGCGATGTGCGCGTGGTCGAGCAGCTCCGTGGAGTCCAGCGCGGACAGCGCCGCCTGGACGTCGGCGTGGTGGCGTCCGCTCTTGCCGGGGTCCACGTAGTCGCGGATGACGAGCTGGCGGTCCGAGCCGATGCCGCCGACCAGCTCGTCCAGCTGCAGCGACATCAGGCGACCGTCCGTGCCGAGCTCGACGACGTAGCCCTCGATCTCCTCGGAGATGCGCCGGACCATCTCGAGGCGCTGCACGACGGCGGCGACGTCGCGGACCGTCACGAGGTCCTCGATCTCGAGTGCGGAGAGCGTCCCGCTCACCTCGTCGAGCCGAGCCTTGTAGCGCTCGAGGGTGGCGAGGGCCTGGTTGGCCCGGGACAGGATGACGTCGGACTCCTCGAGCACGTAGCGGAGGCCGCCCACGTAGAGGGCGACGATGCGCATGGACTGGCTCACGGAGATCACGGGGAAGCCCGACTGCTTGGCGACGCGCTCGGCGGTGCGGTGCCGGGTCCCGGACTCGGTCGTCTCGATCGTGGGGTCGGGCAGCAGCTGCACGGCGGCCCGGACGATGCGCGTGGCGTCACGGTCGACGATCACGGCGCCGTCCATCTTGCAGAGCTCGCGCAGGCGGGTCGCGGAGAAGCCGACGTCGAGGATGAACCCGCCGGAGCACATGGAGTCGACCACCCGGTCGTGGCCCAGCACGATGAGCGCGCCGGTGCGGCCACGCAGGATGCGCTCGAGGCCGTCGCGCAGCTCGGTGCCGGGCGCGACGGCCGCCAACGTCGCGCGCAGCGTCTCCTCGGGGGTGCGC
>Ga0196970_1001431_pt1 | contig 16153 bp, 4 predicted proteins | sample S1v_513CmetaG_FD_148672 | JGI IMG/M metagenome (GOLD analysis project Ga0196970, IMG submission 148672) | Soil microbial communities from Anza Borrego desert, Southern California, United States - S1+v_5-13C | ecosystem: Environmental > Terrestrial > Soil > Desert | place: USA: California...
GTCCCTTCTCGTGGGTGGTATCAACAATGGTGACCTGGTAGCCTACACAGCTCGTGCTATCACTGGCAACGGCAATACCTGGATTCACAGGACCATTACACGGCGGGTACCTGATATCCACCAGGTAATCTTCGGTCTCACCATTTGGGTAGGGACCACAGGCGCTCATAGCAGAATTTGGTTGCTGCTCCATTGTTACGCGCATACCAGTAATACCTACAAATGCGGTATCAGGCAATACGAACAATGTATCCGTTACCCGCTGTGGAGGGTTAGAGCTGGCAGACGTATACTTGTTCAGGAACTGCTCTGTTGACTCGAACACGCCATTGCGATTGGTGTCAATCCAGATACTTACAGACGCCTGTCCGAAAGTGCTGCTGTTGATCTGTGTCACGAAGAACGCATAGGCGCTGTCATGATACATTACAACGGGTGGTACCGTATACCTGAAATCAGAATAGGTGCCATTTGCTGTAGCGTTATTGTTGAGCGGAGTAGCGTTACCATTATCTAATGCAAATGACCCACCAGGCAATCTCATTACCTGAACGTTGCCTATGTCGGCACCGGATGGCGACTGAGCGAAGTTGTCACAATAGCAATAGTAGAATGCTGCTAATTGAACATACTCGGCGTTTGTGTATACAGTATCGTTAGTAGCGGTACAGATGACCCGAACTCTATAGTAGGTATTCTGCAAAATGTTAGTTGAGTAACTCTGAGTGGTAGCGTTCAGAATGTCTGTCCAGGAGCCTGCTGCGCCGGTAGATGACTGCTGCCATTGGTAGACAAGTCCACCGGCGAACGTACCGTTCTGAAGATTCATGGTAAAGTTGATACCCGGACATGGTGAGATGTAACTGATGGTACCGGGATTTGGCGCACCAGCACATGGTGGAATCACTGTAAGTGAGTCGATACCTATATCGTGGCTGCCAAACTGAGCATGAGCTTTCAACCTGATGACGGTTGTTGGAGAGTTTGATGGAATAGCATAAGAATGATAAGTCCATGGATTAGGATCATTCCCCAGAGATCCTACAGAGTAAAATGCAGAATCAGGATGCTTTGCATACCAGATACCCAGAGAGTCATCCCCTGCAATATTCATATAAGCAAATCGAAGTTCTTTATCACCAATCGTGGAACTGCAATCCACAAACAAATCTAAAGCACCGGAAGTACCCGTAGTAGATGCGCTGCTGTGAAAACGAGCAGAGTAGTTGAGGTGAGTAGAAACTGGCGTATATGCAACCGAGCTGTTGGTCCAGCCTGCAGTACTAGCCTGATCATGTCTCCTCCAGGAGTTATTACCTGTAGCTGGCCAGTTGGCCCAGTTGATGCCTGGCACTTCGGAACCGCATGTGGTACAACCAGGAGGCGTTGAGGTATTACACCTGCTGATCCAACTTTCGAAACTTTGTGAATATGGTATTTGCGCATACTGTGGCTGTGCTGCTATATTGATAGTTACCGGAGTAGTATAGACGGGAGTACCTGTAGCGAGACACTTTACTTCCAGGCGGTACATCACAGTATCGTAAATTGGCGGCGTTGTAAAGGACTGTGTTGTGGCACCTTCACCATTCAGGACAGGATTCCAGGCTGTACCGCCATCGGTTGAATATTGCCACTGGAATTGCAGGCCGCCGCCCATGGACGTTCCGTTAGTGGTCAGGTAATACTGTGCTCCAGCACAGGTAAGAGTAGTAGCAGGAAATGCTATATTGCCAGCTACGGGAGTACCAGTACAAGGCGGAGCGACATAAACACTATCGATACCAATGTCCGTCCCTTCATTGGTAGCCATGCGCACTGCCTGAAAGCGAATAATGGCTTTCTGCGCATTCGACGTAATTGGAAGAGACTTCTTCCTCCATTTTCTTGAGTCAGCAGGAGCCAAAGAACCGGCGGTATCGAAAGTCGCTAACCTTGTCCAGGTATGACCTTCATCTTCGGATAAAAGCACTCTCAACGAATCACCAGGTATTGCTGAGGGCAGATTGATCATGTAGAAATACAACTGCTTATCGCCTGAGGGAGCACTAAGATTCAAGTACAGATTCAGGTTGCCCGGAACAAAAGGGAATCCCTCCTTTGAGTGAAACCTGGCAGAGGAATCTGTCGAAGGAGGAGTGGTGGGAAAGGGTACCACTGGGCTATAGAGCCCTGCTGTTGCATTCTGCCAACCGTGTGGCGCATACGGAAACGTGTTAGGCGAGGCGAGTGGCTGGCGGTAATTTCTCCAGGAATTATTTCCCCAGGCAGGATTATTCGTCCAGCCGGATGGAGAAGGAACGTCAGAAGTAAATGGTGCAACAGCACACTTAGTAACCCACTGAGCATCAAAACCCTGGAAATAAGGAATGGGCTCATAAGTCATTGTGGGTGTTGGGGTAATCTGAATTGTATTGCTGGTTGTATTTGTCAATGTAGCAATACAGGTGTCTATTACTCTGAAATAGGCCATGTGCTGGGCTTCAAAGACATAGCCCGCGAGATTTGCGCCTGGAATATCCGCCCAGGTAGAGTTATCGAGAGACTTCTGCCATTGGTATCCATGTCCACCAGAAGTATTGTTGCTTAATGCGTGTAAGTAAACTGATGAGCCAAAGCAAGGAGCAACTGTCGATGCACTTATTATATTCCCTCCAGGTGCTAGATTGCATGGCGGCATACTCCATATCTGAATCTCTCTTGTTGATGGGTTAGGGAAAGGACCCTGGATATTGTTGAACCTTAAGGTATCTCCAGCATTGACAGTGATTGGTGCTCTAAGAATAATTGAATCTGCCTCGTTATTAAAGTGATAGCTATAAGTATAAACTGTTGTGTAGTTGGCTCCGCCACCTACCTGCAATTCAAAACCGTTAATCGGACGATCATTCTTATAAATTACTATTTTATCGAATGTCTGAGTAGTTGCCCAGGCAAACTTTATCCATCCCCCTGAACCGATGAACGTAAAGTTCAGGTTTGGAGTAGTGGGCGGAAGATTTGCTCCATTCGCAACGTAGGGAGGAATTTCATTGTTGTTATAGTGGTATGGTCCAAACCCATAGTTTGACGGAGTAGGAATACCAGAGCCAGCAATTGTAGACCCGCCATGGTCAACAAGCGTTGCTGTCAGGGCAATATTGACCTGTGCATTCGCAGAGAATCCCAGTAAAGTCACGATAAATGCACCAATGATGTGCAGGGTAACCCTTTTCGGAGTATAGTTTCGATTCATATCCTTATTTGATCAATTCAGTTAATACAGCAAGTGATACCTGTAAAGACGGGGTTTCTACAGGAAACGTTAGCCATGAAAGTAGCTAATTTACACAAAATTTAAAGTTTAAATAACAAATTCCAAAAATCAAATTCCAAAGGACAATGTAAAACCTAAGGTCAAAATTCCAAATTCCAAGCCTATAGTGTACGTAGATGCTCTGCGAGCATGACAAAAAGGTGGGATGCTAAGGCTATGGCAATCCAGACCGGTTTTCCTCGCTGCCGGATAAAAAAACGAGATGACTCTTGCAAGTCATCTCGTATATAAATCTACTATGACTCTTACTTTACCATTAACTTCTTGATGCCCTGGCTGTTGCCATCTGATATTTCTACGAGGTAAACACCGCTCGCCTTGTCTCCAAGGTCTATCTCCGTGATGAAGTGCTTACTCTGCGGAGTGAACTCTCTTGAATACACTTCCTGACCAGCAATAGTTGACACTCTGACTTTCAGCGTCCCCATTGTCATACCGGCATTAACCCTCAGCGAGAACTTGCCGGTTGTCGGGTTAGGGAACAGCGTAAAGTCTGACAAGCTACTGATGCCGGAGATGCCGAGGCTTCCTTTTGCCTTGATCATCACGGGGAAGTCTTCTGTTTCGCCGGAGGTATAGATGCCGCAGGCTTCGTCAGAAGGCACGTTTGGTCCCGTATCATTGTTGATGATGAGGCGCATGCCTGTAATCACATCCTTTACTGCTGTGTTTGGTATCGTCACATTGCTGGTGATGAAAGCATTCGCTACAGAAGTAAATCCTGTCCACACCCTTTCTTCCGGTACGTCGTATTGGAAGTTGTTGTTGTAATCTATGAACAATGTGACTTTGGCATCCTGATGCGCGGCAGACCTCATAATGTGGTATGCAGCAAGGTTATAGACGCTATCGGTGTATAGCAGAACAAAGTCACTATTATCGCCATGCGCGCTGTAGCTCTTGTTTGCCACAGGATTGTTCAGGTGCGGACCACCGCTGTTGACTATAAAGTTGCCAATAGAGAAAGCCCCCACATCGCTTATGTCATTAGCGCCACCATCAGCATAACTCTGGCAGTAACACTGGTAGGCAGGGTACAGCGCCAGGTGAACTGAATTAGAATAGGTAGAGCTGCTACTGAAGCTACAATTCATCTTCAGCCGGTAGAACATGGGTACGGAACCCGAAACCTGCTGGATGGTATCAAGGCTATCGGTGCCCGGTATATCGGTCCAGTTGATATTATCCGTTGACGATTGCCATATCCAAGTGAGCCCCGACCGGTACTTTTCATGGCTAGTGTCGGATACAATGAAGGGGAAACCCGGGCAAAGGATCGTGTCGCTGATCATGGCGGTTCCGGGATTTGTGCTGCCATCACATGGCGGGTAGTCTATGTACGCCAGGTAGTCCTCCGTTTCACCGAAGCCGTATTGGATACATGGACTTGGCAGGGCAAACGCACCTTCAACAAGCACTATTCTCATACCAGTGATACCCACCTTTGCAGTATCAGGAATGCGGAAGGTATCATTTACCTGCTGCGGAGGATTGGTAGTATTAGAAGTAACCTTCTGCATGATCTTTTCCTTGATAGGATCGAAAATGCCATCCCTGTTCATATCCAGATAAATGGCAACACTGCTGGGGAAGAATCCCTGTTCGTTTATCTGGGTGATATTGAAGCGGTATACATCCTTCTTATAAAGATTAACCGGTCCAAGGTTCGTGAAATCGGTATATGTATTAATCGCTGCTGGGTTGTTGGTAAGCGGGGATGCTACACCGTTGGTGAATACGGAAGTGCTAGAGGGGTAGGTTTCTACCTCGAAGTTACCGATATCATCATCGAGCGTGTTGGTTGCAGCAGACTGGCAGTAACAATAGTAAAATGCCCCAAGCTGGAGCAGACGCGGAGCAGAAGTGTCTGCGATGTTCGAATTAGTACAATTAACTATCAGTCTATACCAGGTAGGTGTGGTGATATTCGCATTGAGCGAAGCCATGTTACCATTGGTCGAATTTACCCACGTGGTGCCGTTAAGTGATTCCTGCCACTGGTAGGTAATGCCTGCAGCCAAAGTGGTGCCGGTGCTTGTGAGAACGAAATTCTGTCCGGAACAAGGGGCAAGAGAGTCTACCACACCTGCTGTTGGTGTGCCTGCACAGGGCAGCAAGACCTTCACATCGTCTATGCCGATATCGTCAGAGAAGTCAGATACTCCTCGGAAGCGGATTATGGTTTGAGTTGAGGTACTGGCAATTGGCACCATACGGAACGTCCAGTTGGCAGCGGATGTCCAGTTCTGAAGCATACTAAATGTTGAGCCACCATCCGTAGATAGCCAGATCTGTAACTCATCTGTGCCCGAAGGATTGATATGATAAAACTGAAGTTCTTTATTGCCCGGTACGCTACAATCTACAAAGAGATCAAGATCGCCAAAGGAGCTCCAGTTGGCAAACCAGGTGTGGAATCTCGCAGAGTGGCTACCTTCCATAGATACCGGGGTGTAAGCTCCACCAGTTGGGCCAATCCAATTGGCTGTTGCGCCCTGATCATCCCGCCTCCAGGACTGGTCACCTGTAGCTGGTGTATTGAGCCAGTTCATAGATGGCACATCCAGTACATCACAGAAGCTGGACCAGGTCTCAAAACCCTGAACGTATGGCAGCGCTGCATATGTAGGAGCGGTAATGTTCAGCGTAACCTCATTAGTAGTATCAGAAAGATTGCTGCCATTGCAGATAACTACAAGCCTGTAGTGAATAGTATCAAATAACTGAGGGGTAGTAAAGCTGATGCTGCCTGTACCGGCAATGTTAGTCCAGGTGGTACCGTTAAGGCTTTGCTGCCACTGATAGGTGAGATTTCCTGCTGTGGTTGCACCCTGAGTAGAAAACGTAAATGTTTTGCCTGGGCAGTCTGAGATAGGACCGGCCGGAATAAGCATACCTGCCACTGGTGCTCCTGTGCATGGTGCGGCCACATATACGCTATCGAGGCCTATATCTGTGAAGTCAAAGTTTAGATTCTTTCCCTGGAAGCGGAGAAGAGTTTGCGCTGAGTTCGATGCAATTGGTAATACTTGCTTTTTCCAGAAAAATGCGGAGTCATATGTACCTAATTGAGCAAAGCTGCTGCCGCCATCAGTAGAAAGCCAGACGGTGAGACTATCGCCACCTGAAAAACTGTTATCATTAATATAGTAGAAATAAACCGCTTTGTCTCCTGTCTGCTGACTACAATCGAGATATAGGTCGAGATTGCCAGGGTTGCCGCTAGTAGCAGAAGAAGTACTGAACCTTGCACTATGCTGTCCGCTAATGGATGCTGGATTATAAGCGCCCCATTGATTGTTCCAGTTTGCAGTACCGCCCTGATCATCCCTTCTCCACGACTCGTCGCCAGTAGCCGGGTTGTTTGTCCAGTTTACGGCAGTTCCACCCGGAATGTCCAGTACGTCGCAGTAGTTAGTCCACGTTTCGAAGTCCTGGAAGTAAGGAATAGAAGCATACACAGGAGGCGTAGCGTTGACGACAACATGCGCACTGGTATCTGAAAGATTGCTGTTGTTACAGGTGACATACACCCGATACCAGGCAGTTCCTGCGACAGTAAAGGTATAATTTGTAGAAGCTGTTCCCACATTTGTCCAGCTAGCGCCTGCGTTTACAGATTGTTGCCACTGGATAGTGTATCCGCTAGCTACAGCGATAGACATATTCAGCGATTGCTGAGCACCAGCACAGGAGGTGATAGGACCTGCAGGTGTTACACCTGTTATTGTGGGCTGCCCTGCACAAGGCGGAGCGGGCAGAATATTCACCAGATAGTCGTGTGTCTCACCAAAAGATTCATTGTTACAAGGATCAATAGACCCGCTAGGTGAAAATACCACCCTGGCACGCATGCGGTGAGTACCGACGGGTGCTGTAAGGGGTATATTCAACGTAAAGGCTTGTGGTGTAGCAGCATCAAAGGATCCGAGATTCCCAGTAAGGTCTTCCGATAAATCGAAGGCATTATTATTGTTGAAGTCGATCCAAATTTTGACGTACTCACCGCCAAAAGCATAGCTGGTAGAAACAGTACCGCTGTAGCTGCCACCCTGCATCAAGTCGACCGGCGGAATAACGCTGGTTCTATCCTCATAACCGTTATTTGGACCACAAGCTGTGTTGAGGTCACTTATTGTTGATGCCCCCTGCCCCGTCAGTGTAAAACCGTTCAGATCGTCCTGAAAGCTGCAACCGTTATCATAGGTCGGAGTACAATATTGCGCGTTTGCCTGGAGGTTACATGCTGCTACTAAAAAACCAGAGAGAACAAACTTTTTAAGGCTTCTAGTCAAGGATAAATTGCCTTTGAAGAGGATATTATTAAAACGCATAATGGGATCAATTTATTACCTGTAATACCGGCGTGGGTATTACCTGCAACTAAAGTATTACAATTATACGACAGTAAGAAAGTTGTTTCGGGTTGGGTTTGTCATGGGTTAGTTATTAGTATTAGTCGTTAATCGTTAGGAGCCTCGCTGTCTGGAAAGGTTTACGCAACAAAAATGCCCGGGCGAGCCGGGCATTTCTAAGGGTAATTGTTTGTGGATTATTGTTTTGTGATCCTGGTTGACTTACGATGATTGCTGTCGGAATAGTTCAACAGGTAAACACCCGATGAAAGACCCGTCATATTAATAGTCGCCTCATTGTTAGTTAGATTAACGGTACGGACGAGCTTACCGGTAGCATCGTACAGGGACGCCGAGCCGTCTGAGGCTGAGGTTCCGTGTACTCTTACAGTTAGAACGTCTGTCACCGGGTTAGGGAAGGCCTCAACAGCGAAAACTCCGGTAACATTCATAGTAGCTGTAACTACCTGAGAATAGCTTGTGTTTCCTCTCGGATCTGCCATCTTCAAACGGTAGTAGTTAACACCGCTGAATGGCTGCTCATCCCAGTAGCTATAGGACGAAGCCAGGCCCTTAGCATCGATGGTGGATAAAACAGTAAAGTTCTTTCCATCAGCACTACGCTCGAGCTCAAACCTGTCGCCTACATCTTCAGAAGCCGTGATCCAGTCGACACGGTTGCGGCTACCGACATTTACTGCTTTGATGCTCTCAAGCTTTATTGCGAGTGGTGTGCCTACGGCCTGAATTGTGAATGTACCCTGAAGAGAGTTAAAGCCATAAACTCTAATGTAGTAAGTAGTATTCGGCGCTACGGTGAAGTCTCCGAACTCAGTACCAGCAGCAGGGCCGTCAATACATGTGCCGGTTAAAGTGGTGGATGCCGTAGGAACCATTCCTGTAAGGGAGCCACAGTTGCCACTAAAGCCCTGGATCACTACATCCATGGTGCCGGTGGTGATGACGGTCACAGTTACAGTACCACCTACGCTACCGGTAGTGAATGAATACCAGACGTCGTTTGCAGAGGCTGTTGTTGCATCGCATGGTGACATTGTTTCGGTACCACCTGCCGTTGTACCGGTATAAACCTGACCGTCAGTGATGTCTGTAGCATTCATACATAGATCATTTACGGGCGTAGTGGCAAATGACTTTGCGATTGACTGTATGCTACTATCAGAAGCGCCACATATTGCACGGACGTAGAACTCGTAAGGCGTTCCAGGAGTAAGTGCCGATAATGTCATAGCCGGCGTGGCGGTCACAGCGACAAAGGTACCGGACCCGGGTGTGAAACCTTGAGGCCCGAACTCTACCGTCCATTGTGTCGCGCTGCCGTTTTCAGACCAACCTAGAGTCGTTCCGGTTGCTGTAGTGGCGCTCACAGAAAGATTGGTAGGCTGAGGGCAGAGCGGTCCGTTCTCAACATAAACATCATCAATACTGATGTCATGATAGTAACTGTTACCCGCACTTTCATTAACAATGAATCTAAACTGTATGGTTGTTGCGCCTAATGAAGATAAATAGTAGCTAAGCTCTTGCCACTGTGCACCAAAGTTTTGGCTGATGGAATCGAGCGTAACCCATGCTGTACCGTTGAATGCCTGTATAATGAGTGTATCATTATAAGAATTATCAGTGTTGTTACTCCAGATGTAAAAGCGCAATCTCGGGTTTGTCAGCCCCGAAATGTCAATGATGGGGCTTTCAAGCGTTGTTCCTACATTGTTCGGAGCAGAATCATCTACCCATGCGTAGTTACCGCTGTTACCTGTATGTTCTGTGGAACCTGCCCCATAAGTTGCCGTTGTTGAAAATTCCCAGTTTTCAACGCCTGTATTTGTCCAGCAGGCAGGAGTAGTTGTTGCGTCAAAACTTTCAAGAAAAGGTGCAGCAACCGGTACACAAGCCGTCGCAAATACTAAGGGACCCGTCCAGGTGCTCTGATCACTCACCGCACAGTTAGTCCGAACCCAGAGATAGTAAGTGGTAGTCGGGGTAAGCCCTGACAGGGTAGCTGTGGTAGCAGTTGGACCAGCAGTACTTGTTGGCGTTGTTGTTCCGGTGGGTGCGGTATTGGTTGTATTATAGTAAAAATCATATCCGACACCCGGTGCTGTGGTCGAGGCTGTCCAATTCAGCGTAGCCGTTGTAGCAGCAGCATAGTTGACTGTAACATTGGCGGGGGGCAGACAGGTGGGCGTCTGCATTATAGAAATATCATCTATCGAAACGTCTCCGGTAAGCGCGCTGCCACGCGTAACGATAAATCTTGCCTGAATCGGGCCGGTATACCCTGGCAGTGATATGCCTCTGGAAAGCCATGGCGCAGTTTCTGATGTTTGCTGCTCACCAATGAGGCTGTCAACCGGATTCCAGGTAGTACCATCAAACACTTCTACTACCATCTTGCTGATGGAGGCACCAAACATATGATACCAGAACTCAAGCATGGGTGCAGATAGACCGGCAACATCTACTATTGGTGTAGTAAGCACAGCCACATCGCCGGCAGACCCGTTGGAGGCTTCAGTAAAGAAGTAGTTATTTCCACTATGAGCATTGTTAGGACCAGTATTAGCGGACCCTGTAGTACCGTCGTCGGTGACATGCCATGCAAACACACTGGACGCGCTAGGGTTGGACATCCAGCAATCGGTCATAGTTGAGCTGGTGTTCGCAAGCTGTGTTTCCACGTCATGCGTATAAGGAGCGGTGAAAGGCGCACAGGCAGTTGTGAAATCTAGTGGTCCGGACCAGATGCTGTAGTCGGTACCACCGCAGTCCCCTCTTACCCAAACGTAGTAAGGAGTAGCCGGAGTCAGACCGCTGAGCGTGGCTGTAAGCACGCCAGCTCCTACAGAGCCCGTAGGTGTGACAGTGGGGCTCGGGTTAGTGTTTACTGTACTAACATAGTAATCATATCCACTTGCAGGTGGTGTACCAGATGCTGTCCAGTCAATGGTCGCGGTGTTGAATGATACTACAGGCGCAGTGACGTTAGATGGAGCAAAGCATGTTTGGGGTCCGACGACCGTAATTACATAATCTTCAGTTTCACGCCCTATTGAGATGTTGTCGCAGGCACCGGCGTCGCCAAAATGCGCAGAGCTAGAGTACACCGTCCTTATGCGCAAGCCGGTCATTCCCAGACCTGCAGATACAGGAGGTGTGAATGTGATAGTCGCCATGTTACCGGATTCTGTAGGCAGGTAATACTCAGAAGTTTCAAATAGTCCGTCTCTGTCCCAGTCAATCCACACTTCACTGTTGTAAGAAGTAGATGTGCCTGATTGTGTAATATCAAGAGTGTAAGGCAAACCCTGTGCGACCACAGCAGTGTTATTAGCGACTGTAGGATCTGCAAAAGTGTAGCCACCAGCACCCATTGGTAAACCGCTGTTCAGGCTTGTACCGGGAATCTCTACATTGGTAACGTAGTTGCTCGTACTTGATTGTAGTGTCACACCTGTATTAGGCGAGCAATAACAGAAGTAAAATGGGTTGGCGGTAGCAGTTACTGTGTTGGAAGGCGACTGAGCGCCGAGACAGACTACGATTGCCTGGTAGTCCATGTTGCCGTTAAAGGTGGTAACATATGTTGGGTTTGTAGCACCAGGAATATCTGTCCAGTTGAACTGACCCATGGGAGAGGACTGCCACTGGATGGTGAGACCAGCTCCGGTGCTAAAGCCTTGTAATGTAAGGGTCAGACTGCTTCCCGTACATCCTGAAGCTGTTGCAGCTCCGTTGATATAGGCAATGCCCGCAGTTGGCGTTCCGAAACAGGGTGGTATTGCGAACTCATAGGCACCCATGTCTGGTAATGTTGCACTTCGGGCGGCGTTCATTATATCAGTAGTGACGCCGACGGGAGTTCCTGTGTTATCTAAACCAGAGTTGCCCGGAGTGTAATCAGTAGCACTTGAGAACAGTGGAGGCAGATCCGTCGAGTTCAAATCCTGACCGGAAGCTGTCTGCCAGTCAGCCAAAGTGGTTTCGCTGCCTCCTTCGTAGCCAATGTGGTTAGTACCAGATCCGGCGATGAAGTAGTTGTTGTAGTTTGCTGTAAGTGGTGTTGCGGCAGTATTCTTGTAAATACCATAGTTAATGCCGGAACCACCTCTCTTGATGCTCACTATATTGTTTATGAACTCAACGCCCTGAACATTAGTAGTCTGATAAAGGCCCCTCGTAGCCGATGACGTGGTGGCGGTAAGATCATCGAATGAAAATGTGTTGTGATAATACTTATTATGAGCCGCTCCTGAGTTATAGGCACCATAAATGGTTCCATTATTGTTGATGTCATAAATCAGGTTGTTGCTGAATATGATGGGATCAGTTGCTGTAGCATCCGCAACGCAGTACAAGGGGTATGCTGATGACGTGCTAGTAGGCATCTCGTCAAAAGCATTGTGAATACGATTAGCATTGAACAGAATACCGGTACTGGCAGTTCCGAGATAAATGCCAGCGAAGGTGGTGCTGTTGGTTCTTGTGGGTCGTGAGAGGTCATTTCCCTCAATCAAAGTGTTATGATTGCGATACAAATAAAACCCGTATGCATAAAAATTCTTTATGATATTATTGTTAAAGACATTGTCACTGATGTAGGGAGTTGCAGCATTACCATAGACCATGATACCATAGTAACCACCATTTAGTATATTGCCTGTAAAGGTATTACCGTCGCAATCGCTACCAGCGAACGTTGGATCGTCGGTAGCACCAGAAATGACAATAGGTATATAATTAGTTGACGTACTTGTAGTGTCCACTGTTATATTCAGACCGGTGAAGGTGTTGGAGTCCGCATCGTTTGTAAGCCATACCCCTGAGCCATACTGAGAGGTGGTGGAGCCTGTAGCAATAATATTCAGATTGTTGACAGAAACGTGGTCTGTACCATTTAGGAGTATAGCCGCTCTTTCGTTGGTATTTGAAGAAAAAAAGCTCATGGTTGCACCGTTACCATTTACAGTGACGCTGTTCACCGCAGTATTATTCATTGGTCCGAGGATGAACTGATCATTAGTATAAGTGCCAGAAGTTACATTTAGAATAACTGGCCCTGCTATGCCGCAGCTAATTGCCGAAGCTGCATCGGCGAACGTTGCAAAGTTATTTGGACCAGAAGTACCTCCGATAGTGTAAGTTCCGCCTGGAAATAGTGCGGGAACTGTAACCTGAACGGGCGGAGTGCTGTACACCGGCGTGTTAGAGCTACATATCAGTTCTGCACGGTAGTAAGTAGTAGTCGCAGTAGGTGGGAGAACGTTAGCTGCGGGGACGGACGACGGTGTACCTATTGAGGTCCATGGCCCTGAAGCGGAGGGGGCGCTTTGCCACTGGAATGTTAGACCTGTTCCAATATCATTTCCCTGAAGATCGAGCGTCACACTATCACCAGCACAAGGAGTCGAATTAGAAACTATTGCCGTACCTGGATTGGGCGACGCTGTACAAGGCGGTACAAAGAAGTCGAAGCCGATATAAGGACGACGATAATTTGATGAGCCCAAGGTTGGAGATAAAGTACCACTTGTATTATTGCTGTACTTGGTAGTGTTACTATTTCCGTCATCTATACATGGCTCGCCATATTCATAAGTCCAGGAAATTGATGTGCTTGGAGAAGTATTTGAGTATTCAAAAAATACTGCAAGGTTTTGAGATCCTAAATAAGGAAAGTTTGTTGTAAAAGGGAAGTTTTTCCAACCATCAGTGGAACCGACAATCGGGGCAGGATTTCCGTCAAATACAAGCGTGGCACCCGCAATTTCTGTAGCCCAGGCTAGAGAGCCTGACCCCCAGTCAGATGCTGTTACTTCCTTCAGGTAAATCTTAAAATTGGGAGTCCCTGCCATTGTACCACTGACGGTAGTTCTCTCCAGGTACATGTTGGTTAACACGCCATTGAGACCTCCCAATGATGAAACAGGGTAAATTACTGCCTTACGACTTGCGGCATTGGCTGTGGCAACACTGTACATCGGACCATATAAAGTAGTACCGAGGGTGATCGAACAACCTGGAATGATCCAGTTTTGGGCGTTTGCATGCGAAACCCCCAGACAACACAGCAAAGTAAGAAAAAGGTAATTCTTCCTCATAATGTTTTGGTTTTGGGCAGTGAATAAAAAGTTCAACTCTGGTAATCTATGCGGTTAGCGACGAAGCACCTCGTCACACAGGCCGCATCAATTTTGAAAGAATAAAGGTAGGCTATAATCCAATACAGGAGCGGGTTTCAGCATTAAACTCACTTAAAAGAGGTATTAATTTTTGGAGAAAAATCAGAATAAAATTAAGTGACAGTTAAAGGGTGATTATGTTACCCTTAAATCACCTCCCCAACGTTAGTATCATCAATTTCGTCGGACCAAAGGAAACATTTTAAGTATGCTGACAGCAAAAACTAAATAATACTGATGATTAAAAAGAAGCGCCGGATCGACGCAGAGCAACTGTGAAGAACTTTATCATCTGGAGTTGATATCGAGTAACAACAGATTGAGTGGTACGGCATGAAGCGTGGACAGAAACAGAAAATATCCGAGTAACCTAAAACCAATGACTAATTGAGATGAATTTGCCTATTTTTACGCCCAAATAACAGCTATGCAATTCCCAGAGAATCTTAAGTACACGAAAGACCATGAATGGATAATGGTAGAAGGTGATAGGGCTACCGTTGGTATTACTGAATTTGCTCAGAGAGAGCTTGGCGATATAGTGTTTGTAGATATAAGCTCGGTTGGAAAGACCCTGGGAATGAATGAAGTGTTTGGAACTGTAGAAGCTGTGAAGACTGTGTCCGACCTATTTCTACCACTGAGCGGAACCATCGATGAATTTAACAGCGAGCTGGAGGGCAATCCTGAGTATGTGAACCAGGACCCGTATGGCAAAGGATGGATGGTGAAGATGACCATGAACAACCCTGCTGAACTGAGTGAACTACTGGACGCTGCTGCTTATGAGCAACTGGTAGGTGCGTAAATAGATAATGAGGCGGCTGTTTACTGACAACATAGTTTATAAAAGAAGGGCAAGGTTCGGAGCGATACTCTGGACCTTGCTCATTTTCATTTTGTGCTTTATGCCCGCCCGGGAGGTGCCTGATGTGAAAATACCACTGATAGATAAATGGGCACATTTTATACTGTTTGGGGTATTTAGTTTCTTGTGGCTGCTATCGTTGAGGACTGTGACTGTTGGGCGAATGGCTGTGGTACTGATTATATCGATAGTACTGGGATGGCTGGTGGAATACCTGCAGGGGGCGCTGACATTCCTGGGGCGAAGCCAGGATAACATAGATACATTAGCGGATGGGATTGGTGGGCTGCTGGGAATGCTTGTATTCTACTTATTATGGCGCAGAAGCAACAAGCGCAAACAGGTAACCTGAGTGCTGATTTCACTTGGATTTCGCCTGATTATTTCGTATATTGAACATTGATGTCAATCATTATTATTCCACTATGAACACCGTGTTTTCCTTCCTTGATTTCCTACCCTTATAGAGACCTTATAGAGACCTTATAGAGACTTTATAGAGACCCATATCCATTGCTAAGGCATATCTAAGGGCTAGTTCAAGTATTGTACATGTATTGTTGATTGGTTGTTTTAGAAATTCCAAAGAACAGATTCCAAATTCCAAAGGCTCATGCCTCCCTTCGCGCTAGTATTGTTCACTCATGCTGTGTGTTGCGCAAGTGGCCGCCCCTGGTATAGAAATTTCAAAGAACAAATTCCAAATTCCAAAGGCTCATGTTTCCCTTCGCGCTAGTGATGTTCATTCATGCTGTGTCTTGCGCAAGTGGCCGCCCCTTGTATAGAAAATTCCAAAGATCAAATACCAGGTTCCAAAGGCTCATGTTCTCCTTCGCGCTAGTGATGTTCACTCATGCTGTGTCTTGCGCAAGTGGCCGCCCCTGGTATAGAAATTCCAAAGATCAAATACCAGATTCCAAAGGCTCATGTTTTCCTTCGCAGGTGTTGTTATGGATGTTCTTTATTTGAGATAGGTAGAAGCAAATGTGTGAGGCACCTTAAGATTAATTATTTTTAGGTCATGGAATCATCGCATGTGCGGCCGAAGGAGGACCTGAGCCCGAAGGAGAAAGAATTTGAGAACAGTATAAGACCGCAGTCGATAGAGGATTTTTCTGGTCAGCCACAGCTAATAGAGAACTTAAGGATATTTATAAAGGCAGCTAACCTGCGTGGTGAGCCGCTGGATCATATACTGTTTCATGGTCCACCGGGACTGGGGAAGACTACATTGTCGCGGATAGTGGCCAATGAACTCGGGGTGGCGATAAAGGAGACTAGTGGACCTGTGATAGAGAAGCCTGCTGACCTGGCGGGGTTGCTGACAAGTCTGGAGCATCGTGATGTGCTCTTTATAGACGAGATACACCGGCTGAGCACTGTGGTAGAAGAATATTTGTACGCTGCCATG
>Ga0196970_1001432_pt1 | contig 16147 bp, 15 predicted proteins | sample S1v_513CmetaG_FD_148672 | JGI IMG/M metagenome (GOLD analysis project Ga0196970, IMG submission 148672) | Soil microbial communities from Anza Borrego desert, Southern California, United States - S1+v_5-13C | ecosystem: Environmental > Terrestrial > Soil > Desert | place: USA: California...
ACCCACTGGGCAGCAGAACGCTCCCAAGTCCCAAGAAAGCCACCAGCACCCACCAAGCCGATCGTAAACGAAAAACCGTGGACCGGTAAATATTCATACCGGAACCACGGTTTTATCTTACGTGTCCATTTAGCTCTTACCCGCAAAGTCAAGCGGGACCTAGCAAGATGGCGGATACGTAACAATGGCCTAGTCACGGTCAGACATTGCAAAAGCGGGCCGTTGATGGTAGGAAGACCAGATTGCCGGCTCTCTTCGCATACCTATGCAGTTGGCTGTCCGTGTCGGAGAGCTCTTCGGGGGCCGGGCGGCCAAACCAAGACCCCGATGAGCTCTCTCGTTCCGGCTATATGCCCATCCTACAACAATCTGCAGGGCCACCTTACACGTCTTTCCGGTATTCACGACAAATAACTCGAGCAGGAGGACAACCTCCTGCTCGTGCTGTCTCTGTGCCAACTTCCCCGTCATTTCGGCGCCAAGGAGCCCGAAACCGAACACAATATGCTCTTCTAAAATGTACTCCGTCTTGTTAGAATGGGACTATATCCCATTTTAATGGTTAAGAAGGTGTAGCGAACGTCAGCTTCCCCAACGCCTCACCAGCGGTCCGCCATCATCACCAGGCTTAGGGCCGCCGGCTGTGTTTTTGCCGAGGACGAGGCGCAGTTGCTCATTTCCGCAGCGCAGACACCGGCTGACCTTTTCGCAATGGTGGACAAGCGCACCGCCGGCCTGCCCCTGGAACATATCCTCGGCTGGGCAGAGTTCTGTGGCTTGAGGGTCGCCGTGGAACCTGGAGTATTCGTCCCCCGGCACCGCACCGAGTTCCTCGTCCGCCAGGCCGTCGCACTTAGCCGGCCAGAAGCTGTCGTCGTTGACCTATGCTGCGGCTCGGGCGCTGTGGGCGCCGCCCTGGCCTCCTACGTTCCCCTGGTCGAGTTGTACGCTGCCGACATCTGTCCGGCAGCGGTTCGCTGTGCCCGCCGCAACCTTGGGGGCAGGGGCGGTCGGGTGTTCGAAGGTGACCTTTTTGAGCCGCTTCCTGCTACACTGCGTGGCAGCATTGAAGTCCTGGTCGCCAACACACCCTATGTGCCCTCCGACGCGATCAAGATGATGCCACCGGAGGCCCGCATCTATGAACCTCGAGTGGCACTTGACGGTGGCCGTGACGGACTTGACGTGCAACGGAGAGTGGCTGCAGGTGCGATATTATGGCTGGCGCCCGGTGGTTCCCTACTGGTTGAGACGAGCGAGCGTCAAGCGTCCGAAAGCGCAGACATTTTCGCCAGCACTGGGCTGATTCCGCGGGTGGCCACTTCAGACGAGTTGGATGCCACCGTCGTCGTCGGCACCAAACCCCCATGAGAATTACTAGGGCTGGCCCGGCCATATGGCAGTAAGACGGGCCGTATCAGGCAGGTTTGACATGATCCTCGTGTCAAACACAAAAATAACCCGAGCAGGAGGGCAACCTCCTGGTAGCGGAGAGCGCCAAGATGTAGAGCACCAGGAGGATCAGCGTGTAAGCATCAACCTCGATGGTGATTCTCATCCGGGACACCTCCTTTCGGAGGCTTGGCCGCTAGGTCTCCCAACATCAGGATAGCAGAGAATGCACTTTCGGCCTGTCCAAGGCTGAAGGTGCGTTCCTCTTTTCGTTCGTCAGTTCTCGACACAATCCTAGGCCAAACCTGGCCCCGGCGCCAATATCGGGCCGTCTGGCGATAGGCATGAAAAACCGCCTGCATAGCTACTTACTAGCTCTTGCAGGCGCGCGATCTCGTCGGTCGTCAGGCCGCCGAGCAGGCGGAGCGTGAGCGCGACCCGGGCCTCCGGCGACAGCACCGGATGGCCGGCGGTAAAGATCAGGCGCAGGAGATCGTCGCTGACCTCGCCTTGCTCGGCCAGATCAAACTCGTCCTCTCCTTGGTTCTCGAGCTCCCGCCCCAGCACTTCGTGCTTCTGCTCCAGCAGCCTGCGCCGGCGGAACTGGTCAATCGCCCGGCGCTTGGCGGCGGCCATGAGCCAGGCGCCCGGATTTTCCGGCACGCCAGACTCCGGCCACCGCTCCAGGGCCGCCACCAGGGCGTCCTGCGCCAACTCCTCCGCCAGGCCCACATCCCGCACCATGCGGGTCAGCCCGGTAATGATCCGGGCGGAATCAATCCGCCAGACTGCATCAACCGTGCGATGGATGTCAGTTGTAGCCATACCGGCTACAGTTGGTCGAACCTCCCAATTGGCCGGACCTCGATTCCCCACCCCAGGTCCTCCCCGTAGTTGGCGGCGGGGTGAAGCGAGGCGACCCTGATCGCTTCATCCAGATCCTTCGCTTCAATCAGGAAGAACGCTCCCACGACCTCCTTCGCCTCGGCGAAGGGGCCGTCGTGCACCGCCGGCCGGCCATCCCTGGGCCGGATGGTGACGGCTTTCCGGTGCTCAAGGGAGGCCACGGAGAGCAGGTGGCCGCTGTTGCGCAGCTCTTCGTCGTAGCGCCGGCACTTGTCAGCCAGCGCTGCTCCTTCGGCTGCGGACATCTGGTCAAACTTGTCCGGGGCGTAGTAACCCAGGCAAAGATATCTCATTTCGCTCAGCCTCCCGTTTAGGACTTGCGGATCTGATCGCACAGGGCGTTCACGACCATCATGAATCGCATGTATATCTCTCCTCTTGAAGTGCGTGGCTCAGCTTCCCCAAGCTGGCCTCTACTTAGGCGACGAACGGGACCACACAAAATCGACAGGGCGGCACAACTTCTTTAAGAGCTTGGTTATGCGGCTTATGATAACACAATGTTTTGCCGAACGGCACGAGAGTAGTGGAGAGCGCCAAGATGTACAGCACCAGGAGGATCAGCGTAAGAGCGTCAATTTGGTCCACGGAGAAAGCGGCTGCATGGCCCTCCTGGCCAGCAGCCGCTTAGTCCTTCCTGCGCAATATCTAGTGCGCAGGGCGTACGGAGTTCGTGGTGAGGACCTTTCCTGTGGTCGGATCCAGATGAACGCTGGCGTGCTTGCCCGTGGAATCGATCCCTACAACGTAAACCTCGTACCGCCGGTAGCCCATACTCCGTAGGTAATAGCTGTACCCGGCGGTTCCGGGCGGTTTGGCCGGCAGAATCCCCGCTTGTTTTGCTTTGTCAGCCAAGTCCTTCCCCGTGAGCCGAAAGGCGCTGGGCGGGAAGCCCCGTCCGGTGTCGGTACCAGCGTTCAAGTCTACATCAGTGACAGAACCGTTGGCGACACGGAACATGATAAACTCATGAGTCCGTGGATCTTTGACCTCCAAATTCCACACACATCGTCGCCCATCCAGGCCCGGTGGAGTAGCACCCGCTTCCCACTCGCGAGGCGGATGGGCCGTGTCGACTCGGACTAGTTCCACAACTGGGCGCCACCGCTCGGCAAACTCGCGGCCCACTCGTATGGCCTCTTCGATTGGCACAGGTTTGCATGTGGGGGGAGCCGCGGCAGTGCGGCCAACCAAGACTGCAATCATGTGTGCTGCAAGCACGAGTCCCAACCTCACTCGCTGTGTACACCTCCGGCGGGTAGTGTGCCCGCCGCTATTGTGGACGAGCTTACGAAGCCTGATGACCGGAATCCTCGTGCTGGACCCCGGTTCGTGTACGGCCGATACCCAGAAATCCATACATGGATGCCCTGAGCAGTCAAAGCATGCGGGTTCCGGGACACGAGTCACGGCTCGCACCAACGATGCAAGGTTTTTCAGGGGACTTCCATGCAAACTTGCCCCCAACTCGGGCACAAATGGCAACAAAGCCAAAGGACACAGGGCTGGCGCCCTGTGTCCGATTTTGCTCGTATGTCGGCTGGAAGCGCCAATATCAGGGCGTAAACCGTTTCCAGTGCCCCTCGGAGATGACTTCGACGTTGCCGTCGACCACTTGTATGGCGGTCTCATCGTCGATCGCGTACGCCGGCCCTGGAATGCCGGCCGCCCATCGTTCTGCGTGGGCCATGGTGTTATACGGCAGCATCTCGTGATCCAGATGCGGGAAAATCGCAAAATCGACCATTCCCAGCGTTTCGTCGCCACCGGTGGGCGGCTTCCAGCCGACGAACCACTCTCCGATGTTGGGGGCCATCACCATGGACCCTGCGCTCAGTCCCACGTAGACCAGCTTGCTCAGCGACGGCAAGAGGTCTGCCAGTCCGGACTGCCGCATCCAGTAGCACAGATACAAGGGGTCCCCGCCGTTGACCAGCAGAACGTCAGTCTCCCGGACCATGGGGATCCAGAGCTCTGCATCGATGGTGGGCAGCGCGGTGAGCTCCAGCACGCCCATGGACTTCCACCCCAGCTCGCACATCGGTGTCCGGGGCTCTTGTCCGCTGATGAACTTCCATGCCATGCCAGCACCGCCGGGTAGGGCGTAGGACCCGGTGGTAATGCAGAGGGCGCTGGACTCGGCAATCGGTTTGCCCAGCAGGTCTAGGAGCGCGTTCTGGATGCTGGTGTTCTTGATGCCAGCCGAAGTGAGCAGATACTTCATGATCTCTCTCCTTGTCGATTTCCCTGAACGGCTATTGCCCGAGAGAGGGCTGCCGGCGCAACGGCGATTTGGTCGTTCAACCACTTCTCTTCGCCGAATCGTCCTGTGACAAAATCGACATAATTATCTATGTTAACTTATTATATATCATGCTTGTACCGGGTTCAACGTGCCTGAAGAGAGCACCGTTCAAAGCCTGAAGGTTGACCTGGACGCCGCCCCGGCGGTCAGGCAGCTGAACCAGGGCTACACCGGCTGGGGTGGCATCCCGGGCTACATCATGGTCAACTTCTGGCCCGACGATCAAAACCTGCCAAAGCTTGGTCCTTGCGTCGCCCACGAGTTCAATCAACAGATCCGGCTAACCGTTGAGCCTTGGCAGATGGAGATCTCTGTCGCCGAGTACATCGTCATGGAGGGGTTGGGCGAAAACCTGGCGGAGGCGCGCCGGGTGGTGGGCAGGGCGCTGGAAGTCCGGGGCTTTAACGAGGTGCGCCGCTACATCTTCGGGGACCAGGTCATGGCCGGCTTCGGTGTGGAGCCGATGGGCGTGCCCACCCACGCGGGATATGCCATCGGGTATCATCTGGTCCAGGCCTACCTCGGCAAGACCGGGAAGACAGCCGCAGAGGCGACACTGGTACCGTCAGATGAGATCGTGCGGGTCGCGGACTATTTCTAGGCTCGTTTGTCTCGGTGGCACAGCATGGAATCAAGCCTGCATATCCCGCTGCGTGGGTTATGCAGGCCTTTTTGTTGTGGCAGTTCTCCGTCCTCCCAATACTAGAGCTGGGAGGTGACGGTTACGCGTCTCATAACGGCGGCCATGGCGGCCATCTCACTGCTGCTCTTCACCAACAGCCTCGTTCGAGCCGTACCCGAGGTCCCTGATCCGGGCCGGGAGGTTGGAGAGAACCTGCCCATTATCTCCCCCGACCTCATCTGGGAGCAACAACTGCCGGGGTACAGGCGGGCCGGATCAGCTAACCCCAAGGCACCAATTCGCACAGAACTGGACAGAGCGATCCAAGCGTTGTCGGCCGGTTGGCCCCCGGAGGGATACCAGACGGACTGGACAGGCACCCCGGGACTCGTCACTCATCTGTCTCCACCGGGAGAGGCGCCAAGAGCGATCTTCTAGTTATCCGATGGGCATCTGCACCTGGTTGAAAAGACCCAGGCAGCGTGGCAGACACGACGCCTCACCGACTCCTATGCGGACGTTACAGCGGTTGTCGACTTGAGTGGAGATGGCCAGCCGGAGATCGTCGCCGCCGCCCAGTACGGGTCTGGAGCCATTCTGGCACTACAGGTGCTGGCTTGGGACAGGGAGCGGGTGTGGACGGCCTTCACCCACAGAGAAGCCAAGGAGCCCGGTCTCTTCGGGTGGTTCGATGCCGATGGTGATGGTCGCCGGGAACTCTGGATTGACACCGGTGCGGCAAGGGGGCTGTTCACAGGGACGACCCATGGACCTTTTCTACGTGACCGTCTTGTCTATCGCTTGGAAAGCGGAACGTATCAGCAGGTTGGCCGGTACCGGTTTGCCACCCCGTTCTACCACCTCAACAGGTACCTCTACTTCGCCAATCGGGGAGACTGGGTGGAGGCTTCAAAGCACGTCGAACCTGGAGTCCAGATCGACCGCAGTTTGGCGGCTCAACTCGGGGTCGGCCCCTTTTCAGGCGGGAGCGACGTCCCCTTTGTGAACGGACGGATGTACTTCGGCAAGGAGGGTCAGGACTATTTTGCCGACTTCGGCCGCACCGGGCGCTTGGTCAGACTGGGCACGGGGGAACCACCTAAGCCGCCCGATTAGGGAATTGGGCCGGAGTCAGAGGGACCCGCACTGGCAGCCGCGTCCGCAGATGAGCCTGCATCCCCGGTAGCACAGGGCATGCAGGCTCCGTTTACATCCAACGGCCCCTAAGGTCGTGTGCGGTCAAGCCGGCCGGTAGGTCGCGATGATGACACCCGTACCCGTGATAACCGAGTCCACCAGCGTGAGATTCGTGAGCGGGCTGCCATCGGGAAACAGGCGGAGCCCGGTGCCGAGCACCAGCGGGTGAATCTGCAGGACGTACTCGTCGATCAGATTACGCCGCATCAACGACCGGACCAGCACCCCACTTCCGAAGATCACCAGCGTCATGGGGTGCTCCTCCTTGAGCCTGGTGACCGCGTCGGCGGCATCGCCATGCAGCAAAACGGAGTTCTGCCAGGCCAACGGTGCGGTCAGGGTGGTGGAGGCCACGAGCTTCTCGACGGCATTCATCTGTTTACTCATCGGATTGGGCGGCTGCTTGGGCCAGTAGTCTGCGAAGATTTCATAGGTGATGCGCCCGAGGAGGAGCGACCACGGGTTACTCATGTACGCACCCAGCACCTTCTGCATCACGGCGTCACCGCGCCCCATCGCCCAACCGCCGTGCTCGAATCCACCGCGGCGATCCTCGTCGGGCCGCCCCATCCCTTGCATCACGCCGTCCAGCGTCAGGGCCTCGATGGCTACGACCTTGGTCAACTCGCTCGCTCCTCTGCATGGATATTAGTTCAATTGTATCTCGTCCTTCAGTGCTACGCCCCCAAAAAAAGCTATGGGATGATGCGAACCTTCCAACAGGCAACCCCGTACTACTTCATGCAGTGAAATGAAAGGGGTTGAACATCGTGTCCCCTGCCCGTTCCGGCGACGACGACCCGAAAGAACCCCCGGCCGACCCGGCCCTCTCCAAAATCGAGGAGATTCTGGCCGAACTGAAGCGGACCGGGCGCCCCATCATCAACGAAGCGGATGCCATCATCAATACCAAGGGCACCAAGGAGATCATCAAAGGAAAGGCCCAGCCCGCTTTCATCACCCTGGAGGCCCCGGCCATGGGCAACCTGAACAGACTCGGCGACCGTCGCCTGGCCCGGTCGGTCGAACCGCTCGGGCGGAAGGTCAACCGAGTGAAGAAGGTCCGTGCCTGCGTAAAGCGGGGCACCAAAATCGTCTTCATCTGGGAGACCGATGACGAAGATAATAGTGGGATTGAAGTCAAACGGTCCGGGACGGACGCGACCATCAACTTCGCGGAGCTGCTGATTCCGGAGGGGCTGTCGCTCGAGACCGGGCACTACGAAAAGTACGCCCTGGAGTTCTCCGAGCCCACCGACACCGTCTATCCCGCCCTGAAGTTTGATATGTCCAAGATCATCGAGTCCGGCCTCACCTTCGAGGAGCGGAAGCGCCGGGCCGTGGCGGCGGGCGAAATCGCCCCCAAGCGCAGGAAGAAGAAGCAGCCGGAGCCGGCCCCCGAGCCGAAGGGTGAAGACGAAGAATAAAGAGCATGGGGCTATCCCAAACGTCAGCAAAGATGACGCGGGACAGTCCCTTCTTCTTTTCGCACAAAAATCCGGAAGCTGTTCAACCGGAAATCCCCGCCGAATCTGTGCACGGCTCGGCCCAAGGATGCAAGGAATCCCCCGGGTTTTCCGTGCACGGATGACCTGAGAGGTTTGGGAATACCCTTTTCGGGGCGCGACCACGCTCTCAAGTCATCCGTGCAGGCGTTTCTGGGGTGCCGGCGTGCATAGCTGACCTGAGACCGGGGGCGGGGGCAGTGAACTACTTTGACGCCGTACGGGCGCCGCCCACCGGGCTGAACCCGTCCTGAGCCCCTAACAGACACAGTCTCGCCAGACCTCATCGCCCACTACTTGGCGCTATGGTAAGAGAAAGGGCCGAACACGGGAGCAGAACTGCCCGAGTTCGGCCCTTGGCCGCATGATTCAGACCCGGAACCTGGGCAGTTCTCCGTCCAGGTATGCACGGGGAGCAGGTCGAAAATCGTGCGCCGGTGGACGGAGAGCCGCCTACCTGCCCTATTTGCGGGCGTGCCAGGCCTGCTCTTCCACGATCCGTCCGGCCATGCATGAACATGGAGGCCTCACCTTGCAGGTGTGGACGGAGGTGGGCCGGGGGGGCCACGGAGGGCCAGCCCCTTTTCTGGCTATCCTATATGCATCTGAGCCCAGGCAACTCCGTGTGGTCAGGCCACGTCATACTGAATGAACGACGATCTTTGAAGGGGGCGAATGAGATGCGTTGGCGTGCGGCTATCGTGCTAGCGGTACTTACGCTGGGCGGATGTGCGAAAGCCCCGCCGCCTGCGCATCCCGTGACGGTGACAGCGCCGGCGGCAACTCCCCCGGCACCCGTCGCCACCCCAGTCACAGCCGCCTTTCACGGGCTTGGTCTCCTGGCCGCTGTGCAGCACGGCAGACTGTTCATCCTCGATGGTGCAACAGATACCCAGCGGGAGATCGCAGAGGCCTCCATTGCCGGGGCGCCCGCCTGGTCGGCCGACGGCCGTTGGCTCTCGTTCACGCATGGCGATAACCAACGCCAGGTAGTCGATGCCGCTACCTGGCAGGTACACGACATAGCGGGCCTGCCCGGCCCCGTCGTCTCGCTCGCATGGGCACCAGAAGGCCACACCTTGGCCGTTGCCACGGCCGAAGCCATCTGGCTGTTGGATGACCCGGTCAGCGGCGAGCCCCGCCGCCTGACGCCGGCCAAGGTCAAGGCATCCGGCGTCCTGGCCTGGGCGCCCGACGGCAAGAGCATCGCCTTTGTCACCTCGGGGACGGACCGCGACGAGGTACTGAATCTCCTGCGCATCAGCGGCGGGGAAGCGGAGCCTTGGTACGTGGCCAGAGGCGCAGCCATCGAGCTTGGTCACTGGTGGCCCGACGGGAATGGCATCCTCTTCTGGGTCCGCCCCAGCCACTGCAACTCCTGCGCGGTGGACGGACTCCCCCTGCGTTCGCTGGCGACCGACACGGACAAGCCGGTTATCTTGCCCACTTCCTTGCTGCACACCAATTGGCTTTCCTGGACCCCCGACGGGGAGTTGGTGATGGTCCGGGGCAGCAGCCGGACCGCCTGGTATCAGAAGCAACTGGCCCGCTGCAACGTCGCCACCGGGACCTGCCGGGACCTGCCCCAGCCGGAGACGGCAGTCACCCTGGACCCGGTCCTGGCGCCCGACGGCAGTCGCATTGCCATGGTGAGGGCCGAGCGCAGACCGATTACCTGGGAGTTTACGTCGGCAGATGTCGATGCCTGGGAAACGACCCGGCGCCTCTGGGTCGCCGATGCCGAAGGTGCGGGGGCGACGGAAGTGACGGCCGCGGGCACGGCCATATCCGGTCCGGAGTGGGCGCCGGACGGTCGCCACCTTTTGTATGCGGCCGGGTCCACCCTTCGCGTCATCGACCTGGATACGGGCGCTAACGAGCTCCTCTTCGACTTCGGGGGGGACGGTGGACAGGGCTACTACGGGCAACTCGACTACTCCGGGTACTACGCCTGGTTCAGGCAATGAAGAACGGCTGCGTCCGGTCTGCGTGTACCACGGAAAAGAGAGTAGGTGACTGGTTTGGATCGGGACGAGGTTAGGCGTCGCCTGCCGGGTGTGCTGCATCTGCTTAGCCCACGGGAGCAGTAGTCATGAGCCGTCTATATGGTCTGGGAGAGTTTGAGGCTCAAGACTATGAGGCTGTCGCAGCGGTGTATGGGGTTACCGGAGAGCGAATCCGACAGATTGAGGCCAAGGCCATCAGGAAGATCTACCAATCTGGGCCTGATGACTCGGATTGATAGCGTCCAATCGGCCCAGTGGCGCGTACGATGCAATACCCCGCGCACCCGCACGGTTCCACCATATTTTCCCGGGCGCCATTCGGCGGGGGCGGGAATTTGTCGTGGAATCGCATGAAAAAAGGGGCTCTTAGCCCCTGAAATGGGTATTTATGGGTCATGAAAGGGCGTTTTGGCCCGGATCAAGCGCAAAACGCCGACTCATTGGCCTGGTCGTCCCCGGTTTTCAGGGATTCGCCGAGATTTTCCCCATACGTCCGGAAGTCCGGTGGGAATTTCTGGTGGAAACCGCATCTCAGAGGACAAAGCCGCGCATATACGCAGAAAGGAGCACACGATCCATGCAGGACGTGTGCTCCTCAGTTTTCCTGCCCTAACGGCCGCCGCTCCCTCAGCCCAGCACTTCCCGCAAGAACTGCCCCGTGTACGACTCGGGCGCCGCGGCCACGTCGATCGGCGTCCCCTGGGCGATCAGCTCGCCGCCCTTCTCGCCGCCCTCCGGCCCCATGTCGATCACCCAGTCCGCCTCCCGAATCAGCTCCAGGTTGTGCTCCACCACAATCACCGTGTTCCCGGCGTCGACCAGCCGCTCCAGGAGCACGGTCAGCTGCCGCACATCGGACGGATGCAACCCGGTCGTCGGCTCATCCAGCAAGTAAAGCGTGTGCTTCTTCGAGCGGTTGGCCAGCTCCGTCGCCAGCCGCAGCCGCTGCCCCTCGCCGCCCGAGAGCGTCCGGACCGACTGGCCCCAATGCAGGTATCCCAGGCCAACCTCGCACAGGAGGCGGATCATCTCCGCCGTCTTCGCATTCCCCTCGAAGACGGCCAGGCTTTCCTGCACCGTCATGTTCAGCACATCAGAAATCGTATGGCCCTGGTAGGTGACCCGGAGCACATCTTCCTGGAACCGGCGCCCCTTGCAGGCCGGGCACCGCACCTCGATGTCCGCCATGAACATCATCCCCACCGTCACCACGCCGAGACCCTGGCAGTGCTCACAGCGGCCGCCCGGCGTGTTGAACGAGAAGTGCTTGGCGGTCAGTTTCAACGTCTTCGCCTCCGGCAGGCCGGCGTACAGGTTGCGCAGCGCCGTGAAGACTTCGGTATAGGTCGCCACGTTCGAGCGCAGCATCCGTCCGATGGGGGACTGGTCCACCGTGATCCAGTTGCCCACGTGCTCAAGGCCCTCCAGCCCAACACAGCCCTCCGGGCGCTGGTTCCCCTTGGCGCCCTCGGCGAGCAGGTCGAAGAGCAGCGTCGACTTGCCGGAGCCCGACACGCCCGTCACAGCCACCAGGCATCCGAGCGGGAAGGAGACCGTCACGTTCTTCAGATTCCGGGCCCGGGCGCCCCTGACCGTGAGGAACTGCCCCGTTCCCGGCCGCCGGGCCGCCTTGGGCTTGTAGCTCTGCTCCTCACGCAGGAACGCGCCCGTCACCGACTCCGGCGCCGCCATCAGATCGAGCAGGCTGCCCTCGCCAACGACCCGCCCGCCCAGGGCGCCGGCGCCCGGCCCCATGTCGATCACGTGGTCGGCGGCGCGCATCATCTCCACGTCATGCTCGATGACCAGTACGGTATTGCCCAGATCGCGCAGCTGCTTGAGTACCTGAATCAGTCCGGTCGTGTCCCGCGCATGCAGGCCGGCGGTTGGCTCATCCAGGATGTAGAGGACGCCCGTCAGGCCCGAGCCCAGCAGTGATGCAAGGCGCAGCCGCTGTGCCTCGCCGCCGGAGAGCGTGACCGACTGCCGGTCGAGCGAGAGGTAGCCCAGCCCCACGTCAAGAATGCGCCGCAGCCGGGTCGGCACCTCGACCGCCAGGATCGTCTCGAGCATCTCCATCGACTCAGGGGGAAGCGCCGACTGGACGCGCTCCGCCCAGGCGAGCACCTGCTCCAGTGGCCACCGGGCGATCTCGCTGATCCCGACGCCGCCGACCCTGACTGCCAGGCTGCTCTGCTTGAGCTTCGCTCCCTGGCAGGCCGGGCAGGTCCGCTGCTCGAAGAACTCGCCGCTGGTCATGCCGCTCTCGCTGCTGGGACCGGACTCCCTATATCGACGCCAGATGCCCGTCACGATGCCCTCGAACCGACCGGCCGAGACCGATTTCGGGGGCTTCACCCCGGGGAAGTGACGGCTGAACTCCTCGCTCTCGGCCCCGTAGTAGAGCAGGTCGCGCTGGACCTCCGAGTACTCCCCGAGCGGCAGATCCGGATCAAACGTGAAGCCGTAATGCTTCGCGGCGGCCTGAAGAATCCCGGTCTGATAGTTGATCCACATATCGCCGCTGAACATGGCGACGCCGCCGGCACGGAAGGACTTCGACGGATCGAAGATGGCCTCCATGTTGAGGCTTGTCTCCTGTCCGACCCCGGAGCAGGTCTCGCAGGCGCCCTCGGGGACGTTGAAGGAGAAGTGCGAGCTGGTCAGCTTCTCCAGCTTCTCACCGCAGTGGGGGCAATCGATCCGCTCTGCCAGCTGCTCCTCATCATCGCCGCCGTAGGTCGTGGTGGAGGGCCGGGGGGGCGGCACGGTCTTGCCGCAGGCCGGGCAGGGGCGCTCGCCGGCCCGTGCGAAGATCACCCGCAGGTAGGTGTAGATATCGGTCACGGTGCCGACGGTGGAGCGCGGGTTGCGATTCGTGACGTGCTGCCCCACGCTGATGGAGGGCGAGAGGCCGATGATCGCCTCGACCTTGGGCTTGCCGATGGCGTCGGCCACCATGCCCATCGACTCCATGTATTGGCGCTGGCATTCCCGCTGGAGCGTGTCCATTGCCAGGGTCGATTTGCCGGAACCGGACGGGCCGGTCAGCACGACCAGCTTGTTCTTGGGAATCTCAACCGAGATGTTCTTCAGGTTGTTCTCTCGGGCGCCCTTGATCCGAATCGCATCGTGCATGGGTTTTCCTCCGCCTGTCGTAGTTACAGCCGCGGTGTCGATGGGGGAATATTTTACCGCGCGACGGGGAGGAAAGCCAGTATGTATCTGGGGCATGTCTGGGCAGTTACGTTTGCTCCAAGGGCGACATCGTTCAGGTGACCGACTTCTGCGCCTCCTCGGCAGGTCAGGCCAGCCTTTCCTTTAGCAGGAGATCACGTCTGTTGCAGATAATTCATTCGTCAGATGATCGCCATCTCTCGGCCCTGCCCTGGGTTGCAGTGACCTGGCCCCCTTTACGTCGGAGTCGAGCGAAGGGATGGGGAGTTGATGTCACGCACGGGACGGGAAGTGGCTCTGCACTTGGGGTCGGCAGTCACAGTAACGGTTCTGGCTGTTTGGATGTCTTACCCCGGCGAGGTCCCGAGAAATCACCTCATATTAGTGCTGGTATGGTGGGTCATTACGGCCTGCAGAATCCTCTACCTCCTCCGGAAGTGAGCTTCTTCCCTAAGCGCGGTTCCAGAAGCGCCCGCCTCTAGAGCAATGAGGACGGGCCCTCAGACGGGGGCGATTGAATGGTGGACCCCAAACATCTTCAGGACCTTGTGCATGGCAAGGTATTAGCGTTCGAGGCTGTTCACGACTGGTTTTACCTGACCCTAGATCGAGCATGAGTGTGTCTCTACAACTCCTTGGTCGGCGAGGAGTCAGCCGATGAGCGTGCCAAGGCGATCATCGACACCGAGGTGACCGGAGTAGAACTCAAGCGGATTTTGTCACCGGTTGTTGGGTGTTCAAATGTACTGTGGCCAGCTTCGGCTGCGTCCGGTTGACTTACGTCTATCCAATCCGTAAGGTCCTTCTCCGTCTTGGGGAGGGCTGGACTCTGTGGGAGGTCTCTAGCGAACCACGTTTCGACATTGGCTACTGTACTGTCTACGAAGTCGCCAAACCGCCCTCCTAGGTCTCCCCAACGCATCCTAAGCCGGACATGCATCCCCGAAACAATGGCCGGTCGGATCCGTGTAATTGACCGGGTTGTTGCCAACGTAAACATACAGGTTCTGAGTCCAAGGCATCCAAGGCGAACCCTTGAATGTATCCTGCCGTGATGAACCTGCCCACGGAAGGCTTGTAGAACCGGGCCCCCAAGTGAACCAGACCATTGCTATCCATCGGCGCCCCGGTGAACTTCAGCTCGTTTGGCGCGTTACCCAACTGCCCCGTGACATTCCCGAACGCATCGTACGTGTACCAGGTTACTTCACCGTGGCTGTCCCACAACGATATGACGCTGCCCAGGTGGTCGAGGTAGAAAATCCCACGGTTCTCATACGCCTGCCGCAGTTGCATTTCCTGCGGCACCGGGGTCAGTTCCATCCCGGGCGCCAACCAACTCATCAATGGAGACCAGCGCCCGCCCGCCCGTCCCCGCCGCCTCGCTGACCGGAGGCCAGCCGTTGGCCTGTCGTTGCGACATGCCCCTCCCGATGGTCGCACCAGCCATCACTCCGTGGGTGGAGTCGCTGGTGGTTTTCAACAGGCTGCCTAGAGTTCTCTGGGCGCCTCCGACCCGGGCCGCCGCGGTTTTGACACTTTTTAACACCAGCTCGTGGGACCCAAAGTGATATTTCTTGACAAAATGCGGAGGGAATCTTCCCTTACTGCCGTCGGAATCGAATTTGTACAGGTTTTGTGCTTGTTCTGTTTTGGTTTTGTGACGGATGTCGTTGGCTCGGCGTCGCCGAACAGGCCTGGTTGCCGGGATTTTGACAGAATGTATCACGCATTAGGCCTAAAGGAACTGATAGTTTTTGACAAAACGCTGTGGCCCGTCGAGACCAGGTTCAAGCCAGGTGGCCAGATGGCGGCCGAAACGTGGGGAGTGTCTGCAGTTGCCGGCCACGGCTTAGCGCGGGCCATGCAGGCGTGTGGGTACAGGCGCGGAGCTTCTGCAGCCTTATGAACGTCAGAAGCCTTCGCCAAAGGAGCGATGGGCGCAGGAAGGCCCTGGGGCTTCACGAATGACACGTGACGACCCTATAACAACGCCTAGTCCTGGATTCGTGATTGGGCTATGCACGGCAACAAGCATGCCCAAGGAAAGGCGCATTCATTGGTCCGCACTTACATGTCTGGAGGGGTTCTGGGGTGTGGTACGCGGCTCGCCTGATTTATGCTTCAGTGCAACACGGAACTCCCGACCCGTCCATTTTCCAAGAGATGAGCCAGGAAGAATTGGGCCAGGACACATTCGAAGAGGTTGTGATGCTTATTCGAGCTGAGGACGATGACTCGGCCTTGAGAGAAGCACAATCCCTTGGGGCAGCCAGTGAGCATTCCTATGTCAACAAGTATGGCGAGACGGTAGAATGGAAGCTGGTTTCGATTACCGAAGTGAAGGAACTCCTGTCAGATGACCTGAAACACGGTACTCAGGTGTTCTACCGCTTCTTCTTCCGGCCGAAGGGGTACACTGGCTCGTTTGATGAATGACTGCCTCCGCCCTGACCGCTGACAGAAGCGGTTGGGGCTTTTCTGTCCCAGCCACGCTTTGCCGAGATCCGCCTGTAACCTACTGTCTATCATGCCTGGCACCGATACTTCAGAAGAAATGGGCGGGTTTCGTTACGAACAGGAAGAATAATGAGCGGACTAGAAGCATCCATACGTGCGTTGCCAATGGTGCGATTCTTGCGAACGCACAGTGGCTCAGTGCCGTTTATGCTGCTCAGACCGCCAACATTGTCCACTGGAGCGTAACCAAGGCATCCTCGGCTGCTTTTTGGAAGTACCCTCCGTTCGAGAATCAGTCCCCGAACTGCGCATTCCGAGTTCGCTTCCACACTTGTCCCGGGTCACAAGGTACAGTGGGTTTGAACTCGAAGGCGCTGTGACAGACCATCTCTTGTCCGGAGGGGCGTACAGGGAACTGGCGAGGCTGTCGTAACCATAGACAGTGGGTGAATGGAAGTAAGCGTCAAATAGCCCCCACCGTGCCTGCCAGCGCGGTGAGGGCTATCATTTATGTTGGGCTTAGCCGGCAGGATGCTGGTAGAAGCTCGGACCAGGGCAGAAGGCGGTCCAGTGCCGC